>DSTFC04002__coassemble_527_pt1 | contig 118027 bp, 122 predicted proteins | sample DSTFC04002__metabat2_high_PE_045 | metagenome-assembled genome bin DSTFC04002
TCACTCTCTGTGCCGAGTACCTTGACCGGCCCATCTTCGAGCTGGCAGCCACGCTCCTGCATGAGATGGCGCATCTCTACAATCTAATGTATAGTATTCAAAATGTAACTACCAAATCAAATATTTCCGTAATAAACCTTCCTGGCCATCATCTTTAATCCTTTCAACTGCGTACCGCAACCATTCATCCGGCGTTGGCATCTCTCCGGCACAGGGAATTTTTCTCCATTGCTCTCTTTTGACCGGATCGTTACTATTCCAGCCCTGCTCAATCCTTTTAGAAATAATCGCTCGCATTTCCTCAACTGAAATGTTTCTCTCCCGTGCCATTCTCTCAAAAATATGCTCCTGCATTATCCTGCCTCCAGTCTTTTATGAATAGTATTTCCATCATCTACAATACTATAACTGCATAAGCCCCTTTTAGGAAATATGGTAGCTACCGATTGTGACTATTATACCACCTTTCTGGGACTTAGAATAGATACAGATAGGTAGGTGATGATATGGATGCGCAGAAACGAATCAGAGAACTGATGGAGGAACGGAACTGGACGGACTATCGGCTGGCAAAGGAGGCAAACCTTTCCCATTCCACCGTTACAAATATGTTCAACAGGAATAACGCACCCACGCTGCCAACTCTGGAGGCAGTATGCAGGGCATTTGGCATCACACTGGCCCAGTTCTTTGCCGAGGGTGAAGAATCGCGATTGACTGAAGAGCAACAGAAACTCTTTTCAAAATGGAGTACCCTGACAGATAGGCAAAAGCAAATCCTTCTTGAACTAATGGATGCTATTTGAAGCACATCGCTCCCACACTGGGAAAGATGTGCTTTTCTTTTGTCATTAAAAAAAGCCCCTGCTAACCGCAGGAGCGAAAACAAAAACTTTATATGTAAATTTGAAATGCACCCATTCACGCAATTTGGGTGCATTGTATCAATTTATGGTACGCAAGCCAGTAAGAGAGTATGCCAATGACTACCTATACATTTCTGAAAACATCTTCGTACAAACAGAGCCTCATATCCATCCAGGATGCCATTTCCCTTATTTTTCTTCAAATGTCAATCCTGTCAACTCCACATACCATTTATCCACCCTGTCAACTCAACACCCCTAATATCTAAATCAACCACTCAACTCTCCACCTTTTTTCACAGTAGACCAGTTCCCACTTACCCGTAAAATGAAAAAATCCGAGAATCGAAACCTGTCCTCTGACAAGCCCTGACTCCCGGAAATCCCTTGTTTTCTACACTTTTTCGCTATCCTATTCTTTGACTTTTGACATCAATACTACGCACTCCACATGCACCGTCTGGCAAAACTGATCCACGCAGCAAACCTTTTCCACCCGGTATCCCCGATCCTGGAACATCTCCAGATCCCGGGCCAGGCTGGTGGCCTTGCAGGAAATATAGACGATCCGGTCCACGCCGTAATCCAGGATCTTTGGCAGCGCTTTGGGATGGATGCCGTCCCTTGGCGGGTCGAGAATAATCAGGTCCGGTTTTTCCGTCACCTCATCCAGCACCTTCAGCACATCACCGGCGATGAATTCACAGTTCGTGATGCCGTTTCTGGCCGCGTTCTGCCTGGCTGCTTCCACCGCTTCCTCCACGATTTCCACGCCCACCACCTTGTCGGCCACCGCCGCAGCGATCTGGGAGATGGTGCCGGTGCCGCTGTACAGGTCGAACACCGTTTTGTTTTTCGTATCGCCGATGTATTCCCGCACGGTGCGGTACAGTACCTCCGCGGCACGGGAGTTGGGCTGGAAGAAGGAAAAGGGCGTGATCTTAAAGGTAAGCCCCAGCAACTTCTCATAGAAATGCTCCTGGCCGTAGAGCACCCTGGTCTCATCGCTTCGCACCACATCGGAGAGGGAATCGTTCAGGATATGCAGGATGCCCACGATCTTTCCCGCCAGGGGAAGGGCGAGGAGTTCCTGCACCAGGGGCGACAGATCGTGTTCCTCCTGGGTGGTGGTGACCAGGTTCACCAGGATTTCCCCGGTGGTATCGCCTCTTCGCAGCAGCAGGTGGCGCAGATAACCGGTGTGCTGCATTTTTTTGTAATAGCCGACTTTCCGCGTCCGGAAGTAATCCAGCACGCAGGAGAGTATGGCCGTCATATCTTCGTGCACCAGTTTGCAGTCGTCCGCCGTCAGCACATCGTAGGTGCTGCCCTTTTTGTGCAGGCCCAGGGTCAGGGGACCGTCTTTGCAGTCGTCGCCGAAGGAAAATTCCATCTTGTTGCGGTAAGCAAATTCCCGGGGGCTGGCTTTGATGGGTTCGAAGGTATAGTCCGTGCGGATGACAGGGTCCAGCAGCCTGCGGATCTGATCCTCTTTCATCTTCAGCTGGTTTTCATAGCTCATGGTCTGGTACATGCAGCCGCCGCACGCGGGGAAAATGCTGCACACCGGTTCTCTGGTCTCCAGGGGGGATTTTTCCAGCACCTTTAAAAGCCGCCCTTCCAGCCGGCCGGAGCGTTTCTTGTTGATCACAAATTCTATTTTCTGTCCCGGGATGGCATTTTTGACCGTGACGGCGCCTTCCTCCAGACGGACTTTTCCCTTGTTGGGGAAGTCCACATATTCCACGTATCCGCAGCAGATATCTCCTTTTTTCATAATCTTGTCGCTCCCTTACAATCTCACCATAATCGGCTTATGGCCGACCGCCGGGAGGAATTTCTCCAGCAGATCGGATGTCTTCAGTTTCATGCTGACGGTATTGATGCAGGGGTGGCAGCCCACATATTCATTCTGGATCACTTCCTCATCGATCAGCAGCTGTACTCTTTGTTCTTTGTCGTTCATCAGCCCCATGACGCTGACGGAACCGGGGGTGATGTCCAGAAACTGTTCCATGTATTCCGGTTTTCCGAAGGAAAGACGGGCCACGCCCAGCTGACGGGAAAGGTCTTTCGTCTTAAAGGGCTTTTCCCCCGGCATCATCAGCAGGTAGAATGATGTCTCCTGCCGGTTGCACAAAAACAGGTTTTTGCAGATCGCGATCTGCAAAAGCTCATCCACCTGGGCGCAGGATTCCATCGTGTTGTGGACCTCGTGATCTACCCGCACAAACGGGATTCCCAGGGAATCCAGAAGATCATAGGTCCTTATTTCCTTTTGCGGGCGTCCCGTCTCATCCTGGGGTCTGCCCTGCAGCAATTCCATCATTTTTTTCTCCTCCATATCTGTTTTATCACAGAAAAAGTCCCGACGTCATGTACGCCGGGACCAAACATACGTGTTATATTATTTCTCGTCCTCTGTCTCTTCTTCCTCTTCATCCTCGTCTTCGAAATAATCGTCGAAGTCATCATCGAAATCGTCTTCGAAGTCCTCCAGATAATCCGGCGTAAAGAAACGATATACTGCATATGCGATTCCCGCTACAGCAGCAACGGCACCGATAATTGCCAAAACCCATAACAGTGTATTTTTACTTTTTTCTTCATTTTCTTTTCTTTGTAACATTGCCATCAGTTCATCAATTTTATTCATAGTAGACACCGTCCTCTCTCTTAGTTAGAAATATTATAACACTATCTGTATTATTTTACCACAAAAATCTGAATTTAGGCGCTTTCAGATTTTTTTTAACTTTGCAAAAGCCGCAAACATTTTTTTCACGCCTGACCGTTCGAAATCCACCGTCACTTCGTAATCCTTTCCGCCTTCTACGATAGCCTTCACCACGCCGACGCCGAATTTCACATGGCGCACCGTATCGCCCACTTCATAATCCAGTTTCTCCGCCTTGGTGACTTTAAACTGCTTTGGCTGGAAGGCCTGGGTATGGAAGGCTTCCCGCATCTGGCGGTATACGTTGGAGACCGGGATCTGATCCAGCTTTGGTTTCTTTTCCTGGATTTCTCTTCCCATATCCACCAGCTCCCGCGGGATTTCCCGCACGAACCGGGATACCCGGTTGTACTGTGTTTCTCCGCGGATCATCCGCTGCTGGGCGCAGGTCAGCGTCAGTTCTTTCATGGCCCTTGTGATGCCCACGTAGCAGAGTCTTCGCTCCTCTTCCACTGCCATGGGATCGTCTGACACGATGGACAGATAGCTGGGGAAGATACCGTCTTCCATGCCGCTTAAGTAGACGAAGGGAAACTCCAGGCCCTTGGCGCTGTGCAGCGTCATCAGCAGCACCCGGTCCTCTGTGTCATCCACCGAATCGATATCGCTCACCAGGGCGATCTCCTCCAGGAATTCGCTTAACGTCCCTTTTTCATGTTCCTCGTCATAGGTGACCGCCTTGGTGATCAGTTCGTCGATATTTTCGATCCTGCCCCGGGCTTCCTCGGTATCTTCCAGCTCCAGTTCCCGGACGTACCCGGTCTCTTCGATGATCTGGTTCAGGATTTCCGCCACCGACAGGAACTCCACCTGGGAGCGGATGCGCTGGATCATATCCACGAAGGGGCGGATCTTGCTGTAGCTTCTTCCTGCCGCCGCTGCCAGGCCTTCACTTTTCAGCGCATCATAAAAACTCAGATCCTGCTCCTGGGCGTAGACCGCCACCTTCGTCAGTGTGGCCGCGCCGATCCCCCGTTTTGGTACGTTGATGATTCTGCGGACCGCCAGGTCGTCCCGGGCATTGTCCACCGTCTTCATGTAGGAGAGCAGATCCTTGATTTCCTTTCTGGCATAGAAATTGACGCCGCCCACCAGGCGGTAGGGGATGTTAGCCATGAGGAATTTCTCTTCAAAAAGGCGGGACTGGGCGTTGGTGCGGTACAGGATGGCGAAATCCTTGTAAGACGCCTCTTCTTCCCTCTTTTTCTTCTGGATTTCTCCCGCTATGTATTCCGCTTCCTCAAACGCATTCATAAACTGGCGAAAGGCCACCTGTTTTCCCTTCTCATTATCCGTCCACAGCGTTTTTTCTTTACGCTGGCTGTTGTTTCTGATCACCTCGTTGGCCGCGTCCAGGATATTCTGGGTGGAGCGGTAATTCTGCTCCAGCCGGATCACACGGGCGTCAGGGAAAACGTGTTCAAACTCCAGGATATTTTTTATATCCGCCCCCCGGAATTTATAGATGGACTGGTCGTCGTCGCCCACCACACACAGATTGCGGTATTTTGCTGCCAGCAGACTGATGAAGCGAAACTGCACCAGATTGGTATCCTGGTACTCGTCTACCATCAGATAGCGGAACCGTTCCTGATAATATTCCAGCACCTCCGGACAGGTTTCAAAAAGTTCCACGGTTTTCATCAGCAGATCATCAAAATCCAGGGCGTTGTTCTTTCGCAGGCGGCTCTGGTACTCCTTGTACACTCTGGCAATAGTTTTGCCGTTCCAGCTGTCTTCCTCCTGATATTCTTCCGCGGTAATATTCTTGTTCTTGGCTGCGGAGATGGCCGACAAAAGCATCCGTTCCTTGTACAGCTTACTGTCGATATTCAGCGATTTGCAGACCTCTTTTACCACTGCTTTGGAATCATCCGTATCGTAAATGGTAAAATTCGTACCGTATCCGATCCGGTCGATGTATCTTCTTAAAATACGGACGCAGCTGGAATGAAAGGTGCTGACCCAGATACTGTCCGCTCCGAAAGAGACCGTCTTCTCCACCCGCTCTTTCATCTCTCCCGCCGCTTTATTGGTAAAGGTGATGGCCATGATGTTCCAGGGCTTCACCCCTTTTTCTTCTATCAGACAGGCAATCCTGTGGGTCAGAACTCGTGTTTTGCCGGAACCTGCTCCGGCCAGGATCAGCAGAGGCCCTTCCGTACACAAGACGGCTTCCTGCTGCTGCGGATTCAGACCTTCCAAACTGTTCATATCATTCTTTCCTCCCGGCTTCATTAATCATACTTTTCAAAGTATATCACAAAACAGGGCGGCTGAACAGTTGCCAAAAAACTGCTTGTCATCTGGTTATGAAAACTATATAATATATTTTAGATGTTTTAATGACACGAGGAGATAAAAGAGATGAATATCGACAAAGAAAACGTAATCGGCAGCATCCTGGACAGCATTTCCCGGATCGACTATATCCGTCCGGAGGAGATTCCCAACATCGCTTTATATATGGATCAGGTGACCACCTTCATGGACGCCCATCTGGAATCTTCCAAGCGGTATGAAGAGGATAAGATTCTTACCAAAACCATGATCAACAATTATACCAAAAATCATCTGCTGCCGCCCTCCGATAAAAAGAAATATTCCACAGAGCACATCCTGCTGCTGATTTTTATCTATTATTTTAAAGGATTTCTCTCCATCAACGATATCCAGACGCTGCTGCAGCCTTTAAGCGACCGGTATTTCAGCTCAGAAGAAGGTATGTCGCTGACGGATATTTATAACGAAGCTTTTAGTATGGAAAAGGAACAGATCGAGGTTCTGAAAAAGGATGTAAAGGAAAAGTATGAACGTTCCCGCGAAACCTTCGCAGACGCCCCTGCCGGTGAGCGGGAGTTTCTCCAGCTGTTTTCTTTCATCTGTCTCCTTAGTTTCGACGTATACCTGAAAAAACAGATTATCGAGAATCTGATCGACCTTTTGCCCCCGCCGGCAAAGGGCAGGAAATAGACCGCGGCTTATGGCCCGGTCTTTTTTCCTGTCCGCTTCTTCTTTACATCAAAATTTTAACGTGATAAAATATATGAGGACCTGATAATACCAGCAAAAGGAGTACTACTTATGGGAAAAACAATACATACGGAAGCAGTGGATCAGTTATTTGACGCGATTTTAAGTCTGAAAAATAAAGAAGAGTGCTATACCTTTTTTGAGGATGTGTGCACCATCAATGAACTTCTCTCTTTGTCCCAGCGGTTTGAGGTTGCCAAGATGCTGCGCCAGAAGAAAACCTATCTGGAAATTTCTGAAAAAACCGGCGCTTCCACCGCCACCATCAGCCGTGTCAACCGTTCTCTGACTTACGGAAACGACGGCTACGAAATGGTCTTTGAACGTTTGCACATCGAGTAAGGAGTTCCCATGAGAAGATGGCTTGACAAACCTTACTATTCCCTGCACGCCATGCTGCAGGAGCGGTTTCATGAAAAGGTATATAAGCTGTCCTTAAACGGAGGCATGACCTGTCCCAACCGGGACGGCACACTGGGAACCAGAGGCTGCATTTTCTGCAGTGCCGGCGGCTCCGGCGATTTCGCCGCAGATCGCCTTCTGTCCGTCACCAAGCAGATCGAACAGCAAAAGGCGCTGATCACCCAAAAACGTCCGGTGCATAAGTTTATCGCCTATTTTCAGGCCTATACCAATACCTATGCTCCCGTCCCGTACCTAGAAAAGCTTTTCCGAGAGGCCATCTGTCATCCGGACATCGTGGCTTTGTCCATCGGCACCCGGCCTGACTGTCTGGGCGATGATGTCCTTGATCTGCTGGATCGCTTAAACCGGATCAAACCGGTATGGGTGGAACTGGGCCTGCAGACCATCCATGAGGATACGGCCCGCTATATCCGCAGAGGATATGCTCTGGACTGTTTTGAAAAAGCGGTGAAAGATCTGCGCGCCCGTAGCCTGGAAGTGATCGTTCACACCATCCTGGGACTGCCGGGCGAAGACCGGGAACGGACGCTGCAGACCATCCGCTATCTGAACGGACAGCCCATCCAGGGGATCAAGCTGCAGCTGCTCCATGTTCTCAAAGGAACGGATCTGGCTTTGGACTATGAGAGGGGACTCTTTGAAACCCTGACCATGGAATCTTATCTCACCCTGCTGATCGCCTGTCTGGAACGGCTGTCCCCCGACATCGTCGTCCACCGGCTGACCGGCGACGGTCCGAAGGATCTTCTGATCGCCCCTGTCTGGAGCAGCGCCAAGCGCACCGTTCTCAATGAACTGCACCGGCGGATGAAGCTGGAAAACACATGGCAGGGACGTCTGTACCATAGCACGGAGGAATGAAAATGGCTGAATCTTTAACGTTATACAAACTGATTATTCTCTATATGCTGAACAAGGTGACCTTTCCTCTCACCAATTCCCAGCTTTCCGATTTCATTCTGGGCCAGGAATATACCACCTACTTCCATCTCCAGCAGGCCATCAATGAGATGCTGGAGGCAAATCTTCTGAAGGTGGAGGTCATCCGCAACTCTTCCCGTTACCACATGACGGCGGAAGGACGGCAGACTCTGGGATATTTTGAAAACCAGATCCCGGACGCCATCAAGGAAGACATCCTGCAGTATCTGGAGCAGCATTCCTATGAGATGCGCAACGAAGTATCCGTCTGGGCCGACTATGACAAGGTCAGCGGCCGAACAGAATACGATGTCCACTGCCAGGTAAAGGAAGGGGAGAGTATTCTCATCGACCTGCATCTTTCTGTCCCGGAGGAGGATCTGGCGCAGTCTCTGTGCCGCAGCTGGTCCAAAAAGAGCCAGGAGATTTATGAACACATCATGAAAGAACTGATGAGCTAACCCTTTTGTTTCCCGCCGGATTTCATGATTTTTTTCAGGTAACGGAAAAATAACGCCGCCGTGGTGGCCGCCGCCAGTATGTCTGCCACCGGCTCCGCCAGAAATACGGCGAATACTTTATGGTCTGTGAGAATGTGGGGCAGGATGAAGATCAGCGGAATCAGCAGAATTACCTTTCGCAGAAGCGCCAGACACAGCGACGTTCTGGCGTTGCCCAGGGCCACAAAGGTCTGCTGACAGGCATACTGCACGCCCATCACACAGATTCCTGCCGTATAAACCCGCATGGCCCAGGTTCCCATGGCGATGTAGTTTGGATCCGTGGTGAACATATGCATGAAAATCTGCGGAAACAGCATGGCCAGCGCCCACAGGATCACCGCATAGGCGACGCTGCATTTGAGCAGATTGAAAAAGGCGCTGCGCACCCGGTCCAGTTTTCCGGCTCCGTAATTGTAGCTGACGATGGGCTGGGATCCCTGGGTCATGCCGGTGATGGGCAGCAGCGCAAACTGCATCACGCTGGACAGCACCGCCATGACGCCCACGGCGATATCCCCGCCGTACGCTCTCAGCGACACGTTAAAACAGATATTTAAAATACTCTCCGTAAACTGCATCACAAAAGGCGACGCACCCAGCGCAATGCACGGCGCCAGGATCGCCGGAGAAATCCTCAGATTACAAAACTTTAGTTTCAGAAAGCTGCGGCGGGAACTTAAAAAAATCAAAATCCATGCCGCGGAAAGTCCCTGGGAGATAATCGTGGCCAGCGCCGCTCCCTGGACGCCCATATCGAAACCGAACATCAAAATGGGATCCAGAATGATATTGGTTCCGGCGCCGATGATCACGGTGAGCATACCCATGGTGGCATATCCCTGGGCGTTGATAAAGTAGTTCAGACCCAGGGCGATCTGCACGAAGATAGTACCCAGTGAATAAATCTTCATATAGTCCCAGGCATAACCGATGGTGCGCTCGCTGGCGCCAAACAGCAGCAGTATCTGCCGGCCAAACACCAGGAAAAAGACCGTCAGTACCACGGCGGCCGCAATCAGGGCCGCCGCGCAGTTTCCCATAATCCGTTCTGCCTCTTCTTTTTTCTGTCTTCCCATCATGATAGAAGCCCGGGCCGCTCCGCCGGTACTGAACAGATAGGCAAAGGCGGATATGGCCAGAATCACCGGCAGGGTGACGCCCACGCCGGTCAGCGCTTCTGCACCGATTCCCGGCAGGTGTCCGATGTAGATCCGGTCTACCAGATTGTACAAAAGATTGATGATCTGAGCCGTGATGGCGGGCAGCGCCAGCCGAAACAACAGCCTGCCCACACTTCCTTCTCCCAGATTGACTTCCTTACCCCGGGCCGTTTTTTCTTTTCTTTCACTCATGATATCCCTCTTTTTACAGTCTGACGATCTCGCCCGCCTTGATAACCAGAGCCACATCGTCCACCGCGTCGATATTCTCATCGGGATTTCCGTTGAAAGCCACCAGATTGGCCCGTTTGCCGCAGGCGATGGTTCCCACCTGGTCGTCAATCATCAGAATCTCCGCATTGTTTTTCGTCGCCTGAATCAGGCATTCCAGCGGCGTAAAGCCGGCCATATTCACTCTTGCGCGGAATTCGTAGATACCGTTTCCATGGCTTCCCACGTAAACGCCGGCATCGGTTCCCCAGCCGATTTTGATTCCGGCCTCTTTATAGGCGTGGAGGCCGTCAATGATTTTGCCCAGCAGCGCGCCGCCTTTCACCACATAATGTTTTGGCTTGTCATCGGGAAATTCCACAAAGTTTGCCATGGGCGACATGGTCGGGATGGGATAGGTTTTCCCTTCCGCCTCCTGATACAGCCGGATACATTCCTCGTCTATGATGGAAGAATGTTCCACCGTCCTCACGCCGTTTCGGATACACATCTTGACCCCCTCGGAGCCGTGGCAATGCACCGCCACCGGCACGCCCACCGTGTTGGCCGCCCGGCAGGCAGCCTGCAGCTCTTCTTCAAAGATAATGGCGCTTCCCGGCGTACCGCCGGGATTCATCACCGCGCCGGTTCCCATGATCTTGATCCAGTCCACACCCAGCTGATACTGGCGGCGGACCGCTTTGACAAATTCCGCCGGGGAATCCGCCTCCGCATACATATCGCCGAAAAATTCATTGCCCGCTTCCGTGGGCGTGATAATCTTGCCGCTTACCAGCACATCGGGACCTGTCACTTTGCCTTCCCGGATGGCTCTGGCAACCCCCAGGGTGATATTGTTCCGGTCTCCCAGATCCCGCACGGTGGTATAGCCTCTTCTTAAATTGTCCTGGGCTCTTTGCAGACAGCACATGGTCCGGTAAGCATCCGGCTGTACGTTCTCCTCAAAGGTGCTGCTGCCCTCCAGATCCAGATGAAGATGGGCTTCGATCAGACCCGGCAGCAGCGTCTTCCCATTAAGATCTATAATCTCTTCCTGTGCCGCCGAAACACTCTTCGCCGGTTTGATCTCCTGGATCACACCCTGATCGATTACCACATCACCGTACCGGTCTTCATATCCTTCCGTCAGTTCCTGAATCAGTCTCGCGTTTCTTAATACCAGCATGTTCATTCCTCCTCGTCTGCCGTCTCATCCAATGTGTGGTAATCCTGTGCCAGCACATCGTCATACTGCTGTTTTAAAGTTTCCAGTGTAAAAGTGTCTGAGGTCTCCTCATGGATACCGTGCTCCGCCGCCAGTTCCTCTGTATATTCCTCAAGCGGATAGACGGCGTACGCTTCCTTTTCATGATTATAATGAGTCACCAGGGGAACCAGATCCGCCTGGGCAATGGTAAGCTCCTGGCTTTTTGGATCCTTCGTGATGGTGATATCCGCCATGCCGCCCAGCATGCACTGGGGCTCTTTCTGGGTGGAAATGAAATTTCCCAGAGAATAGTAAACCAGCATCTCATTGCCCTGACCATCCCGCAGCGTTTCAAAGTTTTGCAGAATATGGGGATGGGAACAGATCGCAATGTCCACCCCTTCCTGCAAAAGCAGCTGCAGATAGTCCTTTACCTCCTGGCTGGGCCGGTCGGCATACTCCGTACCTATATGCAAAAAGGCAACCACCATGTCCCCGGCCTGTCTGGCCTTTTTCACATCCGCGGAAACCTTTTCCATATCCAGGACGTCCAGCAGATAGTCCGGAAAAGCGTCATAGTCTTCCCCGTTTATCTGGGCGGTGTAATTGAGCATGGCAAAGGTCACGCCCTTACACTCCACCGTGGCAATCTGCTCCGCTTCTTTCTGATTTTCATGGATCCCCAGCACCGTGATTTCGGGGTGTTTCTCCCGCCAGTAGGCCATCGTCTCTTCAATGGCTTTTGTCCCTTTATCCATGGCATGGTTGGTGGCATGAAGCACCACATCGAAACCGGCGCCCACCAGCGCATCTCCGATCTCCACCGGAGAGCCAAAGCTGGGATAAGCGGAGATCTCCCCATGGTCTTCCACAAAAATGCATTCCTGATTTACCACGGACAGATCGGCGGCCGAGACAAGATCCCGGACATGTTCATACAGATGATCGTAATTCCATTCACTCTGGCCGGACTGATAAATATGTTCATGGATCAGGTTGTCCCCCACAGCCAGCAGATGGATGGTATTTTCCTCCTGCTCCTTTTGAAGCTGCTCCTGCTCCATCTGCCGCTGCTGCTGCGCCGCCTGCTCCCGGGCCGCCTGCGCAGCCCGGCGGCTCTTGACCGCTCCCGTCACGCCGGCCGCTATCCCCACGGCCAGAACCGCTGCCGCCGTCCAGAAAATAATCAGCTTCTGCCGGCGGATCTGCCGTTCTCTCTCCCGTTTTCTTCGCCTTCTGCGCTCATCGCGATCCAGTTCCCTGTTATCCATATCGGTACCCTCATTATCTTTTTAACTGCTTTCATTATATCGAAATCTGTCAAAAAACACAAGAAAACGCCGATAAAATTCAATTTGATGAAACCGTTAGAACATATTCATGAGAATGAATCCTTACGGCTCCATCATCAGATCGGAAGAATAAAACTCCTGCGCAAGGCGAATCATATCTTTCAGATCAAAAACGCCCGCCGTCTCGTACGCCGAGTGCATAGCCAGCTGCGCAAGGCCGATATCCACCGATGGAACGGACACCTGGCCGCTCAGGATATTGCCCAGGGTGGAGCCTCCCGCCATATCCGACCGGTTAAAAAAGGTCTGGCAGGAAATGCCCGCCTGCCGGCACAGCTCTTTTAGAAAAGCGCCGCTGACACCGTCGGTGCAGTATTTCTGATTGGCGCTGTACTTCAGGACAATGCCTTTGTTCAGACCGGGCCGGTTGCTGGCGTCACTTTTATCCGGATGGTTGGGATGAACGGCGTGGGCGTTATCCGCAGAAATCAGGCAGCTGGACGCAAGGGTGCGAAACCGCTTTTCCCGCGTCAGCGAGAGGGCCATCATGATCCGCTCCAACGTGTCTTTGAGGAAGGTGGACGCCGCGCCCTGCCTGGTCTGGCTTCCCACCTCTTCGTTATCAAATACACAGTGAACCATGGCAAACCGGTCGTTCTCACTGCTAAGCAGTCCCTTTAATGACGCAAAGGCACAGGCCTGATCATCCAGACGCCCCGAAGAATAGAATTCCCCTTTCGCTCCCCAGATACTTCCCTTTTCCCGGTTATATAAGAACAGATCGCTTCCCAGGATCTGTTCTGCCGTGATGCCGGCGCTTTCTGCCACGATTTCCATCAGGCGGCCCTTTTCCCCGCAGCCAAACAAAGGCATCATATCCGTGCGGGCGTTGAACGCGTACCCTTCGTTGGCTTTCCGGTTCATATGTATGGCCAGACTGGGGATCAGTACCAGATCCCGTTTCACATCCACCAGCCGGGAAGCGATCGTTCCTTCCTCCTGCACCATCACCCGCCCCGCCACGGACAGTGGCCGGTCAAGCCAGGTGGACATCAGCATGCCGCCGTATTTCTCCACATTGAGCCGCACATATTTTTCTTCCAGCTCCAGTTCCGGATTTTCTTTGATGCGAAAGGTGGGCGAGTCTCCGTGACTGGCCACGATACGAAAGCCCGCCGGTTCCCCTGACGGTACCGCGAAAGCCGCCAGGGAAGAGCCGTTGCGGATCACAAAATATTTCCCTCCCGGCCTGACTTCCCAGGGTTTCCTCTCGTAAAGGCGCACGTAGCCGGCCTGCGTAAGAGCCGACGCCATATTGGCCGTCAGATGAAAACATCCGGGACTTTTCTCGATAAAATCCAGCAGTTCTCTCACGTATCTGGAATGAGTTTCCTGTTCTCTCAACTTCTTCCTCCTTCTTTTCTTGCATGAACATTCCGGCGTTCTCATATACATAAACAAAACCCTCGCCGGAGTCTTATGAAAAAATTAATCTTTACCGTCTTTTTGTTCGCCCTGTCCTTCCTGGCCGGACGGCTGGCAGCCCAATCCCTTTTGGAACCGGCGGACAGCCTTCCCGCCTCCGCCGACGGAAACTGGGGCTTAAGCTTTCCGGAAGACGGACAGCCGCCTGTGGGCAACGCCACCTTCGAGCAGCTGAAGCAGTATGACGCCTACTACCGGGATGATACCGGTGATAAGATCCTGTATCTCACCTTCGACGCCGGTTATGAAAACGGCAACACCGCAGCCATACTGGACGCGCTGAAAAAGCACGACGCGCCGGCGACCTTCTTTGTGGTGGGCAATTACCTGACCTCCAGCCCCGATCTGGTGAAACGCATGCAGGAAGAGGGCCATACCGTGGGCAATCACACCTTCCATCATCCTGATATGTCCGCCATCTCCACCCTGGAAGATTTCGCAAAGGAGCTTCAGGACGTGGAAACCCTTTACGAAGAGATCACCGGTCAGCCCCTTACAAAATTTTACCGGCCGCCCCAGGGAAAATACAGCCAAAGCAATCTGAAAATGGCTCGGGAACTGGGATACCGGACTTTTTTCTGGAGTCTTGCTTATGTGGACTGGTATGAAGATGATCAGCCTTCCAAAGAGGAAGCCTTCGACAAACTGCTAAGCCGAATCCATCCGGGAGCCATCGTCCTTTTGCACAGCACATCCAGCACCAACGCGCAGATCCTTGACGAGCTGCTGACCCGCTGGGAAGAGATGGGCTATACTTTTGGATCGCTGGAGAATATTGCATAAAGGAAGCGGCCGTCACACAACGGCCGCCTTTTATCGATAATTTCCCAAGAAGAACAACGCCATGGTTCCCGGCCCGGAATGAGCGCCTATGGTGGCTCCCACCGGATGAATCAAAACCTCCTCTATGCCAAACCGCTCTTTCACCAGATCAGCCACATACCGGGCTTCCTCCAGACAGTCTCCGTGGCTGATGAAAAAACGCGGATTTTCCCCCGGATAATCTTTCACCCGCTCTTCCATCATATCCACCAGCTTCATCAGGGACCGTTTTCTTCCCCGAACCTTGCCCACCGCAATCAAATGGCCTTCATCATCCACATGGAGCAGCGGTTTGATGTTGATCATCGTCCCCAAAACGGCTGTCATCTTGGAAACCCGTCCTCCCCGATGAAGATGAAACAGATCGTCAACCGTAAACACGTGACACAGATTCAGCCTGTTTTTTGTCAGCCAGTCCACAATCTCCTCCATGGAACTTCCATCTTCCTTCATCCGGACTGCATAATCGGTGTACAGCCCCTGTCCCAAAGAAGCGCACAGAGAATCGATCACCGTCACCGTCCGATCCGGGTATTCTTCCTTCAGTTCTTCGGCAGCCAGACGGCAGCTGTTGTACGTCCCGCTTAACCCGGAAGAAAAAGCGATATGAAGCACGTCACAGCCCTTTTCCAGGAAAGGAATCCACAGCTGTTTTGCTTCCTCTGCGTTGACCTGGGAAGTGGTGGGCATGGAACCCTCCCGCATACGCCGGTAAAACTCTTGGCTGGAAAGCTGGTTTTCCCTGTTATAAGTAACGCCGTCCATGGTATAGGTTAAAAACAGATACGGGATCTGATGCTCTTTATAATAGGAGTCCGGCAGATCTCCCATATTATCTGTCGTAATCACAAAATCTTTCATCGCTCTCTCCCTTTTTCTTTTTATTTATCATATCATTTTTCATTTACAAATTCAATTCCCGGCCCGGAGTATTTCCATCGCCTTTTCCAGTTGAAGATCCTCCTTGGCCTCCTTGGGCTGTTCTACTGTAACATCCGGCTTGATTCCCTTTCCGTGAATATTTTTCCCATCCGGCGTATAATAAGCGGAAATCGTCAGTTTGATCACACTGCCGTCGTCCAAAAGGAATGGCTTTTGTACGATGCCCTTTCCGTAGGTGGTCACTCCCACCAGGGTACCCACTTTGTGATCCTGCACGGCGCCGGCGAAAATTTCCGCCGCGCTGGCGCTGTTTTCATTGATCAATACCACCAGAGGGATTTCAATGGGTGTTTCCCCTTCGCAGCGGTACTCCTCTTTGTTTCCCTTTTTATCCTCTGTATAGACCAGAAGCCCCTCCGGCATAAAGCACTTGAGCGTATCGCACACACCCGTCAGCAGACCGCCCGGATTATCCCGCAGATCCACGATCAGGGCGGTCATCCCTTCTTCCTGAAGCTTTTGATATGCCTCCTGAAACTGCTGCGCCGTTACCCCGGTAAACTGATTGATGGCCAGATAACCCGTCTGATTTTCTTTCATTTCCCAGCTGACAGAAGGGATTTCCACTTCCGCTTTGGTCACCTCCACCTCGATCTGTTCATCTGTACTCTCCCGGTACAGGCGCAAAGATATGGCCGATTCGCTTCGGGCAATCTTATCGGAGATCTCCGACAACTCCATTCCTTCCACCGAAGTTTCGTTTACCGCCGTGATCACATCGCCCGCCTGCACCCCCGCCTTGCTGGCCGGACCGCCTTCATAGCAGTAGGCCACCGTGACGGCTCCGGTATCGGCGTCCTGGATCAGCACTACGCCGATTCCCTCGAAGTGCCCTTCATTGCTCTGGCTGATCTTTTCATATTCTTCCTGTGTGTAATAGCAGGAATAGGGGTCATCCAGTCCCTCCAGCAGGCCGGCATACATACTGTCGGCCAGTGCGGAGTCCTCCTTTTCAAAAAGATACTGATCATCGATGATATGACAGATTTCTTTTACTTTCTGTTTTGCAGCCGCGCTGTCCGGAGCTGTTTTCCCCGTGGCGTCCGCGACGACTCCCGCGCCAAATTGGTATCCGGCAGAAACTGCCACTGTCACAGCGATACCGGCTGCAAAATATGCAATATGTTTTCCTTTCCCTTCTGACATAATTTCTCCATAAAACGGGAAAGCTTCAAAAGATTCCCTGTCTTTTGAAGCTCTCTTCTCATCTTTATTATATGATTTCTCTGCTGTCTTATACTTTCAAGTGCTTGCGGATCGTGATGGCGCTTCCGATGAAACCGATGCCCATACCCAGGATCAGTCCCGCAGGTATCAGAACCTCAAATACCTGTCTGGCCGCCAGGAAGGTTACGATATCACTGAGGATATTGAACCGCTCCAGGATATAGCCCACCGCCCTGTTGTACATAAAGTACAGCACGACCAGCGGAATCGCCGCTCCGATCAGACCGATCAGAAGACCTTCGATAATAAAGGGAGCTCTGACAAATCCATTGGTCGCTCCGATCAGCTTCATAATGCCGATCTCCTCCCGGCGTACAGAAATACCCACCGAGATGGTGTTGCTGATCAGAAAAACTGCCACCGCAAACAGGATGATAATCACTGCCAGAGAAATAGTTCCCAAAAGTTTGTTGAACGTCGTCAGCGTATTGACCGCACCTTCGGAATGATTCACATTGCTGACGCCATCCATGGCTTCAATCGCAGCCGCCACTTCTTCCTGATCCTCGATCCGGTCCACCGTCACCTCATAGTTGGCCTTGTTGCTCAGCGGGTTATCATTTTTAAAGCCTTCCGCCGCATCCTCGGCTCCTTCAAAGTATTCCTCCTGGAACTCCTCCCAGGCCTCCTGGGCCGATACGTAGGTAACATTCGTCACTCCGTTTAGAGATTCGATCTGACCGCCCACCGCGTCGATGGTGGCCTGATCCGTACCGTCCTCAAAGAAGACGGTCATGGTGACGCCTTCCTCCACGTTTTTCACGATATAATTGAAATTGATCACGATGGAGAATACCAGACCAAACAAAAATACACAGGCGGCAATGGTGGCGATGGATGCCAGGGAAAAGATGATGTTTCTTCCAATGTTCACCACGCCCTGCTTTGCGTTATAACCGATGGTACTAATTCGCATGATATACACCTTCTTGTTCGTCGCTTACAATGACGCCTTTCTTCATCGCAATTACCCTCTTTTTAAAGGCATTGACGATTTCACGGTTATGAGTAACGACAAGAACGGTGGTGCCGCGCTCGTTGATCTCTTCCAGCAGCTTCATGATTTCAAATGAAGTTTTGGGATCCAGGTTTCCTGTGGGCTCATCGGCCAGCAGAATATCCGGCCGGTTCACCAGCGCCCTTGCCAGCGCCACTCTCTGCTGTTCTCCCCCTGAAAGTTCCCGCGGATAAGATTTGTATTTCTCTGCCAGACCTACCAGCGTAAGCACTTCCGGCACCCGTTTTTTGATCACGCGGTTCGGGCGCTCGATTACCCGCTGGGCAAAGGCCACGTTCTCATAGACGTTCCGGTCTTTCAGCAGACGGAAATCCTGAAATACGACGCCGACGCCGCGGCGGTATTTCGGAACCTTTCTCCGTTTCAGTTTGTTCAGTATCTGACCATTGACTTCAATGGTCCCTTCCGTAGGTTCCAGCTCCTTTAACAGAAGCTTAATCAACGTGGATTTCCCGGATCCACTGTTTCCCACTACGAAAACAAATTCCCCCTTATCAATCTGCAGATCCATATGGTCGATGGCCGGCTGGCCCTTTCCATAGGATTTGCTTACGTTTCTTAACGTAATCATAAGCTCCTCCTGCTATTGCTGTGCGCAGATACGCGCACTAATAGTCCAAAGTTTCCATGTACTGCATATAGCGTACGACCATCAGCGCGATCTTGAAGGTAATGGCATCCTCGAAGACACGCAGATCCAGGCCTGTACTCTTCTGAAGCTTATCCAGACGGTATACCAGCGTATTTCTGTGGATATACAGCTGTCTGGAAGTCTCGGAAACATTGAGGCTGTTCTCGAAGAATTTATTGATGGTCACCAGCGTTTCCTCATCGAAATCATCCGGCGACTTGTCGGCAAAAATCTCTTTGATAAACATTTTACACAGCGGAATGGGAAGCTGATAGATCAGCCGTCCGATTCCCAGCGCACTGTATGCGAACACATCCCGGTCGCTGAAGAAAATCTTGCCCACGTCCAGAGCGGTCCGCGCTTCCTTGTAGGAACGGGACACTTCCTTTAACTCTTTGACGATGGTGCCGTAGGCGATGTGGGTGCTGCCGTCGGAGGTCCTTCCGATGGTATCCAGAATCGAAGCGGCCAGTCTGTTCATCTCCTCATAGCCGTCCAGCTCTTCCAGCTCCTTGACAATGATGATATTTTTCTCATCTACGGCTGTGATGAAATCTCCGCTCTTTCCGTGGAACATATTCTTGATACATTCCAGCAGGTTATAATCTTTGCTCTGATCCGTCTCCAGAATGAAGACGACTCTCCTTGCGTCCACATCAATATGTAACTTTTTCGCCCGGTTATAGATATCCACTAAAAGCAGGTTATCCAGCAGCAGGTTCTTGATAAAATTATCCTTATCAAACCGCTCCTTGTACGCAATCAAAAGATTTTCAATCTGGAACGCCGCCATCTTGCCAATCATAAAAAGATCATCGCTGCCGTTGACAACCAGCACATACTCCAACTGATGTTCATCATAAACCTTAAAATACTGGAATCCTTTTATAATCTGACTGTCTGCCTGCGACTCCACAAAATCCATGACTTCACTGCCGGTGGCAACCGGTTCTGCAAAAGTTGACACCAGGACTTTTCCTTCAACGTCCATCAGGCACATGTCCACTCTGGATATTGCTTTCATTCCTTCAATTGTATTCTGAAGTATTTGGTTTGAAATCATTCTCCTACTCCTTTTGCATTTTTTATGAAATCTTAAATCCTTAGAGTATATTTTAATATAAATCCACCAAAAAGGAAAGAGATAATACGGAATTTTTAACAATTTTTTTCCGTTTTTTTATTCATATTGCAAAAAAATTACGCTTCAAACCAAATTCACAGCAATATCTGCCTGATTTTCATTTCCCGAAACCGACAAAAAGCTTCCCCGTTATCATAAACGCTGTTCTCGAAAAATGCAACCCCTAAAGCGAGGTTTATCCGTTTTCCTCCAGCTGTTTTTTCAGATATCTTCCTACTATTTTGGAGAAATTTCCAATATCGCGGATATAAGCAAAATCTTTTCCGAATATTTTCTTCTCCGCCTCCAGGTCTTTTTCCTCCCCAGCGAAGACGCCCAGGACGCTGATCCCCTGATTTCTCAGTTTCCGCACCTCAAATCCCGTGTCCCTGATGGCGTATTCTCCCTGGTATGGCTGGGGATTTCTGGCATTTGGCCGGTTTATGATCACATCGTAGGGCCGTCCGTCGCTTAAGATAATGAGGATTTTCTTTTCCTCCTCCCGGTTAATCAGCTCCTGTGCGACAGCCTTCACCGCCAGACCGTCCCGGTTATTGGAGGAAGTGGTAAACTCAAAGATCCTCTCATTTTCGGCTCTGGCGTCGTCATATTCCCGGTATCTTTGCAGGATCGTGTAATCCCAGAAAGTACAGAAACTGGTTACCCGGTGGGGAATCCCCACGCTGCTTAAGGCCTCCATGATGATATAGGCCTGCAGCACCACCTTTTCCTGGCGCTGCCGCTGGGAACCGCTGGCATCGATCAGCACATCCACCACAAAGTCCTGCCGGCTGCTCTTGTCCTCTTTTTTAAACAGCTTGGCGTCCTTCGTCCTGCCCACTTTCCACAGTCTGGCCGGAATCAGCGTCCCCCGGTCGCAAATACTCTCCGAAGTCTCATCCCGCAGCACGATGGCCTTTTTCAACACCTCCGCCAGCAGGCGGATATTATGCTTCACCACCCGGTGCTGGTCATAATATGCATATTTGTTTTTGGACTTCTGTTTCCTGGCATATTCATACTGATAATTGCGCAGCACCGGGTTTCGCAGAACTCCATCGGTGAAATACAGGCTGCAGTCTGCGTGTATTCCCTTGCAGTTCTGAAAATTTCGTCGTTTTTCCTCCAGGGGCGACAGATACGTTTTCCCGAAATTTAATTCCACATAGGAATAAGCCTTCTGAAGCGTCTCCTCATCCACCAGGGTGATCCTGCGCTGGCGGGGACCGTCGGCTTTTTCCTCATCCTGCGCCTCGTCCGACGGCGACCGGGTAGCGGTCATCTCCATGGCAAGCTGTTCCAGGTACGCTTCCAGATTGTCCTCGTACATTTCCTCCGAAAGAAAATCCTTCCATTTATATGTGGCAATCTCTTCCATTGTCACAGAAAGGATCTGATCCAGCGTCCCGTATTGTTCCTCGTATCCCGGTTCCATCCACTGATTATAAAGTTCATCAATCTTTTCAATCACCTGCCGGGTGGTTCTGGCGCCTTTCAGTTCATAGAGCTGCTCCATCTTTTTACGGATCACGTTGCTGACCATATATTCTCCCTGGATTTTCTCCCGGAACAGGGCGATCTTCAGCTGACCGATCTCGCTTTTCACCAGCGAAGAAAAATCCATCTCCAGCGTATCCTCAAAGGCGTGTTTCTGTATGGCCCGGACGCCGGAACGCTCCTGCTTGATCCTGTTTTCCACCGCCTCCTCGATGCACAGCTGGGCGATATTCACCAGCGCGTCCTCGTGGGCATGAACGAAAAGCTTTTTCACCAGATAAAGACTTAATTCTTCTTTATCAAAATATTTGGCAAAGGCACCCTGCTTGATCCCGTCGTACAGGGCAATGTACCGGGATTTCAGAAAACCTTCCACATCAGGACGGGCCTCCAGCGTATAGTCGCCGCAGACCGTCCAGATCAGATTTTTAATCCGATTTTCAATTTCCAGCTGATACTCTTCCTTCATCAAATCACTCATATGAAGTCCTCTCAGGCAAAGATGTCCGCCTCCGTCCATTCCTCCGGTATCCTGGTCATCACCACATCGTCAATGATTTCCTTTTCAAAGGCATCAAAGCTTTTATTGACAATACCCATACGCACCGCCAACGCCGGAGAAAGGCCGCAGCGGATGGTTTTTACCGCCGCCAGCATTCCCCGAAGATCCAGGGCCTTCGTGGAAATTTCTCCGTTCTGCGCTTTCAGCTGCAGATCCAGAAACAGGCCGATCAGCTGTTCCATAGCGTCTTCCTTCCCGTCCGGGAAGAAATCATGAAACACTTTCTGAAGGGTATCATGATTCTGCGCCGGCATATCGATTACCATAAAGCGGGAAACCAGCGCCTCATTCAGCTCTTTGGTGCCGGCATAACCGTAATTCATGGTACCGATGAAACGGGCCGCCGGATGCAGCATGATTTTGTCATACCCGGGCACATCGATACTTCTGCGGTAATCCAGCGTGGCGTGCAGTACCGACACCGCGTCGTTTTTCGCCATGTTTACCTCATCCAGGATGCCAAATCCCCCGTACTGGGCGCACAGATAGATACTTCCTTTGCGCAGCTGCACCTGGTTGTCCACAAAGGTGTCCGTTCCGATCAGGTCCGCGCTGCTGGTATTGACATGGAATGAAATATTATAGGACGGCCGGTTGAAAATATAGGCCAGGTTTTCCGCCAGCACGTTTTTCCCGGTGGCCTTGGAACCGGTCAGAAGCAGATTTTCCCCCTGCAGCAGGGCGGCGATGGCCATCTCCAGAATTTCCTTTCCGTAAAACGGAATCAGCGGCCGGACGACCCGGTATCTCACCGCCTCGTCCACCGGGAATTCTTCCCGGTACATCCGGACTTCCTCAATCATCCTCGGGTTCACACCCTGTTCTTCCAAAAACTTCAGTTCTTCCACGTTCCACCTCTCATCACACTTCAAACAGCAGATCTCCATAGGATGGCATCGGCCATACGGATTTATCCACAATCATCTCCAGTTCATCCACCGGACGGCGCAGCGCCTCCATGGCCGGAACCGCCTTATCATGGTAGAAATTGGCCCGGACGGCTCCCTCTTCCATATTTATCGCTTCCTGTTCGATCTCATTTAATCTTACCAGCGCCGTCTTCGCTTCCCGCAGCAGACGGGAAGTCTCCCGCAGCAGATCTTCCTGCACGCTGATATCCGCATCACAGGCCGCGCGCACAGCGTTGATGGAATCTGCCAAAGATTTGGTATACTTGATTACCGCCGGGATGATCTGCTTGCTGGCGATATTGAGCATCGCTTTTACTTCTATATTAATAGTCTTCGCATAGGCCTCATACTGGATTTCCGCGCGGGACCGCAGCTCCGCTTCCGTGAACACACCGAACTCGCCAAAGAGCCGGATGGCCTTATCGGTCGTCAGCGCCGGTATGGCCTCCACCATGGAGTTAATCACCGGCAGCCCTCTTCTTTTGGCTTCTTCGATCCAGGCCTCAGAGTATCCGTTGCCGTTGAATACGATCCGGTAATGGTCGGAAGCATATTGCTTGATCAGGTCATGGACCGCCTCAGCGAAATTATCGGATTTCTCGATCTCGTCGCAGGCTTCCTTGAAAGCTTCCGCCACGATGGTATTGATCACTGTGTTGGCCGGTCCCACAGAATCCCGGGAACCTACCATACGAAATTCAAATTTATTTCCTGTAAAGGCAAAGGGTGACGTCCTGTTGCGGTCGGTGGCGTCCTTGGCCAGATCCGGCAGGGTACGCACGCCGGTACGCAGTTTTCCTCCCTTTATGCTGTGGGTGGCCTCTCCGGTGCTGATCAGCTGCTCCATCACATCCTCCAGCTGCTCGCCCAGGAAGACAGAGATCACGGCCGGCGGCGCCTCGTGGGCTCCCAGACGGTGATCATTTCCCACATCAGAGGCAGATTCCCGTAAAAGATCCGCATGGGTATCCACCGCTTTTAAGATACAGGTCAGCACCAGCAAAAACTGAATGTTCTCATGGGGTGTCTTGCCGGGATCCAGCAGGTTGATGCCGTCATCTGTGGTCAGAGACCAGTTGTTATGCTTGCCGGAGCCGTTAACGCCGGCAAAAGGTTTTTCGTGAAGCAGACACTTCATGCCGTGCTGACTGGCGATCCGCTTTAAGGTCTGCATGATAATCTGATTGTGATCCACCGCCACATTGGCCGGCGCATAGATGGGCGCCAACTCATGCTGCGCCGGCGCCACCTCGTTGTGCTGAGTCTTGGAACTTACGCCCAGCTTCCACAGTTCCTCGTTGACATCCTTCATAAAGGCGGCAATTCTCTGACGGATCGTACCGAAATAATGATCGTCCAGCTCCTGTCCTTTGGCCGGCGGCGCGCCGAACAGTGTTCGTCCCGTGTAAACCAGGTCTTTTCTCTGACGGAATTTCTCCGCGTCCACCAGGAAATACTCCTGCTCCGGTCCCACAGAAGGAGTCACCCGTTTGGAAGTGGTATTGCCAAACAGACGCAGCAGACGCAGCGCCTGCACGTTGATGGCCTCCATGGAGCGTAAAAGCGGCGTTTTCTGGTCCAGCGCTTCTCCCGTATAGGAGCAGAAGGCAGTGGGGATACAAAGGGTGGCTCCCGCCGCATCCTGCCGCACGAAAGCCGGCGAAGTGCAGTCCCAGGCCGTGTAGCCTCTGGCTTCAAAGGTGGCCCGCAATCCTCCGGAAGGGAAAGAGGAGGCATCCGGTTCCCCTTTGATCAGTTCCTTGCCGGAAAAGCTCATCAGCACCTTTCCATTGCTCATGGGCGCCGTGATAAAGGAGTCGTGCTTTTCCGCCGTGGTACCGGTCAGAGGCTGGAACCAGTGGGTATAATGGGTCGCGCCCTTTTCAATGGCCCACTCCTTCATCTCATGGGCAATCACATCGGCGATCTCCGGATCCAGCTCTTTCCCTTCTTCAATGGTCTGCTTTAACTCCTTATATACCTTCTTAGGCAGACGCTCCTGCATGGCTGTATCGTTAAATACATTCTCTCCAAAAATTTTCGATACATTAATATAATCACTCATTCTCCTCATCCTTTCTCACAGTCGCGGAAGGTGTGTCTATATTCCCCTCCGGCAATTCCAGCGGCATATCCTTGTGCTTTTTGGGATTCAGCAGAATATGCAACGCCCGTTTCTTATTTTCGATACAGATCTCGCTGTGCTCTCCCCCGAACTCGCCGTCCAAAGTCCAGGGAATGGGCTCGTCAGACTCGATCACCACACAGTCTGATTTAAAAGAATAAATCATATCCGTGTCGTCCACCGCCGTCAGCAGCGCGCCCATGATCTCATTGAGCTCCAGGGGATTTTTCGGCTCCCGGATCAATGTCACCTCAAACAGGCCGTCGTCCATCTCCACATTCTTTCCCGTGAGATTTTTAAACCCGCCCACACTGCGGGAATTGGTGACCATACCGAAAATGTAATTGTCCTCTTTTTGCATCCCGTTGGCCTCGATTTTCATATGGTAGGATTTGATATCAAAAATCCGCTTCACACCTTCCAGCAGATAGGCCATATGGCCCAACACGTTTTTCAAAGCCTGATCCGTCTGGTAGGAGACGTCGGTGAACAGGCCAAAGGCCGCAATATAGACGAAGGTTTCCCGGTTAAACCGCCCCACATCGCAGCTATAGCATTTCCCTTCCATGATTTCCTGCGCCGCCTTCTCCATGTTTTTGGGAATATCCAGGCTGCTGGCAAAATCATTGGTGCTTCCGGAAGGGATATATCCCATCGGTACTTTTTCTTTGCACTCCAGCAATCCGGTCACCACCTCCGCCAGGGTACCGTCCCCTCCGCTGCAGACCACCAGATCCATCTGCGGCGCCACCCTTTTTACCACATGGTAGGCGTCCTGGGCATACTGGGTGGGATGAACCATCACCTGATAGCCGTTTCGCACAAAAATGTTGATAATATTCAGAAGCTTTGATTTGATCAGACCCTTGCCTGATTTGGGATTAAACACAAAGAGTAATTTTTTTTCCATAAGCTCTCCCATTGCATTTTCTTTCAAATATTACTGTACTATTTTACTACGATTTTACGTCCAGAGCAACTGAGGATTTCTCACCTGGAATCCGCATTCCCCCTCTGTCCGCTTACGATACACAGCACAATTCCTCCGATGATCAAGATACCGCCGGCCATGGAAGTCACCGCCGGCATCTCCCGAAACAAAAGGATGCCAAGCAAAGAAGCAAACACCGGCTCCAGCAGCTTGACCACCGATATGAAAGAGGCGCTCTCGTACTTCAGCCCCCAGCTGAAAATACTGTGCCCCAGCAGCGTACACAGCACCGCCAGGCCCATGGCCACCGCCAGATTACGCAGACTGACGGGAAGCACCGGATTACCTGTCAGGAAAGAGGCCGGCAGCACCACCATCCCGGCGCTAAAATAAACGATCCAGGTATAAACCGTGGTGGACATCCGCCTGCGGCAGCTGCGGCCGATCAACGTATAGACTGCCGAACAGACCGCCCCGCACAGAGCCAGGATATTCCCGGTCATCCTGCCGCCGCCCATATCGCCCAGTACCACGACCACGCTGCCCACAAAGGTGATCAGAATGCTCAGCCACCCAAGCGCCGACAGTCTCTCCCGCAGAAACAGCGCTCCTCCCAGCGCTACGAAAAACACCTCCGTATCCACCAGCACCACGCTGGAGGCGATGCCGGTATACTGTAAACTCTGGAAATAGCAGAAAAAATGCATCCCCAGAAAGATACCGCTTCCCACACACAGTCCGATTTCCCGCAGCCCGATACCGGTAAATTCCCTTTTGTGGAAAAGCAGCGCTGCCGGTGAAAGCAGCAGTACGGAAAACAGCATGCGGTAAAATACCAGCACCGTGGATGGCGCGTCGGAATACCGAACCAGGATGGCGGAAAAAGCCGTCCCCAGCACCCCCAGTATGATGATGATTTTTTTCATTGTCTTTCACTTACCCAACGTCACATTTTGCCGTTATAATATCACGGATTTCCTTTTAGAAGCAAGCAAAATCAAGGGATAAAAGCATGGTATTTTGTAACTGGATATGATATGTTATACCTTGAGGTGAAAAAATATGAACGAGAAAACTGTTTTGATTACCGGGGCTTCCCGGGGCATCGGTAAAGCCTGCGCGCGGATCTTCGCCCGCAGCGGCTTCCGTCTGGTTTTAACCTGCCATAAAAACCGGCTGCAGCTGGAACAGCTGAAAACAGAACTGGAAAAAGAATACGGCGCGCCCTGCCTGATTTCTGCCGGAGACGCCGGAGAGGAAGACTATGTAGATGCTCTGTTTTGTGAACTGGAACACTTCAGCGACACGCTGGACGTTTTGATCAACAATGCCGGCATCGCCCACATGGGCCTTCTCCAGGACATGACACTGGATGAATGGGAGCAAGTCATCCGAACCAACCTGACCTCCCAGTTCCTCTGCTGCCGCAGAGCAATCCCTCTGATGCTGAAACGTCACAGCGGATCCATCGTCAATGTCTCCTCCGTCTGGGGCAGCCACGGGGCGGCCTGCGAAGCGGCCTACTCCGCCTCCAAAGGCGGCAGCAGCGCCTTTTCCAGAGCTCTCGCCCGAGAACTGGCGCCCAGCGGCATACGGGTCAACGCCGTGGAGTTCGGCGTCATCGACACAGATATGAACGGCATGCTGGACGCATCGGAAAAACAGCTTCTCTGCGATGAGATCGCCCTGGGCCGCATGGCGGCGCCGGAGGAAGCGGCAGAGTTTCTCTACGACATCGCCGTCAACCATCCCTATCTGACCGCCCAGGTGCTGACATTTGACGGGGGATGGATGTGAATATCTCCACAGCTTTTCCACTTGAAACAGGAAGCGACAACGCCGCTTCCTGAATAAATTATTTTTCCCTTTTATGATAATTTATCTGATCATGGAAAATGTTAAAATCATAATCCTTGCGGAAATACAATGACCCGGCAGGCTTCCTTCTTTTTCATCAAATCCATACCCAGATGTATTTCTTCAAGGGAAATACGATGGGTAATAATCTTTTCCAATTGAAGATCGGGGTTTTTTATCATCTCCACCGCCGCCGGAAAATCTTTTCCCAAAACTCCCTTTAAACTTATTTCATCCAGGGTAAATACGGAAGGAGGAATCGTTGCTTTTGCGTTTTGATCCAAACCGAAGAGAAGAATTCTTCCCTGAGGATTGACCAGGTTTACCGCTTCTTCCAGCACGTTACCTCTGCCCACCGCATCGATGATCAGGTCCGCTTTATACGGCCAATGCCGCTTCATCACTTCTTCCGCAGACTCTTTTTCCACATCCGCGACGATGTCCGCTCCGCAGGCATAAGCTTCCCGGATACGTTTCTCTCCTTTGGCAGAAACGATCAGATTTCGAATTCCATATACTTTCAGTACCCGGATAAAAGAAAGGCCTATGGGGCCCGCGCCGTATAAAAGCACATAATCCACGGGAGTCGGCCGGGCTTCTTTCACCGCATTCATAATGCAGGCAATTGGTTCTGTCTGAGCGACAATTTCTGCCGGAATAGAAGCATCCACATGATAAAGCTGCCCTTCATCTACCAGAGCGTACTCTGAAAAGCCACCGTCTGCCAGTTGCCCATAATGACTGGAATTGGAACACAAATCCCCTTTGTTATGCGTACACTCATAACACTTTCCACATCGCACTCTGGGATTTACCGCTACCGTCTCACCCCGGACAAATCCTTTTACTTTTTCTCCCATTTCCACAATGGTTCCGCAAAATTCATGACCGTAGATAATACCGGGCTTCATATACTGACCAGGCGGAACGGTCAGACCGTGCAAATCACTTCCGCAGATACTGGCAGCTTCTACCTTTAAAATCAGCTGATGCGGATTTTTTATGACAGGATATGGTACGTCCTTCACGGTCAAAACGCCTTCTCCTTCAAAAACCGCAGCGCGCATCGTTTTCTTCATCATACGTCTCCTCTTTTAGAATCGCAATGTCCTTTTGCCCATTATACAGGTTTTCCTTTAAACATCCACCCAGATATTCCCCTTTGCATTGCTCTCGATGCAGGCGTCGATAAACCGCAATCCGTGAACTCCGTCTTCCACCGTGGGATAATCGTATTCGCCGCAATCCACGCCATACTTTTCTTTCAGCAGTTCCGCGCAAAAACCCCGGTAAATATTTCCGAAAGCTTCAAAGAAGCCTTCCGGATGACCGGATGGCAGGCGGGACAGCCTACGGCATTCCTGGGTATCATAATCTCTTGTCGGCGTGTAAATCCTGGGCGGCTCGTTGATTCTTGTAACCCGAAGAACCGCCGGTTCTTTATGCTGCCACTCTATCGCTCCCTTATCACCGAAAATACGAATCAAAAGATCCGTTTCATGGCCAATAGCCACCTGGGATGTCCAGATCATACCAGAAATACCGTGATCAAACTTCACCAATATCTGTACGTTATTTTCCAGTGGAAGCTCCTGATCCTTCGGCAGTTTTTCGAAATTCGCCAGCACTTTTTCAACAGAAAGACCGGTCATCTTTTTAATCAGGCATTCCACATGAGTGCCGATATCCGCACAGCATCCGGAGGGGCCGCTTCTTTCCGGATCCATACGCCAGGTGGCCTGATCCGATCGATCACTAACCATCTGAACAAGGAGCCATTCCTGAGGATATTCCGCCACCACCGTCAGTATATTGCCAATCTCCCCTGCTTCAATCATCTGTCTTGCCTGCTTTACCATCGCATATCCTGTATATGTGTAGGTCATGCCAAAAAGAAGATTCTTTTCCCTGGCAAGAGCTGCCAGCTTTTCTCCTTCATCTGCATGCAAAGCCAGAGGTTTGTCACACATTACATGGATGCCGTGTTCGAGAAAACATTTCGCGATGGAGTAATGGGTATCATTGGGAGTGGCGATACTGACAAAATCAATGCCGTCCTCCCTTGCGCTTTCTTTCTCCGCCATTTCCTGATAACTGGAATACACCCGAGCAAAATCGGATATTCCCCATTTTTCTGCCGTTTCCCGATTTTTTCCCATGTTTCTTGAAAAACATCCGGATACCAGCTGCGCCAGATCATCCATCACCGCTCCGTGCCTGTGAACATCACCAATGAATGCGCCGTTGCCTCCGCCTATCATACCAAACTTTAATCTCATATCTCATTATCCTTTCTTCATTACAAAAAACATTTTGCCGCATCATCAAGAGCAACCCATACGTTTCCCTTTCTCTGACTGTCTACCGCCGCCTGCACATACTTTACGCCTGCCAGCCCGTCAAACGCATGTGGAAAATAATAATAACATTCTTCTTTCAGGCATCCGTTCATCCGGTCCAGAAGCTTTTCGCAAAAAGAATGATACATATTCGCGTACGCCTCATAAAATCCTTCCGGATGGCCTGCCGGCAGACGGGAAGCCCGTTTACTGAAATCACTCATATAACTCCTGTTGGCCGAAAAAATCTGCACCGGCTGGTCGAGATAGGACACATATAAATGGGTCATATCGTCATGAGACCACTCGATAGATCCCTTTTCCCCGTATATTTTCAGGTACATACTGCAGTCATGTCCAATGGCCACATTAGATGTCCACGCCATCCCATGGGCGCCATTGTCAAACGCCATAAGAATACGGGAAATCGTTTCCAGTTTTGCATCCTCCGGATAGTATCCAAAGTCGGCCAGCACTTTTTCGATCCGAAGCCCTGTGGCAGCACAGATCAGATAATACAAATGTACCCCCATAGCTCCCGTTACATTGGAAGCACCCGAATATTTCGGATCTCCAATCCATTTAGTAAAATCATCCTCATCATTTTGAAGTCCCAGAATCATCCAGTCCTGAGGATACTCCGCCACTACATCCAGGATTTTTCCGATTTTTCCTTCTTCAATCAGATTTCTGCATTCCCGGATAGCCGGGTAATGAGCATAGGTATACGGAACACAAATCTCCAGATTTTTCTCCTTCGCCAGCGCTGCAAGCTCTTCTGCTTCGGCCACCTGTAAGGTCATCGGTTTTTCGCATACCACATGAATCCCATGCTCAAGAAAACATCTGGCGATTGGATAATGGGTATGATTGGGAGTGACAATACTGACAAAATCGATGCCGTCGGGCCGTTTTGACTCTTTCTTTGCCATCTCCTGATAACTGTCATAAATACGCTCTTCCGCCACCCCCCAGAACATTCCGTCCTTCTTATTCTGCCGGGAATTCCTTGTAAAACTGCCGGCTGTCAGAACCGCAAGATTATCCATAGCGGCTCCCCGCCTGTGACTATTCCCGATATTGCCGCCGTTTCCGCCTCCGACCATTCCCATTTTAAGTTTATCACGCATGTCCTGTTCCTCTTCTCCTGTTATGGTTCCACCATGACTTTAATGGCTTCCCCATTTCTCATCCACTCGATCCCCCTATTTACATCTTTCAGTTTCACCACATGGGTGATCAGTTCTTCAAATTTCAAGGAAGAATCTTTCAGCAAATCAATAGCCGGAAGATAGCTGTTTTTTGTACTGAGCGCGGCAGTTATGGTCAGCTCCTTACTGTTGATCACTCCTGGCCGTATCGTAGATTTTTGACTCATATTCTGTCCGAAAATCAGAATTGTGGAACCGCAGTTTACCAAATCAACGCTCTGCTCCAGAACACTTCCCGCCCCCACGGCATCGATGGCCACATCCGCAAAGCCTCCCCATTTCTCCTGCATAACGGAAGCAATATCATCTGCGGCAGGGTCAACAACAATATCTGCCCCCGCTCTTTTTGCGTCTTCCCTTCTGGACTCTACAAGTTCCGCGACCATGATATCTTTCACCCCATACCGTTTCAGTGCTTTTACAAAAAGGAGGCCGATAGTTCCCGCTCCATACAACAGCACCTTTTGTGCCGGCTGAGGATTGATTTTCTGCATTCCGTTCATCACACAGGCAAGGGGTTCGGCAAGGGCCGCCAAATGATCCGGCATATCTTTCGGAACTAAATATAACTGTTTTTCCGGCATCAGACAGTATTCCGCCCAGCCGCCGTCTCTTACCTGTCCTGTATTGACTGCGTTTCTGCATAAATTAAAATTTCCCCTGCGGCATTCCGGGCAAAGGCCGCATCGAATATTCGGTTCTGCCACCACTTTATCGCCGATTTTCAGAGTCTTTACCTCTGCTCCCGCCGCTTCCACAGTTCCTACAAATTCATGCCCCAAAACCGTATCCGGTTTTGCATACTGCCCCGGAGGAACACTTAAGACATGGAGATCGCTTCCGCAGATACCGCAGGCATGTACTTTTACCAGTACCTCATCCGGTCTTGTGATTGACGGTACCTGTTTTTCTTTTACCTGCACAATACCGTTTCCACAGAAAACAGCTGCCTGCATTATTTTTTTCATAGGACTCCTCCAATTTTTTATTTCGTTAGCTCGGTTTTTGTTTAAGGAAAGCGTTTTTTATCTGTAAAACTCTGGTTTATCCATCATCTCCACCTTTACCACCTGGCCGCCAGCCAGGCGCGATTTTGTACACGCTTCCGCCGCAGCCGCAGCCGCGTAACCATCCCAGGCAGTCGGCCCCGTCAGAGAATCTTTTTCTACACATTTGATCCAGTCCCGCATTTCCGTGACATAGGCATCGGCAAACCGATTCACCCAGACAGGATCAATCTTATAAAGACGGGCGCCGTTTTCACGAATTACCGCATTAGCAGGATCCGGAAGAGAGGCGCAGCCTTCCTCGCCCACCACTTCGCAGTGAATATCGTAACCGTAAATACAATTCATATAGATTTCCAGATCCACATGAATCCCGCCTTTGGTCCGCAATATCACCATCTGCGGGTCTATCAGATCCTCATCCGCGTTGCGGGTGCTTCTGGGACAGATCAGCTGAGCCATTTCATATTCATCCCCGGTCAGCCATCTGGTGATATCAAATTCATGCACCAGCGCGCCGTTTGCCGACATATCCGTCGTATGCTTTTCCCCCGTAGGGTGCGCATTTCTATGCTGCTCATGGAGAAGCAGGGGCCTTCCGATTCGGCCGCTGTCGATAGCCTCTTTCACCTGTACGTAGCCGCTGTCATATCGTCTCATAAATCCAACCGTCAGATATCGTTTCCCCGCCGCTATTTCAGCTTCCATGATATTGACACAGGCTTTTGTGGTATCAGCAAGGGGTTTTTCACAGAAAACATGCTTTCCAGCTTTAATACTTGCTGTTACAAATTCTTCATGGGTACGATCCCAGGTGGTCACAATGACGGCGTCTGTCAAGGAAGACTTGATCAACTCATGGGGATCGTCAAAACTTTTCACCGACGGATATTGATCCGTAATCTTCGCTCTGTTTTCTGCGCTGATATCGCTGACAGCCACAATTTCCGCCCCGGGAATCTGATTCATAATAATATCCGTATGCATCCGTCCGATGCCGCCCGCTCCAATTAATCCAAGTTTGATCATTCTTTCTACCTTCTTTCTTCTTTAGTCTTATTCTACAGAGTATTCGCCAGAATTCTTTCCTGGGTCATCTCTTCATTTTTGTCAATTTCCAGGGAAATAGAACCTCTTCGCATGACATAGATTCTGTCACTCATCCCAATCAATTCCGGAAGTTCTGAAGAAATCATGATAATAGCCACACCCTGTTTGGCGATATTATCCATAATTTCATAAATCTCAGCTTTTGCATTGATATCGATACCCCTTGTAGGTTCATCAAGAATCAGCAAATCTGGTTTGCTCTCCAGCCATTTCGCAAACAAAACCTTCTGTTGGTTGCCGCCTGAAAGCGTGCTGACAAGCTGATCCATAGACCTGCAGATCACATTCAGTTCTTTGATCTTTGTTTCCGCTTCTTTTCGCTCCAGCCGGTTGTTTAAAATATGATGTTTGAACAACTTTTTAATAGAAGCCATCGTAATATTTTCTTTGATGTTCTTTGCAACGATCAGACCGTCAATTTTTCTGTCCTCGGACAGATAAGCAATTCCTCTGGCGATGGATTTTTCTGCAGATGGTTTTCTGTACTCTTCCCCCTTGTAAATAATGGTTCCTCCAAAATAATTTCTCACTCCAAAGATTCCTCTGGCAAATTCCGATCTGCCTGAGCCAACCAGTCCGCCAAGCCCCACAATCTCTCCTTTTTTTACGTGCATGCTGATCGGTTTCGTATCCGGTCCGATTTTAAAGTTCTCTACTTTAAGAATATCTTCATCCTGGACTTTATGGGTGCAGTTAAACAAATTGGTAATCGTACGTCCAACCATCTGTTTTACAATATAGTCCTGATTATAATCTTCCATGGACATGGTTTCTATAGATTGACCATCCCGGAGAATGGTCAGTCTGTCTCCCACAACCTGCAATTCATCCATACGGTGAGAAATATAGATAATACTGACTCCTCTGGACTTCAGATCCTGGATCAGTTCAAACAGATGATCGATCTCTCCCGCCGTCAGAGAAGCTGTCGGTTCATCCATGATCAAAATTCTGGAATCATAGGAAAGGGCTTTCACAATCTCCACCACCTGTTGTCTGGCCGTAGACAGATTATGCATGATTGTTTTCGGGTCAATATCATGAAATCCAAACTTATCCAGATACTCCCGACTCTTTTTATAAATGGTTTTATGATCTACAAATCCGTTTTTTCTTGGCTCCCTTCCCAGAAAAATGTTATGGGCGATATCCAGATTAAGGCATAAATTTAACTCCTGATGAACAAATGCCACTCCCTTTTCCCGGGCCTCTTTTGGTCCTTTCACAAAGTAAGGCTGTCCGTCAAGAAGCATTTCTCCTTCATCCGCAGGAATATTTCCGCCAAGAATTTTCATCAAAGTAGATTTTCCGGCTCCATTTTCCCCCACAAGCACATGTACTTCGCCCTCTTCCAGGTCAAAATTAACGCCGTTTAAAATTTTAACCGTGGTGCCATTAATTTTTTTGCCATATTCATCAAAGATATACTTTGTGATATTCTTCATTTCCAAAATTTTCGCCATAGCAAAGCCCCCCTTATTGCAGCAATCTGTTTTTCACATTCTCAAAGATGATAGCAATCAAAATCACAATACTCTGCACGGCTGTATACATATAGAAATTCACGCCCAAAATCCCCAGAATATTCTGAATCATATAAATTGTAAATACACCCAAGAGAGATCCCCATGCCGTACCAATTCCTCCAAAAAGACTGGCTCCTCCAAGAACTGCAGCTGTGATGGCTGTGAAGGTAAAATCTGTTCCGCCCATGGTGACCACACAGTTATTTACCCGGCTAGCCATCAAAACAGCGCCTAAAGCGGTCGTAATCCCGCAGATGACATATACCATAATTGTTGTAAAGGATGCGTTAATACCGGACAGAGAACTGGCCTCTTTATTTAAGCCCACAGAAGTCAGGGCACGTCCAAAGGTAGATTTATGGAGAATAAACCAGGCAATCACCGCAATCAGAAGCATAATCCATACCACTGAATTCAACCCTAAAATATTTGTCCTGGCTACAGCCAGCATAGCATCCGGAAGAGGGGTGATGGCAGAGCCGCTGCTGATGATCTGGGCAATTCCATATATGATATACCCGGTACCCAGCGTTACAATAAACGCGGGAATTTTCAATACCTGTACCAGGATACCGTTTACCATGCCGAAAAAGGCTCCCACAGCCAGAGTCAGCAAGATACCTGCAATAACGGGAAGCCTCAGGGTAACGGTAGACCATCCGAAAACATAGGTACAGAAACCCAGCAGATACCCCACAGAAAGATCAATACCGCCAGTCATCAGCACAAAGGTCATGCCCAGACAGCAGATCGCCGCAATGGCAGCCTGGGAAATAATTCCGGTAACATTACTGATACTTAAGAAGGCTCCCGGCCTGGCAATCACACCCACTACAAACACACATGCAAATATGATGACATTGCCGTACTTTTTTGCAAAATTTTTCATTTGTCATCCACCCCCTAGAATACTTTCGCTTTCTCCAGCTCTTTATTTTTGTTAAACACGCTGACGCCCACAACAAAAATAATCGCTGCACCGATAAACAGGTTCTGATAAAAGGGATCGATCGCCAACATATCCAACGCATTGCGCAGAAAACCAATGATCAATGCGCCCACAACTGACATCCAGGCCGCGCCTTCTCCTCCCAGCATGCTGACACCGCCTACCAGAGAAGCCGCTACCGCATCCAATTGATAGGAAGCTCCCTGCGTGGGATGAACCGTAGCCATCTGGGCGGAAAGCAGGATGCCTGCAATGGCGGAATACAATCCGCATAAGGAAAACGCAAAGATTTTGATCCTGCCGGAATTGATTCCTTCTGCTTTCACCACACTTTCGTTGCCTCCAAGGGCGTAAATATGTTTTCCCATCCGGGTATATTTCAGAATCACTGTAGTAATCACAAGCAGTACAATCATAATCCATGTGTTAATAGGAATATTCAAAAAAAGCTGATTTCCTATTGCAACATACAAATCCGGCATCCCGCTGATGGAACTGCCTTTTCCCACAACCAGTGCAAGGCCAAGAGTGATCTGTCCTGTCACATAAGTTGCAATAAAAGGCGGGATATTGATTCTGGATACCAACAAACCGTTAACGATGCCAATTATCAGGCCAACCGCCGCACCGGCAAACATGGAAAAAAATACATTTATTCCATTGAGCATCATAAAACCGCTGACCATAGCGCAGAACGCCATAACACCTCCCGTTCCCAGGTCAATCCCCTGAATAATCAGGACAAGGGTCATTGCCAATGCACAGATCGCAATTGTCGAGGCCTGACGCGTCACATTCAGGATATTCGTCACGGTAAAAAAACCTGGGATCTGGCTTCCGGCAATGCATGCCACGATCAAAATTACCAGATAGGCAATATATTTTGTCTTTATGTTCCTTTTCTTCACGTTCGCTTTGCCTCCTTCATATCATTCTTTACCCTTTTTAAGTGACAGAGCCCCGGCAGATAACTTTGCCAGGGCTCCATGAATTCAGAACTTCATTTAAAATGCAACCTCTTCCGATTCCTCGATGGTATCAGGACACATAAAGAAGTATCCGGAATCCTGCTCATGCTCCACATCTTCCTGTGCAACATCACCGTTTAACACATCTATCATGGTATTAGCAGAAATCTCTCCAATGTTGGCAGGATACTGCGCCACACAGCCGTAACAGGTTCCGTCTTTGATTGCATCAAGAGCAGAAATATTTCCATCTACAGAAATAATGCAAAGTTCCGAGGGATCCATACCTTTATTCTGCACACCGGAAATAACGCCGGAAAGCATGCCGTCAGAACAGAGGAAAATTCCATCCATATCCGGATCTGCTGTCAGCATATTTTCCGTAACCTGCATTGCCACATCACTCAGCCAGTTGCCAAGCTGCTGGTTCACAATTTCAATATTGGGATATTCTGCAATGGCTTCCTCAAATCCCTGAGAACGCAGCTCACTTCCCATAGCGCCCGCAGCGCCCCGGACAACGCAGACCTTGCCTTCTTCTCCTATGGCTTTCGCCATTTGCTGCCCCGCCTCGTAACCAATGGCAATATTGTCCGATCCCACATGGGACATAAACAGATCGTCGTTTCCTTCATCAAGAGAAGAATCCGCGATAATTACCGGAATTCCAGCCGCTTTTGCTTTTTCCAATGCCGGAACCAAAGAACTGCCATCCATAGGAGCCACTATGATGCCGTCAACCCCTTTATTAATAGCATTTTCCACATTTTCCACCTGCTTGGAAACCGTCAGTTCATCACCGGAAAGAGTCAGTTCAAAAGTATACCCGGCTGCCTCCACCACTTCCTCACATTTCTCAACCATGATCCGCTGGAATTCATTGTTGGTAATTGTCTTTGTAGAAAACAGGATCGTTCCTTTCGAATCCCCCGTATTGTCGGACGTCTCCTCTGCTGCTGCATCCGCTTCTGCTGCTTCTCCTTCCGCCGCTGTATTGTCTGCGGAAGATTGTGAAGCAGAATCTCCTGAGCTACAAGCCGTCATGGAAGCTGCCACTGCAATTGCCATAATTGCTGCTAATATTCTTCTCTTCATCATATTCTCCTTTCTTTCTCTGGCACACCAATGATTTGTTATTATATGGTTTTGTTTTTGTGTGCATCTTGTATTTATTTGTTGGTACTTATTATACATTTAATTTGTGTTTTTACAATACATATTTTATCCGAAATATTTTTTGTTTTTTTGTCTAATCACTATATTTTTACATTTTATTGACGTTTTATTTATTAATTTTAAGGCAATTTTCTATTTCTCCCCATATATTTTTTACATCCATTTGCCATTCATTTACCTTCTCATTTTATCATGTACTTTTTTCATTTTTCCTAAATATTACTTGTATTTTATTTAAGGATAATATATACTTAAAGCAGCAAACGAATCCTAAAATAAAATATATTTATAGAGGTGTTATATGCCAAAATATCTATCTATTGCTGAAAACATCGAAGAACAAATCCGCGCTCAAATATATCTTCCTCATCAAAAACTGCCTTCGGAAAAAGAACTGATCGACCATTATCAGGTCAGCAGGCAAACAATCCGCAACGCGCTGGATTTTCTGAGAAACCGTGGATTATTGTATTCCCATCGCGGAAAAGGCACCTTCATATCCGAACTGCCTGAAACCGCCGCTGTTTCCAGCAACAATATTGCCGTTATTTTAAACGCCCTCAACGATTATATCTTTCCCTACAAAATAGCCGGAATTAATTCTGTACTGACAGAGAACGACTATATCAGCAATATTTTCACGTGCAACTACAGCATTGATACACAGGAACAGATCCTGCGCAATCTTTTGCAGTCCACCTACGCGGGCGCTATCATCGAAGTGGCAAGGGGGTATTTGCCCAGAATGCACCCACAGCTTTTGAAAGAACTGTCAAAAAAAATGCCCGTCATTCTTATTGACGGACATTATCCTGAACTGCCGGATCTGCCGGCCGTATGTCTTGACGATTTCCGAAGCGGTTATCTTGCCACCGAATATCTGATTCAGAAAGGGCATCGGAAAATTTTCCATTTTGGAAAAATGGACGACATCCAGGGGATCTTAAGATACAGAGGATATATACAGGCGCTGTTAGACAACAGTATTTCCCCTCATGATGACGACACGTTCTGGCTGACAGGAAATGACAATTTTATTTACACGGAAATTAACTACAATCCCGTAATTTCCCGCCTGGGGCATTATACCGCCGCCTATTTTTATAATGATTTAATGGCTCAGTCGATTGTTCCCGAAATACTGAAACGGGGAATTCGCATTCCCGAAGACCTCTCTCTTATGAGCAACGATGACTATTCCCCCAACGTGGAAAATATTGCGCTTTCCGGCATCCGTTATCCTCGGGCTGATGTGGGCCAGAAGGCGGCACAGAATCTGCTGCAGCTTATTAAAGATCCAAACTATGACGCCAACTATCTCTTTGAGCCGGAACTTGTTGAGCATGATTCAGTACGCGAAATTATTCTCTAGCATAATCCATGGCTTATGATTCATCATGGCGGAGGAGGTTTTTATGCATTATTTTTTATCTCTCCCCGAAAAAGCATCTGCAGAACCAACCTTGCTCTTTCTGGGTTCTCACAATTTTCTTCGTCAGATTCCCACTCCGCCTCCGCGCATTTTGCATTCCCACGCAGACACGGTGGAATTTCTGTATTTTCGAGACGGAAAAGGTGTTTGTACAGTGGGCGGCAAAAAGTACGCTGTAAAAAAGGGAGATATGGTCATCTACAATGCCAACACGCTGCATCTTGACAACTTCGGACTGGTCTACTTCTGCGGCGCCACAAACATACAGCTTTCAGGTTTTCCCCCCAACGTCATACTCGCGCCCGATACATCCCCTGTTTTTCATCTGGACCGCCGCGAAAATACCTTCCATTACCTTCTGGCCGCCATGAACGAAATCGCGGCAGCCAACACCTATACCGCCCGGGAATCCTGCCAGCTCCTGTTCCGTTCCTTTTTCAATCAGATTCTTTGCCTGATTGAAGCAAAACATGTGCTGGACAGAAATCCTCCGATCAATAAACACACCTCACAGGCAACGGGAGAGAAAATTCTGGATTATGTAAATCAGCATATTCTGGACAGACTTTCCTTGCAGGAAGTCGCATCACATTTTAAACTCAGCGCTTCTTACGTTTCGCGTATTTTCAAACAGACCACCGGCTGCACCTTAAGCGCCTATCAGACGAGGGGAAGAATTGGACATGCCCAAACCCTTCTCCTTACTACGGATATGTCTCTGGCTGAAATTGCGAAGAACCTGGGCTATGCCACACAGGGCCACTTTTCCAGACAGTTCATGGAAATCGTAAAGATCAAACCTTCTTCCTATCGGAAGCAGTTTGGCGGCAGACAGGTGGGAAAAAACATCTCCCGGGAACACCCATAAGATGGTTTCCCGGGAGATGTTGCAGAAAAATCTATAATCCGCTTCCTGTCTCCTCCATTAACCGGCGAACTGTTTCTTCCTCCATCTCCAGCATCTGAGCAATTTCCGGCACAGACAATCCCTTCTGCAGTTTTTTCTGAATCAGGTTTTTTAATAACTCCTGTTTGCCCATGACAATGCCCTGTTCAATTCCCTCTTCCCTCGCCTCTTCCCGCTCCATGCGGACATCATATTCATATATACTCACTTTTTTCGCCTCCGATCGGTTCTGCTTCAAAAAATCCGCCAGGATTCCTTCCCTGATACACTCTGTGATCGCACGTTCCACTGCTTCGGTTAGCTCCATCTCCCCTGCATACTTTCGCACTCTCTGCGTATACTTCACGTATTCCTGCAGCGTCTCGCTGGCGTCCAACAATTCCAGATTATAGCCCTGATTGATATTCAACATGACTGCTTCCAGCTCCAAGGCAGGCATTTTATCCTCAACGGAATACAGTTCCGACAACCGCAGAATCTTTCTTTCCTCCATTTTCTCTTCCCCATTATAGAAAATCAGAAATCTGGGAGAGGGCAGTTTCACCCCTTTCTTCCTATACAGATTTTCCTCCTTGGTCATTGCTGAAAACAAATCCGAAACATAAAACAAAAAACGCAGCGTCAGGTTGGCGCTGTACGTAGACTGATGTTTGTACAGAGACAATCTGCCGTCTATCACAAAAGATACATCGTTGCGGATCGCCATGTAAATGGCATTTTCCAATGTATTTACTTCCAATAGATTCGGATCCTGGTAGTCGGCTCCATTCACTGCATTATACAATTCCAGCAATCTTTCTCTTTCGCTGAACAGCATTTCAAAGATACTGGCTTTGAATGTGCGTTTTACCGCCGTCAGACCTTCACAGGCATTGTGTTCCATATAAAACCTCCTTTTCAAAGGACAGGAGATTTCACCTTGCATTCAAAACCTTTTGAAATCTCTCTGCTGTTTTCGTGAAATAAAAGCATTGAGATTTCTTAATGAATAAAGAATGATATCAGAAATGCATTCAGATGCAGCGCCGCTCTTCCCAAACTGATTACCAAAAAAATCCAAAGGGATTCTCTTCCTCCGGATCATTGTACTGTGCACAAAGAGCCTGCCAGTCTTCCATCCCAACTTTAACAGTTTCACAGAAGAATTTGTAATCCCCTTTCTCTATCTTTCCATGATCCAGCATACATTTATAGAATTTTTTTATACTGGCCGCAGTGCTTTTAATGGTAGCCGGAGTAGACCACATACATTTCCGTATAAAAAACTCGCCAAGAAATTCATCTATTTTCCCCAGACCATATTCCATCGGAAGCGCATCTGCATAGAGAAGAAACTCATTGATATAAAAATCCACATTTGACAGATGTCTGCGGATTGTCTTCGGGGACAGGCCTTCCATATCCTTTTCAAATAATTCCAGCAGACTGTCATTGGTTCGCCGGATTTCCTCACACTTCTTTTCATACATTTCCAGCTCATTCAATTCATCCATATTTTTGTATCCTTTCCACAAATCACAATATTCTTTCTCTTAAGACTTCTACCTTGCACTCATGTTTCTTTTTAGGATCATTCTTCCTGTATGCAATGCCCACAGCCAGAATTCTCCCCGTATATACCGGTTTTCCTCCTATCTTTCCTTCAAACCGCAACGCATACCGTCTGTCTCGAATCTGCTGAATTGCCTCCTCCGCCGTGTGGTTCACCTTCAGTTCTACGATGATCGCATCATCGTTTTTCTGAACTGGATAAAAAATGAAATCCACATAACCGATTCCTGCCTTATCCTCCCGCTCTATATGGTAATAATCTCTCGCCTGCAGGTAAACCAGTTTTATGATCGAAGCCAGCTCCGCTTCATTATTATAGAGAAGCAATGGACTTTCTGTATTATGAACAAAATTCAGAAGTTCTGTCATCGTCTTCGTATCACCGGCTTTTGTGGCAGCAAGCATTCTTCCCGATTCTCTGACAAGATTATATACTGTTCCAAGAGAAGGTTCCTTTTCTGCCATCTCAGCAAACTTATCTTTCAACTCCTTATTGGGAATAGCTACGCACCCATTCTCATAATTCAAAAAACCGTAAACCACCATAGCCGAGAAAATTTCATCCCTCGTTTTCAGTTCCATGGATGTGGCGGCATATTCCCTTACCCTGGCAGGCACTGCAATATCCGACAGGAGCAATCCCACATCTTCTTTCACACTGTCCACGTTTGCACCAATGTAATAAAAAAGCTCATCATAAGGTCCTGAGCTTGTCCAGTAATTTCCCAGGTTGTTGTTCTGAAGCGCCAACACCACAGACCTGGGATTATAAACACGCTCACCGGATTTTGTCTGATATCCATCATACCAGGCACGCAGACCTTCCCGTGTAATCTTTTTCCCTGCGATATGCTTTTTTTGATATCGTTTATAAAGATCATCTACTTCTTTGTCTGTGAATCCAAAGTACTCGCTGAACTTTTCCTCAGTCACCATGGTATACTCGCAGAACATATTCAGTTCTGATCCGCTGGAATACTTGGAAATCGGCAGAATTCCGGTCATATATGCCAACTCTACGTAAGCCTTATCTTTCAAAAGATTACTTAAGAATTTCGTGAAATTATCCTTATCTGCATCTGTGGCAAATCTTTGGTGGTAAATATAATCCCACTCATCTAAAATAAAGATAAATTTTTCCTGGTTACAATACTCATAAATTTTTTTTAACGCATACCATGGATCATCATCTTTTTCAATTTCAGCTTCCGGATAAGCTTTTATCAAGTCTATAAGAAGTCCTTTAATAAAACTTTTAATGTACACCTCATAACTATTACATACAGATGGTGTTTCGTTAAACGAAATATAGATCACATTATGCTGGTTTAAGTGTTTTTTATACCATGGCTGCCTCGCTGCTTTCAGTGTATCAAATTCCTTATGACTGTCTGCACCTTTTCCAAAATAGGATGCGATCATGTTTGCCATGACAGTTTTTCCAAAACGCCGGGGTCTCGTAACAGCAACATATTTTAGACCTTTTTCCAGGTTCTCTCCTGTACTTTCTCCGATGTTATTCTTTAATTCAATCAATGGCACCAATTCTGAAAGTATATCTGTCTTATCAACATAATACGTCAGGGAATAGTCTTCCCGAAACATCCCATATGGACTTTTGCTATTTAGATAAACTCCCATTCGAATCCCACATCCTTTCCTGTTACAGTCTCAAAATTGCCGCGCAATGGAGTGCTTTCATTGTATTTTAGCATGATGTACTGCAATATACCAGCAAAAACATCACCTTACATTTCTATACCGGAACTTTTTCCATCTCTTTCATCACCTGCTGTATCACTGCTTCTTCCGTCTCCAGCGCATCTGCAATCTCCGAAAGGGTACAGCCTTTCTGCAGTTTTTTCCGCACTTGTCTCATCAGTACTTTCTGCATCCCTTCCTCCATTGCTTCTTCCCGCTCCATGCGGATATGCCGTTCGGCATCGTATTCATAAATACTCACTTTTTTCGCCTCCGATCTGTTTTTCTGTAAAAAGCCTGCCAGGATCCCTTCCCGAATACACTCTTCCATCGCCCTCTCCACCGCCTGTGTCAGTTCCATTTCCTTCGCATACTGCCGGACTTTCGTGGTATACGTCACGTATTCCCCCAAAATGGGGCAGGCCTGCTTCAGCTTCTCATTATATCCCGGATTGATGTTCAAAAAAACGGCTTCCAGTTCCAGCGCCGGCTGTTCCTCCTGCACAGCGTACAGTTCTGACAACCGCAGGACTTTGCGTTCCTCCGTCTTTTCTTCCCCGTTATAGAAGATCAGAAACTGGGGCGCCGGCAGTCTGATTCCTTTTCTGCTATACAGGTTGCTGTCCCTGGTCAGGGAAGAGAACAGGTCGGATACATAAAAGAGAAAGCGCAGGGTCAGATTGCCGCTGCAGGTGGACTGGTGCTCATACAGGGACAGGCTGTCCCCGGCCAGGAAGGAAATATCGTTGTGGACCGCCATATAAATGGCATTTTTCAGCGTGTTGACTTCCAGCAGTCCGGGATCCTGATAATTGGTTCCATTCACTGCATTATACAGCGTAAGCAGCTTTTCTTTGTCGCTGAACAACATTCTGAAAATACTGTCTTTGAATGTACGTCTGGCCGCCAGCTGTTCGTGATAAGTTGTGTCTGCCATCCAAAACCTCCTTTTTTTATGCAGGAGATTTCACATTTAAAGACACTTGAAATCTCTCTGCTGTTTTTTGTGAAATAAAAGCATTGAGATTTCTTTTCGATCCCGCAAACATCTGCGGGGATATCATATGCTGTCAGAAATGCATTCAGATACGGCATAGCCGCTTGATAGATGAGAAATATAATGCTTTGGTTGCATTGTATCATATAAATTTGCAAAATTCCAGTATAATTTTATTTTTATTTGGATTACAATTGAGGTGAAATCCCCTCTTTATCCCCTCCTGTTTTCATGATAAAATGTATCCGATAAACCTTATTCCGGGAGGTATGCAATGAAACGTAATATAGATATGAAAGAAGTGTCCGACGGCCGTTTCTACGGACTGCGGGACATGGTAAAGGCCGGCTGCGGAGATTGTCAGGGATGCTGCGACTGCTGCCGTGACATGGGTTCCAGTATCCTGCTGGATCCTTATGATCTCTTCCGCCTGACCACAGGACTGAACCGTTCCTTTGACCAGCTGCTGGATGACAAGATCGAACTGAATGTGGTAGACGGCCTGATCCTGCCCAATTTGAAAATGCAGGAGAAAACACAGGCCTGCGGATTTCTGAATGCGCAGGGACGCTGCAGCATCCATCCTCTGCGCCCCGGTATCTGCCGCATCTTCCCCCTTGGCCGCTACTATGAAGACAGAAGCTTCCGGTATTTTCTTCAGGTGCATGAATGCAAAAAAGAGCCAAAAACCAAAGTGAAGGTACAAAAATGGATTGATACCCCACAGGCCGGACGCAACGAACAGTTTATCATCGACTGGCACTATTTTGTCAGGGATCTGTCAGAACAGCTGACGAATGCAGACGACAATTACCAGAAGACCGTCAGTCTGTATCTGTTAAAAAACTTCTATCAGAAACCCTATGAGGACAGCCGGGATTTCTATGAACAGTTTTATGAACGGCTGACAGAGGCAAAAAAGATTTTTCCGGTTTGACACAGCCGCTTAATGGATGAGAAGGCTGCCATTGCATTTTGAAAGAAAAAAGGCGCCTGGCAGGATTTGATATTTCATCCGGCCAGACGCCTTCTTACATTTCTTTATTCTGGATAGATACAGATCTTCGCCCCTTCCTGGGCCGTTTGCAGTACCTTGATCATATTGCTGCGGCTGATGCCGATACAGCCGCCGGTGGATCCGGTATTTCCTTTGCAGTGCAGGAAGATAGCGGAGCCTTTTCCTACGATACACTTGGGATTGTAATCGAGAGGCATGGCGTAGTCATACACTCCCTTGTAATCGATCAGATGCTCCCCTGAGCAGGTGTGGGGATGTTCCCGCACATCCACCATGGTATTATAGTAAGCGCTGTCGCCGCACCAGTACAGGTATTTGTTCACCTGCACATAGTCCATGACCGCTCCCGGATCCGGCTGAATTCCGAATCCGCCAGTCAGGGTATAGGTACCGGTGGGCGTTTTCCGGTCTCCCTCACGGACTTTGTCAATGCCGTTGCTGCCCACATCGGCATCCGTCGTAAATATCTTTTTCCAGGAAGATCCAGACTTACTGTAGTACACCGCTTTGGCGCTGCTGCCCCCTGTATACTGAATAAACAGCAGCTGTCTGGTGGAATCATCCTCCTGATATTTGTCCAGAAGCCACTCCCATGTATCGCACAGTTCTCCCCGGACTCCATGGCCTCCCGTCTCCTTAAAGCAGTAATACTGGCTGCCGATTTTTTGACGTCCGGTCAGCAGGACTCCCTTGACGCCGGCAGCGCCGGTTTTTTTGAAGTAAAACCGCTTACCGCCGATATTCTGAAAGCCCAGCAGCATGGCTCCTTTGACGTTCTTTGCTCCTGTTTTTTTGAAGTAAAAGGTCTTTCCGTCGATATTCTGCCAGCCGGTCAGCATCGCTCCCTTCACCCCTTCTTCACCCGTGCGTTTAAAGAAAAAAGTATATTTGCCGATGTTTTGAAAACCGGTCAGCATCACGCCTTTCACACCTCTTGCGCCGGTCTTTTTGAAATAATACGTATACTTGCCGATGTTCTGGAAACCGGTCAGCATGGCTCCTTTTACTCCGACCTCACCCGTTTTTTTCAGATAATAAGTCTTCCCTTTATATTCCTGCCAGCCGATCTCCATAGCCCCTTTTTCACCGGGGCCTCCCTCCGGCGCAAAGAAATACGTCCGACTGCCGATATTCTGGATGCCGGTCAGCGTCACTCCTTTGACACCTTTTTCCCCGGTCTTTTTGAAATAATACCGCTGGCTGTCGATATTCTGCCAACCGGTCAGCATGGCTCCTTTGAGCCCGGGATTCCCGGTACGTTTGAAAAAGAAGGTTTTGCCGTCGATATCCTGCCAGCCGGTTTTCATCTCGCCCCTCACACTGACGTCGCCGCTCTTCTCAAAGTAATAGGTGCGGCTGCCGATATTCTGCACGCCGGTCAACGCGGCTCCTTTGAGGCCAAAGGCGCCTGTTTTCTTAAAGTAAAAGGTTCTGCCCTCGATATCCTGCCAGCCAAGTGCCATAGCGCCCACCTCGCCTGGTTCTCCGTCAGGCTTGAAATAGAAAGAGCGTCCCCCAATCAGCAGCCAGTCTGTCTCCAGATAGCCGTCGCCGTCGAAGTAAAAGGTCTTTCCGTCGATATCCTGCCAGCCGGTGACGGGACGGATCTCTCCCCTTTCATCAGCTGTGCAGTACTGAATGCCTCCTTCCAGTTGGTTCCATCCTGCTGCCAGGGCTGCAGGCGCGGCGCCGGTTTCCTGTTCCGCCGGTGCTGGTATATTTTCCTCTTCTGTTTCCTGCTGATCTGCCGGCTGCGGACTGATATCCTCCGACTCTTCACCGGACTTGTCGGCTTCGCTCCCCGCCGCAGGCTGTGTCTCCACGACTTCTTCTTCGGCGGATTCCGTCTCGTTCATGTCATCCGACCCGGTTGTATCCTGCCCTCCTTTGGAAAGATCAGTCTCTTCCTCAGTGTCTTCCACCGCCGTCTCCTCCTGGATGACAGGCTGTGTCGTATTTTCCTGTTCCTGCGCCGCCTGAACGCCGGTGGTCATCATAAGACTCAGCGCAAGACCAGCCAGAAGCAGTTTTATCTTCCTGGATGCCATATTCTTCCCTCCTTTGGAATCTGATTACAGTTAAAAACCGCACGATGTGCAAAAAGGGACTGCAGCACAGAAAAATCTGTGCAGCAATCCCCTTACGTTTTCCTTATACCAGCTCAAGCAGTACTTCCATGGCTGCGTCACCTTTACGCTGGCCGATCTTTACAATTCTTGTATAACCACCGTTACGGTTTGCATATTTGGGAGCAATCTCTGTGAACATTTTCTCCACCATATCGATTTCTTTGGTGTTTTTCTTCTTTCCGTTGTTATCCTTCGGAACTTCTTTTACCGGATAGAATACTTTCAGCATCTGACGTCTTGCATGCAGTCTGGAAGGCATATCTTTTTTGATTTCCTTCTGTACTTCATCGTATACTGTTTTCTTCTTGCCGTCAACCACTTCTTTTACTCTCTTGCCGTCGGCATCCTTGCGGGGAACCTTAGCTGTCACAGTTACGGTTTCGAAATTATCTCTTTCCTTCACTGCCAGCGCAATCAGGCCTTCTGCAATTTTACGGATTTCTTTTGCCTTTGTCTCTGTGGTAACGATCTTTCCGTGATACAGAAGATTGGTTACCTGATTTCTGATCAGGGCTTTTCTCTGAGCAGATGTTCTGCTAAGCTTTCTATATTTAGCCATTTCTTAATTCCTCCATTTGTGGAACCGCATATCACGCTTCTTCGGTCTTACTGATATACGGCTTTATTCTACAAATCTACCGCCAAGCTTTGGATCATTCATCGCCGGGATTCAGCTGTAATCCCAGTTCTTTTAACTTGGCCAATACTTCTTCCAGTGATTTCCGTCCCAGATTGCGGACTTTCATCATATCTTCAGAAGTTCTGTTGCACAATTCTTCTACAGTATTGATTCCGGCTCTCTTCAGACAATTGTAGGAACGGACGGAAAGCTCCAGTTCATCGATATTCATCTCCAGAACCTTTTCTTTCTCATGATCTTCTTTCTCGATCATGACCTCCGCCGTCTTGGCATTCTCTGAAAGGTCAATGAACAATTTCAGATGTTCGCTCAGCACCTTTGCAGCAAGGCTGACAGCCTCATCGGGAGCAAGCGTCCCTTTGGTCCAGACATCCAGAGTCAGTTTATCAAAGTCCGTGATCTGTCCCACACGGGTATTCTCCACGGTCAGATTCACACGCTCTACCGGCGTATAGATGGAATCCACCGCGATCACGCCGATGGGCATATCCTCTGTTTTCCCTTTGTCTGCGCTGACATATCCGCGTCCTTTGGTGATGGTCAGTTCCATGTACAGTTTGCTGTCCGCTCCGCCGTTTAAGGTGGCGATCACCAGATCGGGATTGAGAATTTCGATATCCTGATCCGCCTGAATGTCAGAAGCATGTACCACGCCTTCCCCTTCGAATTCGATGTACGCGACTTTCGGTTCGTTGGTATCGCTGTTGTTCTTCAGCGCCAGACTCTTCAGGTTCATGATGATCTCCGTCACGTCCTCTTTCACGCCTGGGATCGAACTGAATTCATGAAGAACTCCTTCGATTTTCACCTGGCTCACCGCAACGCCCGGCAAAGAAGAAAGCATGATTCTGCGCAGGGAATTTCCCAAAGTGGTGCCGTAACCTCTTTCCAGCGGTTCTACCACGAATCTGCCATACTTTTTATCATCTGAAATCTCCGTGATTTCGATTTTCGGTTTGTTAAAATCAAACACTGTAAGCCCTCCTTCTGGGTTTATATTTTGATTGAGGGTACCTTTATTAAATGTTTATCCGCCCGGATTATTTGGAATACAGCTCGACGATAAGCATTTCGTTAACCGGAACGTCGATTGCCTCTCTGGAGGGAAGCTCTTTCACTGTTCCTGTCAGAGTCTCCTGATTTACATCCAGCCACTCCGGAACCAGTCTTGCGCCCGTTACTTCCAGAATGTCTTTCATTCTCTGGTAACCTTTGCATTTTTCTTTGATTTCAATGGTATCTCCGGCGCTTACCAGGTAAGAAGGAATGTTTACCTGTTTGCCGTTAACCAGAACGAATTTATGTCCTACGATCTGTCTTGCCTCTCTTCTTGTTCTGGCGAATCCCAGACGGAAGATAACATTGTCCAGACGCTGCTCCAGCATGGACATCAGGTTATCGCCTGTCATGCCCGGCATTCTGTCGGCTTTTTTGTAGTAGTTTCTGAAGGGTTTCTCCAGCACGCCATAGATGAATTTTGCTTTCTGTTTCTCTCTCAGCTGCAGACCATACTCGGAAACTTTACGGCTTGATCTTTTCAGCTGTCTTGTGGATTTTTTATCAATTCCCAGATACATGGGATCCAGACCCAGGGATCTGCATCTTTTCAGTACGGGTACTCTGTTTACTGCCATTGTATTAGACCTCCTGATTAAACTCTTCTACGTTTTGGTGGACGGCATCCGTTATGGGGTACGGGTGTTACGTCTTTGATGCTGACTACTTCCAGACCATTGGCAGAAAGGGCGCGGATCGCTGCCTCTCTTCCTGATCCCGGACCTTTTACAAATACGTCAACGGTTTTCAACCCATGTACCAGAGCTGCCTTGGTAGCAGTCTCTGCCGCCATCTGAGCTGCATAAGGAGTAGATTTTCTTGAACCTTTAAATCCCAGACCACCGGCACTTGCCCATGAAAGCGCGTTTCCTTCCGTATCGGTCAGAGTTACAATCGTATTATTGAAGGAAGCCTGGATATGTGCCTGTCCGCGTTCAACGTTTTTCTTCACACGACGCTTTGTCGTTTTCTTTGTCACTTTAGCCATAATAAAAAACTAACCTACACTTTCTCAAATTAATTATTTCTTCTTGTTCGCAACTGTTCTCTTCGGTCCCTTACGTGTTCTGGCATTGGTCTTTGTCTTCTGTCCACGTACAGGAAGGCCTTTTCTGTGACGGATTCCTCTGTAGCATCCGATCTCCTGCAGACGCTTGATGTTGAGAGCGATTTCTCTTCTCAGATCACCTTCCACAACCTGTGTCTCGTCGATAACGACACTGATTTTCTTTACTTCTTCATCCGTCAGATCTCTTACACGGGTATCCGGATTTACGCCCGCTTCGTTCAGAATGCGGTTTGCGCTTGCTCTTCCGATTCCGTAGATATAGGTTAATCCGATTTCTACACGTTTGTCTCTTGGTAAGTCTACACCAGCTATACGAGCCATGTAATTTTCCTCCACTTTCTTTCCGGTCTGATGAAACCAGGCAGCTCCTGCATGGCAGGCCTGAAATGTGTGCCGGGCCCCGGCAGACCTCCGTTAATATTTTCCTAATTGGGATGCAGGTATGCGTGCATCCAGCCATGCCGCTAAAAACATGACCTTTCCGCTTCCTTCCCGGAAACGGTATTAAGCAATATTATACGTGATACTCTCACAATAATATTAAATCAGTCAGAACAACACATCCTGGCGTTCCAACTGCAGCCGCACTTAAAATGTCACACAAACAACAGGATGGGAATCAGCCCTGTCTCTGTTTGTGCTTTGGATTCTCGCAGATAACTCTGATGCTGCCCTTTCTTTTGATAATCTTGCACTTATCGCAGATCGGTTTTACAGATGATCTTACTTTCATCGGAATCCTCCTTTCCTTCCTGTATTTCTACAATGCGCAAAGGTTCGCGCACAAAAGTTCGTTATATAGTATAGCACTGTGTTTCCAGTAATGCAAGCAAAAAATCACTTTTTTTCATCATTTGAAACGGCAAGAAAACTCTGATCCACCGTGATGACGCACTGATAACGGGGATCCTTATGCTGCATGGCCAAAGCTACTTTATCTGTCAGCTTCTTTCGCTGCTCTTCGCTGTAGCTGTGGGGTACCACCATATCAAAAATCAGATTGATCTGTTTTTTTCCCCGCACCATCCGAAAATCATGAAAAGAAAGATTCTCATCGATCAGCCACAGCGTTTCCTTCACCTCTTTGCGCACCCGGTTTACGGCTTCATCCTCCACCGCCAGGGGATCCATATGGATAACCAGCAGAATCCCCAGCTTTCTGGCCACCTCCCGCTCAGCCCGGTCGATGATCTCATGGGAATCTTCGATATCCACATTGCGGGGAACCTCCGCATGAATGGACGCCATGCTTTTCCCCGGCCCGTAATTGTGAACGATCAGATCGTGCGTACCCAGGATACCGTCGTAGCTTTCCACCAGATCGGTGATCTGCTGATAGAGTTCCGGATCTACCGCTTCTCCCACCAGAGGTTCCAGGGTATCGCGGAAAATGGAAACGCCCGACCACATAACCAGTACGGATACCAAAAGTCCGGCGATGCCGTCCACGTTAACGCCGGCAAAATGGGAGATCAGAATGGAAGCTGCGGTGGCCGAAGTGGTGATCACATCCCCAAGGGAATCCGCCGCGGTGGCCTTCATCACTTTGGAATCGATCCGTTTCCCCAGTCTGCGGTTATAAGACGCCATCCACAGTTTTATCCCTATGGAAAGTACCAGGATCAGAAAAGGCAGCAGATCAAAGGCGATATCCTCCGGATTGCGCAGCTTGCCGATACTGGTTTGAAACAGGGAAAATCCCACCTGGATCACCAGGAAAGCCACGATGAAGGCTGCGATATATTCCATCCGCCCATGGCCGAAGGGATGCTCGTCATCCGCCGGTTTGCTGGCCATCTTTACCCCCACAAAGCTGATCACAGAGGAAGCCGCATCCGACAGGTTATTAAAAGCATCCGCCGTCACGGCAATACTTCCCATGATCAGACCGATCAGAATCTTTACGGCAAACAGAAAGACATTGCACAGAATGCCCACTACGCTGGCCAGCATGCCGTAGGCCGTACGCACTTCACTGTCCTGCACCTGCTCATAATTTTTCACGAATTTTTTGACTAAGAAATCCATCATTTTACTCCGTTGTCCTTTATGGTTCCATATATAATATGAAAAAGTGGCACTCTACGATAATATAAAGTGCCACTGACTGTATTATTTATCTCTCCAGATGATTCTGCCTTTTGAAAGATCGTAAGGCGAAAGCTCGATGGTCACCTTATCTCCCGGCAAGATGCGGATAAAGTTCATGCGCAGCTTCCCGCTGATATGTGCCAGCACCACGTGCTTATTTTCCAGCTCCACCTTAAACATGGCGTTGGGCAGCTTTTCCAGCACGATCCCTTCTACTTCAATTACATCAGCCTTTGACATTTCTTACCTCCTGCTTGGCTCTTCTTTTAATTTTATGGCTTTTTTCAGATCCTCATCACGTACTGGTACGGCAAGATCCAACTTCTCTTTGATTACTGCATCCATATGAAAATCCGGCTGAATATGACGGATTTTCTTCTTTTTGGGACGGTCTGCCGTGCGGTTTTTTCCATCCGCCAGATACACGTATTCCCCGTCCACCGCTAGGATCACATAGAGTTTTCCCTTATCATGGCCTGCCAGAGACCTGGCATACATGCCTCTTTGAAGTTCCTGCATTCTGTCACACCTCTTTGTGATAAGTCAAAAGCTCCGGCTCCCCGTCTGTGATCAAAACGGTGTTTTCATAATGTGCCGACAGACTTTCGTCTTCCGTCACCACAGTCCAGTCGTCATCCAGCCAGCAGACATCCGCCCGCCCCATATTAATCATAGGTTCGATGGCCAGCGTCATGCCGGGCTCCAGACGGATGCCGCGGCGCTTCTGCGCGAAGTTTGGGATCTGTGGATCCTCATGCAGGCTGGTGCCGATTCCATGACCCACCAGATCGCGGACAACACCGTAACCGAAGCTTTCCGCATAAGCACCGATGGCTGCGGATATCTCGTGAAGATGATGGCCTGGTTTCGCGTATTTGATGCCTTCGAAAAAGCTCTGACGCGTCACATCGATCAGCTGCTGTGCTTCAGGGCTGATTTCCCCCACCGCATGGGTTCTGGCCGCATCGGAATGATAGCCTTTGTAGATCAGACCGGCATCCAGGCTGACGATATCGCCTTCCTGAATGATATGATCCTTGTGCGGGATTCCGTGTACCACCTCATCGTTCACAGAGACGCAGATCGATGCGGGATAGCCGTTGTAATGGAGAAAGTTGGGAACACATCCGTAACTGCGGATCAGTTCCTCTCCAAGATGGTCAATATCCCAGGTAGAAATGCCCGGCCGGATGGCTTTCGCCAGTTCATCGTGCACCAGCTCCAGCAGACGGCCGGCTTCTCTCATCAATTCGATTTCTCTTGCTGTCTTAATCGTTACCGACATATTATGCCCCCAACACTTTACAGATTGCAGCAAAAACATCGTCCATGGCTAAAGTCCCGTCCACTTCCACCAGAACGCCGGCATTGGTATAGTAGTCGATCAGCGGCTGTGTCTGCTCATGATAAACATCCAGACGTTTCTTCACTGTCTCCGGCTTGTCATCGTCTCTTAACACCAGCTCGGCGCCGCAGACGTCGCAGATTCCCTCTTTTTTCGGAGGAATGTTTTCCACGTGATAAGTCGCGCCGCATGCCAGGCAGGCTCTTCTGCCGCCCATACGGCGAATGATATTCTCATCGGGCACTTCCACGTTAACTGCATAATCCACCTTCTGTCCCATCGCCTTTAAAGCCCCATCCAGGCTCTCTGCCTGGGGGATAGTTCTGGGGAATCCGTCCAGTACGTAACCGTTTGCGCAGTCGTCCTGTTTCACCCGGTCTACCACCAGGTCGCAGACCAGTTCATCGGGAACCAACAGTCCCTGCTCCATGTATGTCTTTGCCTTGTTGCCCAGTTCCGTTCCATTTTTGATATTAGCTCTGAAAATATCTCCCGTTGAAATATGGGGAATCTGATATTTTTCCGCTATTTTTTTTGCCTGTGTTCCTTTCCCTGCACCAGGGGCTCCTAACATGATAATTTTCATGAGTATCTCTCCTTATCTTATTATAAAATAGATGTGAATGCACATTAAGGTTGTGACGTCACACGCCACAACCTCTTTGATTACTCATTTAAAAAGCCTTTGTAATTTCTCACCAGCATCATGGACTCGATCTGTTTCAAAGTCTCCAGAATAACACTGACTACAATGATCAGCGATGTTCCGCCGAACGACACGTTTGCACCAAACACGCCGTTAAAGAAGAACGGAATCACAGCGACGATCGTAAGCCCTGCCGCACCGATAAAAATCACATAGCTCAGAATATTATTCAAGTAGTCAACTGTCGGTTTGCCTGGACGAATACCAGGTATAAATCCACCCTGCTTCTTAATATTGTCTGCCACTTCCAGCGGATTGAAGGTGATGGATGTATAGAAATAAGCAAAGAAGATAACCAGGACAATATACAGCACCAGACCCAGTGAGTATAAAGGCTGACTGGGGCTGAACCAGTTGCTGGAATTCAGTCCGGCCATAATCTGTGCTCCCCATCCCGTTCCGCCGGTCTTTCCGATGAAGGTTGCAATAATGCCAGGGAAAGACATGATGGAAGAAGCAAAGATAATCGGAATAACACCTGCCGTATTTACTTTCAGCGGAATATGGGAACTCTGTCCGCCCACCATCCTTCTGCCCACCATTTTCTTGGAATACTGGACCGGGATATTTCTCTGCGCTCCGTTCAGGATCAGTACCAGAACGATAACCGCGAGAATGATCGCCAGGATGATGACTGCTGCCAGGCAGCTTTTGGCCAGACTTCCTGACACGCTGGGTTTCACAAAGGATTCGTAGAGATTCACCATATCGCTGGGAATCCTGGATACGATATTGATCATCAGGACGATGGAAATACCGTTTCCAATGCCCTTTTCATTGATCCGTTCACCCACCCACATAAGGAATGCCGAACCGGCTGTCAGCGTAGCCACAACGACCACGATCTTGCCGAAGTTAATGTCCGGGATCAGTCCTCTGTTTCCGAATCCGATTGCCATGGCTGCAGATTCAAACAATGCAAGCCCTACTGTCAGGTATCTTGTAATTGCAACAATTTTCTTTCTTCCCGTCTCGCCGTCCTTGTGCAGTTCTTCCAGCTTGGGGATGGCGATGGTCAGAAGCTGAACGATAATGGAAGATGTAATGTAAGGAGTAATATTCAGCGCAAAGATGGAGAAGGAGGAGAAGGATCCTCCTGTGAAGGCATCCAGAAAATTGAACGCGTCTCCGGTCTGGCTGGCAAACCACTCCTTAAAATAATCTCCGTTTACCCCCGGTACTGGTATCTGTGTGCCAAGGCGCACAACTACCAGCATCAGGAATACATAAAAGATTCTCCGTCTTACGTCTTTTATTTTAAAAGCATTCTGAAGAGTCTTGAACATTAGATCACCTCGACTGTTCCACCTGCAGCTTCAATCTTATTTTTTGCGCTTTCGCTGAACGCATTTACTTTTACATTGAGCTTCTTGGTCAATTCACCGTTGCCAAGGATCTTAACGCCGTCCCTTGCATGGGAGATTGCACCGGAAGCCAGCAGTGATTCTACTGTCACTTCAGAACCGTCTTCGAATCTCTCAAGAACGCTGACATTGATTGCCACGATATCTTTGGAGTTTCTGTTGGTAAATCCTCTCTTGGGAATACGTCTGTATAAAGGCATCTGACCGCCTTCAAATCCCGGTCTGGGAGCGCCGGAACGAGCTTTCTGACCTTTATGGCCTTTTCCGGCAGTTTTGCCGTTTCCTGAACCGTGACCACGGCCTCTGCGGAAATTATCACTCTGTCTGGAACCGTCAGCCGGTCTTAAGTTTGATAAATCCATCATGGTACCTCCTTACTTTTTTATGCTTCTTCTACTTTTACCAGGTGGCAAACCTGTTTTACCATTCCGCGGACAGCGGGATTGTCCGGCAGTTCCACCGTTTTATGCATCTTGGTAAGACCCAGAGCCGCCACTGTTTTTCTGTGTTTTGGAATCGCACCAATCGTAGATTTTACTAATGTAACTTTTAATTTATCTGCCATCTTCATGATCCTCCTTAAGCAAAGATCTCTTCTACGGATTTACCGCGAAGTTTTGCTACTTCTTCCGGAGTCTTTAACTGACGTAAACCTTCGATTGTAGCAAGCACAACGTTCTGCTTATTGTTGGAGCCAAGAGATTTGGTACGGATATTTTTGATTCCCGCAAGCTCAATCACGGCACGGGCCGGACCGCCTGCGATAACGCCGGTACCTTCGGGAGCTCTCTTTAATAATACCTCTGCGCTTCCGAATTTGCCGATGAAATCATGGGTGATACTTCCGTTATCATCTCTGGCAACCGTTACCAGTTTCTTCATAGCATCTTCTTTGCCTTTGCGGATTGCCTCAGGAATTTCTGCTGCTTTTCCCAATCCGGCGCCAACATGTCCGTTGCCGTCACCGACAACTACTAAAGCAGTGAAACGGAAGTTACGACCACCTTTAACAACCTTAGTTACACGTTTGATTGACACTACTTTTTCTTCTAATTCAAGCTGACTAGCATCAATGATACTGCGTTTCATGTGTTCTTCTCCTCCCTTACTAGAATTCCAGACCTGCTTCTCTCGCTGCATCGGCCAGAGCTTTGATCTTACCCTGATAAATGAAGCCTCCACGGTCAAAGACAACAGTTGTGATACCTTTTTCCACTGCTCTTTTTCCGATTACGGTTCCCAGATATGCAGCTGCGGCAACATCGTTGGTTTTTTCCAGCTCAGCCTTGACTTCTTTCTGAAGAGTAGAAGCGGAAACCAGCGTATTTCCCACAGTATCATCGATAATCTGCGCATACATATGGTTATTGCTTCTGAATACAGCCAGACGCGGTTTCTGTGCTGTGCCAACGATATGATTACGTAATCTTCTATGTTTTTTCTGACGAACCTTCGTCCTGGATACTTTACTAATCATGTTTTCACTCTCCTTAATTATTTCTTACCGGTCTTACCAACTTTGCGTCTGATCACTTCATCAGCATACTTGATACCTTTGCCCTTGTAGGGTTCCGGTCTTCTCTTGTCTCTGATTTCAGCAGCGTACTGACCCACTCTTTCCTTGTCAATACCCTTTACAATGATCTTGTTTCCATCAACGGCAGATTCCAGACCTTCCGGATCTTCCATCTCAACCGGATGAGAATAACCGAGTGATAATACTAACTTTTTGCCCTGCTTTGCAGCTCTGTAACCCACACCGTTTACTTCAAGAACTTTTTCATAACCTTCGCTTACGCCGGTCACCATGTTCTGGATCAGAGTTCTTGTCAGTCCGTGCAGGGATTTCATTTTCTTCAGATCGCTGGGTCTTGTAACGACTACATGGCCGTCTTCCAGCTTGATATCCATTTCCCTGGGAAGCGCTTTTTCCAGTGTTCCCTTCGGTCCTTTTACAGTTACTTCGTTGTTCTCCGTGATGGTTACTTCCACACCGGCCGGAACAACAACAGGCAGTCTTCCGATACGTGACATACCATTTTCCTCCTATAACTTAAATTTTCGGAAGGGACGATGATATTCCCTTCTGTTTTCAGTTGCTGTGACGGATTACCATACGAATGCCAGTACTTCTCCGCCTACCTGAAGCTTTCTTGCTTCCTTATCTGTGATCACACCCTGGTTTGTGGACAGGATGGCAATGCCTAATCCGCCGAGAACTTTCGGGAGTTCTTCTTTATTCGCATAAATACGCAGACCGGGTTTGGAAATTCTTTTCAGTCCGGTAATAATTTTCTCATTCTTATCGGCTCCGTATTTTAAGGTGATACGGATAGTTTTGAATTTCCCATCTTCGATCAGGTCATATTTTGCAATATAACCTTCGTTTAACAGAATATCTGCAATGGAAATTTTCATTTTGGATGCCGGAATATCTACGGTATCATGTTTTGCAGTGTTTGCGTTACGGATTCTTGTAAGCATATCTGCAATCGGATCGCTCATTGTCATGTAAGTTTCCTCCTTATTTGTTAGACTTTACATGTTACTGTAGTACCTGGCCCGCGGCCTGGTACTGTGGGTTAATCATAAACTTTTCATAAGCCGGGATTACCAGCTTGCTTTTTTCACTCCCGGGATCTGTCCTTTGTATGCCAGTTCACGGAAACAAATACGGCAGATTCCATATTTTCTCAGATATGCATGCGGACGTCCGCAGATTCTGCAGCGATTGTATTCTCTGGTGGAGAATTTCTGTTTGCGCTGCTGTTTTAATTTCATTGCTGTTTTAGCCATGAAAGTTCCCTCCTATTATTTTGAAAACGGCATATTAAATAATGTCAGTAATTCACGGGCTTCTTCATCGGTCTTGGCCGTAGTAACGAAGATTACGTCCATACCTCTTACTTTGTCTACTTTATCGTACTCGATTTCCGGGAAAATCAGCTGCTCTTTAATACCCAGAGCATAGTTTCCTCTTCCGTCAAATGCGTTGGGATTTACGCCGCGGAAGTCACGCACACGGGGAAGAGCCAGGTTGATCAGACGATCGGCAAACTCATACATTTTCTCGCCGCGCAGGGTAACTTTACAGCCGATGGCCATGCCCTCTCTGATCTTGAAGTTAGCCACAGAGTTTTTCGCTCTTGTCAGAACCGCCTTCTGGCCTGTAATGGTTTCCATATCGCTTACCGCTGCATCCAGAAGTTTTGCGTTGTCTTTGGCCTCACCAACACCCATGTTAACGACGATTTTTTCGAGTTTTGGCACTTCCATAATGTTTTTATATCCAAACTTTTTGATCATAGCGTCTACGATCTCGTTTTTGTAAATTTCTCTCAATCTACTCATCTTAAAACAGCCTCCTCTCTTTATTAATCGTTGATAACCTCACAGGTTGATTTTGCAACACGGACTTTCTTGCCGTCTTCCACTTTAAAGCCGATTCTTGTGGCTTTGCCGTTGTGAACATACATTACATTGGATGCATCAATGGGAGCTTCCTTGTTCACGATGCCGCCCTGCTGATTTCTCATGGAGGGTTTCTCATGCTTTGTGATCATGTTTACACCTTCCACGATGACTTTTCCGTCTTTCACAGAGAGCACTTTGCCTTCTTTATCTTTATCTTTTCCGGCGATTACCTTTACGGTATCACCTTTTTTAATCTTTAACGATGACATAGGTACCTCCTTATAATACTTCCGGAGCCAGAGATACAATTCTCATGAACTGTTTCTCACGCAGCTCTCTCGCTACTGGTCCAAAGATACGTGTTCCTCTCGGTGTCTTATCATCTTTGATAATGACAGCCGCGTTCTCATCGAATTTAATATAAGAACCGTCTTTACGACGAGCGCCTTTTACAGTACGAACAACGACAGCTTTTACAACATCACCTTTTTTTACAACTCCGCCTGGTGTTGCATCTTTAACAGTGGCAACGATCACATCGCCGATATTCGCATATCTTCTGGTGGAACCGCCCAGAACACGGATACACAGAATTTCTTTTGCACCAGTGTTGTCAGCGACTCTGAGTCTACTTTCCTGTTGAATCATGCTGGTATCCTCCTATTATTTCACTTTCTCAACGACTTCAACCAGTCTCCATCTTTTGTCCTTGGACAACGGTCTTGTCTCCATTACTTTCACTGTATCGCCGATATTGCACTCATTGTTTTCATCATGAGCTTTCAGTTTGTATGTTCTCTTCACAATCTTTTTGTAAAGCGGATGTTTCACATGGTCTTCGATAGCAACTACAACGGTCTTATCCATCTTATTGCTGACTACTTTACCAACACGTGTTTTTCTAAGATTTCTTTCCACGATCAATTGCTCCTTTCACTGACTACTGTGCCGCATTCGCCTTCTGGGCAATTACAGTCTGAATTCTGGCAATATTTTTGCGAACCTCTTTGATTCTGCTCGTATTGTCCAGCTGGTTGGTTGCATTCTGAAATCTCAAGTTAAAGAGTTCCTTTTTAGCAGCTACTAATTCTTCTTGTAATTCTGCAGCTGATTTTGTTCTTAAATCTTCTACATAATTTTTAATTTTCACTGTTATCACCGCCTTCTAAGTCTGCACGAGAAACGATTTTACATTTACATGGTAACTTATGCATAGCAAGACGCAACGCTTCGCGGGCAACCTCTTCCGGAACCCCGGCGATTTCAAACATTACGCGGCCTGGTTTTACAACTGCTACCCAGTATTCCAGTGTACCTTTACCGGAACCCATACGTGTTTCTGCTGGTTTCGCTGTTACTGGTTTGTCAGGAAAGATTTTGATCCAAACTTTACCACCACGTTTGATATAACGGGTCATGGCGATACGGGCTGCCTCGATCTGATTGGATTTGATCCAGCAGGGCTCTGTTGCCACGATACCGTATTCACCATAGCTGATTTTATTTCCTCTTAATGCTTTTCCTTTCATGGATCCGCGGAATTGTTTACGACGTTTCACTCTTTTCGGCATTAACATAATTATTTATCGCTCCCTTCCTTAGCTCCTTTGGTTGGAAGTACTTCGCCATTGTAGATCCACGCTTTTACTCCAACTTTTCCGTATGTGGTATCTGCTTCGGCGAAACCATAATCGATATCTGCTCTTAAAGTCTGCAGCGGAATATTTCCTTCGCTGTAGAACTCTGTACGAGCCATATCTGCTCCACCAAGACGTCCTGAAACTGATGTTTTGATTCCCTTTGCTCCTGCTTTCATGGTTCTGGACATGGTTGATTTCATTGCACGTCTGAATGAAATACGGTTCTCCAGCTGCAGCGCGATGTTCTCAGCAACCAGCTGTGCATCTCTGTCCGGTCTTTTTACTTCTTTGATGTCCACAATCAGTTTTTTGCCGGTAACCATTTTCTGAAGCTGCGCTTTTACTTTTTCGATTTCAGAGCCGCCCTTACCGATTACGATACCGGGTTTTGCGGTATAGATGATGATCTTTAGAACATCGGAAGCTCTTTCGATCTCAATTCTGGATACGCCTGCGGTGTAAAGTTTTTTCTTCAGAAAATTTCTGATTTTATAATCTTCTACCAGGTAATCTGCAAAATTGCCTTCCGCATACCATCTGGAATCCCAGTCTTTGATCACTCCGACTCTAAGTCCATGCGGGTTAACTTTCTGTCCCATGATTGTCCTCCTTATCTTTCATCCAACACGATAGAGATATGACTTGTTCTCTTTTCAATTCTGTATGCTCTACCCTGTGCTCTCGGTCTGATTCTCTTCATTGTCGGCGCTTTGTTTGCGTAGCACTCTGCAATGTAAAGATTGTCAGCGCTCATGCCGTTGTTGTTCTCTGCATTTGCGATAGCGGATTCCAGTAATTTTTTGATCACGCTGGAAGCATATCTTGGATTGTATGTTAAGATACCAAGTGCTGTTTTTACATCTTTGCCGCGGATGACGTCCAGTACATAGCATGCTTTCTGAACGGACATTCTGGCGTATGATAACTTGGCAGACGGTCTTGTGTCTTTATTTGCATTTCTTGCTCTTTTAATCTGACTTCTGTGTCCCTTAGCCACGAGAAAAGCCTCCTTTCATTTCAAACCGATTAACGAACTCCTGATTTCTTTTCGTCCTTGCCATGTCCTCTGTAAGTTCTGGTTGCTACGAACTCACCCAGTTTATGGCCTACCATATCCTCTGTGATATAAACCGGTACGTGTTTTCTTCCGTCATGGACAGCGATTGTATGGCCGACAAACTGCGGAAAGATTGTAGAACGACGTGACCAGGTCTTGATAACTGTTTTATTGCCGGATGCATTTAAAGCTTCCACTGCTTTTAATAAGCTTTTATCTGCAAAAGGTCCTTTTTTCAGTGAACGAGCCATTCGTCATACCTCCTTATTTTGCTAATGTTTTACCATCTCTTCTTCTTACAATATATTTGTTTGACTGTTTATGTTTCTTTCTTGTCTTCAGGCCAAGAGCAGGTTTGCCCCAGGGAGTACTCGGACCCGGACGGCCGATACCGGTCTTGCCTTCACCACCGCCGTGCGGATGGTCGTTGGGGTTCATAACGGAACCGCGGACAGTCGGGCGGATACCCATGTGACGTTTCCGTCCTGCTTTACCGATGTTAATCAGGTTATGCTCGCCGTTTCCTACCACACCGATGGAAGCTCTGCAGACAATGGGAACCATTCTCATCTCGCCTGATGGTAATCTTAAGGTGGCATACTTTCCTTCTTTTGCCATTAACTGAGCGCCGTTTCCAGCGGAACGAACCATCTGTCCGCCCTTGCCGGGGTGCAGCTCGATATTGTGAATCATGGTACCAACCGGGATATCAGACAGCGGCAGACAGTTGCCTGGTCTTACTTCCGCATTGGGTCCATTCATAATTTTCATTCCTACCTGAAGTCCTTCCGGAGCCAGGATATATGCTTTCTCGCCGTCTGCGTAGCAGATCAGGGCGATATTTGCCGTTCTGTTGGGATCGTACTCGATACTAACTACTTTTGCCGGGATATCATCTTTTCTTCTCTTGAAATCGATGATTCTGTATTTTCTTCTGCTTCCGCCTCCGCGGTGTCTAACCGTAATTTTACCCTGATTATTACGTCCTGCGTTTTTCTTCAGAGATACGACCAGAGATTTTTCCGGTGTGGTCTTTGTGATCTCGGAAAAATCAGAACCGGTCATATGCCTTCTGGAAGGTGTATATGGGGTATATGTTTTAATGCCCATTGTCGTTTCTCCTTTCTCATGCCACCCGCCGTACATCGCACCCGGGTGTTTCCTGTCTGTTCTCGCACTTTACAGGCGTGCAGCGCTGTCAGGGAGTTTCCCCCGGCCGCGCTTCACGGGAACTTCTTACAGTCCCTCAAAGATTTCGATATCTTTGCTGTTCTCTGTCAGAGTCACAATCGCTTTTTTGGTCTTGGCAGTTCTTCCCACTTTCATGCCGCGGCGTTTTTTCTTGCCGTCCATGTTCATGGTGTTGACTTTTGCAACCTCTGTTCCTTCGAACATTTTTTCAACTGCTTCTTTGATCATGGCCTTGTTTGCTTCCGGATGAACCAGAAATGTGTATTTCTTTTCAGCCATGTTATTCATGCTTTTTTCTGTAATAACCGGTTTAAGGATTACATCGTAATACTGAATATTAGCCATTATGCGTACACCTCCTCGATGGATGCAACTGCAGCTTTCGTGGTGATCACTGTGTTGTATTTCAGGATGTCGTAAACGTTGATGGAGCTCACCGGCGCCGTCTCAACGTTGGGAATATTTCTCGCAGACAGAACCACGTTCTCGCTGCCTTCTCCCAGAACAACCAGCGCCTTATTCACTTTCAGGTTGTCCAGAACTTTCTTCATATCTTTTGTCTTGATCACATCCAGCTTCAGTTCGTCCAGAACGATGAATTTGTTTTCCTGAACTCTGGATGTGAGGGCTGACTTCAGAGCCAGTCTCTTTTCTTTCTTATTCATCTTGAATGAGTAATCGCGGGGTGTGGGAGCAAATACAACTCCGCCGCCTGTCCACTGGGGCGCTCTCGTTGAACCCTGTCTTGCATGACCGGTTCCTTTCTGTCTCCACGGTTTTCTTCCGCCACCGCTTACTTCAGAGCGGGTTTTTGCTTTCTGCGTACCCTGACGCATATTTGCCAGACGGTTTACAACAGCCAGATGCACCAGATGCTCATTTACTTCAACACCGAACACTGCATCGTTCAGTTCCATTGTACCGACTTCGTTGCCTTCCATATTATAAACAGCTACGTTTGCCATCGTTATGTTCCTCCTTTCCTGTCAAGAATTTACTGGATTGTCTTAACAGTTTCTTTGATTGTTACTAAGGATTTCTTCGGTCCCGGTACAGCTCCTTTTACCAGAAGCAGATTGTTCTCCGCATCCACCTGCACGATCTCAAGATTCTGGATCGTTACTTTTTTGTTGCCCATCTGACCAGGCATCTTTTTGCCTTTGAATACCTTGCTGGGATCAGATGCCGCACCGTTGGAACCTGCATGACGATGATATTTGGAACCGTGAGCCATAGGTCCTCTGGACTGTCCATGTCTCTTGATGGCGCCCTGGAAACCTTTACCCTTTGAGATTGCAGTGGCGTCGATCTTGTCGCCTGCCTCAAAGATATCGGCTTTGATTTCCTGTCCTAATTCATAACTTTCCGCATCTTCCAGTTTGAATTCTTTCAGATATCTTTTGCAGGAAACGCCTGCTTTTTCAAACTGTCCTTTCATAGGTTTGTTCACAAGCTTTTCTCTCTTGTCAACGAAACCAACCTGCACTGCACTGTAGCCGTCGTTTTCCACCGTTTTTACCTGTGTTACCACACAGGGACCAGCCTGCAATACAGTTACGGGAGTCAATACTCCGTCTTCATTGAAGATCTGTGTCATTCCGACTTTTGTTGCTAAAATCGCTTTCTTCATTTTTTACCTCCTGCTTAATCTACAGCGGATTACACTGTGTTGTGCAATCATCCTAGACAGAAAGTCAATATAAGTGGAACCTGAAATGTTGCTTCTATATTAACCTTGTAGGATAATTAACCAAAATCACATTATTTTTTGTTTTTCATCTTGATATCAATGTAAACACCGGCCGGCATTTCCAGTCTGGACAGCGCATCCACTGTTTTCTGGGTAGGTGTGATGATATCGATCAGTCTTTTGTGGGTTCTCTGCTCAAACTGCTCTCTGGAGTCTTTGTCTTTGTGAACCGCTCTTAAGATAGTTACCACTTCTTTCTTAGTGGGAAGGGGTACCGGTCCGCTCACTACTGCTCCGTTCTTTTTTACAGTTTCGATGATTTTGCTTGCAGATGCATCCACCAGCTGATGATCATAAGCCTTCAATGTGATTCTCATTACTTGACTTGCCATAAAAAAAGTCGCCTCCTTTTCGCACTTTACGAGTACGACAAGCGGTGACTGTACACTTTACCGGGTGTGTCTTCCACGCCGGATGTCCATTTGTCAATGGGTTTCCTGATTGTACAGTGACTTGTCGCCAGTTTTCTTAACTTGACATTCGCTCCACGGAAAACCTGCCTCGCGGGCAGCAACCTCGCGCTTCATCGCTATCAATGTCACAACACGAGTTATTATATACGAAACCCCCTGCAAATGCAAGGGGTTTTTTCATTTTTATTGAATTTTCCGCTGTTTACAGCAGATCTGAGTAATCCAGGAGGGTAACGCCCGTCTTTTCGTCTTTTACGACTCTGGGATTCTCTCCCTTTTCCCTGGCTTTCGCCAGCAGTTCGTCCGCCGTGTACAGCGGCATTGCCAGCTTCCGCTCGTCCGTCTGAACCTCTTCCTCTACTTCCTGCTCCTGTACATAGGGTTCAGCCGCCGGTATTTTTTCTTCTGTCATCTCTTCTGCCGTCTCCATGGTTTCCTCTTCGGAAACAGGCTCTTCCAAAAGCGCCGCTTCCTCTATAACCGTTTCCTCCACAGCCGGCTCTTCCTCCGGCACGGTCTCCTGTTCCAAAACGATCTCTTCCTGCGCCCCATCATTGATTTCCTGCATCCGCTCTTCCTCCGAACGGATATCCTCTTCCAGGCTTAAAATCACGGCATCCTCCTCGCCGTCTGCTGTCACTGTCCCGTCTGTTTCCTCCGCCTGACGGAGAACTTCTTCCTCCGACAGATACTCCGGCTCCTGGCGAAGTTTCCGGTCGATCTCATCCAGTTCGCCGTCTTCTTCCGGCTGTCTGATCTCTTCCGGCTGACTTTCCTCCGCCACCACACTGGACACCACCGATGCGATCTCGCTGCTGGCCTCTTCCATGATCTGTGACGGCGTATCCACAGGAAGCGTCTGTCTCGCCTCATCGGCCGGCTCAGGATTCTCTTCTTCCTCTTCTTCCTCTTCTTCCTCTTCGTCATCCCGGTCAGGACGCCAAAGTTCAGCCAGAATAAAGAGAATAATCACAAACACCACTGCCAGCCCGATCACGATCAGGCCTTCCGTGCTCTTCATCGCCATGGGAATATAACCGATAAAGGGTACTGTCAGCACCACTTTGGAAACATCTCCGGTGAAGGTCCTCGTCACTTCCTCTGCGCCGGCCGTTCTGGTATCCTCCAGCGTGCAGGTCCCGTCTCCGGTATCCAGGTTTTTCACCCGGTAGACATAGGTTTTGCCGCTCTCCAAGATCAGCACATCGTCTCCCGCTTCCAGATCATCGGCCGCCACGTCCCTTGCGTAGGTCACCGATCCCCTCGGAAGATTCGTATCCATATCCACCTCGTCGATCATGGCGGTAGTCACGCCTGCCAGCGGCGGAATCAGAAGCGCCGCCGCTATCACGATAGCGCATAACAGAATAATGTTGACAATCCACTTTAAAAACCTTCCCATTATCATTTCTCCTTGCTTTTTTATCATCCTGTCTCGTTTCATTCTACCATCAGAATCGGTTTCTGACAACGTTTTCTTGCTTCAAAATAATATTTGCCGTATAATACATCCATTGGAGGTAACCCGATGAATCGTTCAATAATCAAAACTATAGAAGATCTTTCTCTGAATGCCTGGCCCTCTCATCAAATACAGATCTATGACGGATGGCTGCTGCGTTTTTCCTATTTTTATACCCACAGAACCAACAGCGTGGAGCAGATTGGACTCTCCACCATCCCCATCGACGACAAGATCGAATACTGCCAGCAGATTTACCGCAAATGGGGCACGCCGGCCATATTTAAGATCAGCCCGATGGTGGACCGGATCTTCGACCGGGAACTGGAGCGCAGAGACTATGCCATAGAACATACTACCCAGGTAATGGTAATGGATCTGGAGGGGTTTCACAGCAGTGCGCCTCGCCCGGATGGGCTTTTGCTGGAACAGTCCATTCCCCGCCGCTGGATCGAAGGGCTGTTTGAGCTGAAAGGAACCACCAACGCCATGCACCGCAAGATCGTCCCTTCCATGTACCGCGCTATTCCCATGGACACCATCGCTGCTTCCATCTGGCAAAACGGAAAGATCGTCGCCACCGGACTTGGCATCCTGGATCGGGAGTATATCGGTCTGTACGCCATTCACGTCCACCCTGAGTTTCGCGGCCGCGGATATGCCTTCGGACTTTGCAGCGCCATTCTGTCTGCAGGCCGCAAAAAGGGCGCGCGAAAATCCTATCTGCAGGTGGTCGCAGGCAACCGTCCTGCCGAAAACCTGTATCGCAGAATCGGCTTTCAGCCCCTTTACACCTACTGGTTCCGCGTTCTGCCTCTGTTTTGACTTCCCTTCGAAATTACCGGAAGGCTTCCCCTTTCGGCAAAAGGGGGACTGCAGTTTGCTCTGCAGTCCCCCTTCTTTTTCTTATTTTCTGCCCGACAGGTATTTTTCTATGCTTTCAATAGCGGTATCTTCATCCTCGCCGTTGGCATAGACCGTAACACACTCGCCGGTGCCAAGACCCAGGGTCATCATACCCATAATACTTTTTGCGTTCACTTTGCGTTTTCCGCTTTCAATGTGAATCTCGCTCTCAAACTGGCTTGCAACCTGCACCAGCAGTGCGACCGGGCGGGCTTCCAGACCGTTTGCCAGCTGAATCGTAATCGGTTTCTTAATCATAATACTACTCCTCCTTGTTTTCCTTAAGCTTACCGGCGATATCACTGATTTTTCTCAGCCTGTGATTCACTCCTGATTTTCCTACGCAGGGCGTCAGCATCATGCCCAGTTCTTTCAGTGTCGCCTCCGGATATTCCAGTCGCAGCGCTGCAATCTCCTCCAGCCCTTCGGGGAGATGATCCAGTCCGATCTGTTCCTGTATATAATGAATATCCTCAATCTGCTTAACCGCCGCCGAAACCGTCTTATTGATATTCGCAGCTTCACAGTTCACCTTGCGATTCACATTATTTCTCATCTCTTTGAGAATTCTGATGTTTTCCAGATTCATCAGCGAAACGTTGGCTTCTGTCAGCGCCAGGAAATCCACGATCTGTGATCCTTCCTTGATGTAAACTACGTAGTGTTTCTTCCTGCTCACGATTTTGGCCTCGATTCCCAGAACGGTCATGATCTGCTGCAGCTGCTGTGCTTTTGCTTCCCTGTCACAGACAATCTCCAGGTGATAGAACTTTTCCGGCGCGCTGATGGAACCCGCTGCCAGAAATGCGCCCCTTAGAAATGCCCGTTTGCAGCAGTTCCTCTGTACGACCAGGTGGCTGACCAGAACAATCTCTTCATCCACCGTTCCGTCCGCTTTCAAAAAACGCATGGCCTTCAGCAGACGGATCGAATCCTCATGTGAAAAAACGGTAATCAGATATACGTTGCTCTTTTTCAGATATCGATTACGCCGAATCACAATTTCCGCTTCTATATTAAATCCTTTTTTCAATAATGTAAAGCACTTTCTCGCTACAGCAACATTTTCCGTATGTATTTTAACCGAATACCGGTCCGTCCCGGAGATCGCCACATCCCCGCACATGCTGATAATCGCCGCCAGTTCCGCCATCTGGCAGTGGCGTGCTGTGGAGCACTGCCGTGACAATTCTTCTTTTACATCGCTCGAAAAAGACATCCCGCACCTCTACATCCTTTTTGTAATGGCATCCTTACCCATATCCCGGTGCTCCATCCTAAGCCCGTACTCCTCCCTAGTGGCCAGCCGGCAGTACAGTTCGCTGGCCAGCGCCACGGACCGGTGCTTTCCTCCTGTACATCCCACAGCGATCACCAGCTGATTTTTCCCTTCCAGTACGTAGTTGGGAATCAAAAAGGCGATCAGATCCGTCAGCTTATCCAGGAACTGGACGGCCACGTCAAAACCCATCACATAATCCCGCACCGGCTTATCGTTTCCTGTCAGCGGCCGCAAACCTTCCACATAATAAGGGTTGGGAAGAAACCGCACATCAAAAACCAGATCGGCATCTTCCGGAATGCCGTATTTAAACCCAAAGGAAAGAATGGTAATCATCAGATTTTTAAATTTCTGATTTTTCACAAAGATCTTATCCAACTCCGATTTCAGCTCTCTGGTCAGCAGATGGCTGGTATCCAGGATAAAATCGGCACGTTTTTTCAGAAATTCCAGCTTTCCCCGTTCCAGACGGATCCCCGCTTCGATCCGCCCGCTCCCGGACAGAGGATGGTTTCTTCTGGTCTCTTTGTAGCGCTTGATCAGCACCTCATCCTCCGCATCCAGAAAGAGAATCTCATATTCCATCCGCTCCGCCGTCATCTGATCCAGAACAGCTTCCAGTTCATCCATCGATCTGCCGCTGCGGATATCCACGCCCAGAGCCGCCTTTTGGATCCCCTGGGGAACACTTTCCACCGCAAACTGCGCAAATTTCTCCATCAGCGGAATCGGCAGATTATCCACGCAGAAGTATCCCGCATCCTCCAGCATCTTCAATGCCGTACTTTTCCCGGCGCCGGACATCCCCGTCACAATCACGAAACGCACAAAACCACCCCGCTTCTTTCGTCAGAATTCGCCCAAAAATTTCACTTCCGGCTCCAGTTCCACCTGAAACCGTTCCCGTACAATTCTCTGAACATCTTCCATCAGTGTGCGGATATCCCGTGCTGTCGCCTCCTGGTCGTTCACCACAAAACCGCAATGCTTCTCGGAGATGGAAGCCCCGCCCACGCGGTAGCCCCGAAGGCCTGCATCCATGATCAGTTTGCCGGCAAAGTAGCCTTCCGGCCGTTTAAAGGTGCTGCCCGCGCTGGGAAATTCCAGCGGCTGTTTCTCCACCCGTTTTCTTTTCAGTTCTTCCATACGGCCGGCGATCTGTCCGGCGTCTCCTTTTTCCAGATGAAGAACCGCCTCCAAAACCACATATCCCTTTTCCTTTATCACGCTGGTCCGGTAACCCATCTGCAGCTGATCCGCCAAAATAACCTCTTCTTCGCCGTTTTCTTTCAAAACGGTGACGCTGCTTAAGATATCTTTCATCTCTCCGCCATAGGCGCCGGCATTCATCACCACCGCGCCGCCGATGGTACCGGGAATACCGCAGGCAAATTCCATGCCGGCAAGCGATTCCTGCAGCGCGCAGGCTCCGACCCGGGACAGCAGCGCTCCCGCCTGGGCCTTAACACTCTGCCCTTCAATCGTCACGCCGCTTAGATTTTTATAAATCTGGATGATCACGCCGCGATAGCCTCCGTCGCCCACCAGAAGATTACTTCCGTTGCCCACCACATACCAGGGCATCTTTCTTGCTTTACAGATTTCAATCACCTGTTTTACCTGAAGGGAACTCTTTGGAATCACGAAATAATCCGCCGGTCCTCCCGCGCGAAAAGTTGTATGAAGTTTCATCGGTTCCTTTTGCCGTATCTGATCTGCTCCCACACATCCGCACAGCTCCTGGTAAAATAATTCTTTCAAGTCTGATCCTCTCTCATTCTACTTTCTTCTATCAATGTATCTTGCCGCCCGGGCGATTATACCCGGGTATGTTTACTTATCTCCTGCCGCCCAAAAGATCCCGTACCACTTCCCCGGCCAGCAGAAGGCCTGCCACAGAAGGCACGAAAGAGATACTGCCCGGGACAGGATGGGTCGTACTGCCTTTTTTCTCTGTCACCTGCGCTTTTCGTTTCACCGGCACCTCCTTGGAATAAAGGACTTTTACTTTGCGGATTCTGCGTTTTTTCAGTTCCTGACGCATCACTTTTGCCAGGGGACAGACACTGGTCTTGGAGATATCTGTAATTTCAAACTTCAACGGATCCAGTTTATTTCCGGTACCCATGGAACAGATGATGGGAACGCCTGCTTTTTTGGCGTTTTCGATCAGCAGCAGCTTGGAAGAAACCGTATCGATGGCGTCCACAATATAATCGCAGGACTTCAAATCAAACAGCTGAGCCGTTTCCCCGCTGTAGAAGGTCTGATACGTATGAACCAGAATATCAGAATCAATATCCCGCACCCTCGCTTTGGCCACCTCCGTCTTGAACTGCCCCACGGTGGAATGCAGCGCAAACAGCTGCCGGTTAATATTGGATGCGGAAATCACATCGTGATCCACCAGAATCAGAGAACCGACCCCGCATCGCGCCAGAGCCTCCACCACATAAGATCCGACTCCCCCCAGACCGAATACCGCTACCTTCGCTTTCGCCAGCAGTTCGATCCCTTCTTCCCCGATTAATATCTCAGTCCTGCTAAACTCCTGCTGCACCTTTTTTCCTCTTTTCTGTTCTTTTTTGCTTATGATAGCAAAACAAAGGATACAAGTCAACCGATGAACCGGGGATTTCCCCCAAGGATCAGGATTTCATCTTCGGCCGGCAGATCAGGCTGACCAGATAACCGAAAATCAGCGCTGCTGATATCCCCACGGCGCTGGCGGTGAATCCTCCCATAAACAGCCCCAGAAATCCGTCGGTATCCACCGCCTCTTTCACACCCTTCCACAGGACATTGCCAAATCCCAGCAAAGGGACGCTGGCTCCGCCTCCTGCAAAGTCCAGAAAAGGTTCATAAAGGCCAGCCGCCCCCAGCACGCCGCCCAGACAGACCAGCATCACCATCACACGCCCGGGCATCATCTTGGTCCGGTCCAGCAAAATCTGCACCAGAGCGCAGATCAGTCCTCCCACCCAGAATGCATTGATATATTCCATATCTCTCATCTCCTCCTTTTTCACCCTGGCACGTGCTCCAGAATCACGCCGTGGGCGATCCCCGGCACACTCATTCCTTCATAAAAACTTACTTTGGACAGCAAGGCCCCTGTCGGCACAAACAACACTCTTTTCCATTCCCCGCTTTCCAGATGCGGAAGGATATAGGCGGTCAGCACCGTCGCCGCGCAGCCGCACCCGCTGCCGCCCGCATGGGTATCCTGGGTGTCCTGATCGTAAATCAGCATCCCGCAGTCCAGATGCTGCCGATGCAGGTCGATCCCCTGTTCCCGAAGAAGCGCAAGTAAAATCCGCTGACCGATACTTCCCAGATCTCCGGTGATCACCCGGTCATAATCCTCTGGCTTTCTGGCAAAATCCCGCAGACTGGCACAGATGGTGTCGCAGGCCGCAGGAGCCATGCAGGCGCCCATGTTCTGGGAATCCTTCAATCCATAATCGACGATCCGCCCCGTGGTGATCCCCGTGATTTTCACCCGGCTTTTTTTATTTCCCAGCACACAGGCTCCGCTGCCGGTGACCGTCCACCCCGCCGAAAGAGGCCGCTGATTCCCGTACTCCAAAGGAAAACGGAATTCTTTTTCCGCACTGCCGAAGTGGCTGGATGTAAGCGTCAGCACAAAATCCGCATATCCGCCGTCCACCGCCATCGCCCCCAGACTCAGCGCCTCACCCATGGTGGAACAGGCGCCGTACAGTCCGTAAAGAGGCAGTCCCAGCTTCATGATGCCAAAACTGGAAGCGATGGACTGCGCCAGCAGATCGCCGGCGAAAATCATGCGGATCTGTTCCTTCATGATTCCCGCCTTCTCAATGGCCAGGGACGCCGCCTCTTCCTGCAGGGCGCTCTCTGCCTCCTCCCAGCTGTTCATCCCCATCATGGGGTCCTCCTTCGTCCTGTCAAAGCACAAACCAAGCGGTCCTTCCTTCTCCTTGCTGCCGGCGATGGAAGAACCGCTTATCACATACACTTCATTTTTCAATTCCAGACTCTGTTTCCCCATCATCTGTTTCATGATCATCCCGCCTTTTGCTCTAAGATACTTTAGTATGCCACCGGCGGAAAAGATCCATTCCCCGGGATGAAGGGAAATTTATTTTGTTCCAAAGATGCGGTCGCCTGCGTCTCCCAGTCCGGGACATATGTACGCCTCTTCATTCAACTTGCGATCCACGCAGCCGCAGTAAATCTGAATATCCGGATGCTCCCGGGAAAGCCGCTGTATTCCTTCCGGAGCCGCAATGATACACATAAATTTAATTTGCCGTCCGCCATGCTTTTTGATGAAATTCACCGCCGCCGAAGCAGAGCCGCCGGTGGCCAGCATGGGATCCAGCACCACAATCAGCCGCTCCTCAATGGGATCGGGAAGCTTGCAGTAATACTCATGGGGCTCAAATGTTTCATGATCCCGGTAGAGCCCGATATGGCCTACTTTGGCGGAGGGAACCAGCGTCAGGAGTCCTCCCGTCATCCCAAGACCCGCCCGCAGGATAGGTACAACCGCCAGTTTTTTTCCGGCAATCATCGGCGTTTCACAGGTTTCCAGAGGCGTTTTCACCAAAATCTTCTCTGTTTTCAGATCCCGCAGCGCCTCATACCCCATCAGCACGGCAATCTCCTCCACCAGACGGCGGAATTCATTGGTTCCAGTCCGCTCATCCCGCAGACGGGAAATCTTATGGGCGATCAGCGGATGATCCATTACATATACGTTTTCCATCTGTTTTCTCCTTTCGTCTATCCAAGATACCAGTCCATCAGAATCATCACCATAAACCCGATCAAAAGGGCATAGGTAGCCTGCCGCTCATAACCATGACTGTGTGTCTCCGGTATCATTTCATCGCTTACCACATACACCATAGTCCCTCCTGCAAACGCCAGCGCAAAGGGCAGGACAGCCGAAGACGCGCTGACGGCGCCAAAGCCGATCATGGTGCCGATGATCTCAATCACGCCGGTGAAACTGGCGATAAAGAATACCCGCAATCGGGGCACGCCGGCCAGAATCAGCGGCGAGACAATCACCATTCCTTCCGGTATGTTCTGCAGAGCAATTCCCAGCGCCACCGTGATGGCATTGCCCACATCTTCTGTTCCAAATCCCACACCGGCCGCCAGCCCTTCCGGGAGATTGTGAATGGCAATGGCCATCACAAACAGCATCACCTTATTCAGGCTGCTGTTCCTGTTTTTGTGTGCTTCCTGCTCCATACCGGTAATCCGGTGAAGATGGGGCGTCAGATAATCTGCCGCATTCAGAAAAAGCGCGCCGGTCAGAATGCCCGCCAGCGTCATCCATACCTGCCCTTCCTCCAGGGATGGTATGATCAGGCCCAGCACCGCCGCGCCCAGCATGACGCCGGCGGCAAAGCCAAGGATGATATCGTTAAAACGGTGGGGTACTTTCTGGAACAGAAAGCCGATCAGCACCCCGGCAATGGTAGCCCCGCCCACACCCAGGGCTGTTATCAATGCAAGATACATGTTATTCTCCTGTTTTATGTAAACCTATAGACTTTTCGCGGGATACTCCGCTTCTTCCTCATATTTTATGCACGCTTTCTTAAATACGTGATACCTTCGGGATTCTTCGCACTGCGTGCTTTCGAATCCCTGCAAAATATTCGGATTCCGCGGGGCCCCCACCCCGCTTCTTCCTCATATTTTCGCATGCTCATCTTAATACGTGATACCCCGGGGTATTTCGCGCTTCGCGCTCTCATACCCCTGCAAAATATTCGGATTCCGCGGGGCCCCTCCCCCGCTTCTTCCTCATATTTTCGCATGCTCATCTTATTACGTGATACCTTCGGGATTCTTCGCACTGCGTGCTTTCGAATCCCTGCAAAATATTCGGATTCCGCGGGGCCCCCACCCCGCTTCTTCCTCATATTTTCGCATGCTCATCTTAATACGTGATACCTTCGGGATTCTTCGCACTGCGTGCTTTCGAATCCCTGCAAAATATTCGGATTCCGCGGGGCCCCCACCCCGCTTCTTCCTCATATTTTCGCATGCTCATCTTAATACGTGATACCTTCGGGATTCTTCGCACTGCGTGCTTTCGAATCCCTGCAAAATATTCGGATTCCGCGGGGCCCCCACCCCGCTTCTTCCTCATATTTTGGCGGGTCCCAAGGTTCTGCATTTTCATGCAAGCATGAAACGCAGAACTTTGGTCCCCTGGTATCACTATTTTACCACCAGGTGAGGATTTTTCCAAGCCAGTAAATCAGGCCCAGCAGCCAGGAACTGAAAATTCCGTAGAGGATTACCGGGCCTGCGATGGAGAAGATTTTGGATCCTTTCCCGAATACTTCCCCTTCCGTCTGGTATTCCACCGCCGCCGCTGCCACGGAGTTGGCGAACCCGGTGATGGGAACCAGTGTGCCGGCTCCGCCGAAGCGGGCCAGTTTGGGATAGATATTCCACCCGGTCAGAAGGGCGCTTAAAAGCACCAGGAGCAGGGAGCACCAGGAGCCTGCGTCTTCCCGATTCAGGCCCAGATCCATCCCCGCATTCATCAGCGCCTGACCCAGCACGCAGATCAGTCCGCCCGTCAGAAAGGCCTTTGCCATATTCACCGGCAGGCTGTGTACCGGCGTCACCTGTTTGACGTACTTTTCATATTCCTTTTTTTCCGCTTCACTTTTCATATGTTCCATACGCTTTACCAACCTTTCACAAAAAACAGCAGGGAACCGGCCGTCTTGCCCAGCGCCATGCTAAGGATCACCAGGGGAACTCCCTTTTTCAGCCCTGTCCTGCGAAACAGGATGGAGTAAATATCCACCACTTCTCCCAGCGCAACGATCCAGCTGCCCAGGAAAATACCGGCAAAAGCGCCAAAAACAAGCAATCCCGCCCAGCTCAGACGCAGCTGCAGCGGAAATACCGTCAGACAGTTTCCTGCCAGCGCACCCAGAATCGCCGCATTTTCATATAGAATAATGTGACCGGCCGTTCTGGTAATCCCAGCATAGCGCGGTACGATTCCCAGACTGATGATGAAGGCCACCACGCCGCTGGCGATGACAGCTCCGAAACACAGTCCCAGCAGACCCAGTACGATCTGTGTCATCCCGTTTCGCGCCCCTTCCTTTCCTGCTGCTCGATAATCGTCGTGTCCACCGAATCCTCGTAGGTACGCATTTCCACTTCCATAGGCGTGGGATCCTGCGTCAGTTTCCGCCGGCCAAAATGATTGAAAAAGAACACAGCACCCAGCCCGATACCGATGGAATAAGAAATTTCCAATATCGAAACGCCCGTATAAGATCTGCCCGTAAAGGATTCATAAATATTGTGAAAAAGCGAGGGAACATCCACATCCGTATGAAACGTCATGATAGAAAAGGCTGTGCCGAAAAAGGTCACCAGGCAGACAAAAACCACCTTCAGCGCCTGCATCCACCGCTTTTTTCCTTCCGGTCTTTCAAAGGTCAGGATAAAATTTGGTTCCCCCAGGTGAACTATCTCGACCTTGGGATCCTCTTTTTGAATCTTTTGCAGAATATCCGACACTGCCACCGGATACCGCCCGTACTGCTCCTCCCGGATCGTGCAGATTTTTACCGTCTGCATCCTGGCCAGCACAGCCGGATCGCTGCAGGAAAGGGCCGCCACGTCCTGCAGACGGATATCCCGATGATCCACACGGACATTTTTATCCGTCTGCATATACAGGACGGCGCTCATGCCATCACTTCCCTTTCCGCGATGTATTTTACCAAGGTTCCCCCGCACTCCGGTCTGCTTTTCCCCTGTGCCAGCAAATACCACAGCACGCCGAAAACCAGCGCCAGAATCAGCATCGCCAGACAGATCCTTCCTTTTCCTCCAGTCATATGCTCCCTTCTTTCTTTCTCATTTGCGGATAGTATTCGATTTTTCAGCAGAAAATATGCAAAAGAGGATCAGGTCAGTTTCCCCCGCATACTTTTTAATATTTTTTTCTCCATTCTGGAAACCTGCACCTGCGTCATCCCCATATCCCTGGCGATGGCCGTCTGCGTCATGTCCTGGAAGTAACGTTTGTAAATCAGTTCCCGCTCCTTAGCGCCCAGACTCCCCAGCGCCTCTTTTATCATCATCCGATCCAGCAGATACTCCTGGCTCTGCGTCTTTTCCTCCAGCTTATCCATCAGTTCGATATCGGCTCCTTCTCCACGGCAGATCGTCTGCTGCAGGGATTCTACCTGAGAAGATGCGTCCATCGCCATGGCCAGCTCCTCCGCCTCGACATCCATCTCCAGAGAAAGTTCCAAAAGAGACGGTTCTCTCCCCAGCTTTTTTTCCAGCTGCTCCCTCTGTGCACTGGCCCGGTGCGCCGTCTCTTTTAAGGAACGGCTGACCTTGATCATCCCGTCGTCCCGCAGGAAGCGCCTGATCTCTCCCGCAATCATGGGAACCGCATAGGTGGAAAACTTCACCTGATACTCCAGGTTGAATTTATCCACTGCCTTCAGCAGTCCGATGCATCCAATCTGAAACAGATCTTCCAGATCCACGCCCCGGTTCATAAACCGCTTTACAATACTCCAGACCAGCCCCAGATTTTCACTGACAATGGTATCTCTGGCCTCTTTATCCCCCTGGTGCGCCCGCTTCATCAGCCCGAGGATCCGTTCCATGCCGCCTCCTTTTATTCCGGGAATTCATGACTTTTCCTGCCGATGGTTTTTTTCATGTGAACCTCTGTTCCGCATCCTAACTCCGACACCACCACCACTTCATCCATAAAAGCTTCCATAAAAGCAAAACCCATACCGGAGCGGTTCCATTCCGGCCTGGTGGTGAACAGCGGCTCCATGGCTTTTTTGATATCTGCAATTCCCTTTCCCTTGTCAATCACCGTCAGATACAATTCGTGACCCGCAGCCTTGCATTCGATCCGGATCTTATGTACCTGATTTTCGTATCCGTGGATAATCGCATTGGTAATCGCCTCTGAGACCGCTGTTTTCACATCCGCCACCTCCTCCAGAGTGGGATTTAACTGTGTGCAAAATGCGGCAACCGAGACTCTGGCAAACCCTTCATTGCAGGAACGGCTGTCAAATTCGATGCTCATTTCATTGGTGCGTTCCATAAGAATCCTCCTTCTGACTGCCGGCTTTCATCCAGCTTTTTTCTTTTTCGATCTCAATTACCTTGTCAATACCGGCAAGATGAAACAGTCGTTCCACTCTGTCATTGACATGGATCGCACGGATCACGCCGCCCACCAGCCGGATATTGCGGTACCTACCCATGATCGCCCCCACGCCGGAGCTGTCCATAAACTCCGTCATCCGGAAATCATAGATCAGGCGGCGGATATTCTTTCTCTCTATGATCCGATCCGCTCCCATATTCATTCGCTTTGCGCAATGATGATCCAGTTCCCGGGGAACTTTGATCACCAGGTCTGTTCCGTTGATCTGAAACATTTCTTCCATTTATCCATACTCCCTTCCCGATCCCAAAAATGCAGATTGGGGATACGCATACACGCGTATCCCCAATCCGGAGGTTTCTCTTTTATTCCTCCTGCGGAAGCACGGCGTCTGCCGTTTCGTCTTCTTCCGCAGAAATATCTGCATTGTTTTCTGTCTCCCCAGGCGTCTGGACTTCCTGTTCCGCCGCCTGGCCGTCCGCGTTTTGATCCGTTGTCTGCGGATCCGTCGTCCCTTCCTGCGGATCCACCACAACCGCCTGGCTGTTCATAGCATCGATGTAGCTTTGCGCGCTGGATGCATGCTCCGTATCCGGCTCCAGTTCGATGATGCGCTGGAACGTCTCGACAGCATGCTGCGTATCCCCGCTCTCACGGTAAGCGTGAGCCAGATAGTTCAACGTCTCGTAATCGCTGTCATTAATCTCCATCGCCTTTACCAGCTGTTCCACCGCCCCGGCGTAATCCGTCTGATCGAAAGCTTCGATCCCGGCCTCCTTGTAACTGTTAAAGAGGGTGGTCTGAATGTTGGCGAAGATATCATCATAGATCGTTCTGGCCTCCGCCGAAAGCTGATCGCTGTTAATATCTGCCATAGCGTTGGCAGCCTCGGTGTAGCTGCCGTCCTGATAGGCCTGCCATGCCTTGATCAGGTTCTCATAGCCAGACACCTGATTCCGAGCCTCCTCAATCTGCTCCTGGGCGGAATCCACCGTCTCCTTGGAATCATCAATCTGTTCCTCCAGCCGGGACAATTCCGCCGACTGGCTGGCCATGGTGTTGCTGTATTCTGTCACTCTCTCATTGGCCTCCCGGTTGATCCTCTGTGCCCGCCCCGGCATAAACAGAAACCAGACCACCAGCGCTCCCACGATAATCCCAAATCCCAGGTTCAGGATCGTGGAAAATACCGAACTTTCCCGGAATGTGGGCGGGATGATCACATCCGCCACACTGGCCGGCTGGCTTTCCTCCTGTCTGTCTTTGCCCCTGCGGAAATTCCAGCGTCCCTCCAGGTTTGTGCGGGTACCGGTCTGCTCGTCCACCTCTTTTAAGAAACGCAGGGTGGTCGCGTTGGTCTTGTCGATCCGGGCCGCCTTCTTTAAAATCTTACGGGCCTTTTCATATTCTTTGCGATGGATATAGATCAGCGCCAGCAGATGGTGCGCCTTGATCAGCTTGGGATTCTGTGTCAGAATCTTTTTCAGCGCAATCGCCGCCACATCCGAACTGCCGTTTCGGCAGCACATCAGCGCCTCGTTATATTTCTTTATGGTCAGATTGATATCATCCAGCTTGTTGGCATTATTCTGGAGACGATCGATATATTCTGACGCTATGTTGCCCTCCGGCATGATATTTTTGCTGATCACCCATTCGCTTAAGGCAGAAACCGCCTCGCCGGTTTCAAAATATACCAGTCCCAGAAGGTTCCTGGCCTGTATGTTCAGCTTATTAAATTTCAGGCTGCGCTGCAGCATGTCGATGGCTCCTGAAAGATCCCTGATCTCCGCTTTTTCCAGCCCCTGATTATAATACAGATTGGAAAGCAGATAGACCTTCTTTTGCACCACCACGTCAAACCCGCACCTGGGACAGTGCGCAGAATCATTCAGCGGCGCTCCGCAATTCATACAATTGATCCGCATAATTTCACTCTTTCTTCTTCTGTCCGTTCACATCCATCATTTCCTTGAGAATGTCGATCACATCCGTCAGATCCCTGCTGTAAACAGCGCTCTCCACCTCGTCCACATCCAGACTGGGCTTGAATTTTTTCAGTTCTTCCTCATAATTTATCATGCTTCGTTCTCCTTAAGATACTTCTTTATCTCGCCAACCAGATACAGCGATCCCACACAGAACAACATGCCGTCTCCCTGATACGCGCGGGCCGCTTCAAAGGCTTTTCCGATATCCTCTTCTTCTGTCACACAAGTGCAGCCGTTTTCCCGAAACTCTTTTGCCAGATCAGCCGCCGGAACCACCCGGTATCCGTCGATCTGCGTGGCAACCACCGCGTCCGGCCGGATCTTATCACTGATATCCCGGATCATCTGCCGGTACCTTTTGTCCGCTACCGCCGAAAAAAGAATGGTGATCCGAAAATTCTTTTTAAAGTGAACGGCCGTCTCGATGAAATGGCGCACGCCGTCCTCATTGTGGGCGCCGTCCAGAATGACCCCCGGCAGTACCGTCTCCATCCGCCCTTCCCATCTGGTCTTTGCGATACCTGCTTTTAACAAGTCTTCTCCGATGTGATGCGCCGGCTTTAACAGCTTCATAGTGTAATACGCCAGGGACGCGTTCATCATCTGATAAGACGCGATGTAAGGGATAAAAAGTTCCTCTTCGCCCCCGAAGACGAAGGTAATCCCCTCTGGCTCCTGTCTGACAAGGCGATACAAAGAGGGATCCAGGCGGTAGCAGGGGCTTCCCAGCCGGTCCGCCTGTCTTTCGATCACCTTTGCCGCTTCCGGGCTGGTGCCGTCGTATACCACCGGCGCCCCCGGTTTGATGATCCCTGCCTTTTCTGCCGCAATTTTCTCTATGGTATCCCCCAAATACTCCGTATGATCCTTACTGATGGAAGTAATGATACACGCCAGCGGTGATTTTACGGTATTGGTCGCATCCAGTCTCCCGCCCAGTCCTGCCTCCAGCACGGCGAAATCCACCTTGCGCTCTTTAAAATATAACATACCCACTGCAAAAAGAATCTCGAAATAGCTGGGATGTTCTTTTCCTTCCGCGACGAACGCATCGATCACTTTTTTCACCCGGCCAAACAGCCGCACAAAGGTATCGTCGTCCATCATCTCCCCGTTGATCCGAAACCGCTCGTTCATCACCACCAGATGGGGCGAAGTAAACAGACCGCAGGAATAACCCCCAGCCTCCAGCATAGAAGCCAGATACGCGCAGACGCTCCCCTTGCCGTTGGTTCCCGCCACATGGATCACCCGCAGATCATCCTGAGGATTTCCCAGCCTTTTCATCAGTTCCTTCGCATGTCCAAGGGGATCCGCGATATCAAACCGTCCGATTCCCTCGATGTATGCCACAGCTTCTGTATAATTCAAAATAAACCACCACTTTACCTGTATTCTGGTCAGACACTGCTGACTCTTATACATTATAATAAAGTGGCGGTTATTTGCAAGTAATTTATGTCGCAACTTTTGACTTTCTTTTCCTATTTTTATAACCAGGGTTTAAATTCTTTATTCGATATAAAATTCAAATTCTTCATCGCCTGGGAGCAAACAATTTTGATAACATTCATGATACCATAAGATTTCTCCCGCTTCAAGAATCCATCCGTTGACTTCCCAAGCCCTTCTCCTTTATAATAAAAACGCAAAATTTGACCGCAGTATCGCCAAGGAGAACATCATGCAATACGCCAGCGTAACCGAGGGTACCTTTCTTTCAAGGCCCAACCGCTTTATCGCCCACATTCAGATAGACGGACGTACCGAAATCTGCCACGTAAAAAATACCGGACGTCTGCGGGAGCTTTTAATCCCCGGCGCAACGGTATACCTGGAAAAAAGCGGCAATCCCAACCGCAAAACAGCTTATGACCTCATCGCCGTGGAAAAAGGCGGACAGATCATAAACATCGACTCCCAGATCCCCAACCGTCTGGCGGAGGAATGGATGAGAAAGAATCCCCTTTTCCCGGATCTTTCCTGCCTTCGCCGCGAGAAAACCTACGGCCAGTCCCGCTTTGACCTGTATTTCGAACGGGGAACGGAAAAATCCTTCATGGAAGTAAAGGGCGTCACTTTGAACCTGGAAGGAATCGCCCGCTTCCCCGACGCTCCCACCCAAAGAGGGGTAAAACACATCCAGGAGCTGTGCCGCTGCCGCGAGGAAGGATACGGCGCATATCTGCTCTTTGTGATCCAGATGAAGGGCGTCCGGGCTTTTGCCCCCAACCGGACAACTCATCCCGCCTTCGCCGACGCCCTGGCCGATGCTCATAAGCGCGGTGTGCAGATCCTGGCTTATGACTGCGCCGTCACCCCGGAACATATTTTTATAGACCGTCCCGTGCCGGTACTTCTGGAAAAATAAAGGAAAATCTGGTATAGTAAAGACAGAATATATCAGAAAACGGAGGTGCTTTCATGCAGGAAATCTATGAATTTCTCAAAAAATGTGAAACTTATTATCTGGCCACCGTGGAAGGGGATCAGCCCCGGGTGCGTCCTTTTGGAACCATTCATATTTTCGAAGATAAGCTTTACATCCAGACCGGAAAGGTAAAAGCCGTTTCCCGTCAGATGATGGCAAACCCGAAGGTGGAGCTGTGCGGATTTTATCAGGGCGAATGGATCCGGGTGCAGGCTCTGGCCGTGGAGGACGACCGATATGAAGCCCGCAAATCCATGCTGGACGCCTATCCGTCTCTGCAGAAGATGTACGCCCCTGACGACGGGAACACCCAGGTATTTTACCTGAAAGATGTAGTGGCAACCATCTCTTCTTTCACATCAGAACCGCGGACGATCCGCTGCTGATTTCTGTTTGAGTCACAGATCGGCAAACAGTTCTTCCACAACGGATTCATATTCAGAAAGGCTTTTGGCCTTTCTGATTTTTTTTGCCGCTTTTTCCTGTCCGGGGAAAAGATCGATCAGATACCCCCACAGCTCCTTCATCTTGAAGAGCACGTTTTTATCGCCGGGGATTACCTCCCGGTATCCTTCGCACACATCCCGGATGAAATCCCGGTACCGGATCGGATCCACCGCCTTATTTCCTTCTTCTGCTTTTTCCAGCAGCGCCGGATCCCGCAGCAGCCCGCGGCCGATCATCAGCCGGCCGATCTGCGGAAACTGATTGCAAAAGCCCCGGATATCCTCCGCCGTAAACAGATCGCCGTTATAGCAGATGACGGATCTGCTTTTGGACGCTCCTTTTTCAAAGGCCGCCAGGTTGGGTTTGTTCTTGTAAAAATCCATCCGTACCCTGGGATGGATGATCAGTTCTTTTACAGGATACCTGTTAAAGATTTCCACCAGTTCAAAGAACTCCTCCGGATCCGACCAGCCAAGCCTTGTCTTGATGGAAATTTCCATATCCAGTCCGCGAAAAATCTCATCCAGGAAGCGATCCAGTTCTTCCGGGTGCAGGAGAAATCCCGCTCCTTTTTTCTTGGACGTCACCGTCGGAGACGGGCACCCCAGATTCAAATTGACTTCTTCATAACCGAATTCTTTGATCCCCTTTGCCGTCAGGATAAAATCCTCCGCCCGGCTGGAGAGAATCTGCGGGAGCAGACGGATGCCCTGGTTATGCTCCGGAAGAATATCGTTTTTATCCCGTGTTTTTAACCTGCCGCTTTGATTGGACGCGATAAAAGGCGTCACATAACAGTCGGCTCCCCGAAAATGGCGGCTGTGGGCGCTGCGGTAAATATATCCGGTGATCCCCTCCATGGGGGCAAAGTAAAAGAATTTCTCCATATTTTTCTCCTTTGCATGACAAAAGAAAGATGCCGGATCCTCTCCGGCATCTCCCGCTTCAAAGATTATATGAGGTTTCGCTGCCCCTGTCAACCATGACGGATTATTTCCCTTCCAGAAGCTCTACCGCACAGACTGCAGCCGCATTTCCTCCCACGCTGCCCTCCTGCACAACCAGTTTGTCATAATCTGCCTCGCTTCCTTTTGTCGTCTTCAAAACCACATCCACATCGTTGTCATGAGCCGCTTCGATGACCCGCTGTGTCTCTTCCTCTCCGGCGAGAGGTACTACGATCACATCCGCCCCCTGCTCCAGCACATCGATACAGTCCGTGATCAGATTGCTGTCTCCCTTTGCCGTCACCACTTTATACCCCTGCTCGGAGGCCTCTTCGCGGATTCCCTCTGCGAATTTTTCATCCGTCTCATCGCCCAGATATCCGATCACACCTCTGGTCTCTTCTGTGCTGGCCATACCGGTCACTCCATATCCTGCCAGAACCACTGCCATCATCACGCCTGCCGCTGCCATCATTTTCTTTGTTTTCATAATCTTTCCTCCTTTTGATTGCATTTTGTTTATATTTGTTTATTATTTAATTCTCGTTTGTTTATCCGTTTGTTTATTTCTTGATTAGAATATATTACAATTATCCGTAAATGTCAACCACTTTTCCCCTGTTTTTTCTTCATTATTTCATATTTGTTAATCATTAACAACTAAACTGTTTATGTTATTTTTTTATTGTTTATTTTTCTATGTATTAAACATTTAATGTGGATTTCAATTTGATTATGTGCTATGATGATACTGTAAAAAAGATCCGACAGGCTCGGATAAAGGAAAACAGGAGGAGCCATTCATGAAGTTAACCGTAAGAAAGATCGCAGAACTGGCCGGCGTTTCCCCGGCAGCTGTATCTCTGGTTTTAAATGATAAACCGGGCGTGCGGCCCGAACTGCGGGCAAAGCTTACTGAACTGCTGGTGCAAAACGGCTATACCATTCGCAAAAAAGACGTTTCTTCTTTGAAAAGGATTCTGTATCTGTGCTACAAAGACGCGGTTCGAGTTCCCTATATCCGCAACGAATTCTCTCCGCTTATCATGGAAGGTGTGGAGCGGATCTGCCGGCAGCGGCAGCATTCTCTCTCTATCGTAAACGCCGCCGAGGACACTCTGGAGGAGATTCTGCAGGACGCCTGCAGTTCAAAGCAGTACGACGGCATTATTTTCCTGGGCACGGAATATCATTGTCCGGATTATACCAGATATGAGCATTTTCCCATCCCCATTATTTTTATCGACCACCATATATACGGATACGCCGTCAATACCCTGAATACTGACAGTGAGAGCGGCAGCTACCTGGCTCTTTCCTATCTGAAAGCGCTGGGGCATACCCAGATCGGCTACATCACTACCAGCCAGGTCTACGGAACCTTCCACGACCGCAGGGATTACTTCTTTCAGATGATGAAGCGTCTGAACATTCAGCGAAAGGACGAATACATATACAGTCTGGACTACTTTCAGTCTGATCTCCAGGAAAATTTTCTGCAGCAGCTAAAGGAGCGGGACACGCTTCCCACTGCTTTCATCGCCGGGAATGACATCATCGGCGCGGCGGTATTTTCCGCTTTGGTCCGCCAGGGATACCGGATACCGGAAGACATTTCCATCGTCGGTTTCGATGATTCCGCCGCCGCCCGGATGACTTCTCCGCAGCTTACGACCGTACATGTCAACCTGGAACGGTTCGGAGAGTTGGCCATCGAACGGCTCCTGCAGATGATGGACGACCATTCGGGGGAAGTGCTGAAAATCTATACCGGAACCAGCCTCACCGTCAGGGGAACTGCGGCTCCGCCCCGCCTCTGAATGATAAAACCGAGAAAAAAAGATCCTGAACATCCATACTTTCGGATATTCAGGATCTTTCTTTTTATCAATATGATATCATTGTGCCGCTGTAACCGACGGCTGCGGTATCAGGGAAGGCCCTTTTGTCCCGTCCGGTTCCTCATCCGGTCCCGGGATTGGCGCGTCATAAGTGATGACGTTCGTCCGTGACAGCACCCGATGAGTAGGGCTGTTGCTCTGCTGGGCAACAGCCAGCGAATCCCCGTCCTCAAGGGTCACATCCCGTACCATCAGCAGCGTGGAACTGAGATAGATGGTATCCTCCACCACTTCTTCATTGATCTCCAGCTTGCTGGAAGCGGTGAAGTTCTCTCCATTGATATAGTAGGCTCCCTCAGAAACTTCATCGATGCCGGTGAAAGTGATGGGCTCCACGCCCAACTGCAGATCCGTCTTCATAAAGGGTTCCTGTCCCTGATAAACGTACTGCTTTCCATAAAGGATATCATACTGGAGGGCTTCCAGATCCACCTGGTAATTTTTCGTACCTCTGCGGGCCTGATGATAGGACAGAACCGTTCCATCGTGGATGCCGATGCGGTCCAGCACCTCCGCCGCCATCTGGTAGGCTGCCAGATTGACATCCTTTTTTTTCAGACCCATATTGTCCCACATCACATACTGTGTCTGGAACAGATAGCGGTTTTTCAGATCCTCCGCCTCCAGTCCCATGGTGGGCAGATGGTCTCCATACATCACCAGCACCACCGGTTCGTCATACTCTGCCAGCGTATCCACCAGTTCCTGGATGAAATCGTCCATCTCTTTCAGCTGGTTCACATAATATTCCCAGGAATAATTGTTTTTCTCCCGGTTCTCCGCTCCGGTCACGGTGATCTGCGGATCCTCCAGCACCGGCTCCGTGGGATAATCCCCATGGCCCTGTACGGAAATCGTGTAAATGTAATCCGGCCCTTCCGTGGCGTCCAGACATTTGACGATCTCATCCGTCAGGATATGATCCTTCACCCAGTCTGTGGGCGTCGTATCGGAAATGTCCGGCATGTATTCTTCCGAAGTAAAGGTCTGGAATCCCAGATTGGCGAAAACCGATTTTCTGGAATAGAAATTGGCCTCGTTGTTGTGAATGGCGTGGGTGGAGTAGCCCAGGCCTTTCAGGACGTAGGGCACGCTTTCGCAGGTTTTCTCCTTGAGAATACTCTTATAGGGATACTCGCCCGGCCCGAAATAATGCAGGCTCATGCCGGTTATGGTTTCAAACTCCGTGTTGGCCGTGCCGGCTCCCACGGAAGGCACCCGGAAATAGCCCGACGTATACTCTTCCATCAGCCTGCGGAAATTGGGGATGGGATCCTCCGACAGATTCAGAAATTCCACCTGTTTTGGATCAAAGAAGGATTCCAGCTGCAGAAAAATCACATTCACCGGTTCCTCTGGTATCTTGGTTTCCTCCCCGGCCTGGGTACTGAGGACAATCTCCTGCATCAGATCCTCGCCGTAGCCGTTGGGACAGTCGATGCCGGTGTTAAAAAAAGTGGTTCCCAGACAGTAGGGAAAGCCGTAGTCCTCATAGGCAAAGGCGATATTGCCAAAATAGCTGGACAGTACACGCTCCTTCAAAGCAACATTGGTGACCAGCAGGAAAGAAGCCGCCGCCGCGATTACCAGAGGTATGTTCAGCCGGTAATACATCTTTCCCTGATATTTGGGCGCCTTGATGGCCAGCCAGACCAGGCCGGCGATCAGAAGCAGAAACAGGATGATGACCACGATCACCATGCCCACCGACAGATACTTATTCAGGATCCGGAGAGTCTCCGTCACCAGTTTCAGATCCGGTCCGGTGAAAGGCGTCACCCGGCAGGCCAGAACCACGCCGTTGATGATGCCCAGCACCAGCCAGATGGACATGATCAGAATCCGGGCAAAAATCCTTCTCCTGGTCAGGTACACCAGTGTGGTGGTCACAAAAATCAGAAAGGCATTGTACAGAAATACCAGCTTACTTCCCACCATATAGCTGACCGCCTCATACAGCGAATGGCGGCAGATTGCTTCCATTACCAGATACAACAGACATACACCCAGAAACTGCAGCGGCAGTGATAACCAGTTGCATATCCGAACCACTTTCCCCCTGTTGATCTTTATTTTTTTCATGATTTTACAGTTGTTTCAACCTTTCTTTCACCTGTTCCATCATCTTTTGATACTTTTCCATCTTTTCCCGCTCTTCCTGAACCTTGGCGGCGGGCGCTTTGCTGAGGAATTTTTCATTATTCAGCATTCCCTGGGAACGTTTCAGCTCTTTGGCCAGACGCTCCTCCTCTTTGAGAAGGCGTTCTCTTTCCTTTTCCTTATCCACCAGTTCATCCAGCGGCAGATATGCCACCGCTCCGGGAACCACCAGCGAGATGGCGTCCTCGCCGATGCCATCCTTGTCCGCCTGTACCGTCACCTGTCCGGCGTTCATCAGCTTCTGATACATTTCTTTAAGCACGTCCAGCTGGCTTCCGTCCTCTTCCTTTTCCGGAACGATGATCACATGGATCTTCTTCGACGGCGCCACATTCATCTCGGAACGGATGTTCCGCACGCCCTTTACAATGTCTTTCACCTTCTCGATGATCTGCTCCGCCGCCGGATCGCTCCAGTCCTCCCGGTATACCGGCCAGCTGGAGATCATGATGGATTCCTCCTCGGGATGAAGGGTGCAGTAAATCTCCTCCGTGATAAAAGGCATATAGGGATGAAGCAGCTTCATCGCGCCGGAAAGAACCGTCTTCAGCGTCCACAGCGCGCAGTCCGCCGCCTTTTTATTTTCTTCCTTCGCCCAGATCCGCTGTTTGGCAATCTCAATGTACCAGTCGCAGAACTCATCCCAGATAAAGTCATGGATCTTGGACACGGCGATGCCCAGTTCGAAGCTTTCCATGTTGTCGGTCACTTCTTTTGTCAGATCATTAAGCTTGGACAGGATCCAGCGGTCCGCCGTCTCCAGTTCCTCCCTGGCCGGTGCCTTCACATCCGTATCTTCCATGTTCATCAGGATAAAGCGGGAGGCGTTCCAGATCTTATTGGCAAAGTTACGGCTGGCTTCCACCCTCTCCCAGTAGAAACGCATGTCATTTCCGGGAGCGTTTCCGGTGATCAGCGTCAGCCGGAGGGCGTCCGCACCGTACTGGTCGATCACCTGCAGCGGATCGATGCCGTTGCCCAGGGATTTGCTCATCTTTCTTCCCTGGGAATCCCGCACCAGACCGTGGATCAGTACGTGTTTAAAGGGTGATTTCCCGGTCTGCTCCAGCCCGGAAAATACCATCCGGATTACCCAGAAGAAGATGATATCGTATCCCGTCACCAGGACGCTGGTGGGATAGAAATACTCCAGCTCCGGCGTCTTGTCCGGCCAGCCCAGCGTGGAGAAGGGCCACAGCGCGGAAGAAAACCAGGTGTCCAGCGTATCTTCATCCTGGGTCAGATGGGTACATCCGCACTTGGGACATTTTTCCGGCATGCCTCTGCTGACCACCACTTCGCCGCACTCGTCGCAGTAATATGCCGGGATCCGGTGTCCCCACCAGAGCTGTCTGGAAATACACCAGTCTTTGATATTTTCCAGCCAGTGCAGATAGATCTTGTCAAACCGCTCCGGCACGAAATTCAGATCGTCGGTTTTTAATACATCCATGGCGGCCTTGGCCATCTCTTTCATCCGCACAAACCACTGGGGCTTGATCATGGGCTCCACTGTGGTCTTGCAGCGGTCATGGGTACCTACGCTGTGCTCATGATCCACCACCTTCACCAGCAGTCCCTGTTTTTCCAGATCCTCCACCATGGCCCGGCGGGCTTCATAGCGGTCCATGCCGGCATACTTTCCGCCCCGCTCATTGATGGTGGCGTCGTCATTCATGATATTGATCTCTTCCAGATTATGCCGTTTGCCCACCTCAAAGTCGTTGGGGTCGTGGGCCGGCGTGATCTTCACACAGCCCGTTCCAAACTCCATATCCACATACTCGTCGGCAATCACCGGGATCTGGCGGTCTGTCAGCGGAAGTTTCAGCATTTTGCCCACCAGATGAGCGTATCTTTCATCCTTTGGATTCACTGCCACAGCCGTATCGCCCAGCATGGTTTCCGGACGGGTAGTGGCGATTTCCACATACTGGCCTTCCTCTCCCACCACCGGGTAGCGGATATGCCAGAAGTGTCCTTTCTGATCGGTGTGCTCCACCTCCGCGTCCGAGATAGAGGTCTGGCATACGGGACACCAGTTGATGATCCGGGAACCTTTGTAGATATAGCCCTTCTCATAGAGTTTCAGAAAGACTTCCTCCACTGCGCGGGAACAGCCCTCGTCCATGGTGAACCGCTCCCTCTCCCAGTCTGCGGAAGAACCCATTTTCTTCAGCTGATTGATAATCTTTCCGCCATACTCTTCCTTCCAGGCCCAGGCGTATTTCAGGAATTCTTCTCTTCCGATCTCATCCTTGTCGATTCCCCGTTCTTTCAGTTTTTCAATGACCTTTACCTCGGTGGCGATAGCCGCGTGATCCGTCCCCGGCTGCCAGAGAGCCTCATATCCCTGCATCCTTTTAAAACGGATCAGGATATCCTGCATGGTATTGTCCAGCGCATGACCCATGTGCAGCTGTCCCGTTACGTTTGGCGGGGGCATCACAATGGTAAAGGGTTTCTTGTCCGGGTTTACTTTGGCATGAAAATATCCCTTATCCAGCCAGTTCTGATAAATCCGGTCTTCCATCTCTTTTGGGTTATAAACCTTAGCAAGCTCTTTTTTCATATATCCTCCTACTGTCATTCCTATCTGTCTGTACCGCTTTGTCTCGCAAAAAAAAAGCCCTCTGCACAGCTGTGCAAAGGGCGACTTGACCGCGGTACCACCTTTATTTATCTGCCAAGCGGCAGACCTCTTCCTGATCCGATAACGCTGACCATGCGTGCCGGCTTACTGTATCCTTTCTCGGCCGGCCGGTTCCAAAGCTACCTTCCGCTCTCCCTTCCCGGTGACGGCTTCCAGCCTGCGGCCGTCGCTCTCTGTCGGGGTCTGAAAACGTACTCCTCTTTTTCAAAACCTTTTCTGATTAGGTTTTATCATAAGCTATTTGGCTCCCCGTTGTCAAGCCCTTAATTACGAAAAGAGCCCCAGCCGGATCCCGTATCCGCGCTGCTGCTCTTTCCAGGAGTGGACGATACTTCTCTTTTCACGAACACGCAGACACCGGTCATGAGGAAACATTGTTATGATTCTTATTGCGGAGGAAACCATATCAATTTAACCGGCGCTTTTTTAAGAAGCATCTGTCCTGCCGTTTAATTTTGCATAATCCGTATTAAAAGGCTGTAAACAAAAAATATCTGCTCCGTAACCAAAGCAGACATACGATTCATCACAAGATAAAACAGGATGCTGAACTTTACACGGAAGTTTCAACCTCGTACACAATAAGCAGGTTTCCTGACTCATAGATCATCGCTTTACTTCCCCTTCTCATACTTTCTCGTACAATGGGATTTCGAAGTATCGCTCCCTAAATACAGTGACCGGATCGTTTGGGACTCTCACCCAATTCCCTCTTCACCGGAATCGCTTCCGATGCACTTACTGCGTTAATATGGAATTATACAAAAATTATGATAGCACTCCTGCAGTATTTTTGTCAAGCACAATTCTTGTTTTCTTAAGAAAGCCATGGTATGCTAGGGAAAACACGCACGCGGGAGGTATTTCATCCTATGAAAACACTGCTTTTTATCGGCGACAGCATCACCGACAGCCGCCGTCTGTTTCTCGATACGCCCCACAGTCTGGGCGACGGCTACGTTTCCATGATCCAAAGCCGTCTTTTGGACAGTCGGTATAGGATTATCAACCGGGGCCACGACGGTTTCACCAGCACAGATATCCTGCGCTGTCTTGAGCGGGACTGCCTGTCCCAGAAACCAGATATCATCACCCTGCTGGTGGGCGTAAACGACATCGCCGTCCAGCTCTACGGCGGTATCGACCGGATCCCCGGGGAGTTTGAAGCGGTTTACCGGCAGATTCTTTCCCGGATCCGCGCCTCCCTGCCCGATGCTTTCCTGATCCTGATGGAACCCTTTGCCTTTTCCCGCCCCAGGGAATATCTTCTGTTTCATCATTACATTCTCCAGGAGAGCCGGATCATCCGCCGCCTGGCAAAGCAGTTTTGCTGCGCCTTTTTGTCCCTTCACGAGCAGATGAACAGCCGAAACGACTCCCTGGGTGATTCCCCTCTCACCACAGACGGAATCCACCTTTCCCGGGAAGGGAACCGGCTGCTGGCAGACCGGTGGCTGTCCCTGGCCGCTTCCCTTTCTCTCATTGATCCTGCTGTTCTTCCCGGTTAAGAGAGCGTCTGCGCTTGGTTACCAGACCGCCGATCCGGCCCGTTTCCTTGGCTGAGAGAGTTTTCCAGCCGTTTTCCAAAACCCGGTCCAGCAGACCCAGTTCTTCGGCGATCTCATATTTTAGTTTTTCCTCCCGGGACAATCCGTTCATATCCACTTTCTTTTCGCTCTTCATAAAAAAGTCACACTCCTTTTCTCTTGGGAGTATGACCTTTTTTCCCGGTTTTATTCTGATGCGACAGAAAAAATTAACCGCTTATTTTTCATTCCTTTTTACTTTTCCATCAATAATAGCATCCGTGCTGCTGCTGCCATTCGTTGATCAGGTTAATATTATCTTTTTCCACGGAATTCATATCCGCGATCAGACTGTTGGCATCGCTGTAGCCGCACTGCTGCTGTGCCTGCTGATACCAGTCCTTTCCGGCAACCCGGTTATAAATGTCTTTTGCCGTATCGCTTTTATTCGGGTCGAAAGAATAGCCGTAACGGGCCAGGATCTCATTGATGGCCAGCTGAGAGCGGGAATGCATCACTTCCACACTGGCGTCCACCATGCTGTCCAGTTCCGCCTGGGTCAGCAGCCGCTCGCTGCTGTAAGGAAACATAAAGTCCGTAACGGGAGCCTGCAGGCCGTATTTCACCGCCACGTATTCCACTGCCGGAGCCTGGGTGGGAACCGGCGTGGCCGCCGGGGCCTGAGTGGGAACCGGCGCAGCCGTCGGAGCCTGAGTGGGAACCGGCGCGGCCGTCGGAGCCTGAGTGGGAGCCGGAGCAGCCGTCGGATCTGCAGTCACTTCCGCCGGAGCCTGAGTCTCTTCTTTCTCCTTCGTATCCCCTTCCTTCGCATCCGCCTGCTCCAGAAGCGCGTCCAGCTCTTCGTCCTCCCGGTCCGCGCTGTCCAGACTGGTTTTGATCAGCGCCGCCGCCAGCACCAGGATCAGCACGCCCAGTACCGCTGCCGCCGCGATCAGCGGGCGGCTTGTCTTTTTCCCTTGCTGCGGTTCCGGCCTATAATGCGGCTTCCTTTCCTGCTGCGGCTGCCAGCCCGCCCCCTGCCCGAAATGAGGCTGCGGCTCATGCAGCGGCGCGCCACATTCCCCGCAAAAGCGGGCGCCGTCTTCATTTTTTGCTCCACATCTTTCACAATACATTGTCTTCTCCTTTTCTCCTTCCCCCATCGTCTATCTCTTCACAGACAATGGATCGTCCCATGGTAAAAGAATAAATAATCTCTTCTTTTACCTTTTTCCCAGTGGTCCTCTCCAGGACCTCTTTATAGTAATCCAGCTGCTTTTTATATTTTTCTCTCAGGATCTCCTCCCGGTAGATATGATCCGTCTTATAGTCCACCAGGACGATGCCGTCACCTTCGTAAAAATAAGCGTCGATGATTCCCTGTATCAGAACCGTATCTTCTGTTTCCTTCTGGCTTTGTCCTCCGGCCAGGATCCCGATATCCGCCGGCAGACCCATGGTGAAGGGCTGCTCCCGAAACAGCCTGCCTTCTTCACTGGCCTTCGCCATCCTTTCCCCCAGCCTGCTGCGCCGCAGTCCTGCCAGATCCCGGGGATCGACGGCACGACGCATCTCTTTTGTCAGCTTCCCTTGTGTCTCCATCTTCAAAAGCTGGGCTTTGATATCTTCCAGCGTGCCTTCCCCTGTATAATCCAGCAGTTCCAGCGCCCGGTGATATGCCGTACCACGTTCGGCGCCGGTCAGCGCCGGTTCCTTCTCGCTGATAAAACGGGGAATCAACGGTATAATATCCGGCTCAAAATACAGCTCCTGCGCCGCTTCCTCCTGCTCCCTGGCTTTCAGTTCCGATACCGTCACCTTCACCGGAAGGTCTTTCTGGCTTTCATAGGGATATACATAAGAAAACCGTTCTTTCAGCTGTTCCCGGAACCCGCCGTCGAACACCTCCTGTCCGTCCCAGGAAGAAAGCCGTTCTTTGCTCATCTTCCGGCTGACGCGGCGCTGCAGCTCGTTCACTGTCAGTTCCTCCGGCGTGATGATTTGCAGCGTAAAGTTTCCTTCTTTTTTCTCCCAGACGCCTGCCCCGTCCGGTATTTCACAGCGCTCGTACAGGGGCGCCAGTTCCCGGCATCCGGCCAGAGCCGGCAGAATCCAGCTGAAGTAGTCCCGCCCCTTTTCCATCATCCAAAGGGGCAAAAGCTCTTCCTCCTGCTCCCGCGCCCAGGCACAGTCCTTTGCCCTTTTTTCCAGCCGGTCGATGGTTCCTGTCAGGATCAGCTGCTCCCTGGCCCTCGTGACCGCCACGTAAAGGATCCTCAGCTCTTCGCTTAAGTTTTCCTGCAAAAGCTTCTGCCGCACCGCCTGTTTAAACAGCGAGGGCGTGCGGATCCTTCTTTGCAGATCGACGGCGTCCATCCCGATACCCAGTTTGGGATGGATCACAAAGGAGGCATTCAGATCCTGCAGATTAAACCGCTTCCCCAGACCGGAAAGAAACACCACCGGAAATTCCAGCCCCTTGCTTTTATGGATCGTCATGATCCGCACCGTATCCTCTTCCTCTCCCAGCACATTGACTTCCCCGAAATCCACCTGGCTTTTTTGCAGCTGTTCGATATAACGGATGAAGTTAAACAGTCCCCGGTAGCTGGTCTTCTCATAATCCCGCGCCTTTTCCTGCATCATGCCGATATTTGCGCTTCGCTGCTTTCCGGCCGGCATGGCCTTGACATACTGCCCGTAACCGGTCTTTTCCAGAATCAGTGTGATCAGCTGATGAATCGGGGTGTAAGGAACCTGGGCGCGGATCTCATCCAGCAGTTTCAAAAAGGCTTCCAGCTTTTCCCGCAGGTCTTTTTGTTTCCCCGCCGCCGCATAGCGGCAGACGGCGTCATACAGACCGGGCTGGGGAAATTCCACCCGCACCGCCGCCAGTTCCCGGGAGCTTATGCCGCCGATGGGCGACGCCAGCACGCTGGCCAGGGGGATATCCTGTCTGGGATTGTCGCAGATATGCAGATAGTTTAAAAGCACCACCACCTCAAGAGCGTCGAAATAGCCGGTTCGCGTCGTGACATGGGTGGGGATCCCCATGGACTGCAGCACTCTGGCAAAGGTCTCCCCGTAACCGCCGCCGATGGAGCGCAGCAGGATCACACAGTCGCCGTACCGCACAGGGCGCAGTCCCGCGCCGCCCCGGTCCAGCACCTTATCGCTGCCCACCATGGACAGGATCTTTTTTCCGATCATCCTGGCCTCCAGTTCTTTTGCCAGATCCCGTCCGCCTTCTTCCTTTACCGCTTCGCTGTCTCCCTCGATCATCAGGATCTGCGTGCGGCAGTCGGTTCCATCCGGGTAGGACGCGCCGGCCGTAAGCGCAGCCTGCCCGTCGTAATCCACTCCACCGAAGCTGCGGCGCATCATCCGCGAAAACAGCATATTGGCAAAATCCAGCACTTCCCTGCGGCTGCGGAAATTCTGATGCAGGTCGATCCGCGTCCCAGACTTTGGATCTTCCCGGTAACGGTGATATTTTTCCATAAACAGTTCCGGGTCGGCCAGCCGGAAACGATAGATACTCTGCTTTACGTCGCCCACCATAAACAGGTTTCCCTGTCTTGAGATACTGCCCAGCAGCATCTCCTGCACATAGTTGCTGTCCTGATATTCATCGATCAGAATCTCTTCGAACTGTTCTGCCAGCTCCCTGGCCGCTTTGGTGCGGACACAGACGCCGTCGCGGCGCTCCACCAGTATGGACAGCGCCAGATGCTCCATATCGGCAAAATCCAGAAGATTCTTCTGCCGCTTTTTCTCACGGAAACGCTCCATAAAGCGAAGCGTCAGTTCCGTCATCCAAAAAATCAGCGGCCGGCAGCCGGCGGTGGTTTCACACAGTTCCCGTCCAGACATGTAAAAATACGTCTCCCGGATCGCTCCGATGGCATCCTTAACCTTCTCCCGGATCTCTTTTACCTGTTCCCGCAGACTGTCGGACACTTCATCATCCCGCTTCGCGGACAGACGCTCCCATTTAGGCTGCCGCACTTTTTCGTAAAATTCTTCGTAATCCGAAACCCTCTGCAGTCCGCAGATATACTGTCTGTCCGCCTCCAGCGCCTCCCGGTACATATAAGGACCGAATCTTTGCTCCGTCAGAGAAAGGGCGTATCCGTTCAGAGCCAGACATTCCTGCAGTTTCTCTTCCACATCCCTGCAAATCATCTGCATCCATGGCGTTTCCTGCAGTTCCCTCACAGAATCTCCCTCGTAAGACCGGCTGCAGGAACGCAGCCACTCGTCAGGCCAGGGATGGCTCATAGAAACATCATAGAGATTTATGATCCTTTCTTCCAGAACGTGATCTGATTTTCCCGGAGCGGCGCACTCCACAAACCGGCGGAATTCCTCTCCGCCCTTTTCATATGCTTCCTCCACCACTTCCCGGGCCACATCTGATTTCAGAAGTTTCAGTTCTCCCTCATCCGCAGTCCGGTAGGAAGGATCCAGATCGATCAGGTGAAAATAATTGCGGATCACATACGTACAGAAGCCGTCGATGGTACTGATCCTGGCGTTGTGAATGTAGGAAGTCTGCCGCTGCAGATGCTCATTGTCCGGTTCGTTCGCCAGTCTTTCTTCCAGCGCCGCCATGATCCGGTCCCGCATCTCTCCCGCCGCCGCCCTGGTAAAGGTCACCACCAGAAGATGATCGATGTCCACCGGATGGCGGGAGTCTGTCACCATTTCCACGATCCGCTCCACCAGCACCGCCGTCTTTCCAGAACCGGCGGCAGCGCTGACCAGCACATCTTTACCGTGCTGACGGATCGCCTGGCTTTGTTCCTTCGTCCATTTCATCTGCCCTCTGGCACCTCCTTTTCATCATCTCCCACAGTTCTTCATCGGGAAAGGATTTCAGTTTTCTGTATTCATAGCCCCAGATCCGCTCGTCAAACCCGCAGACGGCCCGATAGGCGCAGTACTCGCATCCCTTTTTATTTCCCAGCACGTAGGGACGGATTGCGGCTTCTCCCTCCAGGATCCGGTCCCCGATTTCCTGCATTTTTTCCCGGGTAAAGTCCAGCATCAGACGCAGATTTTCCTCGGAAGTCACCGCGGAATTTTTGGAACAGCTGCCGTCTTTATTGTAAGACAGCGGAAATACGATGGAAGGATTTTTCACGCCTCCCGCGTTATGATCCATCCTGTCCAGGATCCCGGGATCTTCACTGGACAGCCCTTTCATCCGCAGTTCTCTCAGCATATCCTTTTTCACATCCTCTTCCCGGCGGTCCCAGCCGGAAAGCAGCAGCGGATCCTGGATCCGGTAGTAGAAAATTCCCGCCGGGCGCACCGTTTTTTCCGGGTACTGCTGCCGGGTGATCTCCATGGCCGCATTCAGATACACCGCCAGCTGTAAAGACAGGCCGTGATAGATTTCCGTAAGGCTGAAATCCCGGCTGCCGGATTTGTAATCAATGACCCGCACGTAACACTCCTGTTCCTCCTCACAGAGATCGATGCGGTCGATGCGTCCCTTCACCATCATCTTTCCGTCTTCCGACAGCGGCAGCGCCAGGGTATAGCGGTTATCCATCGCAAAGGAAACCTCGAAACCGCCGGGCTCGAAGTCGCCGCACTTTAACTGCTCCTGCAGCGCCCAGACACTTCGTTTCAGCAGGCGCAAAAGACGCTCTTTCATATATCGGCTTCTCTCGCTGCGCTGCAGGACCTCATACCCTTCCTGCTTAAGCACGCCTTCCAGGCTCACGCCGATCAGCCTTTCCAGATCTTCCCCGGACACCGTCCTCCAGGCCAGCCCTTCTTCCTTTAAGAGTCGGGCAAACCGCTCCAGAGATTCATGGAGCACATTTCCCAGATCCATATCGTTAAACTCGCAGTACACCCGTTCTTTCAATCTCAGGCCATACTGCAGAAAATGGGAAAAGGCGCAGGCTGCAAACCGTTCCAGACGGGTGGCGCTGTTTTCCATCACCTTCCCGTAGAGGGCCCGCGCCGCCGCTTTTCCGATGGTATCCGCCGCATTTTCATAGAAAGCGGCCACCACCATCTTTTCCAGCGCAGGCCTGGTTTTCTCATGGCGCGCATACCACCCAAAAAGCTCCCGGTAGCGGTCGTCTTCCTGCCCTTTCACCGCGTCCTCCAGTCCTTTTACCACCAGGGAAAAGCCCTGCACCGGAGACTCCAGCAGTTCATAACCCGACGTCTCCTCCTGGATTTCCACCTGGGGAAACAGCTTTTTCACCGTATGGATCAGATAGGCCGGGCCGGCGCTGCTCCCATCCGGCCGGACATGGGAGTAGGAAAGGTACAGCCGCCTGGAGGGCCTGGTCATGTTCAGATACAGATAAAATCTCTGGATCCCCATATCCTCCCGCTGCGTAGGCGCAAGCTCCACATCCCGCTTCTTTAGAAACTCCCGCTCCGCCTCCGTCAGGATTCCTCCGCCGGACGCAGGCTGCGGGATGACGCCTTCATTGACGCCCACAAAAAACAGCGCCTTGATATCCGCCAGCCTGGTCCTTTGCACATCCCCCACCAGCACCTGATCCGCCGTGGGTGGAATAATCCCTACCTGAACCTTCAGAAATCCCGCTTCCAGGATCTGCTGATACTCCTGCAGCGTCACCGTCTCTTCTCCCAGCACCGCCGTCAGTTTATCAAAAAATCCCATCACAATGCCGAAAATCTGCGCATACTCCTTTACAAGAGCAGCTTTTCCCTCTTTTTCAAAGGACTGCTCCTGTATTTTTAACTTTTTTTGTATCTCCAGCCGGACGATGAAATGATACAGGGCGGCGGTCCGCTCCCGCACCGTGCGCTTTTTCCCCGGCAGTTCCCGGACAAAATCTTCCACCTCCCGGACAAAAGCGGCCCGGATGCGATTGATTTTTTCCAGGTCTTCCATGGTCATATCAGACAGTCTGCCCGTAAATTCCTGGTTCCACCGGCTAAACCCCCGGATACCGAAGGCCAGAACATAATTTTCCAAAAGATCCGTTTCTTCCCGGGAAAGATCCGACATACCGGTGCGCAGATAGCGAAATACACTCTCGTAGGAAAAACGGGAAACCGCCATATCCACCGCTGAGCGGATATATTCCACAAAGGGATTCATCAGCACAGACTGCTTACGGTCCAAAAAATAGGGAATCCCTTCCCGCTCAAAGGCCTGGGTCACATAGCTTTCATAGCCGGGAAGATCCCCCGTCACCACGGCAATATCCCGGTAACGGTACCCTTCCTCGCGAAGGAGACGGCGGATCCGCGCCGCCGCGCACTCCATCTCTTCCATAGGGCCGGAGGATGCCTGCACGTGAATGGCCTGCGGCTTCTTGGCGTACCGTCTTCCCCCTGTCCGAAACAGATTCTGTTCCAGAAAAGCCATCTCCGGCGAATGGGCGAATCTTCCCTCCGATCCTTGGCTTATGTAAACCGGTTTTTGGATTTCCACCCCATTTTCCCGGGCTGTCCGGTACAGCCTTTCTATGGTCTTACGGCTGAGAAAAAACAGCTGGCTGCCTCTTTTGTCCTTCTCCTTAAGACTTTCCCGATCTGTGGTTACCGTGACGTAGGTCTGCCTGCTAAGGCGCAGCAGCTTTCCCAACACCTGATTCTGAATCGGCGTAAAACCAGTGAAACCGTCCAGCACTACCGTGCTGTCCTTCACCAGACGTGACCGGTCGATGACCCGGCAGAGCACATCCAGAATCTCCTCCGGCGTCACGTAACGCTCCTGCATATATTCCGTAAACTGACGGTAAACGGTCTGCACATCCATCAGCTTCCCCCGCAGGAGAGAACCTTCCTCCGCCAGAGCGATCAGCCGGTTAAGATCCTCCGCTCCCAGCCGGTACTGGGCCAGCTCGGAAATCATGGATTTCATCTCGTCGATATAACCCGGCTTTTTCAGACTGCCCCCCAGATATTCCAGTTTTTTTCGGTTCCTCTGGGCAATTTTTTGCAGCACCAGCGTCTTTCCCGTATCGTCCAGAAGAGGCTTTAAGTCTCCGCCCACCTCATTGAAGATCCGGTAAGCCAGTCTTTGAAAACTGAGAATATCGATATTCAGCACCGCATGGGCCGGGTGCATGGACACCAGCTCCTTTTGCGCCTGCATGGAGAACTGCTCCGGCACCACCAGAAGATAAGTCCTCCTGGGATGCTTTTCGGACTCCTCGATCAGTTTTTTATAAATCCAATGGGATTTTCCCGCTCCGGAAGGTCCCGCAATCAACTGTAACGCCATAATCCGCCTTTCACCTGCCCTCTTTAACGCTTCTTGAACTATCATACACAGCAGCCGGCCAAAAAGCAAGCGGCCGCGCATATTTTCCGCCGCCCACTAATATGATATATAGAGAATATGCAAAGGGGTGTGAAAATGAGTTCCAAAACGAAAATCGTCGTGTTACATATGAAAGAAGTCGTCTATACTGCCATCTTCCTGATTCTGGCCGTTTTGACAGTGGTGCTTCTTTTTTTCATGTTCGGCTCCGGGAAAGATCAGGAAGGAACGGCCGCATCCGGCAGCGTTCCCAGGTACGTAGCCGGCGTCTATACCACCTCGATCGAATTAAACGACAATACCTTCGATGTCCAGGTGACCGTGGATTCCGATCATATCAATTCCATTTCCCTGGTCAATTTAAGCGAAAGTGCCACCGCCATGTATCCCCTGATGGAACCGGCTCTGGAATCTTTGGCCGACCAGATCTGCGAAACTCAGTCGACGGAAAATATCTCTTTTGACGAGGACAATAAATATACCTCCATGCTGCTTCTGGAAGCAATAAAAACGGCACTGTCCAAGGCAGTGCCGCAAAATTAATCTTTTCTTACTGTTCCAGCCGCTCCAGTTCATCCATCCAGATACGCACACAGCCGTCGCTGGGCATACGCCAGTCTCCCCTTGGGGAAACGGCCACGCTTCCCACCCGCGGTCCGTCCGGCAGACAGGAACGCTTGAACTGCTGCGCAAAGAAACGGCGGTAAAACGTTTTCAGCCATTTAAGGATTACCTCTTCCTCATACTGGCCCGCAAACGCTTTCTTCGCAATCCGGTAAATCTTCGCCGGGCCAAATCCGGCCCGCAGCATGTAGTACAGATAAAAATCATGAAGTTCGTAAGGGCCCACCAGATCTTCTGTCTTCTGGGCGATCACGCCGTCTTTTGGCGGCAGAAGCTCCGGACTCACCGGCGTATCCAGCACATCCAGCAGGATCGCCGACAGCTTTTCATCCCCGCAGGTATCGGCGTAATACCGCACCAGATGGCGCACCAGCGTCTTTGGCACCGATGCGTTCACCCCGTACATGGACATGTGATCCCCGTTATAGGTCGCCCAGCCAAGGGCCAGCTCCGAGAGATCCCCCGTACCGATCACCAGTCCGCCGGACTGATTGGCGATATCCATCAGCACCTGCGTCCGCTCTCTGGCCTGGGAATTTTCATAGGTCACATCATGGACGTCCTGGTCGTGTCCGATATCCCGGAAATGAAGGGTCACCGCCTCTTTGATATCCACCTCCCGCAGACTGGCGCCCAGACATCTGGTCAGTTCGCAGGCGTTCTGGTATGTCCGGTCCGTGGTACCAAAGCAGGGCATGGTCACCGCCGTGATCTGGCTTCTGTCTTTTCCCAGGGAATCAAAGGCTCTGGCTGTCACCAGCAGGGCCAGGGTGGAGTCCAGACCGCCGGAAATCCCCACCACCGCATTCTGGCAGTTGGTGTGCTTCAGTCTCTTTTTCAGCCCCATGGTCTGAATGTTCAGAATCTCGTCGCAGCGTTTTTCCCATTCCTCCTTCGCGGAAGGCACGAAGGGCCTGGGATCGAAGTACCGCTCCAGCTGCGTCTCCTCCGCCTGCAGCGTAAAGGGAATCACCTGATAACCGCTCTGATCCGCCGCAGGGTAAGAATTCATCTTTCTGCGCTCCGCCGTCAGCCGCTGCACGTCCACATCCCCGTAGATCAGGGTATTTTCAAACCGGGGCGCTTCTGCCAGTACTTTGCCGTTTTCCGCAATCAGGTTATGGCCGCCGAATACCAGGTCTGTGGTAGACTCTCCTTCTCCTGCCGCTGCATAAAGGTAAGCGCAGACCAGTCTGGCGGACTGTCCCGCCACCAGCTGACGCCGGTAATCGTCCTTTCCCGTCTCCTCATCGCTGGCGGACAGATTGACGATCACAGTGGCGCCCGCCAGGGCATGGCGGATGCTGGGCGGCGCCGGCGCCCACAGATCCTCGCAGATTTCCGCGGCCACCGTAAGGCCGGGGACGTTAACGCAGTCAAACAGCAAAGAACTTCCAAAGGGAACCTCTTCTTTCCCCAGGCGCACCGTCAGCGCCTGTTCCGGCCCCGGCAGGAAATGACGCCCCTCGTAAAATTCCCGGTAGGAAGGAATGGAGGTTTTGGGCACCAGTCCCAGGATTTTCCCCCTGCACAGGGCCGCCGCCACGTTGTACAGCTTTCCGCCGTATTCAAAGGGCAGACCGACGAAGATCAAGGCGTCCACATCCTTTGTTTCCTCCGCCAGCAGCAGCAGCTCTTCCCTGGCACGAGTCAGAAGGATGTCCTGGCAGAACAGATCACCGCAGGTGTAGCCGGTGATACAAAGTTCCGGCAGCGCCATCACTTTGGCTTTCTTTTCTTCCATCCTGTGGATACACTCCACCATCTGTTCCCGGTTGAAAACGCAGTCCGCTACCTTTACATCCGGCGTCGCCGCCGCCATTTTTACAAATCCCTGTCTCATAGTCCCTCCTCTTATCTTGAAAGATCCCGCAGCTCTTTTAACTCCGCCACGGAAAACTTATAATTCGTGTTGCAGAAGTGACAGTTCAGCTCCACTTCTTTTCCCTCGTCGATCATCTCCTGCAGATCCTTTTTCCCCACGCTGAGCAGCGCTTTGGCCACCCGGTCTTTACTGCAGTTACAGTAAAATTCCGCCGGCACCTTGTCGTTGATCTCCAGCTGCAGGGAACCCAGCAGTTTCTCCAGCAGCCTTTCCGGCGTATAGCCCTGATCCAGCAGCGCCGTCACGGAAGTGATCTCCTTTAGATTTTTCTCCAGAGCGGCGATGGTCTCCTCCTCTGCAAAGGGCATCAGCTGTACGATGAAACCACCCGCCTGCTTTACCGTATTCTCCCGGGACATCAGCACGCCCAGCCCCACGGAAGAAGGCACCTGCTGGCTGGTGGCAAAGTAATAGGTCAGATCCTCCGCGATCTCGCTGGTCTGCAGCATCGTCTGACCGCTGTATGGCTCCTTCAGCCCCAGATCCATAATCACATTGAGAAAACCCGGGCCCACCGCCCCGGCCACATCCAGTTTTCCTTTGCTGTTGGCCGGAATCACCACATTGGGGTTGCCCACGTAACCCTTCACCCGTCCTTTGGAATCCGCTGTCACCGTGATTCCCTCCAGAGGGCCTCCCGCTTTGATCTGCAGCGTCAGCAGATCCTTGTCTCCTTTCATCATCACACCCATCATGGCTCCCGCCGTTAAAAGACGTCCCAGCGCCGCCGTCGCCACAGGGCTGGTATTATGCGCCGCCCTTGCCGTCTCCACCACGCCGCGGGTATTGGCGGCAAAAGCACGGATCTGGCCGTCCGCCGCCGTCGCCCTTACAATATAATCTTCCATCATCCATTTCTCCTGTCTTTTATTTTATCCTGTCCGCTTTCCCCTGTTCCCGGGCAGCCACCAGGATCCTCTCGCTGTCTTCCTGCGCCGGTTGTTCACAAAACCCGTCCCAGGCAGCCACAAAATCCAAGCCTGCCTCTTTCAGCAGCGTCTTTATCTCTTCCAGGGTATATCCCCGCTGATAATGGGTCTCTTCGTATCTGCGAAAGAGCCCCTCTTCTCCTTCCCGGATAAAAAGCGTCAGATCATACTCATTGATCCGCTGCGCTTCATCGTAATAATTTTCCCAGATGAAGCTGCCCTCCTCCCGGTTCTCCGCGATGGTATCCTCTCCCAGCTCTTCATACTTATGTACGGTATTAAAATCAAAGAGGAAGATCCCCCCCGGATCCAGATAATTATTCACCAGACGGAATACGCATCTCACCTCATCCGGTTCCAGAAGATAATTCAGAGAATCGCAGACACATATCACAGCCCGCACCGTACCGTACAGTTCAAACTCGCACATATCCTGCTGCAGATAGAGGATATCAAAATCTTCCCCTTCCTTTTTCTCCTGGGCGATCTGCAGCATCTCTTCTGAAAGATCCACGCCGATCATATCGTATCCCGCCCGGGCCAGCCGCATGGTCATACTGCCGGTGCCGCAGCCCAGATCCAGTACCAGACCGCCGGCGATCCCCTCCTTTTTCAGAAGGCTTATGATCCGCCGGCTCCATCCGTCATAATCCACGTTGTCCATGAACATATCATAGACAGCGGCAAAACTCTGATATGCTTCCATCTTTTCCTCCAATCACTCAACTTGCATTTTATCACCGAATGGCCCGGCGGGCAAGGGGATGTTCTAAAACAGGGTATGAAGCAGATACTCCATACCCTGTTCTCCCGGACGTTTTCCGTCAGATAAACTGATTGCGGCTTGCGTCGTATTCATATTCGATTGTCTGCATCCTGGCGCGGATCTCTTCTTCATCCGCATCCACGGCATGGCACAGTTCTGCCAGACTGCCGTAATGGTCTCTCAGCTGTGTATTCAGGTAGCTGAGCAGCATATAGGGATCTTTTGGCATCATCTTATTCCACTTCTCCTGTACATTTGATCACTGCTTTTAGTTCCCCGTCCACTTCATCCAGACAGATGGTATCTCCCGCTTTCACGTTGCCGGAAAGAATCATCTTAGCCGTCAGCGTTTCCACATTTTTCTGCAGATACCGCTTCAGAGGACGAGCGCCGTATACGGGATCGTAGCCTCCCTCGATGATGTGATTCTTGGCTGCCGGCGTCAGTTCCAGCGACAGTTCCTGATCCTTCAGCAGCTGATTCAGCTCTTTGATCTGCAGATCCACGATCATGCCGATGTTTTCCTTCGTCAGCGGCTTAAAGAGGATGATTTCATCCAGCCGGTTCAGAAACTCCGGACGGAAATGAGCCTGCAGATCCTGATGCACCAGCTTCTCACACTCCGGTTTGATGCTGCCGTCCTCCGTGATGCCCTCCAGCAGATAGGAGGAACCGATGTTGGAGGTCATGATCAAAATGGTATTCTTAAAGTCCACCGTCCGTCCCTGGGAATCGGTGATCCGCCCGTCGTCCAGCACCTGAAGCAGCACGTTGAAGACGTCCGGATGGGCCTTTTCAATCTCATCAAACAGTACCACGGAATAGGGTTTCCGGCGCACCGCTTCCGTCAGCTGACCGCCTTCCTCATATCCCACATATCCGGGCGGCGCTCCGATCAGACGGGATACGGAGTATTTCTCCATGTATTCGCTCATGTCGATCCGCACCATGTTCTGTTCGTCGTCAAACAGATTCTGCGCCAGTGTCTTGGCCAGTTCTGTCTTGCCCACACCGGTGGGGCCGAGGAACAGGAAGGAGCCGATGGGCTTGGTAGGATCCTTGATTCCCGCCTTGGACCGCAGGATGGCGTCCGTTACCCGGGTAACGGCCTCGTCCTGTCCCACTACCCTCTGGTGAAGGATATCTTCCAGGCCAAGGATCTTGTTGCGTTCCCCTTCCGTCAGTTTCGCCACCGGAATGCCGGTCCAGCGGGATACGATCCTGGCGATTTCCTCGTCGGTCACGCTCTCATGCACCAGCCGCAGATCGGCGCTTCTCACCTTTTCCTCCTCCGCGTCCAGCTGCTCCTGCAGCCGGGGCAGTTCGCCGTACTGCAGCTCCGCCGCCTTTTCCAGATCGTATTCGCTTTGCGCCTTCTGAATCTGACGGTTCAGATCCTCGATCTTCTCCCGCAGCGCTGACAGCCGGTCCACGGAAGCCTTCTCATTCTCCCACTGGGCTTTCTGTACGTTGAACTCATCCCGGTGCTCCGCCAGTTCTTTCTGCAGCGCCGCCAGACGATCCCGGCTGAGTTTATCCGTCTCTTTTTTCAGAGCGGCCTCCTCGATTTCCATCTGCATGATCTTACGGCGCATCTCATCCAGTTCTGTGGGCAGGGAATCCATCTCCGTCTTAATCAGCGCACAGGCTTCATCCACCAGGTCGATGGCCTTATCCGGCAGGAAACGGTCGGAAATATATCTCTGAGACAAAGTAGCCGCCGCCACCAGCGCGCCGTCGGTGATTTTCACCCCGTGGAACACTTCATACCGTTCCTTCAATCCTCTTAAGATGGAGATGGTGTCCTCCACGGTGGGTTCATCCACCATTACCGGCTGGAATCTACGCTCCAGAGCTGCGTCCTTTTCAATGTACTGGCGATACTCATCCAGGGTAGTGGCGCCGATACAGTGCAGTTCTCCCCTGGCCAGCATGGGTTTTAACATATTGCCGGCGTCCATGGCGCCTTCCGTCTTGCCCGCGCCCACAATCAGATGCAGCTCGTCGATAAAAAGAATAATATTCCCTTCGCTTTTACGGACTTCCTCCAGCACCGCTTTCAGACGTTCTTCAAATTCCCCGCGGTATTTGGCGCCCGCTACCAGGGCGCCCATATCCAGCGCAAAAATCTTTTTGTCTTTCAGTCCCTCCGGCACATCGCCCCGCACGATACGCTGGGCCAGTCCCTCAACCACGGCCGTCTTACCTACGCCGGGTTCGCCGATCAGCACCGGATTGTTTTTCGTCTTTCTGGACAGGATCCGAACCACGTTGCGAATCTCGGCGTCTCTGCCGATCACCGGGTCCAGCTTCTGATTTCTTGCCTTTTCCACCAGATCCTGACCGTATTTCTCCAGTGTGTCATAGGTGGCCTCCGGATTATCGCTGGTCACCCTCTGATTTCCCCTCACAGTGCTTAAAGCCTGCAGAAACCGCTCTCTGGTGATCCCGTACTCTCTCCAGATCTCTTTCATGGAAGGGCTGGGGTTTCTCAGCATGGCCAGGAAAAGATGCTCTACGGAAACGTATTCGTCCCCCATACTTTTCGCCTCGTCCTCCGCGCTGACCAGAGCTTTATTCAGATACTGTCCGATATAGGGATTGCCGCCGGACACTTTCGTCCTGGCATTCAGCGCCTGTTCCACACGATCAAGAAAATGCTCTTTTTGAATCTCCATCTTCTCAATCATTTTTAATATCAGACTGTCGTCCTGATGTAAAAGGTTATAAAGCAGGTGTTCCTGTTCTATCTCCTGATTTCCAAATTCATAAGCTGTTTTCTCCAGATCCTGAACGGCTTGCAGTGATTTCTGCGTAAATTTACTGATATTCATAATAACATCTCCTTTCACCGCATTCTTTATCTGTTCTATAACCACTATAACATATTTTTTTTAAATTGCAAGTACTTTTTTTATATTTAAAAAAATTTTTTAAACAGCAAAAACGGTACAGCCTGCGCTGTACCGTTTGTAAATCCATATCAATTAGATAACCCGTCTTACGGAGAGGATCGTTCTGTATGCTGCGTTTCCGCTGATCTTGATGCCATCCTTTTCATTGCTGGCGTGAACGATGGAACCGCCGCCCAAATAGATCGCCACATGGCCAGAGTAACAGATGATGTCACCCGGCATAGCCTCTGAGTAGGAAACTTCCGTTCCGCAGGATCTCATCGCTGCTGAAGAATGGGGAAGTGACACGCCAAAGTTGGCATATACGCTCATGATGAAACCGGAGCAGTCCGCACCGTTCGTCAGACTGGTTCCGCCCCATACGTAGGGATTTCCCACAAACTGGCAGGCATAGTCAGCAACCGCCTGGCCGTTTCCGCTGTAGTAAGCATCTGAGGAGCTTTCTTCCTCTTCATAAGAATCTTCCTCGTAATAATCCTCATCCTCGTCATAGGACTCTTCTTCATAATAGTCTTCGTCCTCATCGTAGGACTCTTCCTCATCATAATCCTCGTCTTCTTCGTAGGATTCTTCTTCGTCGTAATCTCCGTCATCAGAAGATTCTTCTTCATAATATTCATCCTCAGAGGATCCTTCATCGTAAGACTCCTCATCATAGGATTCCTCACTGTCTGACTCGTCGGAAGCTTCTTCACTCTCTTCTTCCTCAGCTTCAGCCCGTGCCGCAGCTTTCTTAGCCGCCTCCTGCTTTCTGGCTTCTTCCGCAGCCGCTCTTCTGGCTGCTTCTTCAGCCGCACGCTGCTTTTCCGCCTGAATCTGCTGGATCTCCGCTGTCTGTGCTTCGATCAGCGCCTTATACTCGGCAGCCTGTTCCTGAGCCACTGCGATCTGATTTTCATAATCAGCGGAAGTTGCTTTTTTCTCCTCCAGAGCCGCTTCCAGAGTCGCTTCCTGCTCTTTGTAATCATTCTGCATAACTTCCAGATCCGCTTTCTCGGAAGCAAGGCGATCGCCCAGGTCTTTCACCTGCTGAACAATAGCTTTAAACTCTTCCAGGCTTTCCCTGTCATAATCATATAATTTCTGTGTATACTCCGCTTTGTTCAGAATGGAAGTCAGATCGTTCTCTGACAGCAGCATCTGCGCCCATCCGGCGCTTCCGCCATTTTCATATATGTACTGGATACGCAGCTTCATATCCTCATACTGCTGATCCCGATCTGCCTCAGCCTCAGCCAGCTCCGCTTTCGTCTGCTCGATCTCAGCTTCCTTCTGAGAAATCTCGTCTGTCAGAACATCGATCGCCACCATGATATCTACCAGTTCTGCATCCATCTGATCGATCTCGGCCTGCAGCGCCTGCTTCTGTGACTCCAGTTCACTGATCTGACTGTTTGTTGCTTCCAGCTGACTGCTGGTTGCTTCCCTCGCGCTTCTCAGATCTGCCTCTCTGTCCGCAAATACGGACACGACCTGAGCTGATGAAATAACGGCTGCCAAAAAGAGACATAAGACTTTCTTCTTCATACTAAACTCCTTATGTGTTGCGTTATGCGTTTTTCTTTACTAAAATATATTTTTCCGTAATATTTACGAAACATAATTTTCCATTTCGTTTACAAGTGTACCATACTTTTTTCATATATGCAACCATTTCGGAAAAAATCCTATTCAAAATTCAGCGTAAGATGTGCGACGCCCCCTTCTTCGTTGATAGCGCTGACATACTCTTTTTTCACTTCCACCTCTTTCTCTACGATCTGAGAAACGATTTTATTATATTCATCTGCGGTGAAACTCTGGAAAGCCGACTGTTCCATGGACAGCCCCACTCCCTCATTGGACAAGTCCATGATCTCTTCCTTTCCGCCGTCAAAGCTGTCGCCGTATGCGCCGCCGATGGCATTATAAACCACATCCGTGACGTTTTTCTCTGCTGTGGTAACGACCTCCTGCTGCTTGGAGGTCTGCGCCACATCGGAGGCGATCACTTTGCCGCCCGTCGCTTCCGCCGCTTTGATGACCGCAGTGGGGATAGCGCCTCCGGCGGCAAAGATCAATTCGCAGCCATCCTCATACCACTGTCCCGCCCTCGCCATCACCGACGGGGAAATCTCATTGGTTTCCAGATAATCATACCGCACGGTCACCTCGTTCTCCTTCAGCTTCAGCTGGGAAGCCGCATACTCGGCTCCCTGGACAAACCCGCTTCCATAATACATCACATTTTTCTGCTTTTGGCCGCCCAAAAATCCCAGGCTGCGATAACCGTCCATGACGGCGGCATAGCCTGCCAGAAAGCCGGACTGAACCTCATCGTAAACTACCGCCCGGGTATTTTTGCGTACTTTCGCCTTTTTCCCCGCCTCCTTTCGGGGCGCTCCGTCCAGAATCAGGAATTTAATCTTCTTATATTTTTTCTGCATGGTGAACAGCGGCTCTTCAAACTCTTCTCCATAGCCGATGACTACGGAAGCTCCGGCCTTTGCCGCTTCCTGCACTGCTACCATATAATCGTCCGCAGTGTCATTGGCCGTCGTATATTCCGTCACCGTCAGACCGTTATCATCCGCGTACTGCTGTGCCGCCTGGGCGATGGCATTGGTCATGTAGCCTTCCTGCGACGGTTCCATAATCAGCGCGATATGATCCGCTGCCTCGTCTTTTTTACATCCTGCCAGCAGTCCTGCCAGCAGCAGGATCCCTGCCAGTTTCCATATTCGTCTCTTCATCTTTCGTCCCCTTACCGATTATTTTTCTCCCTGATACCACGTCGTCTCACGATCCACCCGCGCCAGTATCAGAGGTTTTCTTTCTTTTCGTTCCCCTCCGATGACAACAGCCGCCCGGAAACGGTTTTCCGCCGCCGCGAGCGTTTCTTCCCGGGAGGTATACAGCACAGCCAGAATATCTCCCTTTTCCACCTGATCCCCTGTCTTCTTTCGCAGCACAATCCCGGCCAGCGGATCGATCCTGTCTTCCTTTTTCTCCCGTCCCGCTCCCAGAACGCACGCCGCCATCCCGCACTGATGGGTATCCATATGCGTAATATACCCGCTCTCCAAAGCTTTCACTTCCCGCATAAAGGGAGCCTTTGGCATCTGCTCCATCTCCGTCACCCGGCGGTCTCCGCCCTGGGCTGTGATCATGGACTGCAGCGTCTTTAGGGCTTCCCCGCTCTTTAACGCTTCCCCGGCTTTTTTGCGGCAGATCTCAAGAGAGTCTTCGCCGGCCAGACGGATCATCTGTGCCGCCAGCTCCAGACAAAGGCTGGTCAGATCCTGCGGCCCCTTTCCTCTTAAGGTTTTCACCGCTTCCCACACTTCCAGGGCGTTCCCGATGCAGTTGCCCAGCGGAATATCCATATCTGTGATCAGCGCCGCCACCCTTTTCCCGGCATGACGGCCGATGGCAATCATCTTTTCCGCCAGCTGTGCAGCCTCCTTTGGCGTTTTCATAAAAGCGCCGCTGCCGGTCTTCACATCCAGCAAAATGCAGTCGCTGCCGGCTGCCAGTTTCTTGCTCATGATGGAAGCCGCAATCAGCGGGATGCTCTCCACCGTGGCCGTCACATCCCGCAGGGCATACATCTTCTTATCCGCCGGCGCCAGATTCCCCGACTGACCGATCACACTGATTCCGCATTTCTTTACGGTTTCCAGAAATTCCCGGCGATCAAGACTGGTCCGATATCCGGGGATAGATTCCAGTTTATCCACCGTTCCCCCGGTATGCCCCAGGCCCCTTCCCGACATCTTGGCGATCTTTACGCCGCAGGCGGCAGCGATGGGGCAGGCGATCAGCGTGGTTTTATCCCCCACGCCGCCCGTGGAATGCTTATCCACCTTCACGCCCGGTATCTCTGACAGATCCACCGTATCACCGGAATGAGCCATCCGGTCCGTCAGCGCCGCCAGTTCTTCATCCGTCATTCCTCTCCAGTAGATGGCCATCAGCATGGCTGCCATCTGGTAGTCCGGAATACTGCCCTGCACATAGCCCTCCACCATATAACTGATTTCCTCTGCCAAAAGGGCGCGGCCGTCTCTTTTCTTTTCTATCAGATCATACATTCGCATACGCAAGTCCTCGCTTCCTATCTTTATAGTATAGTAGGCGTCCACAAAAAAAGAAAGGACTTTTTCTTAACAATTTTATTGCAGATTTTTTTTGCTGAAGCTGTGAGGAAGCAGCTCTCCCAGCGTATACTGCCGGTAATCTTTCGCCGACGCACCGGTGATCACCGTCAGATCTTCCGCGGCAAATTCCGCCAGCACCTGCCGGCAGATCCCGCAGGGCATACAGTCCGACAGCCGTTCCCCATCCTGTACTCCCCCCATCACCGCCAGCGCCAGAAAATCTTTCTTTCCCTCCGACACGGCTTTAAACACCGCAGTCCGTTCCGCGCAGTTCGAAGCCGGATAGGATGCGTTTTCCACATTGCATCCCGTATAGATGCTGCCGTCTGCGCACAGGAGCGCAGCGCCCACCTGAAAACGGGAGTAGGGTGCATACGCTTTTTCCCTGGCCTGCAGCGCCGCCTCGATTAATTGGACGATCTGTTCTTTTCCCATATGAAATCCCCTTTTCTCTTTCCCTTATTATAATCATTCTTCCCGGAAAATTCCACCGCATTTCATCCGTCTGCTGACGAAAAAACAGGACTCTTCGCGAGTCCTGTTTTTCCTAACAGAAAAGATCCTCCAGGATTTCTTCTGCGCTCATATTCACATAGCCATCCGGATCGTCCATAACCCCGGATCCTCCCAGGCTCCAGCGGAAGCGATAGAGCGTCGTGGATTTGGAGTCTTCCAGATACGTATTGCCGCACACCAGTCCGTCTGAAGGGAATTTATCCGTAAAAGCGGAGAAATATTTATCCATATACCGGTTAGCCAGCTGAACTGCTTTACTGTCCGAATTTCCCGTGGACGGCGTGACGGTACCGGACAGCTTCACACCCTGGGGGGAGCTGTGCATGACAACATAACTGCCGTCGCTGCATTTACCCAGAATCATCCACACATGGCCGTCGTATCCCACCACATCCCCCGGGCGGAAGGACGGTGATGAGAAGCCTTCTTTATAGCTGCCCCAGCCCCGGTCGGCATACAACTCTCCTGTAGCCCCGGAAGTGGTAGTGCAGTTATTCTGCCCGGTCTTGGTATAGATTGTGTTGTAAACCGTCCAGCCCACAAAACCGGAACAGTCCAGACCATATCCGTAATAATATTCTCCGTCTTCATTTTCCCGGTACTTGGTGTAAGTATAATCTGATCCCTGGGAATCAAAGAACGTTTTCCAGTGGGGATTGACGCCGTAACGGACGGCGTCTCCGCCGCTCCAGGAATCGTGGCCGCCGCCCCAGATATAGAGCGTATACCCCATAGGTTTCATGGCGTTTGCGATCAATCCCTTGATGGTACGGTATCCTTCTTCCAGACGGCCCTTCTCATCAAAGAAATACTTAACTCCGTCGATGGACTGGGCTCCTTTTAACATAGCGCCTTTGATACCGTCCGCGCCGGTCCTCTTAAAGAAATATTTCGTCCCTGCAATGCTCTGAAAACCGGTCAGCATCTTCCCTTTGTACTCTCCAGTCTGCATGAAATAAAAACGGTATTTTCCGATATCCGTCCACCCGGTAGCCATCTGCCCCTTGACGCCCTTGGCTCCCTCCGGTTCAAAATAATAAGTGATTTTATCGATCTCCTGCCAGCCCGTGTACAGATAGCCCCTTGTGCCATAGGTTCCGGTTTCGCTAAAGTAGTACGTTTTTTTATCGATGTTTTGAAATCCCTGGAACATCGCTCCCTTCAGATCCCCGGTCTGTTTAAAATAAAATGTCTTGCCGCCGATATTCTGCCAGCCTGTCAGCAGCCTCCCCATGATGCCTTTTTCTCCGGTCTGCTTCAGGTAATAGACCTGATCATTCTGCTTCAGCCAGCCCTTCCAGAGACTTCCCCGCACGCCATACGTTCCGCTGGCTTTGAAATAATAGCGGTATTCTCCCACATTTTGCCAGCCGATAAACATCTGACCTTTGGAGGCGCCCGTCTGTTTGAAGTAGAACCGTTCGCTGTCGATATTCTGCCAGCCCGTCAGCAGCCGCCCCATGATACCCTTGTCCCCGGTCCTTTTCAGAAAGTAAATCTTTCCATCCTGCTTCAGCCAGCCTTTCCAGAGACTTCCCAACACGCCGTCTCCGCCGCTGGCCTTGAAATAATACCGATAGTTCCCCACATTCTGCCAGCCGGTAAACATCTGGCCCTTGGAGGCGCCGCTGGCTTTAAAATAAAACCGCTGTGAACCGATATTCTGCCAGCCCGTCAGCATGGTGCCGATGACGCCCGGTTCCCCGGTCTTTTTCAGATAATACGTGGCTTTTCCTATTTTAAGCCAGCCAGTCTGTATGTACCCGGATTCATCGAAGTAAAACCGTCTGCCTTCCACATCGTGCCAGCCGTCGGAAAAATAGGAATGACTGTTATAATAGTAGCGGTACTCTCCCTGCCCGCTCTGTTTCCAGCCGCTCCCCGAAACGGGGGCTTTCCCCTGCTCACTCTCTTGAGCCTGCGGCTCCTGGACAGTTTCTTCTTTCTCCTGCGGCGTCGGTGTCGGCGTACTCGTCGGTGTGGGCTCCGCCGATATCTCCGGTTCTTCCGTCACATCCGGCGTCGGCGTTGGCGTACTTGTCGGCGTTGGTTCCACTGTGACCTGCGGCGTCGGCTCCTCGGAAGGCTCCGGCTCCTGCACCGCATCCGCCGTCTCCTTTTCCGTTTCAACAGCCGGAGTCTCCCCGGCGGTCTCCTCTGCCAAAAGCAGCGCCGGCGTCTGCAGAACCATCACACAGCAAATAAGAAAACTGATCAGTATTTTTTTCACCCTGTGTATTTTCTGCTGCATTTTTTCTCTCCCCTTTTTTCACCCTTTTCTCGTCGTCAACAGACAAAATTTCAAGATTATTATACAATTATTACAAAAAATTTACAACAGATTTTCCGCGGTTTTTCCGCACTCTTTTTATCATAATATTCTGCTTTTTTGTAGTATTTTAAATAATCCTATGGACTTTCCATTTTTACAGACTATCTGTTGACTTTCTCCCCATTCTCATGCTAACATGAGACCAGAACATAAAAGAAGTTTTGATAACTGACGGTTAAATGTGGAGTACCACAGTGGGATCATAACTTCTGCATCAGCCGACCGTCTGGGCAGCAATTGTAAGACCGATTACATTTGTTGCCTTTTTTATTCGGCAAAATTTTCAGTCAATTTCCGCCCCCCAACGGAGATATCCGCGTATCGCCAGGACACTGTACGATACCGCTGAGAAAAGAAAGGAGAAAAAACATGGGATTCAAATCAGACATTGAGATTGCTCAGGAAAGCACGATGACACCTATCACTGAGATCGCAAAAAAAGCAGGTATTGATGACAAATATCTGGAGCAGTACGGAAAGTACAAGGCTAAAATCGATTACAATTTATTGAAGGAATCCGATGCTCCCAATGGAAAACTGGTACTGGTTACCGCTATCAACCCGACTCCTGCCGGAGAAGGCAAAACTACCACCACGGTAGGTCTGGCTGACGGTCTTCAAAAACTGGGCAAAAACGTAATGGTCGCTCTGCGCGAGCCATCCCTGGGGCCGGTATTCGGCGTAAAGGGCGGCGCTGCCGGCGGCGGATATGCTCAGGTTGTACCCATGGAGGATATCAATCTCCACTTTACCGGCGACTTTCATGCAATCGGCGCCGCCAACAACCTGCTGGCCGCAATGATTGACAATCATATTTACCAGGGCAACGCTCTGAATATCGATCCCCGCAAAATCACCTGGAGAAGATGCGTGGATATGAACGACCGTCAGTTAAGAAACGTGGTAGACGGTCTGGGCGGCAAAGCCAACGGCACACCCCGCGAGGACGGATACGACATCACCGTCGCTTCCGAGATCATGGCGGTTCTGTGTCTTGCAAGAGATATCGATGACCTGAAAAAACGTCTGGCCAGCATTATCGTGGGGTATACCTACGGAAACAGCCAGGAGCAAAGACCCGTCACAGCCGGTGATCTGAATGCTCAGGGCGCTATGTGCGCGCTTTTGAAAGACGCTCTGAAACCGAACCTGGTTCAGACTCTGGAGCATGTGCCCGCTATCGTACACGGCGGTCCTTTCGCTAATATCGCCCATGGATGCAATTCCGTTATCGCTACCAAGATGGCTCTGAAGCTGGGCGATTACGCCATCACAGAGGCCGGCTTCGGCGCTGATCTGGGCGCAGAAAAATTCCTGGATATCAAATGCCGTATGGCAGGACTGACTCCCTCTGCCGTCGTCATCGTAGCTACCGTACGTGCACTGAAATATAACGGCGGCGTTCCCAAGGATCAGCTGAATCACGAGAACCTGGAAGCGCTGGAAAAAGGTCTTCCCAACCTGTTGCAGCACGTAGGAAATATTAAAAACGTATACGGACTCCCCTGCGTCGTTGCCATCAACGCCTTCCCCACCGATACCAAAGCGGAGCTGGATCTGGTGGAAGCAAAATGCAAGGAACTGGGCGTTAATGTGGCTCTCTCCGAAGTATGGGCCAAAGGCGGCGAAGGCGGCATCGCCCTGGCACAGGAAGTGATCCGTCTGGTAGAAGAACCCAGCGAATTCCATTACGCTTATGAACTGGAAGGCAGCATCGAGGACAAGCTGAACCAGATCGTGAAAAAGATCTACCACGGCAACGGCGTGGTGCTGACCGCAAACGCAAAGAAACAGGCCAAAGAACTGGAAGCGCTGGGATTTGGCAACTGCCCCATCTGTGTGGCCAAGACACAGTACAGCTTCACAGACGACCAGACTAAACTGGGCGCGCCCAAAGATTTTGAAGTCACCGTACGTAACCTGAAAATTTCCGCAGGCGCTGGTTTCATCGTAGCCCTGACCGGCGAAATCATGACCATGCCTGGACTGCCTAAGAAACCGGCAGCAGAACGGATCGATGTCGATAGCTCAGGAAAGATTTCAGGACTGTTCTAAATATGTTCACTCTTATAAGTTTTACAAAAACGGGAATGTTGCTGCTGCAATGTTCCCGTTTTCTTTTTCTTTTTTCTTTTACTTTTCCTATTATATATATTATACTTATTATATATTTTTTTGCTAATTTTCACGCAGGAGGTACTTATTATGTTTCATTCCTACTACAGCCACGTCTCGGACGCAGCCAGGAAAAAAATGGAGTTTCTGAAAACCAATCCCATCGGCTATTTCACCGCATCCATACTGGCCGGTATCTTCATCGCATTCGGCAGCTTCGTCTCCATGACCGCCGGCGCTTATCTGTTCCTGGAAAGCGTATCTGCAGCCAGACTGCTCTCCGCCGTCTGTTTTGCATCTGCTCTGAGTCTGGTCATTATGTCCGGCTGTGAACTGTTCACCGGAAATAACTTCATTCTGGCCGCCGGAGCTTTCCGCCGCTATGTACGATGGCCGGACACCATCGGTCTTTGGGTCATCTGCTATCTGGGCAATCTAACCGGAAGCTGGATCGCTGTCTTTTTGTATCACCTGACCGGACTGGACAGTGTTTCCACCGTCCAGTCCTACTTCCTCTCCACTGCAATCAATAAGCTTTCCCTGTCCCCTCTGGAGATGACTGTTCGCGGAATTCTGTGCAACATACTGGTCTGTGTGGCCGTCTGGTGCAGCATCAAAATGACTTCCGAATCTGGAAAGCTGATCATGACACTGTGGTGCATCCTGATCTTTATGGTATGTGGTTTCGAACACAGCATTGCAAATATGAGCATCAATGGTGTCGCTATGCTGAATACCGCCGGCTCCGGCGTCTCCATCACAGCCGCTTCCTACGCGTCGGATCTTTTCTTTGTCACCCTGGGCAATATGATCGGCGGCATCCTGTTTGTGGCATTCCCCTACTATCTCATATCTCTTCGTGATCCCGCGCAGAAAACGCCCCAGGATTTCTGATCCCGGGGCCCGTCGGAGATCCACTTGCGCAAGCACGGCGGTTGCCCTCCGGGCGTATCACACAAAAGAACAGGCGCCGGACTTCCGTCCGACGCCTGTATCTGTATCAGCAGAAAATTCTTTATGCTTTTCTGGAGTTCTTTCTCATATCCAGAGCTACGGCTCCGATGATGATCAGACCTTTGATGATGTTGGTATAGTTATCGTTTACACCGATCAGAACCAGACCGTTGTTGATAACACCCAGGATCAGGATACCACAGAATACTCCTGTTACACGGCAGATACCGCCGGTATGAGAAGTTCCGCCTACGGTTGCAGCCGCGATAGCATCCAGCTCGTAGTTCAAACCGGAGTTTGCCGGGTCTGCAGATCCCGCACGTCCTGCCAGCAGGATACCGCCCAGGGCTGCACAGGCGCCGCACCAGATGTATGTCAGCACCAGGTTACGCTCTACGTTGATACCGGCTACACGGGCTGCCTGGTCATTTCCGCCGATGG
>DSTFC04002__coassemble_529_pt1 | contig 116275 bp, 106 predicted proteins | sample DSTFC04002__metabat2_high_PE_045 | metagenome-assembled genome bin DSTFC04002
CCGCGACAGCTATAATAGAATACCATGTCGTTTTCTCTTTGTCAATAACTTTTTTATAATTCTTTTGATTTTTTATATCAGATCATCTCGGCAGAAATATAAAAGCCCACTGATCTCTCAGCGGACTTTTATCATACCATCCCTATCTTTTCATGTCAATATATTTTTTCTTTTATCCCTGAATCACCTGTAAAATAACATTCATCAATAGATTTTTATCATATAGGGTTTTCAGAATCTCACTGCTATCGATCTGTTCCATGACAATCTGCCCGGGCAAAGTATTGCAAAGCACTGTGATCACAATGAAAAAAATCCAGATCCAAAGAAGCGCCTGCACAATACCCAGCAGCATTCCGCCCACCGCATTGACAAAATTGATCACCGGCAGGCCGGTCAGAATATCCACAGCATATAAAATCACTTTAATGATGAGAATAGCAATCAAAAAAGATATGATATATCCGATGCCATTGGTAATGCACCCGGCGATATATCCGGCGACATAATCCTGAAATTTATCCACGCCCAGCACGCTGTAAATCTCGGAATTATTATTCTCCAGCAAAGCGTCCCTGATTGACTGCGGCAGCGCCATTTCCTCAATTAGTTCGATCTGCTGATTTCTGGATGGTTCTATAGATTCTTCCTCATCAGGGGCTTCCCTCCCCGGCAGTTGATCCGCGAACAGAGTTTCACACCTTTTCTCCACAAACTGGTAAACCGGCGTGCTTTCCCTGAGGAATCTCCCCACATATGGATTGACCCAGGCAGCGATTACCATAACAAGGATCAGAGAAACCATAGAGACAGCCGTCCTGACAAATCCCTTTCGTCCGCCGCGGATAACCGACAGCACTGTAAAAACCAGCAGCACCCAAAATAACCAGTTCATATGTGCACTCCTCGCCGTCTTACGATAACTTGATCGTCTTAATGCCGCTGTCCACAATTACCTGATAACGGTTCCCATCCAGCTTGAATACGTCATGAATTCTGCCCTCATTCAAGTTGCCGTTGAACTTTTCATGGCCTTTCAGACTAAACACGCACATCTGCGTTTCGTTATTCATTATAATCCGATCTCCGCTGATTTTAACCGTAGAATATTCTATACTGAAGTTTTCTTCAAACACTTTCTTTCCATTGGTGTTATACATCACCAATGTATATTTTTTATCCTCGTCGCTGCTTTGGAAGACCATCCCCACATACCTGTCGTTGTAGAACGTGCTGACAATTTCCTGTTCCACTTCCACCTCACAGCTCACCTTCGGGATCTGTTTTCCGGTATAAATGACAAAACCGTTATCCCGGAAAGCCACCGACTTTCCTTCTGCCAGATACTGAACCTGGGGCGTCACAGTCCCTTCATAGGTATAGCCGCTTACCATATTGTCCATCTGACTCTGTCCGGTGTTATCGAAATTATAAAAGGCAACATAGCTGGTGGTTCTGTTATCTTCAATATACAGATAGGAAACCATGATAAGCAGTCCATCCGGAGATACCGCAAGATCCACCGGATAACCGGGGCTGTCTACCCTCGTTTTACCAGTCGCAATCTGCTCCCCGGTAGTGGAATAGAAGTTAATCCAGGTATTTTCCCCGTCTTCCAGGATCGCTGCCACAACTCCCTGAGACGCAACCCTGGCTTTCAGCACCGGCATATCTGTGCTGACTTCGCCCAGTTTCCCGCTTTCATTTACCATCACCATATTTGTGCCCTGTTCATCGTAAACCACCGCAGTAGAGCCGCAGACGTCTGCCGTCGGATTGCTCATGTCAAAGCTCTGATTCCAGATACTTTTTCCATTCTCGCCCAGCAGCGCCGCTCCGTCACCGGTAAATTTCAAAAGATAATCTCCCATCTGCGCATAGGAAGTAGACATGGTATCCTCCTGTGTGCTGGAGGAGAGCACTTTGTAATCATGGTATTTCCATCGTTCCGCCACTGTTTTGATAATCAGGGCCGCCGCCGCAACCACAACTGCTATCACAACAACCCGAATCAAAAGGCGCTTACGGTAACGCATCAGCCTCCGTTTATAAGCCGCCTTATCCCCATCCTGAGTTGATGCAGACGCCCGCTCCTGCGCTGTCGTTTCCCCTGCAGACGCTCCCCCTTTTTTAAACCGAAACAGCTTCTTTAGTCTTTTTTTTAATACTCCCATATTATTTCCCTTTATCCTGTGTTTCTCGTTACTTTTTAGATTATAGCACACTCTTTTACGGTAGTAAAATAATTTGTCCCGCATAGATCAAATCTTCCGAGGTCAGGTTGTTGATTTCACAGATCTCCTGCACCGCCTGTATACCGCCGTAATAGGTTTCGCTGATCTTTGTCAGGGTGTCTCCCCTTTTCACCACATATCTTTCATAGGAACCAGCCGCCGTCTCCTGTTCTGTGTCATTGTTTTCCTGCGGTGTTTCCTCCTCCAAAGGAGGTGTCTCCTCCGTCAGCCCCTCATTTTGCTGTCCCTCCTGCTGTATTTCCTGATTCTCATATTCCTCTTTCTCCTCGTTTTGCGCTGCAGGGGAACTATCCTTTTCCTCCTCTGTCATCTCCTCCCGTGCTTCCTCTGTCACATCAGGCAGTTGGTCAGCCGCCTCTTCTTCCAGCTGATTCTTAGCTGACAGGTCGCCTGCCGATGTTTGTTCTGCCGGCTGCTCCTGCCCGATCCGGTGATTAAAAAAAGTAAATCCCACCACCACCAGCGCCACGGCGGCACACACACCCGTAATATAGGATCCGCTTCCTTTTCGTTTTCTGTTTCCTGTTTTTTTTCCTTCCACCAGTTTTCTGAAATCCAGAACCGCCCGGTCCGTCACATTTTCTTTTCCCTCAATGGAAGCGTTCCCATTTTCCTCTATCATATAAGCCTGCATCGGTTCGTTTTTTTCATAATAAATATAAAATCCGCTTTGCCGCTTCAATCTGCCGTTATCATACACGAAAAACGCTTCCTCTTTTTCCACCGGCTCCATCACAAACAGTATCTTTTGATTTCCGGCAAAATGATTCAGATGTGTTTTCAGAATCATATCGGTAATCTGCATGTCGTAACCCGGAAGCGACAGACTCCACCCGACGATCTCCTGATCCGGAAAATATGCTTCCATATCTTTATGAATCTGCTCCCACTGTGTCTCTTTAAAATCCACATGCTCCGGCGTCAACTCATCACATTCCACTTTCAGAGCGCTTTTCACAAAAATGTATGACGTCGGATCAACCCACTGTGACTCCCCCAACAGCACGGCTGCGCAGCCCTTTTCCTGACCGGATGCAGACAGTCTTTTCAGATAAGTATACACATAATCTTCCAGATAAATCTTTAAATTTGTTCTGCTTTCTCCGATCTGCCGTATATTATTCGGAAGGCTGATTTTCCCCTTTTCCTGTGTACTCCCCTGTTTCGTTTCGTTATAAATGATTTCGATCATAAATCATCACCCCTTCGGGGTAAACCATATCACGGGGAAACTGCAAATTTTATCATTTTCAGTACGGATTTTACGGAAACTTTGCGACACCTTTCGCAGGCTTTTGTTTCTTCGGTATTCATGTATGTTTCGTCTGTATTTTGAATATTCTATAGATAGGATTTTAGAAAGGACAAATCTGTCATGTTTAAATCAGAACTTCCCTCTGTCTTTTATATCAACAGCAAAAAATATTCCGCCAGCAGCGAGCTGTCTTATCTTTTGAGAAATGTTGTTTCTCATATCAGGTACGAATGGGACGAACTGGTTTTTCTGTGTATCGGCAGCGATCGCATCACAGGGGACAGCCTGGGACCTTTAGTCGGTCATCTGCTTTCCCGCCATAACTGGCCCCACATCCATGTTTACGGTACATTGAAAAATCCCGTACATGCCCTTAATCTGGAAGAAATCACCAGACAGATAAAAGCGAGACATCCTCTTGCACTTATCATCGCAATCGACGCCTCGCTGGGCTCCAAAAAACATATTGGTTTTATCACTCTGGGAATCGGTTCTCTGTGCCCCGGTCTGGGAGTCAAAAAGGAACTGCCCCGTGTGGGGGACATTTTCATTACCGGCATTATCAATGTCTCCGGTACCTTCGAGCATTTTCTGCTGCAGACCACACGTCTTTCCATGGTAGTCGATATGGCCGACTCCATTGCCCGCGGTATTTTAAACGCCATCGATACAGCCTACAGCTGAGTCCGGCCTTCCAGCGCTCTCAGCAGCGTTACCTCATCGATATATTCCAGATCGCCTCCCACCGGCACGCCGCTGGCAATTCTGGTCACTTTGATTCCGGTCGGTTTGATCAGTTTGCTGATATACATTGCCGTCGTCTCGCCCTCCAGGCTGGAATTCGTCGCGATAATGACCTCGTCCACATCCCCCTGCAGCCTTTGCATCAGTTCTTTCAGACGGATATCCCCCGGGCCGATCCCCAGCATGGGAGAAATCGCACCGTGCAGTACATGGTAGACTCCCTCATACTTTCCCGTCTTTTCATAGGCCGCAAGATCACGGGTATTTTCCACCACCATGATCTCCTTATGATTACGCCTGGGGTTGCTGCAGATAGGGCAGACCTCGTCGTCCGTCAGCGTGAAGCACTCTCTGCAATACCGGACATTGGATCTCGCACAGGTAATCGCCGATGCCAGCTGTTCCACCTGTTCCTCAGGCATATTCATAATATGAAAAGCCAGCCTTCCCGCTGACTTTGCACCTATTCCCGGCAGCCGGGCCAATTGTTCAATTAAATGATTAATATGTCCGCTGTAATATTCCATAATTAAAAGGGAAAGCCTCCGCCCAGCCCGCCGGTCAGTTTGGACATCACCGCAGCCGTATCCTCCTCCATTTTTCTGATGGCTTCATTGGCAGCCGCCATGATCATATCCTCCAGCATCTCCACGTCGTCCGGATCCACCGCTTCTTCTGCCAGTTTCACCTTCACAATTTCTTTTTTCCCGGAAACCGTAATTTCCACAGCTCCGCCGCCTGCCGAAGCAGTATACTCCTTCTCCTGCAGCGCTTTCTGGCTCTCTTCCATCTGTTTTTGCATTTTCTGCGCCTGTTTCATCAGATTATTCATATTTCCGGGCATACCCATGCCTCCCGGAAATCCTCCGCGCTTTGCCATAATAATAACCTCCTGCATTTCTATGTTTCGATGTCGATATCCATCTGAATCTTGTCTTTTAATATATCATCAATTGATATTTCTGCCAAGCCCCCGGAATTTGAAGTTTTTGCAAGAACAAACTCCACCTCTACATATTTTCCGATTTGACGTTCGATAATCTCTTCCAGCTGCTCTTTCGCCTGCCGGTTCCCCAGATAGTGCTCTGCCAGATTATTGGAAAACTCCACATAAAGTTTTGCCTCCCCTGTATCCCCGTTGTATTTCGGTACGGCGCCCATGAGAAAGGTGCGGAACATCCCTTCTGTCTGCCCCACGATTATCCGCCACTCCTGCCTGACTCTCTGCAGATCTTCCGGAGCCGCTTTCGCTGGTCTGGCCGGTTCCTGTGCTTTGGGTGCAGGATCCTCCTGCCCGCTTTTGACAGTTTCTTCCCGCCGCACCACCGTTACCCCTTCTTCCATCCGCTCTTCCAGCACCCGGATCCTCTCCAGGACAGAATCCAGATTCGTCTCCATAGACGGCCTGCACAGCCGGATCAGCGCGATCTCCACCAGCACTCTTTTCTGCGAAGCATACCGCAGCTGGCTGGAAAGGTCGGAAAAAATGCGGATATACCGCATCAGCGTTTCCGTCTCAAACATATCCTTCTCTTCCAGCAAAAGATTCATATTTTCCCGCGACAGATCCAGCAGTTCGCCGGAATCAGGAGAAGATTTGACCAGAAGCAGATTCCTCATATACCAGGTAAAATCCGTCACAAACTGCCCCATCTCTTTCCCCTGGAGCACCAGCTCCTCCAAAAGGTGAATGACTGCCGCCACATCGCCTGCCGCCACCTGACGAAGCATACCGCTGAAAATTTCCGTATCCACCGTACCCAGCACATCCAGTACATTATCATACGTCAGCGTCTGCCCCAGATAAAAAGCCACACACTGATCCAGGAGACTGAGCGCGTCCCGCAGGGAACCGTCCGCAGCTTTTGCAATATAGCGGATCGCCTTTCCCTCCGCCTGAATATGTTCTTTTTCCATCAGTTCCATCAGCCTTGCAGCAATGGTATCGATGGTGATCCTCCTGAAATCATACCTCTGGCATCGCGAAAGGATGGTAATGGGAATCTTATGCGCCTCCGTGGTGGCCAGGATGAAAATAACATAAGAAGGAGGTTCCTCCAGTGTTTTCAGGAGTGCGTTGAACGCCCCCGTCGACAGCATATGAACCTCATCAATAATGTACACTTTATATTTTCCCTGCGTAGGACGATACGCAACTTCCTCCCGGATCTCCCGTATATTGTCCACTCCGTTGTTGGACGCGGCATCAATCTCAATCACATTCATGGATGTGCCGTCCTGAATACTTCTGCACATATCACATTGATTGCATGGATTGCCATCCACCGGATGTTCACAGTTGACCGTCTTGGCCAGAATCTTTGCCACCGTCGTCTTCCCGGTCCCACGCGTACCGCAGAACAGGTACGCGTGGCCGATCCGGTCGGCTTTAATCTGATTTTTTAACGTTGTCACTATATGCTCCTGCCCTTTTACATCCTCGAATGTATCCGGCCGGAACTTTCGGTACAGCGCTGTGTAGCTCATTGAAAATGCCTCTTTCCTTTAGTCTCCGAAACTGATCCCGATCCGTTTCGCTTCCTGGATTTCCTGACAATCCGGCGGAACGGTTTTCAGTTTGCCCGCGCTTTCTTCCAGGGGGATCTTTTTGATCTTCCCGTTGACAATGCCCACCATATAACCGAATTTTCCATCCATAATCAGCTGCGCGCAGGCAGAACCCAGTCTTGTGGAAAGGATTCTGTCATACGGGCAGGGGCTTCCGCCTCTTTGCGTATGGCCTGGAACCGTAATTCTGATTTCCAGCCCGGTCAGCTTCTGAATGCTTTCCGCCAGTTCATAGGAAACGGAAGGATGCTTGCGCTCTTCCATTTTCTTTTTAAACTCTTTTTTAGACAACGCGGCATCTTCCTTCGAGATCGCTCCTTCAGCCACTGCCAGAATCGTAAAGCCTTTTCCGGCTCTGGATCTTGCCTGAATGGCTTCGATTACTTTATTAATATCATAGGGAATCTCCGGAATCAGGATAATATCCGCGCCGCCGGCAATTCCTGCATATAAAGGAAGCCAGCCTACTTTATGTCCCATGATTTCCACAATAAATACCCGGTTATGGGAAGCTGCCGTCGTATGAATACAGTCAATGGCATCCGTTGCAATGTTAATCGCGCTGTAGAAACCAAAGGTCATATCTGTTCCCCAGATATCGTTATCGATGGTTTTGGGAAGATGCAGAATATTCAGGCCCTCCTCCCGCAGCAGGTTGGCCGTCTTCTGTGTTCCGTTTCCTCCCAGGATCACCAGACAATCCAACCGCAGTTTATAGTAATTCTGCTTCATGGCCTCCACTTTGTCCAATCCATTTTTGTCCGGTTCTCTCATTAACTTGAAAGGCTGACGGGAAGTTCCGATAATCGTTCCGCCCCTGGTCAGAATTCCCGAAAAATCCTGAGCTGTCAGCAGACGGTAATCTCCGTAAATCAAGCCTTTATAGCCGTTCATAAAGCCGTAAACTTCCAGTCTGTCCACATTGGCAGCCAGCCCTTTCACCACGCCCCGCATGGTGGCATTCAGCGCCTGACAGTCACCGCCGCTTGTCAATAATCCAATACGTATCATAATACATTTTCACCCCATCCTTTATATTGATATTGACATTATATATTATTTTACAGACACTGTCCACCAAAAACAGCTTCTCGCTCCCCCAGACTCTTGACATTTATCCAGAAACAGGATATACTTAAAGTCCGTGCAGCCGGGGAGTTAGCGGTGCCCTGTACCTGCAATCCGCTACAGCAGGGGTGATGCCAAACAGCGGGCATTCTTTTGCAGAGCTGCCCTTTATAAGTGGCGATGACGTCTGGGTCTTACGCAACAGGAATCTGTGAACCGTGTCAGGTCAGGAATGAAGCAGCACTAAGCAGAACCTTCTGTGTGCCGTAAGGGCGCCTGGGCCGAGTTAACTGTAAAGGTAACGTCTGTGAAACATGTTCAACGGGCGGCGCACGGAAAAAATAATTCTATTTTTTTCTATGCATTTTTTCATCTAACTGTCCTACATAGGCGCTCAATCCCGCCACAAGAATTCCCTGTGTAATCGATGTAAAAAGAGCCATCGCGATATTCCCGCCGCTTCTGCAGTCGCAGACCGCAAATACATACACGGAACATATGATAATACCCGCTCCTCCTACCCAGAGCGGAATATATTTTTCTTTAATCAGCGCCGTTTTCTGCAGCGCTTTTCTGATCAAGAACAAAACTACAGCCACAACAAGAAGTTCCGGCTTGATATATTCCAACAACTGTTCCAACTTTGCCCCTCCATCTGTTTTGCTTTATTATACGCCGCAAAAGACAGGCGGCCCCTCTTTTCCTTGCAATTATTCTCTTTGGTGTTATAATGAATCTGTCCGCCAGTTCCGGGAGGAGTGCGGTTTCGCCCGTATCGGAGGTGTCTCGGTTCACACATATCATTTTCCCGGAGGAACACGCTCCGGCTGGCGGATGTTCAGACAATACAGGCCTCTTTCCGGCAAACAATGAGGAAAAAGCACAGCTACTCTTTCTTCAGCTGGCGAAAGAATAACAACGTCCATGTTTATCGGCAGAGAGCGTGAACTTATGTCGCTGAATAAACTGTACGAAATTGATAGGTAAATTATAAATCGCACATTCTCAAACAAAAAGAAAAATCCAGCAACCCGTATGGTTACTGGATTTTTCAATAACGGAGACGGTGGGATTCGAACCCACGTGCCGGTTACCCGACAACTTGATTTCGAGTCAAGCTCGTTATGACCACTTCGATACGTCTCCCGATCTATGATTTTATCACGGAATCCATTATATTATGATCCGCCGTTTTCGTCAACCCGGTTTCTCTTCTCTTTTTTCTTCTCCCGTAATTCCCGGAAAAACTCAGAAAGCATACTGCTGCACTCGGGCTGCAGAACATCACGAATCACTTCCACCTGATGATTAAACCCTTCCATCTCCAGAAGATTGAGCACAGATCCGGCGCATCCCGCCTTGGGATTCATACATCCGATTACCACCCTGTCTATCCTGGCCTGCACAATGGCGCCGGCGCACATCTGACAGGGCTCCAGCGTCACGTAGAGCGTGCAGCCTTCCAGTCTCCAGTCGCCCAATTTTCTGCTGGCCTTTCGGATTGCATTCATTTCCGCATGGGATGTGGTGTTTTTATCGGTATTGCGTCTGTTATATCCCCTGGCGATAATTTTCCCTTCATATACGATAACGCAGCCAATGGGAACTTCCCACAGCGCGTAGGCTTTACGCGCCTGACGAATGGCCTCTTTCATGTATTTCTCATGGATATCCATCAAAAAATTCCACCCTTTCACCGGTGCTAATCTCCCGATTTTGCACATACACTGATCTGAAAGATATGTAAGGAGTCTGCCGCCATGTCTGATTACCGGCGCTTTGTCTCTTACCTTTATGAATACCGCAACGGCCAGAAAAACCAAAACTGCGGATTTCTGAAAGCAGAACTTCGCAACGACCTGTTCCGGCTGGAAATGCACGTCAAAGACAGCGCTCTGTCTTTGGGACTTTCCATTAAAATCTACGGATTTATACGAAAGGAGAATCGCCTTCCCGGCATCCTTCTTGGAAATGCCAAAAGCGGGAACGGTATCGTAAACTGTTATCTGGAAATCCCAAGAGACAGTCTGCACAGCCCGTTTACTTCTTTTTCCGCTTTAAACGGAATCATCGTCCTGTGCAGCGATACCGTCTGCTACGCCAGCGCCTGGGACGATCTTCCCATCATTCCCACAGACTTTACCGTCAAGGAAGAGACGCCGCTTTTGGAAGAAGCCCCTGCCCCTTCTCTGGAAACAGAAGAAATCCATCCCATATCAGAAACCCCGCCGCTCCCCCCGGAACATTCGCCGTACGTCTGCTTCCCGGAAGACCCTCGCTGGGAACAAGCATCCAGCCGCTGCGAAACCTGCATGCCTTTTCGAGACGGTTTTCTAAACGACTGTTTAAAACTGGATCTAAACGCTCTGTCCTCCCTCAGAAAAGATCAGTGGCCCGTCGGCTCCAACCCCTTTATATTGCGCGCCTTTTCCCGCTACCAGCATTTGATCCTTGGACGACTGGCAGAAAATAACCGCGTCATCCTCGGAATCCCCGGATCCTATCATCCCAGCGAAAAATTTATGGCTGAAATGTATGGATTCCCTTACTTTAAAGCTGCCGGGTATCCGGATAACTTTCCAGCCGCGCCGGGATACTGGTACCGTATCCTGGACTGACCTTCTTTTCACTCCACGCCCCTGACCTCCGTCTCCGGGAGATCATGGCGCAGCATATTCCGGAACTGATACAGCTGTTCTTTGCTGTAACTGGTGAATACCGGCCGGATTACATTTGCCGATTCCCGGTAAGACTGGAGGTAATATCGGCTGCTGCCCTTCAGCCACTTTCCAATGTCCATAAGATCCGCTTTGCGGTGAAGTTCCCTGCATACCGTCGTCCGGAATTCATACTCCGCCGCTTCGCTCACCAGAAAATCTACCGATTCCCTGATTCTGCCCATATCCAGATTTTTCACTCCCGCCGTTTCAGCGTAACGCTGCGGACAGTTTTTGATATCCATGGCAATGTAATCAATTACTCCTGCCCGGCAGAGTTCCTTTAACACTTCCGGACGGTACCCGTTTGTGTCCAGTTTAACGCTGTATCCAAGTTCCTTTACTTTCCCCAGGAAATCCAAAAGACCGCTCTGTAAAGTGGGCTCTCCTCCAGTTACACAGACTCCCTCCAGAATGCCTTGCCGTTTTTTCAACACAGCCAGAACTTCCTCTTCCTCAATGACCGGTTCCTTGTCCGGAGACAAAACCAGTCCTGCATTCTGACAAAAGGGACAGCGGAAATTGCATCCGCCTGTAAAAACCGTACAGGCAACCCGCCCCGGATAATCCAGCAATGTCAGTTTCTGAAAACCATGGATTGTCATTTTTCTTCTCCCGATTCAAGAAAAGATGCCGCCATACGCAGCATCTTTTTTATCATACTCTTTTTTCCTTTGCCAGAATCGCCTTCAGGCTTTTTGATTTTAACTCTTTTTCCAGCAGATTCTGTATCCGCCTCAATTCCATATGCACGGCGCAGGGAGATTCCTTCGTATGCCTGCTGCACCTCTCCCGCATACAATGAGTAATGGAAAACTCCGGCTCTATGGCAAGAACAATATCATACAGAGATAGTTCCCCGATGTCCTTCACCAGCACGCACCCGCCCCTGGTTCCTCTGGATACATGAACCAGATTTGCCCGTTCCAGTTTTTTCAGGATTTTATAAGCAAACGCTTCCGGAATCTCTTCTTCTTCACAGATGTCACGCGCCCGTATCTTATTGCCGTCTTTCAGCGCTCTTACAATACGGATCGCATAATCGCTTTCTTTTGTCAGTAACATAATTCCGCTCCTTTTTGCTTTTATTTCAGGGAGTTTCTCTTCATCGCTCCTGTATAACAAAAGAAAACACCGGAAATTTTACTCCAGTGTTTTCCTCCATTATCAAGATCGAAGCGACAGGATTTGAACCTGCGACCTCTGCGTCCCGAACGCAGCGCTCTACCAAGCTGAGCCACGCTTCGTCAATCAGCTTGTTTAGTATAGCATCACCTGCCGATAAAATCAAGTGGTTTTTTCATTTTTTTCATTTTTTTCAAAAAAAGAAGGAATCCTGCCGTCTCCCGGCGTGCTTTGGATTCCTTCCCGTTTTTCTCATTATCCTACTACATATACGTCTGCATACTGCATTCCGAAATTCAGCGCTTCACTGTGGCTTCCCATATAAATATCCACATGACCGTATGCCGTTCCTCTGTCTTCCACGGTGTATACCTGTCCATTGATCAGCAGCTTTGTCCCAAATGCAATTCCTCCCATGGCGACGGTTCTGCCCGGCGTCGGTGTCGTCCCGCTGGCAGTCGCCCCGCCGGACCACTGTCCGCAGCACTTACTGCAGTTACAGTAAGCGGTCAGCCGGAAATTACCTAGATATGTACCGGAATCAGAAGAGGAACTCTCCGTCTCTTCCTCTGTTTCCTCAGGTTCCGGGGCAGGTTCGCTTTCCTCAGGTTCGTATTCCGGTTCCGGATCCGGCGCCGGCTCCTCGCTCGCCGGTTCCTCCGCTTCCTGCGATGTTTCTGGCTCCTGACTTTCCTGAACGCTTTCCTCTTCCTCTGCTTCCTGTTCCTGAGCCGCTTTTTGCGCCTCTTCCCGGGCTGCCTTTCTCGCTGCCTCTTCCTGGGCTGCTTTTCGTGCCGCTGCCTCCTCATCTTTCGCCTGTTTCAGCAGCGCGTTGATTTCCGTTTCCTGCTGACTGATCTGATGCAAAAGGGCCGCTTCCTCGGATTGTGCATCTTGCAGATCAGCAGCATATTCGCCGATCTGATTATATGTAACCTGCACCAGTTCCTCTACCTGATCCTGCTTGGCTTCGCTTTCCCTGCGGAGCCGTTCGATCTCTGCCTTTTCCTCTTTTATCGTTTTTTCATGCTCTGCAATCGTGTGCTTTGTCGCCTGATACTCGTCCAGCATATCCCGGTCATACTGTGTGATCTGAGAAATATTTCCCGCCCGGTTCAGAAACTCTGAAAAACTGCCGGAATCAAACAGCACCTCCAAATAACCGGAGTTGGACTGCTCGTACATGTATTGTATCCGCAGACACATATCTTCATACTGTTCTTTTTCCTGATCTTTCGCTTTTTCTAACTCCGCCTGTACTTTCTCCAGCTCCGCCTGCTTGTCCGCCGACTGCTGCTGAAGTTCTTCCAGGCTGTTTTTCAGATCGGTAAGCTGAGCGTTCAGCTCTTCCAGATAAGCTTCCGACTCTCCTTTTTTAGATTCCAATGCCTGGATCCTGCTCTGAGTTTCATCCAGAGAAGATTCTGTCTGACTCTTGGCATTTCTGGCATCCTGGATTTTATCCTGTGTAGTTGCCGCTGCGACAGGCAGCACTGACATGGATCCTAATACAACAGTTAATAAAAAACTTAACAATTTCTTACGATTCATAGCTTCCACACCTCATAAATTCATTGCTGTGTGTCATTATACCATACTCCGTTACAAAATGGAAGCTATTTTTTAACCGTTTGTAATATATGTGTAATATTTTGTCTTTTTTTCGTATCCTTTTTGACCAATTTCTCTTAAAATTCCATACGAAACGATTTAATTTTTCCTCCAGGCATTCAGATATTTATTTTTCAGGACACCGTTCACCAGCTTTCCCCATCCCAGAGGGAAACCTTCGACACAGACCAGCTGCCATCCGCTGCTTCTGCTGGTTTCGCCGGGCAGCACCACAATCGTTTCCCCCCGCAGATATCTTTCCACTCTCTCATCCGACGCATTCAGCTTCAGTACGGAATCAAATTCCTCCGCTTTCAGCGCCATGGCTAAAGCCTGAGACGGCTCAAACCGATTTTTTTTCATTTCCCCCATCAAAAGACCGTTTCTTAAAAACTTCACCCCTCGAATTTCCCGGCCAAAATCAGGAACCTGATATACCTTTTCACCACGCACTTCCAGATGCTCCCGGAAACGCCTGTTTGCAATGCTATCCAGAAACCTCTCCAGCTCTTCCCGTCTGCAGCTTCGGGGGTCCGCCGTATTTTCCTCCGATGTGTCCGGGACTTCTCCCTCTTTGCGCAGCAGCGCCATGAAATGGCCTTCCCCTTCCATCCGGTGCGGCCAGATCCGTACGCATCGTTCCAGCTGCGGATTGCCGTCTCCCCAGTCCGGAACGCCGCTGGAAAATCCCTCCCAGGGCTGTATCGGACACAGTTCCATTTCCGGATGACGCAAAAGCAGTCCGCTGACAGTCCCCTCATTTTCCTCTTTTGAAAACGTACAGGTCGAATACATCATAAGCCCGCCCGGCTTCAGCATTTTCACCGCCTCGTCTACTATATTTTCCTGCAGCTTCGCAAAGTACGCAGGCCGGTTTGGATCCCAGCTTTTTATCACCTCCGGCTCTTTCCGGAACATACCTTCCCCCGAACAGGGCGCGTCAACCAGTATCTTATCAAAATACTCTCCGAATACCCTTGACAAAGCTCCCGGCTTTTCATTGGTAATCAGCACATTGGCAGCTCCCATAAGTTCCATATTTTTCAGCAATGCCTTCCCACGGGAAGCGCTGATTTCATTGGCAGTCAGGATGCCTTTTCCTCTCAGGCGAAAAGCCAGTTCCGTGGCTTTCCCTCCCGGCGCCGCGCAAAGATCCAGCACTCTGTCTCCAGGTCTGACCGGCAGCCGGGCAGCCGGCGCCATGGCGCTGGGTTCCTGCAGATAATACAGACCCGCAAAATAAAACGGATGCCTGGAAGGCATATCGCTTTCTTCATAAAAAAAGCCATTTTCTGTCCAGGGAATCCTTCGCAGCGAAAAAGGGCTTATCTTTTTAAACTCCTCCGGTAAAATTTTCAGCGTATTCACTCTGAGGCCGTAATTTCTTTGCATTTCATAGCTTGCCAGAAAAGCCGGATACTCCGCTCCCAGCATATGTTTCATTCTTTCTTTGAATTCTTCCGGTAATCGCATAAAAACCTCCAAAAAAACCCTGCCGGTATCCCCGGCAGGGTTTCAGTGTAGCACAAGTCAGTCCCTATGTCTATTTTATTCGGCAACGGCTTCTTCCAATTCCATTGCTTCTTCATATTTGTTAAGGATAATCTTCTGGATCCGTTCTCTGGTCTGAGAATTAATCGGATGGGCAATATCCCGATACTCTCCATCCGTCGCTTTCCTGCTTGGCATTGCAATAAATAATCCTTTTTCTCCTTCTATCACCTTTATATCGTGTACCACAAATTCTTCATCCAGGGTAATGGAAACAACCGCTTTCATCTTCCCCTCTTTGGCGACTTTTCGCACCCTTACATCCGTAATATTCATAACCTTTCTCCTTTTCCTCTCCCTCTAAATCACGTATCTTGCGTTGTTTTCCACAACAACCTTTATTCCATCCTCACCACAGTGATAAGAATTTGCCCGTACCGTATCCCGGCTCTCCACAATACAGTTTTCAATGTGCGTATTGTCACCCAGATATACCTCATTTAAAATAATGGAATTCTTGATGACACAGTTATTGCCCACATAAACTTTCTTAAACAGAATCGAGTTTTCAACCTGCCCGTTAATGATACAGCCGCTGGCCACCAGACTGTTTTTCACCTGGCTTCCCGGATTGTATTTGGCCGGCGGAAGATCGTCCACTTTGGAATAAATCCCCGGATCGTCATCGAAGAAATGCTTTCTCACTTCCGGCTTCAGGAAATCCATATTGGTTTCATAATAAGCTTCCACCGTAGAGATATTGCTCCAATAACTGTCCAGTTTATATCCGTAAATCCGCTTCATATTCTTGTAACGGATCAGCACATCATTGACGAAATCATGGCGGTCTTCCTGCGCGCATCTTTCAATCATCTCAATCAGCTGACGTCTTCTGATCACATAAATACCGGTAGAAATGGTATTTGATGTGGAAACCATCGGTTTTTCATCGAATTCTTCAATCCGATGATCTTCGTTCATCTTCAGCACGCCGAAACGGCTGATGTCCGTACCCGGTTCCACATCCTTGCATACAACCGTCACATCGGCGCGTTTCTGGATATGATACTCCAGAACCTTGTTGTAATCCAGTTTATATACGCCGTCGCCGGATGCGATCACCACATAGGGTTCATGGCTGCTCTTCAGGAAATTCAGGTTCTGATAGATGGCATCCGCGGTACCTCTGTACCACCAGCTGTTATCAGAAGTAATCGTGGGAGTAAACACATAAAGTCCTCCCTGTTTTCTTCCGAAGTCCCACCATTTGGAGGAACTCAGATGCTCATTTAATGATCTGGCATTGTACTGTGTCAGTACCGCCACTTTCTGAATATGAGAGTTTGACATATTGCTGAGCGCGAAGTCGATACATCTGTATCCTCCTGCAACCGGCATGGCCGGGATAGCGCGTTTATTTGACAATTCTCTCATCTTGTTACTGTTTCCGCCTGCCAGAATAATACCAAGTGCTCTCATATTCACTCACCCTCTTTCCCAATAATTGCGCCGCCGCTGGCAAGTTTTCCGTCAGGATAATCTTCCGGCGTGGTAATTCCAGTAATTGCAGTGTTCTTACCTATTACAACGTTGGGAGGAATCTGGCTGTTCTCCCCGATGGTAACCAGCCCGAAGCTGTATACCGCCGGTTTCAGAACGTTGAGCGCTTCTTCTCCCTCTCCCATCACCACGTTATTGCCCACGGTAACATTTTCCGCAATAATCGCCTTGTCAATGACACAACCCGAACCGATTCGGCAATGACGCATAATGATAGAACCGCGCACAATCGCGCCTTCCTCTATGATGACGTCAGCGCCGATCACAGAGTTATGTACTTCGCCATAAATCTCTGCACCTTCACTGATCAGACTGCGGTCTATCACAGCATCGTTGGAAATATACTGGGGACGGATAATATCGGCTTTCGTATATATCTTCCAAAATTCTTCATAAAGATTAAATTCCGGAATAATATCGATCAGTTCCATATTGGCTTCCCAGTAGGATCCCAGCGTTCCCACATCTTTCCAATACCCGTTAAACTCATATGCAAAGAGGCGTTTCCCATTATCCCGGCAATAGGGCAGGATATGTTTTCCAAAGTCGCATCCCTTCTGATCTTTCAGCGCAATCAGGGATTCCTTCAAGGTCGGCCAGCTGAAAATATAAATACCCATGGACGCAAGATTACTTCTTGGATGCTCCGGTTTTTCTTCAAACTCCGTAATCCTTCCTGTTTCATCGGTAATCATAATACCGAAACGGCTTGCTTCCTCCATCGGCACCGGCATCGTAGCGATCGTTACATCCGCCTTGTTTGCCTTATGGTAATCCAGCATCACTTCATAGTCCATCTTATAAATGTGGTCTCCGGAAAGAATCAGCACATAGTCCGGATTATAGCTTTCCATATAAGCCATATTCTGGAAAATCGCGTTTGCTGTTCCCGTATACCACTGGCTGCTTTCACTTTTTTCATATGGCGGCAGAACAGTTACACCACCCACGTTTCTGTCCAGATCCCACGGAATACCAATTCCAATGTGCGAATTAAGACGAAGGGGCTGGTACTGGGTCAATACACCAACGGTATCCACGCCGGAATTAATACAGTTACTGAGCGGAAAGTCGATAATACGGTATTTTCCGCCAAATGCCACTGCAGGTTTTGCTACTTTTTCAGTTAACACACCCAATCTGCTGCCCTGGCCGCCGGCCAGCAGCATTGCAATCATTTCTTTCTTAACCATGCAATCACCTCTTGTCATATATAATAAGAGAATTATACCATACTTTATCGTTTTCGTGAACAACTTTTACATATTTTTATCACGCAAATCACACATTTTTATAACAATTTACCTAAATTTTCGATGACTTTTACCCGATTCCCTGTTTTTGGTAAAATCTTACGACCTCATACGTTTTTTGCCTTCCAAGAAATGCTTTTCATTTCATCAACTTCATCGTATAATATCTGTAATAAACCACAAAGGAGTTTTTCACATGTATACGATAGATTTTTGCAAACCGATCCACATTCACTTTATCGGCATCGGCGGCATCAGTATGAGCGGTCTGGCAGAAATCCTGCTGGAAGAAAATTTTAAAATATCCGGTTCCGACGCCAAACAAAGCCCGCTCACTTCTTCCCTGGAAGAACAGGGCGCTCTCATCCATTACGGTCAGCGGGCATCCAACATCGATCCCTCAACCGATCTGGTCGTCTATACTGCAGCCATCCATCCGGACAATCCGGAATATCAGGAAGCGGTCCGCCTTGGTATTCCCATGCTTACCCGCGCGCAGCTCCTGGGTCAGATCATGAAAAACTATGAAGTGCCCATCGCTGTATCCGGCACCCACGGCAAAACCACCACCACATCCATGATCTCGCATATTCTGCTGGCTGCCGACTGTGATCCTACGATCTCCGTGGGCGGTATTCTGCCCGCAATCCACGGAAATATCCGTGTGGGGAATTCGGAAACCTTTATCACCGAAGCCTGTGAATATACCAACAGCTTCCTTAGCTTTTTCCCAAAAATCAGCATCATTCTGAATATGGATGCGGATCATCTGGACTTTTTCAAGGACATTGACGATATCCGCCATTCTTTCCGTAAATTCGCCCAGCTGCTCCCGGAAGACGGCGCGCTGATCATCAACAGCGACACGCCAGAATACACTTCCGTGACAGAGGGGCTTTCCTGCCGCGTCATCACCTACGGCCTAAAGGATCCGAAGGCCCAGTACACAGCGGCCAATATCACTTATGATAAACTGGGACATCCCTCCTTCGACTGCATCCGGGACCACCAAAAAATCGGCTCCTACTCCCTGAAGGTGCCCGGCCTTCACAATGTATCCAACGCGCTGGCCTCCATAGCGCTGGCCGAACTTCTGCAGATACCGGAAGAAAAAATACAGGAAGGCTTCCACTCCTTCACCGGTACGGATCGGCGTTTCCAGTATAAAGGCGAAGTCGCAGGCGTAACCATCATTGACGATTATGCCCACCACCCCACGGAAATCAAGGCCACGCTGCATTCCGCCCACCAGTATCCGCACCGGAAACTGTGGTGTGTATTCCAGCCCCATACCTATACCCGAACCAAGGCGCTGCTGCCCGAGTTTGCCCAGGCGCTGACACTGGCAGATGAAGTCGTCCTGTGCGATATTTATGCTGCCCGTGAAAAGAACACCGTCGGCATCTCTTCCGTCGATCTTCAGAAACGGATTCAGGAACTGGGAACTGTCTGCCATTACTTTCCCACTTTCGACCAAATCGAAAATTTTCTTCTGGAAAATTGTGCAAAGGGAGATTTGTTGATAACTATGGGCGCCGGAGACGTAGTAACCATCGGAGAAAAGCTGCTGGGGCAGTGACTTATCCACATAATCCACAGTGTTATACACATTTTTTGTGTAGGACTGCTGTGGATTTTTTGTGTATAACGATGTTTACATAAAAATCGACACCCTCGCCGCCAAAATCAACATTTATTCGCTGATAAATGACATTTCCGGTTACAAATGTTGACATTGGAAATTATTTGTCCACACTATCCACATTATCCACATTTTCTGCTTTTTTAACCGTCAAAATCTGTTGAAAAAAAGACTATTCTCTTTCCCCGCCGACTATGCTATAATGTGTTTGACTTTCGGGAGGACTCCCTGGTCCGTCCGGAAAATATGCAAAAACGGTGAACTTATGAATCAGTTAAAAGTATATGATCACTGCGGCGACGGCTTTACCGCGGTTTCCAACCGCTTTCTCGATGAATACATGCCAAAGGCCAACGGTGAATTTGTCAAAATATATTTATATCTGCTGCGTGCCGCAAAGCTTCCCGGCTGCAGTCTATCCTTTTCTGTCATCGCCGATACTTTTGACTGCACAGAAAATGATGTGGAACGGGCGGTACGTTACTGGAGCAAGCAGCATTTGATTCGGCTGGATACCGATCCGGACCGTCAGATCACCAGCTTGACACTCCTTCCTTTTTTGTCCACCCAGCCGGAAAAGACGGACTCCCATACCTCTTCTCCCGCCGATGAAATAACGGGCAAAAAAGAGGATGCTGAACATAAAATTTCCCTTTCGCCGGCGCAATATACACTGACACCGGATATGGTAAAGGAACTGCGCCAGAAAGAGGACGTCATGCAGCTTTTGTTCATTGCAGAACAATACCTGGGGAAAACGCTGTCCCCTTCGGAAATATCGCGAATCCTTTACTTTTATCAGGAACTGCACTTTTCTGCGGATCTGATCGAATATCTGATTGAGTACTGCGTCTCCAAAGGAAGCAAAAGCATCCGCTATATGGAAAAAGTAGCGCTGGCCTGGGCGCAGGCCGGTATCACAACGGTGGAAATGGCAAAGCAGGAAACCAATACGTTCCACAAAGAATATTTCACGGTGCTCAAAGCCTTCGGAATTTCCAGCCGCAACCCGGTAGACTCCGAAATCCGTCTGATCGATCACTGGCGCAAAGATTACGGTTTTTCCACAGATATCATCCTGGAAGCCTGCTCCCGCACCGTCTCTCAGACAGGGAAGGCCAGTTTTCAGTATGCCGACGGGATTCTGAGCTCCTGGTATCAGAAAGGCGTCAAAACCTTTTCCGATATTGAACGTCTGGACGCCGACCACCGGGAACGCCGTGAAAAGCGATCCGCCAGAACTTCTCCGGTAAAAAGCGCCAACAAATTCAACAATTTTCATCAGCGCGATTACAATTTTTCGGATCTTGAACGACAACTGCTGAAGAAGTGAGGAGAAACAAGTGCCTCTGAAAAATTCCCAATACGATGAAATCATGCGGGCATATAACCGCCGACAATTACATAACAAGCATCTGCTGGATCAGCATACGCAAGAAGCGTACGGACGGATTCCCCGCCTGGAGGAGATCGATCATGAAATCGCTTCTCTCTCCATGAAAAAGGTCCGCTCGCTTCTGGGCGCCGGCCCAGCCGAATCCTTCGATCTGGAGAGCGCCATCGCCGACCTTTCCGAGGAACGCAAATGCCTGCTGCGGGCGTTTGGTTATCCGGATGATTACCTGACTTTGCAGTATGACTGCCCTTTGTGCCGCGATACCGGCTATGTGGGGACGGAAAAATGCAGCTGCTATAAAAAAGCCGCCATTGAGCTTTTGTATACCCAGTCCAATATCCGGGAAATACTGAAAAGAGAAAATTTCGATACCTTTTCTCTTTCCTATTACCCGGAGGATTTTATGGACGAAACCACCGGATTGTCCGCCCTGGATACCGCCAGACTGGCAAAAGAGAAGGCAGTCGGTTTTGTCACCGGCTTTGATACGGCTTTTGATAACCTGTTTCTTTACGGAGACACGGGAGTGGGAAAAACCTTTCTCTCTCACTGCATTGCCAGAGATCTGATCGATTCCTCCCACAGCGTGATTTATTTTTCCGCCTACGACCTGTTTGATTTACTGGCGCAAAATACATTCACCCGTTCAGAGGACTCTGCGGAACTGAATGAACATATATTTGACTGTGATTTGCTGATCATTGACGACCTTGGCACGGAACTGACCAACAGCTTTGTCACTTCCCAGCTTTTCCTGTGCATCAATGAGCGGCTGCTGCGCGAAAAATCCACTTTGATTTCTACCAACTTGTCCCTGAAACAGTTTAAAGAAACATACTCGGAGAGGGTTTTTTCCCGCATTTCCAGCAATTATACGATGGTGAAATTAATTGGAAACGATATAAGAATTCAAAAGAAGCTCAAAGGAGGAAATCAATAATGGAACGGAATAACGTCAAACAGCTGGAATCTCTTCCCGTCGGCCGCCTGGGAATCATCGCCATGGACAGCTTTGCCCAGACCGGAAAAAAGGTCGACAAATATCTGGTAAAATGGCGGAAAGAACGTCAGCATGCCGACAGATCCTCCATCGCCTTCGATGGTTATGAACGCGACACCTACCTGATCGAATCCGCCGTACCCCGTTTCGGTTCCGGTGAAGCCAAAGGAATTATCCGGGAATCGGTCCGGGGCGACGATATTTACATTCTCGTGGACGTCTGCAACCACAGTCTGACTTACAAACTGGCAGGATATACCAACCGCATGTCGCCGGATGATCATTTTCAGGATCTGAAACGTATCATCGCTGCCATCGGCGGAAAAGCACGCCGCATCAACGTGATCATGCCCTTCCTGTATGAGAGCCGCCAGCATAAGCGTTCCGGAAGAGAATCCCTGGACTGCGCCAATGCGCTGCAGGAGCTGGTACGCATGGGAGTGGAAAACATCATCACCTTCGACGCCCACGACGCCCGGGTGCAGAATGCGATTCCCCTGCACGGCTTTGAAACAGTGCAGCCTGCTTATCAGTTTATCAAAGGACTTCTGCGCAGCGAACCGGATCTTCCCATCGACAGCGATCATCTGATGGTGATCAGCCCCGACGAAGGCGGAATGGGCCGTGCCATCTACATCGCCAACAACCTCGGCGTGGATATGGGTATGTTTTATAAACGGCGGGATTATTCCACCATCATAGACGGACGCAATCCCATCGTCGCTCACGAATTTCTTGGAGCAGATGTGGAAGGCAAAAACATGATTATCATCGACGATATGATTTCCTCCGGCGACAGTATGCTGGAAGTGGCGCAGCTTTTGAAGGAACGCAAGGCAGCCAAAATCTTCATGTGCTCCACCTTCGGCCTGTTCACCAACGGACTGGAAAAATTCGACAAGGCTTACGAAAAGGGTATCTTTGACCGGCTTTTGACCACCAACCTTATTTACCAGGATCCCGAACTTTTCGCACGCCCTTACTACATCAACTGTGATCTGAGCAAATATATCGCCTTTATCATCGACCATCTGAACCACGACGTTTCCATCAGCAGTCTTCTGGACCCTGTGGAACGGATTCAGAAAGCGCTGCGCAAGCATCGCAAGAAGAACGGTTTCTGACACACGACGGGCCCGTGCATTTAGCACGGGCCCCTTTTATGTCGAATCAGACGCTTTTGCCGTCAGCCGAATTTTCTCAGCAGAGCAATCTCCTTGGCATACCCCTCCAACTCATTGGGCGTCTCCAGATAGAAAGGCAGATGACACAGCGCAGGATGACTGACGATCCTGGCAAAGGCTTCCAGGCCGATACTGCCCTCTCCGATCTTTTCATGGCGGTCCTTATGGCTGCCGAAAGGATTCTTGCTGTCGTTGATGTGAACCGCCTTCAGTTTCTCCAGACCGATGATCCGGTCAAATTCCTCCAGCACCTCGTCCAGATGATGGACGATATCGTAACCGGCGTCATAGACATGGCAGGTATCCAGACAGACACCCATTTTCTCCGGCAGCCTGACTCCGTCCAGGATACGGCGCAGCTCTTCAAAACGCCCTCCTACTTCCGTCCCTTTCCCGGCCATGGTCTCCAGCAGCACCGTCGTCTGCTGCCCAGGCCACATGATTTCATTGAGCAGTTCTGTAATCAGCAGAATCCCTTTCTCCACTCCCTGACCCGTATGGCTGCCCGGGTGAAAATTATACAGATTGCCGGGCAGATATTCCATCCGCCGCAGGTCGTCCTCCAGAGTCAGCCGGGCAAACTCCCGTGTCTTTTCCTCTTTGGAACAGGGATTCAGCGTGTAGGGCGCATGGGCCAGCACCACCGGAATCTGCTCCTTACGGGCAAATTCCAGAAAAGCTTTCACATCATTCTCATCCAGCTTTTTCGCCTTGCTGCCGCGGGGATTCCTGGTAAAAAACTGAAAGGTATTGGCGCCGATTCGCACCGCCTCTTTTCCCATATGTAAAAATCCTTTCGACGACGACAGATGACTTCCTATGATTAACATGTTTCTTCCTCCAAACTGATCTTATGATACGAAACGCCCAGTTCCTTCAGCAGCCGCTCTTCGCGGGTGTGACAGGTAAACAGCAGGATCTGATGGCCGCAGTTTGCCAGCCAGGCCAGCGTCTGTTTCAGCCGCCGGTCATCATACATGACAAACACATCATCCAGCAAAAAGGGCAGCGGCTCCTCCTGACAGAGGATCTCCCCCGCCGCCATGCGAAAAGCAAAATAGATCTGTTCCACCGTCCCCCGGCTCAGCTGTTCCGGCTCGACATAGGCATCCAGGGCATCGATTCCGATCTGAAAATTCTCACCGATATGAATCCCCGTGTATTTTCCTCCGGTGATCTGCTGCAAAATAACGGACATCTTCCTTTTCAGATCCGCCCCCAGAAAAGAATGTTTCTTCCATGTCAGTTCCGATATGATTCTGGCAGCCAGATCCACCGCCTGTATCTCCATTTTCAGGGAATTTCTCCCATCCGCCGCAGCCTGCAGCTCTTCCAGCTCGTCCTGCAGATTTTTCAGTTCCCGCTCCTTCTCCTCCAGAATCTGCCGCCTTCGCTCCTTCTCCCAGCGCTGCTTCTGCTGCTGTCTGTGCAGGCGATGCAGTTCCTTTTTGGCCCGCCTGAGTCTTTGCAGCAATCCGCCTGCCGCCAGCAGACCGATGAGCAGAATACCGGCAGCAGCCGGCCACAAAAGTTTCCCTGTACCTGCGCCGGCAAGGGCCAACGCCATAGCGGCCGCCAGGAGCACCAACAGTATTTTCCATCGTTTTTTCCCAGACGGCAAGCCGCCAAGGCCATCTTTCCCGTCTTCGAGGTCTTCCCCCTGCAGCCGGAGCATCTCCCGGCGGATATACTCGCACCGGTCTTCCAGTTTCTCCGCCCTGGCCTGTGTCTCCTTTTGCTCTTTTCGGCTCTGCTTTTCCAGATCTTTTTTCAGTGAACTCAGCCGGCCAAGGGCGTCCTGGGCATCCACTCCCGCCGCCTGACTCTCTCCGTAAGACGCCATATAGCTGCGAAGGGCCGACAGGAGGCTTTCCTTGGGCCCGGTTTTCAGTTGGCCGATGGAAACGGTATTTTCAAACACCGCTTCCCCCACATTTCCCAGCAGCATCTGCAGATCTCCCTGCTCCACGCTCAGCCTTTCGCCGTCTGTCACGCAGACCAGTTCCGCGCCCGGATGTTCCCGGGAGAAATCCCTATCCAGACGGAAAATTTTCCCTCCGCTTTCAAAAAGCATCCTGCCCCCATAGTAACCGCCATTCCTCCAGGGAAGGTAACGGCTGTACCGGTCCCGGGCAGCCGCCCTGCCCCGCTGGCGGCGCAGGCCGTAAAACATGGCGTGCAGAAAAGCGTGCAGCGTGGTTTTGCCGCTTTCATTGCCGCCTGTGATCAGATTGACGCCATCTTTCAGGGAAAGACTTCTCTCATTCATTTTTCCGAAATTTTTCACGTACAGTTCTCTGATGATCATGATCCTTTCCCCGTCTCCAGCAAAGCCTCCAGCCCGTAATCCAGCGCTTTTTGTTCCAATTCTCCTTTGTCCTTCAGCCGCCGGATAAACTCAGCAACCATGCTTCCCCGATACTGATCCTCCAACTGCTCCAGATCGTAATCCGGGCGGGTGTGATCCGCCGTCTCCACCACATTTCCCAGACTGCTGATCCGCTCCTCATCAAAGCGGATCTGGGGATCCCTCTTTCCTTTGAGCGCCACCAGGAAAAGATTCTCCCGTCCTTCTTCTTCCATCCGGTTTCCTAGCTCTTCTTCCAGTGAAAAACAGGTTGTCTTCGGCGTCACCGGGATCTCCAGCAAGATATAGGACCGGCAGGCCCAGGGAACAAATTTCGTGTACACCTGACGGTTTTCCACGCTTCCGCGGACAAAGCCGTGAGGGCCGCGGTCATTGCGGTCCAGCGGTTCCAGCGCGCCGGCGTAACGGATCTGTTCCCCCATCTGTCCCGGCCGGTGAATATGCCCCAGCGCAATATAGTCAAAGCCGCTGGCGGCCAGTTTCTCTTTTTGTATCGGAACGTGCTTCTCGTCCCCGCCGTGGGCCAGCAGAATATGCGTCCCTGGTTCCGGCCCCGGTCTGAGACTATCATAACGGGCCTCCGTGATCTCCCTGCCGTGATAAGAAAATCCATAGACCCAGGTATCCGCCTGGGGGATATATATCCGCTGCGTCCGTTCCTCCCACAGACCGGTCACATTCTTTTCCCAGGGATATCTCAGGTACCAGGAATCCGGACGGATATAATCGTGATTCCCCGCGATCAGGACCACCTGCGTGTCCGGTATGGTGGAGAACAGATAATTCACCTCTTTTAATTCTCTTCCAAGAGGCTGACGGTGAAACAGGTCCCCAGCAATCAGCAGCAGCTTTGGCCGTTCCCGCCGCACCAGTTCCACCAGCTTTTTAAAACTGTCCCATATCTCCCTGGTCCGCTGTGCATTCCAAGGAAAACCCGCGTCCGGAGACGCTCCCAGATGCACATCCGCAATGTGTATAAAATCCATAACCGCCAGCCTCCCAAATAGTTGTGGTGTCTATAATATCATATCTGTTTACTCTGTACTTATCCGTGAATCAAACAAAACAGTTGCAATATTTTTCAATCGTACACTGATGTTCTTTTGTTTTCTTGTCATAATTTATCCCCACAAGAAGTATTTCTCCGGTATACTGTTCAAGAAAAACAGGATACTTTTTCTCATGAATCTGTCTGATTGCCGAATCTGCATCTTTATTCCATTTCAATTCGGTTATCAAAGCCGGATACTCGTCTTTATATTCTGGTTTTGGGATAAAGATAAAATCAGCAACTCCTCTGCCTGCAGGCATTTCCCGGACAGGTTTAAAATAAAATTTCATCGCGCTGAGATACCCGATTGAAAGCACGCAGCTAAGAGAATTTTCGTCATGATACCGGATTGTTGAAGCGAATTCTGTATGGATTTTCTCTAATCCTTCGGCAACTGCCTTTTCATCCATATTCAGCGTTGCATCCAGAAGCGTCTCTGACTCTCTTTGGAACGCTGTCCACTCATTCCATCTATCCTCTTCCACTGTCTCAGCAAACTCACTTCTAATCTCCTCATTGGGAATAAATGCAGTCTGTTCTCTTTGATCGTAACCCAGATATCCCAAATGAATCAGCAGCGTCAGCACATCATCTTTATTTCGGAATGTTACCATGTCATTCTGAAAAGACCTAACCCTCACTCTCACACTGCCGCCAGACAGCATAGTCAGGATATCCGTCTTCAAACCGTCAAAATCCATATTAATAAACGGACGTATCGACTCATACGTTCCAGTATCTGACCAGTAACTCTGAAATTCACCTCTGAGCATTACACTAACTACTGCTTTCGGATTATACACATGCTTACCCATAAGCCGGTAACCATCATACCAGATCTTTACCGCGTCAAAATCTTTCCGGTATCTTCTGCACAGTTCCCCGACTTCTTCTTCTGTAAAGCCAATATAGGGAGAAAGCGTACTGGCATCAAGCATGGTAAATTCATCAAAATTATTTAAAGCGGACTGCGTTTTCACTTTTTTAATCGGGAGAATTCCTGTCAGATAGGCCAGACTGATGTATTTTGTCGGTTCCGTTCCCTTAAATATTCCACGTAAGAAATTGATATATTCTTCCTGGACACTGAAATTCGCAGACATATCCCGAATCAATACATCCCATTCATCCACAATAACGATAAATTTTTTTCCTGTTAATACATTAACACGAGACATAGCATCCGCCAGTGAATCCACAGTATCATCAAGCAATTCCGGATATTCTTCCCGGAGCTCACTGACCACGCTCTTCTTTATATAAGAAACAACTTTTTGGGGTCCTCCGGCAGGATCCATACACCACTGCACATCAAAGTGAATGACGTCATATTGATTCAAATGCTTCCCAAACTCACTGTCTCTGCTGATTTCCAATCCGTCAAACATTTTTTTCGAATCGCATCCTCTGCTGTAATAAGCCGTCAGCATATCCGCTGTCATCGATTTTCCAAACCGGCGCGGACGGCTGTTGCATATAAAAGCCTGTTTTGTATTGAGTACTTTATTGGTATACTTAATCAACCCCGTTTTATCAACATATATTTCTGAATTAAGTGCAACTTGAAATGCACTATTTTCAGGATTAACAAATCTTCCCATCTTTACACCCCTTCCATGCGAAATGGAAATTTTGATTATTCTGTTTTTCTGCTTATTATAGATTTTATCCTATATGAACGTATAAAAGCAACTATTATAACATCCTTTAAAGCAAGAATATCCCCCGCGGGAAAGCAGATCCTTCTCGCAGGGGATACCCTTTTTATTTTACAATGCTCTTTACAGATCGCAGTTATTAACCGTACGGGGGAAGGGAATCACGTCGCGGATATTGCCCATTCCCGTCAGATACATCACGCACCGCTCAAAGCCCAGTCCGAAACCGGCATGGCGGGTGGATCCGTATTTTCTCAGATCCAGATAGAATTTATAATCGTCTTCCTTCAGTCCCAGCTCCTGCATCCGGTTTCTCAGCTTATCGTAGTCGTCTTCCCTCTGGCTGCCTCCGATGATCTCTCCGATGCCCGGAACCAGACAGTCCATGGCTGCCACCGTCTTTCCATCCGGATTCTGTTTCATATAGAAAGCCTTGATCTCCTTTGGATAGTCGGTGACGAAAACCGGGCGTTTGAACACTTCCTCAGTCAGGTAACGCTCATGCTCCGTCTGCAGGTCCACGCCCCAGGATACCTTGTACTCAAAATTGTCGTTGTTTTTCTCCAGAATTTCGATGGCGTCCGTGTAGGTCACATGGCCGAATTCCGAATTCAGCACATGATTCAGACGATCCAGCAGCCCTTTGTCGATAAAGGAGTTGAAGAAATTCATCTCCTCCGGCGCTTCCTCCAGCACGTAACGGATGATGTATTTCAGCATGCTCTCCGCCAGCGCCATGTTATCGTCCAGATCCGCAAAGGCAATCTCCGGCTCAATCATCCAGAACTCCGCCGCGTGGCGGGTGGTGTTGGAATTCTCCGCACGGAAAGTAGGGCCAAAGGTGTAGATATTGCGGAAAGCCTGGGCATAGGTCTCACCGTTTAACTGTCCGCTCACCGTCAGATTGGTCTCTTTTCCGAAGAAATCTTTCGAGTAATCCACAGCGCCCTCGTCTGTTTTTGGCACATTATCCAGATCCAGAGTGGTCACCCGGAACATTTCTCCCGCTCCTTCACAGTCGCTGCCTGTGATCAGCGGCGTATGCACATAGACGAATCCTCTCTCCTGGAAAAATTTATGGATGGCGTAGGCCAGAAGGGAGCGCACCCGGAATACCGCCTGGAAGGTGTTGGTACGCGGTCTTAAATGGGTGATGGTCCGCAGATATTCCAGGCTGTGACGTTTCTTCTGCAGCGGATAATCCGGAGCGGAAGCTCCTTCCACCGTCACCTCCGACGCCTGAATCTCAAAGGGCTGTTTGGCCTGGGGCGTAGCCACCAGCGTACCCTTTACGACAATGGCGGCTCCCACATTCAATTTGGAGATTTCTGCAAAGTTACTCATGGCGTCATGATACACGATCTGAAGCGTCTCAAAAAAGCTTCCGTCGTGAAGCACGATAAATCCGAAGGTTTTGGAATCCCGCACGCTGCGGACCCAGCCGCCTACGGTAATCTCCTGATCCAGATAGTTTTCCCGCTGTTTATAAATTTCACGTATCGTTGTCAGTTTCATATGTTTATCTCCTGTTTCCATGATTTGATCCCCTATCAGATCTCATAATGGATAATTCTAACACGCTTTTTCTTTGGATTCAAGATGCTTTCTCCCTTTATCCGGCCAGCTCCGCGATCTTTTCGTAACCCTTGCCCATGTTGAAGGCCGTCACATTATTTCCAGCGGCCACATAAAAGGTGTCGTCTGCGTAAACGCCTCTGACCTCCTCTGCCGATACGTCGCCGCCTTCCTGAAGTCCGTAGGTCAGATCGGTTAAGAACCCTTCCTTCTCATCGTAAGAGAATACCATATAACTGTTGACCGTCCCGCTGCTCTCATAGCTGGACGCGGCAAGGCCGATCACATTTTTTTCCGGGCTGACTGTCAGCGCCTTATAGTTGTATTCTCCGGGAAAGTAGTCGATGTTTTTTATCACCAGTTTATCCACCTCTTTCACGTCGGCAGGATCAGACACGTCAAACATGGACAGCTTCAGTCCCTTCGTCGCCCCCGTTTCCGGATCTGTCTCCCATCCGATTCCCAGCAGACGGTTTTCTCCGTAAAAATGAAGGTACTCGGAAAAACCCGACACTTTCAGTTCTCCCAGAATCTTCGGATGCGTCGGGTCGGAAAAGTCCACGGAGAAGAGAGGATCCACCTGCCGATAGGTGACAAAGTATCCGGTGTTTCCCATAAAACGGGCGGAATAGATAGATTCATCCTCTGCCAGGTTATCTATCTTTCCAACGATCTCCATGTTCTGGTCCAGCACGTACACATTGTTGGTCTGGCTGCCGCTGTCATTCCACTGGGTGGTCAGCACCCTTAAGAATCCGTCGTACTCGTTGGTGGCAAAGTCATCCGTCACGGCTCCATTCACCACCCCGGCGCTTTCCCCTTTGATCTTTCCCTGAGAAAAGGAAAACCGCGCAATGGCCGTCTGTGTGCTGCCGGCCTCCCAGTTCTCCCGCTCCAGATAAATATTTTCCGTGCTCACATAGAAACGGGAAGCGCTTTCCAGAATCGCTTTTTGATCCGCGATCTGATCCGGTTTATTTTCATTCACCGAGGTAATTAGCATATACTCTGTGCCTCCCCGGTCATCTTCTTTGGGAATATAAATATCCGACGCGGCCATGGTCTCCCTGTTAACCAGCGGAATCAGGCCGTATTCTTTTCCCTGGTCCGCATACTGGCGGATCAGGCTTTCCTGCGGATAGACGCTGGTAAAAAGATACAGATACTCTCCGCTCTTCCTGGAGGTGTAATAAGTCCCCTCCTGCTCCGTCGTTCCGACGTGAACCGGATTGGCCCGGTCTGTCAGATCATAGGTACAGACGCTGGTAATCCCTCGATAATTCATATAATAAGCGTCCTCCCCATCCTCCTGCATATCCGCGTCATAGCGCTGACAGATGATCTGCAGCGTATCCCCGGTGAGATACATATCCAGGATGCTGTTCTCTGACTGTTCCAGTGTGGGACGGATCACGGCCACCTCAGCCATCTTCCCCGCCTGAATACTGACAATCTGCACCTCTCTCCCTTCCCGGATGATATACAGATACCTGCCGTCCGTCTTTACCACATCCCCTTCGTCTACCCCTTCTGTCTGCACATTGGTCTGGGAATAGTCGCCGGCATAGGAAACTGTGCTGCCCGAATCCGCCGCCTCAGAAGCCGCCGCCTCTTCCGCTGCCGCCATATCTCCCATTGCCGTTTCACTTTCCAGGAGATTTTTACTGCGCGCATTGCTTAAGCTGTTCTGCAGCTTTTTACAGATCTCATCGTAATCCTCTGCCGGTATGTAAAGCTCCTCCAGCGTCTGTGCTCCTTCCTCTTTTCCGGCGCTGCCCGCTGTCTCTTCCATTTTCTTTGCAGTTTCAAAGGAAGCGCTCAGCTGTTCTCCCTGATTCCCCTTAAAGTTTACCGTCAGAAATCCCGCCAGTACCGCCAGCGCCAGCACAGCTGCCGCTGCCGCTGCCTTTTTCCATGGCTCGCGGCTGTAAATGTTTCGCAGGTTTCCTTTTTTCTCAAGATCCAGGTTCTCCGGTTTTAGGCTTTCCGGAATTTCACAGGAATCGGCAGATTTTCTTATTTTTTCCAATACACTGTAATCTTTCATCTGATTCGCCCTCCTATTCTTCCAGCATCTGTGCCATTTTCTTCAGCGCGCGACTTTCTTTCGAACGGATCGTTCCCTCTTTTTTATGCAGGATCCGCGCGATTTCCTTTCCCGTGTATCCGGCAAATACGTGCATGGAAACGATCAGACGTTCCTCATCCGACAAAGCCCAGAACGCTTCGCGAACCTGTATCTTTTCTGTCATATCCTCCTCCGTCTTCAGATCGCTGGGAAGTTCCATCGGTTTTATCAGATATTCCTTCAGCCGGCGCCGGCATTTATTGGACAGTATTTTGAATATCCACCCGCGAAAGGATTCCAGACTTCTTAATTTACCAAAACTGCCGTAGGCGTCGACCACCGTATCCTGTACCGCGTCCTCCGCATCCTGCCGGTTTTTCAATGTGTAAAATGCGAAACGGTATAAATCGCCATATATCTTCTCGTACAATGAGATAAACGTTTCCCGGTCTCTTTTACTTTCCATGTATCCACCCCCTCCCTGGAAATTCCTTTCACAGATACAGTGTGAAAAAAAACTCTTTTTGCTGCATTGTCCCGCGGAAAATTTAAAAACGCTGCAAAACCGGTTGTCCATTTTTGTTTTGCAGCGCTCCTATTCTTTTATTATTTCAGATTTTCAGGATTCAGGCATTCCAGTTCCGGAACCACAAATCTGCCGTCTTTTCTCACCAGTACGTCGTCAAAATAGATTTCTCCGCCTCCGTATTCAGGCCGCTGGATCCATACCAGATCCCAGTGAATCGCCGATGCATTGCCGTTTGGCGCTTCCTGATAACAGTTGCCGGGAGTAAAATGAATGGATCCGGAAATCTTTTCGTCAAAAAGAATATCTTTCATCGGCTCCAGGATATAGGGGTTGACGCCGATGGCAAATTCACCGATGTATCTTGCCCCTTCGTCGGTATCCAATACTTCATTGAGCCGTTTCGTATCGTTGGCCGTGGCATTGACGATCTTTCCGTCCCGAAACTCCAGGCATACCTGTTCATACGTAAAACCGTTGTAAAGGGAAGGCGCATTATAGGTGATCCTGCCGTTTACAGAATCTCTTACCGGAGCCGTGTAAACCTCTCCGTCGGGGATATTCATGTTTCCGGCACAGGGAATGGCCGGAATCCCTTTGATGGAGAAAGAAAGATCGGTTCCCGGTCCCGTCATTCTCACCCGGTCCGTACGGTTCATATACGCAATCAGCGGTTTCATGGCCTCGTTCATCCTGGAGTAGTCCAGCGTACATACGTCAAAATAAAAATCTTCAAAGGCCTCCACACTGGTGCCGGAAAGCTGTGCCATGGCCGCATTGGGATAGCGCAGCACCACCCATCTGGTTTTTGGCACGCGGATTCCATGATGAACAGGCGTCTGATAATACGTATCGTACAAAGCCATCCGGTCAGCCGGCACATCGGAAAGCTCTGAGACGTTATCGCTGCCTCTTACTCCGATATAACAGTCCATCTTGGACATTTCCAGGCTGTCCACCTCCGCCATCAGTTCCATCTGCTCCTTTGTGGCATGAAGCAGTACTTCTCTTTGTACCTGCGGCTCGGTATAGTGGACAAAGGGAATCCCCTTTGCCGCATACACTTCTTTTACCAGCTGACGGGCCAGGTCTTTGGTGTCTTTTCCGATATGGTGGATATACACCTTGTCCCCTTCTTTTACCCCGCAGGAATAATTGACCAGGCCGCTGGCGAGTTTTTTGATTCTGCTGTCCATATAATCATCTTCCTTCTTTCTTTAATGTGCTGTCCTGGACTCAAAGGTTTCCATGTAACTGTAAAATACATTTCCTGCACTGTTGAACAGGTTTGTGCTGTCATTGATGCCGTAATAGTATGTCTCTTTTGTGGCCGGATTATAAAGTATGGTATTAAACATATCGTATCCCACGATCACAACGCTTTCGCCTGTGGGCGTGAGCGCGATCACCGCCCGGTCCTCACTGACCTGATACAGGACGCTTTCCAGCGTACAGCCGGAAAGATCCAGCACCTCATATCCCGCGCCCAGAGACTGCGCCAGTTTGGCGACATCCATCGTCCCCTCCAGTACCGCCTGGGGGATTTCTTCTGTCGTAAGCTGATTCTTATCCTGCTGATTTCCTCTCTCCCACACATACTGCTGGCTGCTGTCCAGCACCACGCCGGCCGCCTCATCCGCTTTCATAATGGCATCATTTGCGCTGGTACTGGTATCGTATAATCTTCCTTCGGCATAGATATAATACAGTTCCGGCCGCTTTGACTGAGCAGATTCCACAGCCACAGTCCGGTTTTCTTTGGAAATAACGTATTCGGAATTTACCACCAGCAGTTTGCTGCTCTGGGCATTTTTACTGAAGTCCAGGGCCACCTGGGTTCCCTTTCTGGCGTTGACGCTTAAATGAATCTCCACTGTTTCTTCTGTCTCCTGCGGATTATTCATCACATTTTCGCTGTCAACGGGAACATAAGCTTCATTCTGCCACTGCACCCGTTTCAGCTCCACCAGGCCTTCCTGCATAACCGCATCGCTGACCCAGATCCCATCCTCGCTGTATTCTTTGACCACCTCTCCCTGGGGATTGACAATCTGCACCGTATGCATGGCAAAGGTGGTGTTTCCGGAAGCGTCTGTGACGATGTCTTCCTCTCTCGCAAGACCATAAATCAGATCATCGTTGATGTAACCCAGCGCCCGGATATATTCCCCTTCTGGCGCTGTAATCTCTTTTTGCTCTCCGGTCTCCAGATCCATCTGTATGACAGTGGTGGAATGGTTGGGATCCATCTCCTTCATCCAGGCCGCCGACGCCTGGGATCGGGAAACCGCCATACAATCGTCAGAAATGTCTTCCAACAATGTTTCGCAGGTTTTTTCCTCCATATCCACGTGATACAGCGTGTTCTCCATCAGGAAATAAAACTGATTATCCTGACTGACATAAGTCAGCTTTTCCAGGTCGTCCATCAGAAAATCTCCGGACACCGTACCCGGTACAAAGACTTCTTCCTCCGTCACATTGCGCTCTGCGCTGTAATGGTAAACCGCCACGCCGGTGTATCCTTCCTGATCGCCGCAATTCATATATCCGCAGACGGCAAAATCCACATCTCCCGTCTCCCCGACCCGGATGATCCGGATATCATAATCCGAGTGAACTCTTCGCGGATCCTGTCCTTCTTCCTGTTTCTGATCCCGAAAGCCGAACACATGCGCCGCTTTATTGGCGCTGCGGTTATATGTCCACAGCTCTCCTTCCTGTACAAAGGCAACGATATCCGCATTCTGATTGGTGGTATAGGAAAACTCCGGATCCGCCATGCCAAGATTGATTCCCTGACTGGTCAGAACCGGCAGATCCGCATCGAAAATCTGCTGCGCGCTGCGCTCGAAATCCAGCAGCATTACACGGGACTGGGAGTATCGCATCCGGTAAAATTCATGCACGTTGTAGTGCTCCGTATTGTCTTCCGTGTCCAGAGAGACAATCCCGTACTCCTGAGAGATACTGCAGGTAGTTCCGTTAATCTCCTTGATCACGGGGACGGCTCTGCGAACCAGCGTGGGCGCCATCTCGCCCCAGGTGATCTGATCAAAACTGGAGTGAATATTGATCCTGGTATAACTGCTGTTGGTCACATAATCCTCCGGCTCAATATACTGCGTCAAACTGGAGGCGGTTTCTTTGCTCATGCATCTCTCATAGAAATCCTGCACAAATTCCAGATACTGACTGGTATTCAGACCGGCTCTTTGGACAATCCTGGTATAATAATATGCCGGATCGCTTCCACCGTAATCCACAATGAAACACAGCATATATTCCTGATCCATCAGGATCCGGTTCTCCAGCTCAAAATCCACCCGGATATAACCGTCCTCCTCGGACAGATTATTCAGACTGCCTTCCTCCACCGTCTGGCTGCCGTCTGCGCTGGTTACCCGGTAGGCGATATCTTCAATATCATTGTCCAGCGTTTCTGCCACCACCGTCAATTCCTGCTGCGTCGTAACCGGCGTGATGCTGTCCCGGCAATACATAGGTTCCAGCTCGGCGCGATTGCCATACATGGGATTTACCAGTATATCCGACAGTTCCATATACAGCACCGGAAGAGAGGGTTCTTCCATCTCCCCCAGCTCTTCCGTCAGATCTTTGTTCATCATGTTGGAAAAAAGTATGATGGAAAAGACGAAAATAACGCCAAGAATCAGGCCTTTAATCAAACTTTTTTTCATCTGTCGCCTCCCGGTTCTCCTTTGAACTCAGCAGATGCTTCAGCGTCGGCTCCACGTGAAGAAACTCCATACACCTGTCCAGCCTGTCGTTCTTCTTTCCGGCCTTTCCTGTTTTCACCGCACGGATCAGCAGATTTTTCGGCGTATGCTCCATGTCGATAAATTCCAGTATCTGCGTCTCATACCCCTGCTCCTGCAGCATCTGCGCGCGAAGAGCGTCCGTAACCAGAGCCGCCATCCTTTCTTTTATAATTCCATAGGACAGCACCGGTTCCAGCGCTTCGCAGGAAATCTGCTCATTCAGCTCATGCTGACAGCAGGGAACGGAAAGAATCACCGAGGCCGACCATCCTACCGCCTTAGCCAGCGCAAAATCCGTCGCCGTATCGCAGGCGTGAAGGGTTACCACCATATCCACCGGTTCCTTCCGCTCAAAAGCGGCAATATCGCCGATGCAAAAATCCAGCTTCTCAAAGCCGTATCTGGCGCGCAGTTCATTGCAGCGGCAGATCACATCTTCTTTCAGATCCAGACCGATGATCCGCACATCATATTCTTTTATATGATGAAGATAATAATACATGGCAAAGATAAGGTAAGATTTGCCGCATCCGAAATCCACGATGGTAATCTCTCTGTCTTTGTCAAGCTGCGGAAGGATGTCCGCTATAAACTCCAAAAAACGGTTGATCTGTCGGAATTTATCGTATTTTGCGTGAACGATCTGCCCGTCACTGCGCATCACTCCCAGATCGATAAGAAATTCCACCGGTTTTCCCACCGGGAGAATATACTCTTTTTGACGGTTGTGCTCCAGACTGACCTCGCAGGAATCCAATGCCCGGTGCTTTTTGCTTTTCACCGTCATTTTCCCTTTTTTGCTCACCAGGGCAGTGGCATCCGTCTTTCGTGAGGTAAGCTGCAGCTGGCCGAACTGACGCTCCATCAATTCCAGGATTTCTCCTATCATCTCCTCTTTCCGGTAATTTTTATGCAGCTGCCTGGTACCCACAGTGGTGGAAGCCTGGAAGTACAGTTCGCCCTTCATAAGTACCGGCCGGATTTTCACCTTTGTGATATTTTTATCCTGACGGGCTTTGCTGATGACAATCTGCCCCAGTTCCTCCGTCAGACACTGTTCCAATATTTCCCTTAATTTCTCCATTCTGTTATCCTTTATATTGACATTAGGGTGACCTGGCGTCACCCTATTCATTGTAATCGTTTTCCCAAAAAACCTCAACTACAATTTAAAAATACCTGCATCTTCTGCGGCGGCAGCGCCTGCGGTACAGTTCATGAAAAAAAAGAACCCGGATCAGTTCTCCCATTTCCATTGTCTTTTCCGTCTGTGCCAGAACTTCTCCATTCCCGGCTTCTCTTTCGATCTTCCTGCAGATCTGTTCCATCATAAATTTATCCGGATACTCGTCATACAGCATACTGCCGTCATATTCCAGGCGGTCACATTCTTTTTCCACCAGACTTTGCACTTTCGCCGCCGTCTGCGGAAAAAAAGATTTCATCAGCCGCGCCTCTCTCTCCTGCATCTGTTCCTGTTCCCAGGAATTCATATCAAACCGCGCTGGAAAAAGAGGTATATTTCCTTCCAAAAACATCAAAAACCCCTGTCAGTCGTTTTGTATAGTATATGCGGCTTTCTTTTCCTTGGGCAATCCTTAATCCACCTCGCAGAATTCACCGATCATTTCCTTGATATTCTGCATCCGCACATCCGTCTGCGCAATGATTTCCGCGCATTCCAGCAATTCCTGGCTGATTTTTTGCAGCTCCTCCTGATCACTGATCTGCTTCTTATAACGGATCTGATGTTCCAGGCTGGCCCAGAAGTCCATCGCCATGGTGCGGATCTGCACTTCCACTTTCACATACTCCTTCTTCTCGGAAAAAAAGACCGGAATCTCCACAATCATATGATAGCTGCGGTAACCGTTTGGCTTTGGCATCTGAATATAATCTTTGATACGGTACACCCGGATATCGTCCTGCTGGGCAAGAAGCTGGGCGATGTGATAAATATCGTCGATAAAAGCACAGATCACCCGCACTCCCGCAATATCATGCATATTCTCCGCCATAGCTTCCGTTGTGAGCGGGATCTGGTTTTTCTGCATTTTTCTGGCAATGCTCAAAGGCTTTTTCACCCTGGTTTTTATGGACACGATGGGATTTCTGCGATGGCGCACAGAAAATTCATCATTCAAAACCTCCAGCTTGGTCTGTACTTCCCGGATCGCACAGCGGTATATCATCATCAGATCGGAGAATTTCCGGGCATGTTCCGAAAAAAGCTCCGGATTTTCCATCTGCAGCCAGTCCAACTCTTTTTGATCTTCTGTCGTATTCATTGCCTTTCCTCCTGTGTTTTCTGTGCTTTTCATTTACTGTTATCCCTGATATAATACCATAAAAGACGGAAGGAGGAAATTGTATGTCTGAAATATTTTTTCACATCGACGTCAATTCAGCTTACTTAAGCTGGACCTCTGTGGAAAACCTGAAGACCGGAGACGGTCCGGATCTGCGCACCATCCCTTCCATCATCGGCGGAGATGAAAAGAAACGCCACGGCGTCGTACTGGCCAAGTCCACACCGGCCAAAGCCTACGGCATCGTCACCGGCGAGCCGGTCGCTTCCGCCCTGAAAAAATGCCCTTCACTGGTTATGGCGCCGCCGGATCATGAGCTCTACCGCCGATACAGCCGCCGTATGATGAGCCTGCTGGCCTCCTACACTTCCGATCTGGAACAGCTGTCGGTAGATGAATGTTTCCTTTACTATACCCCCATCGCGTTTCGGTTCCCCTCTCCCGTCAAAGCCGCTTCCATCATAAAAGAACACATCTTCCGGGAACTGGGATTTACCGTCAACATCGGGATCGCTCCCAATAAGCTGCTGGCAAAAATGGCCAGCGACTTTCAGAAACCTGACCGGATTCATACTTTATATATGGAAGAAATCCCAAAGAAAATGTGGCCGCTTCCTGTGGGAGAACTGTATACCGTCGGCCGCTCCAGCGCCGCCAGGCTGCAGCAGCTGGGGATCCATACCATCGGAGAACTGGCCGCTTCCGACCCTGAATTTCTCGCCGCCCATTTTAAAAGCCACGGCCGCCAGATGTGGGAGTTCGCCAACGGCATCGATCTGCGTCCGTTTCAGTTCCAGCCGGAAAAGGCAAAAGGAGTGGGAAATTCCATCACCCTCTCCCGGGACGCGCTCACCCGAAAAGAAGCATGTCGGATCCTTCTTTCTCTGGCGGAAAGCGTTTCCGGCCGCCTGCGAAAGGCCGGTATGATGGCGGAGAGTATCTGTGTGGAAATTAAATATCATACCTTCGAAACCTGTTCCCACCAGATGGGACTGTCCTCTCCGTCCAACACCACCGACACCTTGTACCGGGCGGCCTGTATTCTTTTCGACGAACTGTGGAACCAGTCTCCCATCCGCCTTCTGGGGATCCGCACTTCCAAACTGGTATCCAATGATACGCCGGTTCAAATGTCGATTTTTGATTACCCGCAAAATGATCCGGCCGTCCCGAAAGCAGAGGGGAGCGTCTCCCCTTCCCCCGCCGATACCCAAAAACAGCGCCAGCTTGAACAGGCTCTCGATTCCATCCGCCAGAAATACGGCTGGGATGCCGTGCAGCGAGGCAGCTTTTTAAAACAGCCACCGAAAAAGGAGTGATCTCCCAGCCTGGGATTTCACTCCTTTGCTCTTAATATTCCTTCTCGCGGTAACCATGGGCCGCTTCCAGCATCATATCCTTTACTTTCATCAGCCGGATCTGCGTACTGCGTTCGTTCTCATCCAGTTTCATGGTAATATATTTGATATGCTCCTGTGTCTCGGGAATGATCACATGTTCCAGGGCATTCACCCTTCTTCTGGTTTTCTCGATCTCAGACGCCATCAGCTGACAGGACTTTTCACATTCCGCCAAACGAATCATATCCGGCAGAATATCCGCCAGTGATTTTACCGCGTCATCCAGATCGCTGGAAGTAAAGGCGAAACCGTAAGAATAGATATCATTGTCGTCCGGCGTTCTGGTACGGTAATCAAATACCGGTATGTCCACGCTCATGACATTTTTATGATCCGGCTCCAGATAAACCTCCTGCTTTGGCGCCAGCAGCGCCGTATGCATGGCCTCTCCCGTCATACTGGCCCTGGCAATCACAAAATTCTGATTCGCGGAAAGAATCCCTTTTTCCACCCGCTCTCTTAACTCCATGTTTTCCCGCACCAGCTCCATAAACTGACGCATCAGCTCATCCCGCTTGTCTTTGAGCAGCTTATGGCCTCTGGTAGCCGTGACCAGCTTTTTCTTCAGCCGTGTCAGTTCCATCCGGGTCGGATTTACCTGTGTCTGTGCCAAAGCCCGTCACTCCTTTCCGGTCTGATAGTACTGATCCAGGAACCGGTCGTCGATCCGTTTCAGCTCGCTTCTGGGCAGCATGGAAAGAAGCTCCCATCCGATATCCAGCGTCTCTTCGATATCCCGGTTGGTATCGTATCCCTGGGATACGTATTTCTGTTCAAAGGCGTCGGCAAATCTGGCATAGATCAGATCGATATCCGACAAAGCCGCTTCTCCCAGAATCACCATCAGCTCTTTGGCATCTTTTCCTCTGGCGTAAGCCGCAAACAGCTGATTCATGGTATTGGAATGATCCGCTCTCGTCTTTCCTTCCCCGATTCCTTTATCTTTCAGACGGGACAGCGAGGGCAGTACGTCGATGGGCGGTTTGATCCCCCTGCGGTACAGATCACGGCTTAAGATAATCTGCCCTTCCGTGATATACCCTGTCAGGTCGGGAATGGGATGGGTCTTATCATCCTCCGGCATGGTCAGGATGGGAATCATGGTAATACTGCCGTTCTTCCCTTTCTGCCTTCCGGCTCTCTCATAGATGGAAGCCAGATTGGTATACATATAACCCGGATATCCCCGGCGTCCCGGCACTTCCTTACGCGCCGCCGACACCTCGCGCAGGGCGTCCGCGTAGTTGGTGATATCGGTCAGGATAACCAGTACATGCATGTCCTTTTCAAATGCCAGATATTCCGCCGCCGTCAGCGCCATCTGGGGCGTTGCGATTCGCTCGATCGCCGGATCATTGGCCAGATTGATGAACAGTACCGTCCGGTCGATCGCGCCGGTCTCTTTAAAACTCTCAATAAAGAAATTAGATTCTTCAAAGGTAATACCCATGGCGGCAAATACAACCGCGAAGGGTTCCTGTGTTCCCCTTACCTTGGCCTGCCGGGCAATCTGGGCCGCCAGATTGGCATGGGGCAGACCGGATGCGGAAAAAATAGGCAGCTTCTGGCCCCGCACCAGTGTGTTCAGACCATCGATGGCCGAGATTCCCGTCTGGATAAATTCCTGCGGGTAGCTTCTCGCCGCCGGATTCATGGGCAGACCATTGATATCCATCCTGGCTTCCGGCAGGATCTGCGGCCCGCCGTCCACCGGACGTCCCAGTCCGTCAAAGACGCGGCCGAGCATATCTTCCGAAACCCCCAGCTGCATACTTCTTCCCAGAAATCTTACCTTGCTGTTGGACAGGTTGATGCCGGTAGAACTTTCAAACAGCTGTACCAGCACATTGCTTCCATCCACCTCCAGCACCTTGCAGCGTCTTACTTCTCCGCTGGCCAGCTGGATCTCCCCCAGCTCGTCATATGCTACATGGTCTACTCCTCGGATCAGCATCAGGGGGCCGGCCACTTCCTGTATCGTCCTGTATTCTTTTGGCATCTCTTACTCCCCCTTTCCGATCTGCTGTGCCGCCTGTGTGGTCAGCTCATCGCAGATGGCTTCATATTCTTTTTCGATATCCTTTTCCGGCGTATATTTATACCGTCCGATCCGTTCCCGCACCGCCATATTCAAAAGTCCGTGAATGGAAGCTCCCTGATCCAGCGCTTCTTTGGATTTTTCGTAATAGGCAATGACAAGCCGCATCATAAGCAGCTGTTTTTCTAAAGAAGTATAAGTATCGATCTCATGGAAGGAATTCTGATGCAGAAAATCTTCCCTCACGGAACGGGCTGCTTCCATTTTCAGCCGGTCTGCGGGGGACAGCGCATCCATACCGACCATTTTTACGATCTCTTCCAGCTCCGCTTCATCCTGCAGAAGGCTCATCAGCTTCTGGCGGTTTTCCATCCAGTCTTCACTGACGTTTCCGTCGAACCAGCTCCCCAGACTGTCCAAATACTGAGAATAACTGGTCAGCCAGTTGATAGCCGGGAAATGACGCTTATACGCCAGCGCGGAATCCAGTCCCCAGAATACTTTGACAATCCGCAGCGTCGCCTGGGATACCGGCTCGGAAATATCTCCTCCGGGAGGCGATACGGCTCCGATGACGGACAAAGCGCCTTCTCTTCCTTCTTTTCCCAGAGAAACCACATGCCCGGCACGTTCATAAAACTGTGCCAGACGGCTGCCCAGATAAGCCGGATATCCTTCTTCACCCGGCATTTCTTCCAGGCGTCCGGACATTTCCCGCAGCGCTTCCGCCCAGCGGGAAGTGGAGTCCGCCATCAGCGCAACGGAATATCCCATATCGCGGAAGTACTCCGCAATGGTAATCCCTGTATAGATAGACGCCTCCCGGGCCGCCACCGGCATATCGGAAGTATTGGCAATCAGCACGGTCCGCTCCATCAGCGAACGCCCGGTCTTGGGATCCTTCAGCTCCGGAAATTCATTCAGTACGTCCGTCATTTCATTTCCGCGCTCTCCGCACCCGATATACACCACGATATCCGCTTCCGCCCATTTTGCCAGCTGATGCTGGATCACGGTCTTCCCGCTGCCAAAGGGTCCCGGCACCGCCGCCACGCCGCCTTTGGCAATGGGGAAAAAGGTATCGATGACTCTTTGCCCCGTCACCAGGGGAAGGGTGGGAGCAAGCTTTTTCCGGTAGGGCCTGCCCTGACGCACCGGCCATTTCTGCACCATAGTCAGCGGTACTTCTCCCGTCTGCGTTTCCAGAACCGCCACCGTCTCGTCCACCGTAAACTCCCCTTCCTGGATGGTTTTTATCCTTCCTTTTAACGGGTAGGGGATCATAATCTTTTGCCGCACCGAAGATGTCTCCTGCACGGTACCGATGACATCGCCCGGTTCCACCGATTCCCCAGGAGAAACCGCCGGCTGAAAATGCCATTTCTTATCTCGCTTCAGCGCAGGAACCTCCACGCCTCGTTTCAGGTTATTTCCTGAAAGTTTCATGATATCATCCAGGGGACGCTGGATCCCATCATATATGCTGGAAATCAGCCCCGGCCCCAGCTCTACGCAAAGAGGAGTCTCCATAGATTCCACCGGTTCCCCCGGCCCTAGCCCGGAGGTCTCCTCATATACCTGAATGGAAGCTTCCTCCCCGTGTATCTCTATGATTTCACCGATCAGCCGCTGGCTGCTGACGCGCACCACATCAAACATGTTGGCATCCCGCATCCCTTCAGCGATGACCAGCGGACCTGCCACTTTCTTTATCGTGCCTCTGCTCATATCAGCACTGTCACCCGCCTTTCTATTTTCTATTCTTCTTCACTGCCGAACAGGATATCGGAACCAACTGCCTGCTCAACCGACTTCTTTACCCCGCGTACGCCAGCTCCCGTATTGCCCGATACTCCCGGTATCAGGATAATCGCCGGGAGCAGCTGAGTTTTATATTTTTCAATCAGTTCTTCCAACTGAGAGGCCAGCGCTTCCGTGATATAAATCGCGCCGTATTTACCTCCCGAGACCAGCTGTTTCAACAGCTTTTCTCCTTCCTCCCGGGCAGAAACCGGAAATGTTTCCAGACCCAGGGCGGCAAATCCGAAAATACTGTCGTAAGCCCCCATCACTGCAATTCTATACATACATTTCCCTCATTCTTTCCCGGATTGCATTCTCCGGGAAATGATTCTGTTTTCCCGTCAGAATGATACGCACCGACTTGATTTCATTTTCCCTCGCCAGAATATAAGCGATCAGCGGCCCCACCGAAAACGGGTTGTATTTCTGCGGACGGATCGTCTCCATCAGCTGATTATCGCACCAGCACTCAAAAGCCGAGGAAGACTGGGCCAGCGCTTCCGCCGCTTCGCCCATTCCGTTCTGTGTCAGGTAGTCCCGGATGGCGCCTTCTCCCTGCAAAGCTGCCTGCATCAATTTCTGGATATTCAGCTCCCCGCATTCTGCCATAGCCCGTTTCATAAATTCCAACGGTTTTCCCGTCCGGCAGCAGCGCACAGCAATCCGGATATCCGAAACCACAATCAAAGATCTGGCGTAATCTTTGATAATCTGTACCCTGGACTTTTCTCCCGCCCCGGCAATGGCCTCCAGCGCCGCCCGGTCTAAAATCACATCACAAAGCTGTCCGTCCCTGCCATGGAGCAGCGTTTCATAAGCTTCCTTAGCAGCCTGGCGCATAAACTCCGGCAGGCTCGCAAAATCTTTTTCTTTCACGATCCGCACCATCTCCTCCGGGGAAATGGAACAGCCTTCATAAAAGAGCCCGGGATCGGCATGTTCCGTACACACTCCCTTGATAGCCGCTTTCAGATTGTGAAAAAGATTCTGATAGGACAAAACGTCAAAGGGCGTCATATCTTTTACCATTTCCTGTATGGTCTCCCAGGTTTTTTCCCGCTCCCGGCGCAAAATCGCGTCCGCGTCTGTTTCCCCTTGCGGATCCCCCCATCCGTGTTCCAGAAGAAAGGTCACCGCGCTTTCATAATCCGCACAGCCAATCAGCTGCTCGAGAGTAGATGCGGAAAACAAAGACAATTCCAGCGACCGGATTCTGGCAACCGCATAGGTATAATCTTTATCTGACATATTCATGACCTCCCGGATGTCTATCTCGGGAACAGATATTCCCGTACTCTGTCACAAAGCAGCTCCTTTTTCTCCTCAAAAACAGCGCGCAGGGTACAGTTTTCTTCCACCCCGCCGTATACCAGGACAAACCCGTTCTCGATCCTGGCTTCCTGGGAAGACAGCTTTAAGCTGCCGCCCTTTTTCATGGCCGTCATCTTGATTTTTGCTTTAAAAGACAGAGGCATCCTCTTCAGATCCCGGGCCGAGAAACAGATCTCCCCTGACTTTGGCAGCGCGTATTTTTCCAGCAGCTGCTCCATCCACTGGAAATAGGTTTCCTCATCCGCGCTGCACATAACGTCATAGGCTTTTTCAATCACAGAGGATATGATTTCCTGTCTTGCTTCCAGAAGTGCGTTTCTCTTTCGGAACTCTGCCCTGGAATGTATTTTCCCACGATAGTTTTCACAGTCTGCCGCAGCCTTGTCCAGTATGGCTTTTTTCTGCCGCTGCGCCTGCTGCCGCCCTTCCTCGCGGATGGACTCTGCCTGCGCCCTGGCAGCTTTGATTTTCTGCTGCGCAACGCTGTCGGCTTCTTCCGTGATCTGCTTTAAAATATTATCCAATCCAGTCATTTCTTCCGCTCTCCTTTTTTTACTTCTGCGCCTTATACAAGGCGCCCGGCAAAAGTCTTATCCGGACTGTTACAGGGGAATGCCGGTAACAGCCAGAATGGAAACCAGAAGAGAAAGGATGGCGTACGTCTCAACCATCGCCGGAAACAGCATGGCTTTACCGAATTGATCCGGTTTTTTCGCTACGATCCCGATGGCGGCGGCAGCCGTCGTTCCCTGATGTCTTGCGGAAACCAGACCGACCAGTCCCACCGGAAGGCAGGCCGTAAAAATCAAAAGGCCGGTCACCAGAGAAATATCCGCAATCTGTCCGCCCAGCACGCCGATCTTGGACAGGGTTAAAAACGCCACCAGCAGACCGTAGATCCCCTGCGTACCGGGGAGCAGCTGGATCACCAGCACTTTGGCAAATTTACTGGGGTCTTCCGTCACGACGCCGGAAGCCGCCTGTCCTGCGATACCTACGCCGTAAGCCGATCCCATACCGGCAAAAATCACTGCAACCGCCGCACCTAATAATGCCCAAACAATACCACTCATACTATGTTTTCCTCCTTGATATCCACATATTTTGTATTTTCCTTAAATGGATGAAATGCCCTTCCGCCGCCTTCATAGAATTTTCCGAAAAATTCCACATACTGCAGACGGCAGGTGTGCACATAAGCACCTAACAGATTGATGCCGATATTAAAAGTATGTCCGATAAAGAACACCACGATAAACAAAATCGCACCGGGTATGCCCCCTCCCAGCATAGAACCCATCTGATTGACCACGGAGGCGATTACTCCGGTCGCCAGTCCCAGCGCCAGAAGACGGGAGTAAGAAAGCACATCGCTGACCCAGCCGGTGATATTATATAGATCGTAAGCTCCAAGAGCGATCCGCACACCCGGATTTTTCGAGGAACGGCCCGACATCAGCAAAATCCCGACCGCGCCTGCTATGGCAAGCACCTTTGCCAGCTGACCAACCCAGCCCGGGAATACAAAGGTCATCTGTGAAATAGATGCAAACAGTTCCGTGGGCAGCAGGATCAGAATCAGTCCCACCAGCAGACAGAACCACAATACCACGTCACAGACGAAATCCATATACTGCCGGTCCCGCAGACACATGTAGCCTTTGACGGCTAACCCTAAAAACAGGTGAATCGTACCAAACAGCATGGAGAACACCAGCATCTTCATCGGATCGTTCAGCGGCACAAACCAGGCCGCCGGTATCCCCACTTCGTGTCCGAAAAAGGTTCTGGACACCACGTTAATCACGTCGCCGAAATATCCGCCGAACATAATTCCCCAGAACAGGGTGGAGAGTCCGCACCAGAAAAACAGCTGCAGAGATTTTTTCATCTCCGCCCCCATCCGCGGAAACCGGATCAGAGCCGCCGCACAGGCCGCCGAAACCAGCACGCCGTAAGCTGCGTCTGAAAGCATCAGCCCAAACAGAAATACATAACAGACCGCCGTAATCATGGACGGATCGATATCGCCTTTTCCCGGCAGGCCAAAAGCGGATATGACGCCCTCTACGGAAGAAGCAAAGCTGTTGTTCTGCAAGAGCACCGGCGCCTCTTCCTCCTCATCAATCTGCGTCCTTTCCACCACCGCTTCATAACGGCCGGTCAGTTCCTTTTCCACCGCAGCCCCGTATTTTTCCGGAATATAGCCGCTGACAAAAAACACATGCTCCGTCTGGGGCAGATTCCCCAGCACCTCGTATTTATCCGCCCGGATCCGGAAATAATCCGCCAGCATCCGGATCTGTTTCTGCACTTCTTGAAAATCCATGATCTGGCGCTTCAGGTTTTCATTGGTCTTTTCAAGCTGCTCCTGCTCTTTTTTCAGCGTCTGATAAACATCCTGCGGCCGGCGGTTGGGCAGCTGGGACGGAACTGCAAAACCGACTCCCCGCAGCGCTCCTTCCACCCGCACTTTGTCTGATTTCATGCATAACACGGCAAGATAGGTGTAATCCTTGTCTGTGGAAATAATCTCCATATCCACCGCTTCCACTTCCGGCGCATTTTGTGCGAACAACTGATAAAGATCTTCCGAACTTCGCTGCCCGGGCACCGTCCCGATCATCATGGCCGTCTGCATGGTCCCTTCGTAATTCATGGGAACACTTAACGACATCCAGGGCGCAAGTCCTTCCGCCTGCACCTCCAGTTTCTGTATCTTCTCCTGATTTTCCGCAATTTCTTTGTCCAGCGCGATGATCTTTCTTACCTTGCCGGACAAAGCATCCCGGGACTGTACGACCGATTCGTACTCTTCCTTTTCCACCAGCGGCTTCCCTTCCAGCCCGGAAAACAAAGACTGCTTTTTGGGGCAGCAGTTTTCCAGAATCTCCAGGCTTCGATCCGCCATCTGAGCATATTTCAGAAAAGTAAACCGGGAGCCTGCCGTGTCCATCTGCATCAGCCCTTCTTCCTTTGGCAGGCTGATATCGATTTCCACCGTTCCCAGGGCCTGCAGCCGTTCCAGGATGGCTTTTCGGTTCTTTTTCAATGCGCAGACCGTGATCCGCTGCATCTTCAGTACCGCCATCGCCACATCCCTCCTATCCTTTTTCTATTTAGAAATTCATATAATTTCTCCAATCACAAGACGGATGGCCTCTTCCTCTTTCCCGGCTGCCTCCTTTCGCACGCCGGCGATTTCTTCTTCACTCTCCTTTTTCGAGCGGGCCAAAAATTCTTCTCCCTTTTGTTTCTCTTCCTCCAGGAGCCGTTTTGCTTCTTCCCGCGCCTCCCGGATCTGCTGCTCTTCCCATCCGGCAGCTTCCTTTTTTGCCTCCGCTACTATTTCCGCCGCCCGAAGCTCCGCCTCCTGCACAAGCATTCCCGATTTTTGCTCCGCATCTTTTACTGCTTTAATCGTCTCGTCTAGCACGGCTTCACCTCCCTTTCTCATAGTTAAAAATATAACATACCTGCTCTTTCTTTGTCAATTAATTAACAGTTTTTTTACCTCTTTCTCTTACTTTTTTCGGCAGAAAAATCTCATATTTTATCATTTCCTGAATTTCTCTCCTTATCCAGCGAAAAAATAATCATCCATTTAAAATTTTAATATCTATTTTCTCATTTTTCCTTTATAATAACCCATATGTGATAACACAAAAGACGGACGATACCGACTCGCCAAGGGAGATGAATCATTTGCTTCAAATTCAACATATCAAAAAGGAGTACACCACCGGTAAATTCGTACAGAAAGCACTGGACGACGTCAGCCTGAACCTGCGTGACAATGAATTCGTGGCCATCCTGGGGCCCAGCGGTTCCGGGAAAACAACGCTTTTAAATATCATCGGCGGACTGGACCGGTATGACAGCGGCGACCTGATCATCAACGGCATATCCACCAGACAATATAAGGACCGGGACTGGGACTCTTACCGCAACCACACCATCGGTTTCGTGTTTCAAAGCTATAACCTGATTCCCCATCAGACTATCCTGGCCAACGTGGAACTGGCGCTGACTATCTCCGGTATCGGCAAGGCAGAGCGCTCCCGCAGAGCAAAAAAAGCTCTGGAGGAAGTGGGCCTGGGAGAACAGCTTCACAAGAAACCCAATCAGATGTCCGGCGGACAGATGCAGCGGGTGGCGATCGCTCGCGCTCTGGTGAATAATCCGGATATCCTGCTGGCCGATGAACCCACCGGCGCGCTGGACAGCGACACCAGCATACAGGTCATGGATCTGCTGCGTGAGGTAGCCAAAGACCGGCTGGTGGTCATGGTGACGCATAACCCGGAGCTGGCCCAGCAATACGCCACACGGATCGTAAACCTGCGTGACGGAAAGATCCGTTCTGATTCTGATCCCCTGCTGCTTGATGAAAAGACCTGCGAAAAGCCCAAACATAAAAACATGGGCAAATCATCCATGTCTTTTCTCACCGCGCTGGCATTAAGCTTTAACAATCTGAAAACGAAAAAAGCCCGCACCATCCTCACCTCCTTCGCCGGCTCCATCGGCATCATCGGCATCGCCCTGATTCTGGCTCTGTCTACCGGTGTTAACGATTATATCCAGACGGTGGAGGAAGAGACCCTGTCGGAGTATCCTCTTCAGATCCAAAGCACCGGATTTGACATGGCCTCCATGCTGACCGGAACCATGGGCGATACAGATGAAAACCAGTCAGGAGACATCCATGTCATCCGAATGATCACAGAAATGTTCTCTCAGATGGATTCCAACGACCTGGCATCCCTGAAATCCTATCTGGACAGCGGGGAAAGCGGCATGGAGCCTTATATCAACGCCATCGAATACGCATACAGCGTCACCCCGCAGATTTATAAGGAAAACAGCGATTCCATCCGCCAGGTTCATCCGGACCGTTCCTTTGAGCCCCTGGGCCTTGGCTCTTCCGGCGGTTCCAACAGCATGATGTCCTCCATGATGAGCACCAACGTTTTCTATGAGATGCCCAAAAACGAATCCCTGTATCGTGATCAGTACGATGTGAAAGCGGGACGCTGGCCCGAGTCTTATCATGAATGTGTGGTAATCCTGACTTCCGGCGGAGGACTGAGCGATTTTCTGCTCTACACGCTGGGACTGCGGGATCCCCTGGAGCTGGACGAGATGGTACAGCAGTTCGTTGATGAAGAACCGGTGACCACCCCGGATGATCTTGGAAATTACACTTATGAGGATCTGCTTGGCATTACCTTTAAACTGGTAAACAGCGCTGATTACTACCAGTATGACAGTCAGTACGGCGTCTGGACTGATAAAACGGAAGATGATCATTATATGAAAGACCTGGTATCTGCTGGGGAAGAGCTCAAAGTGGTAGGCGTCGTCCAGCCCTCCCCCGATGGAAATACTGCCCTGCTGTCCGCCGGAATCGGCTATCCTTCCTCTTTGACAGAACACGTTGCCAGGGAAGCCTCGTCCAGTGAAATCGTCCGGCAGCAGCTGGCCGATCCCGACACCAACGTGTTTACCGGAGAAGCTTTCGGTGAAAAGAGCGGCGAAAATAATTTCGATACCGATTCTTTGTTTACCATCGACGAGAACGCCCTGCAGGATGCTTTTACCTTTGACGAAGACCTGATTGCAGAAAGCCTGACAGACTCTCTGGATTTCACCGAACTGTTTGATATCAGCGATGCAGGCATCGATCTGGGCGGCATGGTGGATTTCGGCGATATCCAGATCGATCTGCCCGCCATGGAAGGGCTGAACATGGAAAATCTGCTGGGCAGCGTAAACCTGAATGTCTCGGCCGATGCTCTTACTGCCATGATTTCCAGCCTGTTAAACGGCTATCAGGAATATGCCGCCGCCCACCCGGAGGCGGATTATTCCCATCTGGGTGAGACTTTCCTCGCTTTTCTAAAAACCGAGGACGGCCGTGCCATTCTCTGTGAAAATCTGAAGGATATCCTGTTGGAAAACGGCGATATCACCGTGTCCACCGAACAGTTTCAGGCTCTCTTTAGGGAAATCATGGAGGGGTACCGGATTTATATAGAAGAACAGGGCTATACCGATCCGGAAGCCTTTGACCAGTATCTGATGGAATATCTTCAAACGGATAATGCCCGGCAAATCCTGAATACCTGGGCAGAAGAGAACCTGAAAATCGATGAAGCCATCGAGGTGCTGCCGCAGCAGCTGGAGAAACTGACGGCTGATCTGACGGCAGGGTATCAGGAATATGCCCTGGCAAACAATCTGCCGGATCCCGGACAGGCAGGCGCCCATTTCCTCGATTATCTGGCTGCAGAAAAGACGCAGAATCTGCTCATGAGCGGCATCATGAGTATGCTGGACACCGGAAATCTGCAGGAACAGATCGGAAACTCCCTTAGAACTTATCTGGAGGGTACCATGACTTCCTACATGGGCGCCGTCGCCGGAACACTAGAAGAGCAGATCGCTTCCGCCCTGGAACAGATGATGACTCAGATGACCGCTCAGATCGGCAGCCGTATCGAGGAAGCCATGACTTTGGCCTTTGCCCGTGTGGGCAGCAGTCTGGAAAACGCCATGCACATCGATGCCGATGCGTTTGTGGACGCCTTCTCCATGAACATGACGGGAGAAGAACTGACAGAACTGATGATTTCCATGAATCGTTCCGCCAGCGCCACCTATGAAAACAATCTGTTGACTCTGGGATATGTGGACTTTGACGAACCTTCGGAAATCAGTATCTATCCCATCGATTTTGAAAGCAAGGAGCAGGTGATCCAGGTGCTGGACGATTATAACCGCCAGATGGAGAAGGAAGGAAAGGATGAGCAGGTGATCACCTATACGGATATGGTGGGTACCTTGATGTCTTCCGTCACCGATATTGTGGATATCATCAGTTACGTGCTGATCGCCTTCGTCGCCATCTCCCTGGTGGTCTCTTCCATCATGATCGGCGTCATCACCTATATCAGCGTGCTGGAACGGAAAAAAGAAATCGGTATCCTGCGGGCCATCGGCGCCTCAAAGGGAAATATTTCCCAGGTATTCAACGCCGAAACTATCATCATCGGGCTTTGCGCCGGGCTGATCGGCATCATCCTGACACTGCTTCTGCTGATTCCCGGCAACATGATCATTCATCATTTTGCCGGCACCAATGACATCAATGCCTATCTGCCTGCAGGCTACGCTCTGATCCTGATTGCCCTCAGCGTGATTCTGACACTGCTGGGCGGTCTGATCCCCTCGCGGAAAGCCGCAAAAAGCGATCCTGTTACCGCGCTGCGGACAGAATAGGAAAGAAAAGAGGATTCCGTGGGGATCCTCTTTTCTTTCCTTATCATTTATCCGATTTTCACATTTTCATTGCGAAGTTCCGCCACCACTTCTTTCAGCCTGCGGCTGTAATACTGGTAATATTTCAGCGGTGTGTGGGGAGCCGCCTGATGATCCGTACACACGATGCATCCTCCCTGACGGATCACCGGACGCAGCCGATCCAGTTCCTTTTCGATAGCCTCTTCTCCCTCGATGATACACAGTTTGTTGAACCCGCCGATGAATTTCAGTGTGGGATACTGTTCTCTCACCTTCACGATATCCACGCCTGCATTGACGTCCACCGGCAGCACGCCGTCCAGGCCGCATTCCAGGATCTTGGGAATCATGATGGTAAAGTCGCCGTCGGTATCCATGATCACATTCTGCACGCCGCGTTCCCTCAAGAACGGAATGATTTCTTTATAGTAAGGCGTCATAAACTCTTCAAAGATATCCGGAGAGATCATGGGGCCGTTCTTGCCGCTTAAGTCTTCCTCGAAGAATACCAGACTGGGTGTTACGATTTTCAGGATGCCGTCCAGCTGCTCCTTGTACACATCCGTCACAAAACGGCAGATATCATGCAGTACCTCCGGTTCGTCATAGTATGCGTACAGCTGTTCCTCATTGCCCATCAAAAACCGCGGTGTCCAGAAGAAGCCGCTTAATCTTAAGCGTACCACGTAATCCTTGTTTTTGCAGCCTTCCCGGAATCTTCCGTAGGCTTTTTCCATATTCTCCGGCGTCAGATACCGTTTGATCTGCTCCTGGATATGAGCTTTGTACTCCAGCCAGTCCTCCATACAGGTTACCACCGGCTTCACCGGCATCACCAATCCGCCGTTTTTCGGATATTTCCGCACCCAGCCGTCCCGGTCTCTTTTAATCACATACTCGTCAGTCTCCTCGCGAATCTCCTCGTCGTAGGAGATGAAAGGAATCCGAAAGGCTATCCGCATCACCGGATCCCAGCCCAGACCTGTCTCGTGTTTAAACACCGGCTCCGCCATCATGGTGTTGTAATAATCCTGCCATGGCTCATAGGGCTCGTTGTAAGCGTACAGGTTATCGGTGGGCAGGGTGGCAAAATGTACCTTGTCCAGAAAACCGGTATCGTAACCCTGCTCCTTCCAGTTGGCTACCGTCTTGTCCCAGGGATACATGCTCTCCTCAATACATCCCCTGTCCAGCCCTTCATTGGAAAAGCTTAATGTCGCTACCTCTCTGTCCCATGCATTCATAATATCTCTCCTCCATAATCTTAATTGTAATCTGCCACATTGGACGCATCCACGCGCTCAAAAGGTACCCAGGTGTTAAATTCGTTTTCCGGGTCTGTCTCAAACTCACTTCCTTCACTGGCCGGTTTGTCCTCAATCAGGTTCTTGGCAGCCAGCACAGCGGTGCTTCCCTGCCCGATTGCATTCTGGAATGCACTCATGGCCATCTGTCCCTCTGCGATGGATTTTCGTCCGTCTGTGGAAGCGTCAATCCCCACAATTGGAACACTGGCGGGATCCATACCTGCCGCCGTCATGGCTTCGCATGCTCCCAGCGCCATAGCGTCATTATTGGAAATAATACAGTCAAATTCAACCGTTCCAAGAAGAGGAGCAATCATATCCTGTGCTTCCGCACGATTATAATCCGCTACCAGAGGAGCCGTTGCTTCTGTTGCATTGATGCCTCTGTCCTTCAGACCGTTCAGCGCAGAATCTGTTCTCAAAGTTGTGGCAGTCAAGCCATAGTTGCCGCTCAACAGAATATATTTGATATCTGTCTTACCCTGTTCTTCAAAATACTCTGCCAGGTATTCCGCCTGGAGATCACCCGCTTCGTTTTCATCTGAACCGACATAAACAGCATTTTCGTTCAGCAGACTCAGATCTCGATAAACTGCAGCAGTCTGCTGGTATCCTTCTGCGCGTCCTGCGTGGTCAGTTCGATGCCCAGTTCCTCTGCCGCTTCTTCGCTTTCCTCAGCAGACGCTTCCTGGGAGGGTTCGGCTGTTGTATCCACAGCCTCCTCACCGCCGCCGCACGCCGTCAGTGAACCGAGAACCATGCATCCTGCAAGTAAACTGGCCAACACTTTCTTCTTCATTTTTCTACCTCCATTTTTTGTTTCTTACCTGTTTTTGCCGCACACGCACAGATTGAGAATGAACTTTTGACCAAAATAAGTATTTTATGATTTTATTAAGATCCCTTCATTCCGCTGATTATACGCAGTTTTTATGTGCATTATGCATATAAACACCCGTACATTTTTATCTGTTATGTGCATTCCCTCTTGTTTACAATGAGTATAGCACAATCCGGTTCCATATCATGAGCACAATCCGATCCATTACTAGCACAAAACGCAACAGCTTTTTACACGTCTCTCGCGTGTCCGTACACATAAAGTAAGCAGAAAAATACCGCAGCCTGGCTGCGGTATTTTCCTAGTTACTGTTCCGTTACAATTTCTGTTAATCAAAATGGATTTTATATCTCTCATCTGCCATTGGGGTACATCACAACTTCCAGAGCGCTTCCATCCTTCATCGCCTCGTACCCTTTTCCGAATTCTTCCAGTGAAAGCCGGTGCGTAATCATCTCCTCCAGCTTCATCGGCACATTCTCCAACAGCTGTACCGTCTTCTTCCAGGTGTAGGTACCGATATAACACCCCATCACCGTCAGATCTTTCCGGGTGATATTGGTCTGACAGATCGTCTGCTGCGCCGCAAAATTCAGGCCGAAAAGGAGCACCCTTCCGGAACTGCGCACCCAGTCAACGGCATCTTTGATACAGGCTCCTACCGCATCGATGACCACATCCGCTCCCAGACCCTTTGTCGCTTCCAGGATCTGCCCGGATTCCGAAGGAGAGATAACCAGATCCGCTCCCAGCTTCCTGGCATATTCTTTCCGGAAGTCATTCAATTCCACCGCAATCACCTTTCCAGCTCCGTTTAATTTCAGCAGCTGGATGTAATATAAACCGATGGGTCCGGCGCCGATGACGACCGCTGTCTCTCCCGGCAGCAGCCGGATTTTATCCATCCCGCTCATGACGCAGTTTAAAGGCTCCGTAAAAATCGCCGTCTCCAAAGGAAGATCCGGATCGATGGTCACCGCCAGCTGATCGGGGATGACCGCATATTGGGCAAAAAAGCCATCCCCGTCGATTCCCAGGCAAAACAGATTCTCGCACATGTTGCCATGGCCCGTCTTGCAGTAGTAGCATGTTCCGCAGGGCACGTTATTGTCAGCGGTGACCCGGTCGCCCGCTTTGAAGTTCTTGACTCCATCCCCCACTTCCACTACGGTTCCCACCATTTCGTGGCCGATGGTTACTCCCGGCGCTGCCGCGATGCCAGGAGGATTTTTTAATATCTGCATATCCGTTCCGCAGATACTGCAGGCGTCGATACGGACCAGCATCTCATTGGATTGCCTGATCTTCGGGATGGGTTTATCGACTACGGCATACTGCCCAGGCTGTTCAAATATGACCGCTTTCATTGTTCCATTCATAAATCATCCACCCTCTTCTACTGATATTGATCCAGATTGTCGGCCGTTACCAGTTCATAAGGAATGTCCAAAGTCGCATAATCTTTTCCCTGGGAGGCCGCATAGGCAGCAATGGCGCCCCATTTGCCCTGACCTTCTGCATTTTGGAATACCGTGCACCCAAACGTACCGGCAGCTACTGCTTCTTTTGCATCATCGTTGGCATCGATGCCGCACACCAGGATATCTCCGCTCATGCCGGCTCCCTGAATGGCATTCAACGCGCCCATGCCCATCTCATCATTAGCCGCAACAATTACATCGATTTTATCTCCAAACTGAATCAGCCAATCCTCCGTGATCTCCATGCCGCGGTCTCTCAAGTATTCTCCTTCCAGATCAGCCAGGACTTCATAATTATATCCAGCTTCGTCTAATGCATCATAAAATCCCTGACGGCGCAGTGTCGTATGGGTAAATCCGTTGGTTCCACCCAGATAACATACATTGACCGTTTCAGAATCATCCACATTTTCAACCAGATATTCGCCCTGCAGATGACCGGATACGTAATGGTCGGATCCTACAAACCAATGGTCGATGGGATCACAGGCAATATCCGAATTAACAACCACGAAAGGAATTCCCGCTTCCTTCGCCATATCACAGATGACAACCTCTCCGTCAGAATCAGATGCGGTAACAATCAAGCAGTCCACTCCCTGAGTAATAAAGTTTTCCGCCAGTTCAATATGAGTGTTTACTTCCTGCTTTCCATCGCCAACATTGAGGGTAACATTGGGGAAATTCTGTGCTACATAATCCTCCATTGCTTTCTGCACTCTGGAGCAAAATGTATCTGTGAAACTCTGCGCCACATAACCCCAGACATATTCCTCATCACCGCTCACTTCATACTGTTCTGCCAGTTCTTTCTCCCAGTCTTCCATCTCGCCGGCATCCGCAGCCGTATCCTCTGCGGAAGATTCCTCTCCTGACGCATCCGCACTTTCCTCTGCGGATCCCGTATCGGTACTCTCCTGCGTTTCACCTGCTGCAGCATCTCCTCCGGCATCCGTTCCGCCGCCGCAGCCAAACATGCTCAGCGTCATTATGCCAACTAACCCCAGTGCCAATAACTTTTTCTTCATACCTTCTCTTCTCCTTTTCTTTTTTATTTTGTATTTGCCTTCCGCACCTGCACATCAATGATAACCGCCACACAGATCAGAATACCAAGGACGATATCCTGGAAGGAGGAATTGATGTTCTGCAGGTTCATGAAGTTTTTAATAATACCGATGATCAGGGAACCTACGATGGTATTGAGGATATTTCCCACACCGCCGCTCATACTGGTTCCGCCTACGATAACCGCTGTGATGGCATCCATTTCCATTCCTTCCCCCGCTGCCGGCTGGCCGGAACTCATACGGGCCATCAGAAGGATTCCTGCCAGCCCTGTGCAGACGCCGCCAAAGGCGCAGGCAAAAAATTTCGCCCGTTTTACCCGGATACCGGAGGCCAGCGCCGCCGCCTGATTGCCGCCGATGGCGTACAGCGCACGTCCTACCGGCGTCCAGGCCAGAATGATATAAGTGATAAACAGTACAATAATCATGATCACAACCGGGAAGGGAATAAAGCCGATATAACCCTGCCCCAGGAAGTTGAAGGAAGCCGGGAGGTTAGAATAGTTCTGACCTCCCGTGAAGGCCATGATCGCACCGTCTGCCATCTGCATGGATGCCAGGGTGGCGATGAAAGGCGGTATATCAAAAGCAGTGATCAGCGCTCCGTTAATCACGCCGAAAAGCAAACCGCAGGCCAGTCCGACGACCAGCGCCAGAAACAGATTTCCCGTCCGCATCATACAATAGGCGGACAAAGTTCCCGCAAATGCCAGTACCCGCCCCGGTGACAGGTCCACCATTCCCGATATCAGCATCAGCTGCTCGCCGCAGGCTAAAATGGTGATTACCACGACCTGCCTCACCACATTCCGCAGGTTGACGCCGGAAATAAAATTGTGGTTAATGATTGACATTAGTACGAACAAAATGACAAAAATCAATACAATACCAAATTTACTGTAAAATTCTACAACTGAAATATTTCCCTTTTTTGCTTTCCCCATCACGACTGTCCTCCTATTGCAAAACTCATAATCCTCTCCTGAGTCAGATCATCTCCTTCTACTTCTCCGGTAATCCGTCCCTCTGCCATCACCAGCGTGCGGTCACATACACCGATAATCTCCGGAAGTTCCGAGGAAATCATAATAACGCCGGCTCCCTGCTGCGCAAGGTCGCACATGATTTTATATATTTCATACTTTGCGCCCACATCGATTCCCCTGGTCGGCTCATCCATGATAAATACGGTGGGATTTTGCATCAGCCACTTGGCGATAACCACCTTCTGCTGGTTCCCGCCACTTAAACTTCCCGCGCTGGTTTTGATGGACGGCGCCTTGACGGTAAGCTTTTTCGCCATCTCCTCCGTCTCCTTGTTTTCCTGTTTGCGTTTCAGGAACAGCCCACGGCTGAAATGTTTTAAATTTGCCAGGGCGATATTTTCTCCGATGGACCGGCACAGCACCAGGCCTTCCCCTTTTCTGTCCTCAGACAGATAAATAATGCCTGCCTTAATCGCATCGGGAACCGTTTTTACTTCCACCTTCTGTCCCTTCAGGTAAATCTCGCCTGACTGGAACCGGTCCAGGCCAAATATTGCCCTGGCCACTTCTGTCCTTCCCGCTCCTACCAGTCCGGCCATTCCCAGAATTTCTCCTGCGCGCAGCCGGAACGATACGTCTTCAAACACGCCTTCCCTGGTCAGATTTTTTACTTCCAGAACCGTCTCGCCAATCTTCGGATGTTTCGGCGGATAGACGTTTGTCATCTCCCGCCCCACCATCTTGGCAATGATCTGGTCTGTGGTAATCTCTCCCACTTTATGGGAAGAAATCGTCTTTCCATCCCGCAGGATCGTCACCTCATCCCCGATCTGCCCGATCTCATCCAGCTTATGGGAGATATAGATAAAGCTGATCCCCTGTTTTTTCAGCATCCGGATCCTGTCGTGGAGCACCTCCACCTCGCTTTCCGTAATCGAGGAAGTCGGCTCATCCATGATAATCACCCTGGCGTTCACGGATATGGCTTTGATGATCTCGATAATCTGCATATCCGAAACTGTCAGCGACCGCATCGTCCTTTTTGCATCATAATGGAAACCAAAATTTTCAATCAGTTCCTGCGCCTTGGCATACATCTTTTTCCACTGCACCGTGCCAAATTTTGACAAGGGCGCTCTTCCAAGGAAAATATTTTCGGCGATGGTAAGATCCAGAACCGGACTCAATTCCTGATGAATCGTCGCCACGCCGATACTGTTCATATATCTGGGATTATGTACCGTGATCTTTTTTCCGTTAAGATACAGATCCCCCTCGTCCGCCACATACAGGCCGTTAATGATTTTGATGAGGGTGGATTTCCCCGCGCCGTTTTCCCCGGCCAGTACATGGACAGTGCCTTCCCTTACGCCGAAACTTACATGGTCCAGAGCTTTTACGCCAGGAAATGATTTGGAAATATTTTTTAATTCCAACACCATTTTCCTTTCCTGTTCCATTGTCTCTCCTCCTTTCCGTCATTTGTGACATTTGATACTTTTTTTCATTTTCTTTTTCATTTTTTATGCAGTTCGAACATATTTTTATTATACCTTAACCAATTTTCAGATTTCTGGATAAATCAGAATGGTATCAGCACAAAACGGAAGTGTTATATACTTTTGAAATATTTTGGCGGATATCCTAAAATTTTTTTAAAAAGACGGGTATAATAATTGGTATCATAGATTCCGACACTGACGGCGGCCTCTTTGATACTGCTTTTATTCTTTTCCAGATATTCCAGAGATTTTACAATCCTGACACGGTTCAGGTATTCCACCGGCGTCAAACCTGTCACCTCTTTGAATACAGTACGAAAATGCCGGCTGCTCCAGTAAACGCTGGCCGCCAGTTCTTCAATATCCACTTTCTCATCAAGATGATTCTCCATATACTCTATCGTCCGGTAAATCGCTTCTTTTCGAAAATCCTTAACAGATTCTCTCACCGCCATGTTTCTGCTCTGAAATCTCTCATAAGAAATCAGCAGGATCTGGAGACAGGCATATTTTACCCGCATATGCCCTTCCTGCATATGCTCCTGCTCCTCCATCATTTTCTGCAGCAGATACTCTACTTCTTTTCTTTCCTGTACTTTAAGATGAATAATTCCCTGGCGATTCAGTTTCGCCTGCTGTCCATACCCCTCCAACTTTTCCTGATCTTCTTTTTGTATTTCTTGAATCAGGTCGTCTTGTTTTCTTCCTAAATTTTGATCCCGATATCTTTGACGAATACGACTTTTTACATTTTCCAGCGTTTCATTACATTCCTTACTCAATAAATCCGTATAAAACTGACAGTTTATCAGTTCTACATTGGAGGTCAATTCATAAGAATGCCACTCTTCCGGTTCAATCAAAAAAATATCTCCCGGCACCAGCGCGACTTTAACCCCCCGGTAATCATGTATACAAGAACCTTTCATGATTAACACAAGTTCATGGAAACGATGACGATGTATTTTTACCGGTATCATCTGATTCCACATCGTGACGGCAATACCCGTTTCATCCTGTTTGGGAAAATCCACATAATCATCCACAGAACCGACGCCCCATCCATTTCCCTGGCTGACATTTCGTATTTTCATAGATCTGCTCCTTTTCTAAAGAAAAAATAAAAGACATGGAAGATTTTGATTCCCCCATGTCTTTTCTACCCGATCATCAGTATTTTCTTTCAATCTCCTCCCGCATGATCTGTGTCCAGCGGATCAGGTTATTGGGATTATTGCCGATGGTATGGTTATCCTTCATGATAAATTCGCAGATCCCCCCGTAGGTCTCCTCCACTGCCCTCCGGCATTCTTTCCTTACGTATTCTTCATTCATATCCGGCATGGCAAGCGGCGTCGGTTTCAGCTTCACACTGGCAATATAATCTTTGCCAAGGTAATCCGGCACCGTCGTATAGTCCGCCCACGGGGATACCGATACGTGACGCAGATGAGGGATCTGCTTCAGATATTTCCATCTTACGTCATACGGTTCGCAGCAGCCGTAATGGGCCAGACCAAACCGCTCCGCCAGACGGATAAAGTGGGGCAGGATAAATTCCCCGAACATATCCGGATTGCAGGATACCGTCTCCTGGGCCTGCAGCGTCACCCACATGTCTTTCGTGCGTACTTTCCCCACAAAATCCACCGCCGGCAGGTCGGTCGTGTACCCCTGGCCTCCGGTACCCAGATACGTATTGTCATTGTTCAGGGACAGCAGCCCCTGCTCTTCCAGATCATCAAACCGTTTCATGATCCCGTCGGTCATGAACTGCATCATCCGTTCGATCCACTCCGGTTCCGTCACAAAATCGCACATGAAATCTTCCATGCCGCGGAAAGCCACAAATTCATTCAGATAATCATCAGCCCAGTGCCACTTCATGGAAAACCGGCAGTTCAGGATATCCCCGAAGGTATCTTTCGCCAGATCCATCACCTGCTGGCTCTTTTCCCTGTCCACCGTGATCTTTGGGAAATGCATCTTCGGAAAATCCTCTTCATAATCCTCGATGGCCGGAAGCACATGATAGGAGCCTCCTTTTTGGCCGGTATATTCGATCTTTGGCGTAATGCCAAAGCCGTCGTCGGTGTAATACCAGGGCACATTAAAGTCTTTGGTGATCACCCGGTCGTCCTTGATCATCTCTGCAGAGTAGATGTCTTTGCGCAGCGTATTTTCCCAGGTCCTGGCCAGGGGGGCCTTACATTCAAACACATCGTCCGTCAAAATCTCGTTCCAGCCGTTCTCCGGATCCACGAAGATCACCGGATAGCTGCTCTTCAGATCGTGATTCTCTGTCCAGAGTTTTTTCTTAAACTTCATATCTTCCTGCTCCGCTATGGCAGCCACCTTTTCTGCCAGTCTGCGCAGCACCGCTTTATCTTCATCCGAAAATTTCAGATCGGTCTTCATCTGAGATACCGGCGGATGTTTATACATATACTGTTCCCGGAATAATTCGCCTCCGCTTACGGATACTTCTGTGTCAACGCTCATAATCTTTTCTCCCTTCTGCTGCTATATTTTCTGTATCGAAATCGATTTCCTGCGGATATCCTATATATGCATCTTATCACATTTCGTTTAAGAATCCCTTAAACATATTTCACATATACTTATAGTTTTTTCAGGTTTTCTTTTATAAAATTTTACCAAGCACAAAAGAGACCTTTCTGCAGATTTTACTGGAAAAGCTAACGTCAAAAAAGGGGCGTATCGTATGAGTAAATAAATTCCTCATACGATACGCCCCTTTTTCTGTCCGCTTTTTATGCAATTAAACCATACCTGCTTTTCAGTTACGAATACTTTTGAAATACTTCGGCGAGTATCCCATCACCTTTTTAAACATCCTGGAGAAATAGTTGGAATCAAAAATCCCCACCTTTGCCGCGGCGTCGGCGATGGTGGACTTGTCCAGTTCCAGATATTCCAGTGATTTCACGATCCTCATCCGGTTCAGATACTCCACCGGCGTCAGTCCCGTAACGTCTTTAAAAATCGAACGGAAATAGCTGGGACTCATAAAGCTTTTTTCCGCCAGAGATGAAAAATCAATTTTTTCATCCAGATGCTCTTCTATATACATCAGCGCGTCATAGATCATATCTCTTTTCTGATTGGAATGGTGGCGGATTTTCTCATTTCTTTCGCTCTGAACCCGGCTCAGTTTCACCAGGATCAGCTGCAGATAAGCTGATTTGGCATATTCCAGGTTGATGTCCTGCTCCTTTTGTTCCCGCGCCATATCCTGCAGCAGCGCATCCACATACATCAGCTCTTCACTGTTCAGGTGGATAATCCCCTGTGCATTCAGGTTCGCCTGGCGTACGCTGCTGTCGATTCCCGTATCCTCCAGACTGACATACTGCAGCAGTTCATCCCACTGTCTTTTGATGTCCTCGCTCTTTCCGGACGCCCAGGCGCTTAGCAGCATCTGATTGTTCTCATTGCTGAGCTGCTCCGGATAAAACTGGCAGTTTGTGATACTCACCTGCGCCTGGATGTCATATCCATGGGGCTGATTGGGCTCGATCATAAACACGTCCCCGGGCATCAGCGGCACCTGCACCCCGCGGTAATTATGTATGCAGGAGCCCCTGGTAATCACGGTAAATTCATAAAACTGATGGCAGTGCATTTCCACGGATTTCTGATCATTCCACATTTCCACGGCAATCGGCGTGGAATCATACACTTTAAATTCTTTATAAGGATACTGCGTCATTTGTTCTGCCTCCCGGAAAAAATAGTTTATGCCTTGAAAATCAGCGCTTTTACCAAAATGCTCAGTCCGCCCAGGATAAACACCAGATTCATGATCAGATTTGCTTTTTTCTCACTCAGCTTCAGGTCAATCCGCCCTCCGATCCACAATCCCAGAGCCGCAGCCGGCACAGACAGTACCGTAATCCACAGAGTGAACGTATTGAGCATCCCGTTGATCAGGTACATAATCAGCCGGAACACGTTTTCAAAGCAGAAAATAAAGCAGACGTTGGCCCGGAACTGATGCCGGTTGGAAACATATCGGTTCAGATACGCCAGAAACAGCATGTTGATGCCAAACAATCCGGAGAGGAAGCCGGAAAGGACTGAAATCAACGCCATCACCACCGGATGATTTTTCCGGTTGGGATCCACGTTCTCTTTCCTTGTCAGCATCTCCACCCCAAGGCCGATGATAAAGACGCCCAGCAGCGCTTTGATCACCCACTGGGAGCCGATCTTCAAAAACAGTGTTCCCGGGATCACGCCGATCATAATACAGACCGCAATGGGAATCGCCAGCCTGGTGATAAAAGACTTCCTGTTTTTAACAGAAATATAGATGTTCACAAACATGTCCACCGGCAGAACGCCCGGTGTGATCTGCAGATTATCAATCCGCATGGCCATAATCGGATTGGCAATCAGCGGATTCCCGAATCCCGCCAGTCCTTTGACGATATAGCCGATAAACTGTGCTGCAAATATAAAAATTGCCAGATCCAATGTCATTTCCATCATTCTGTTGTCCCCCGTTTCCAATTTATTTTCCTTTATTGTATCCTCTGTTTTCCGGAAAGACAATTATATTTACTTGCGTCTTATTAATATTTTGTGCTGTTTACAATGTATCCCGCGACAGAGAAAAGGACCCCATAAGGGATCCTTTCCTGAAAGTGATGTATGATAAGTATGTATGTGTTGTGGGCTGAATGATTATTTCAGATATTCCGCAGCATTTTCCTGTGTGATGAAGACGGTTTCAATGGGAATGCTTTCTTCCACTTCTTCGCCGTTGATCGCTTTGTACGCGTTCATCACTGCGGTATATCCCATCTCTTCCGGCTGCTGTGCGATCGTCGCCGCCAGATCTCCGGAATTAACCAGCTCTACTGCAGACTGGTTGCCGTCAAAGCCAATGATCGTGATGTCATCCGCTACGCCGGCATCCTGGCAGGCAGAGAGAGCGCCGATGGCCGTATCGTCGTTATGGCACAGAACCGCATCGATTTCATTGTTGAAACGGGTCAGCAGATCTTCCATAGCGGCTTTTGCCGTATCGGATACGTTATTTCCGGACTGTTCCGCAATGGGAGTGATACCGTATTCTGCCAGTCCTTCTTCATAACCCTGCATTCTGGCGTTGGAAGTACTCTCGCCTTCCTGACCATAAATGATGACAACCTGAGCGTCTTCGCCGATGTTTTCACCGATATACTGTCCGCCGGTCTTAGCTGCTTCCACGTTGCTGGTTCCGATAAAGGAAGTCTTTCCTTCAAAATCAACATCCTGATCGATGAAGAAAATCGGGATCTGTCCGGAAGCCGGCGCCAGGGCGCCTGATACAGAGTCAATATCACAGGGAGCCACGATAATGGCGTCCACATCCTGTGCCAGCTGATCACCGATCTGGGTTACCTGCTGGGCGATCTCACTTTCCGCATCCGGCCCGTTAACCGTCACTTCGATTCCCAGTTCCTCCGCTGCTCTGTCACAGCCCGCTTTTACGTTGCCCCAGTATTCACTGTTCAGTGTTTTCAGGTTAACCGCAATGCTGATATCTTCGGCACTCTTTGCTTCAGATCCGCCCTCTGCCGACGCTTCTTCGCCGGATGCGTCTGCTGCTCCTTCTGCCGCCGCGTCATCGCTTCCGCCGCCGCATGCACACATAACAACCGCCATAGTCGCTGCCATGAATAAGGCCAATAATTTTCTTTTCATAAACTACACCCTCCTGTGTTTTTTAATAGGTAATTTTAACCGGCTTATTGGTTTTGTAGGATTCTGTGGCAGCCAGCGCCAGTTTGATTCCCATCATACCATCATACGCGGTTACCATAGACGGCTTGCCGTCCAGTACGCAGTCCACAAACGCCTGCATTTCCAGCTCATAAGCATCTTTGAACCGTCCCAGGCACCAGTTGGCCATATCCACGGTGATTTCCTGATTGCCGATCAAAGTATATGGCGTCAGCTGATTCTGACCTACAAAAACGCTCTTCTCAAGACCGATCACTTCTGTTCTCGTATCGTACACATCGTTGGCGTTTCTGCTAATCTCGATCATGCCAAGACCGCCGTCCTGGAATTTCAGCAGCATCTGTCCGTCATCCACATCGTTGAGTTCCTTTAAAAACTCATGCTTCAGCACAGCGCCCTGCGCATAGATTTCCGTGATCTCTCTGCCCATCAGCCAGCGGGCCACATCCAGGTCGTGAATGCCCATGTCCACAAACAAGCCGCCGCTTTCCGGAACGTATGCAGGAGGCGGACCGTTGGGGTCTCTCTGGCAGTCGTGGATATAGATCGGTTTGCCGCATTTTCCGCTTACAATCGCCTCTTTAGCAGCCACATGGCCGGGATCGAAGCGGCGCATGAAGCCGACCTGCAGGAAAATATTCTTCTCCTCCACCGCTTTCATAATCGCTTCGGATTCTTCCACCGTGAAGGTGATGGGTTTTTCAACGAAAATCGGTTTTTTCGTCTCGATGCAGTCCATCAGCACATCATAATGGGTTTTGGTCGGTGTGGCCACGACGATGGCATCCACATCATCCCTTACGATCATCTCTTTGTAGTCAGCGTATCCGGGAACATCAAAGTTATCCACCGCTCTTTTCAGCGCTTCCGGAAATGGATCGGATACGGCCGAGAGGATCGCCCTCTGGCTTTTGGTCACGTTCATTGCGTGATGGTATCCCAGACGTCCCAGACCAATCACGCCGATTCTCAGTCTCTTCATTACAAAAATCTCCTTTCCTGTTTCTTTTTCTTATTATTATTTTGCAGCAAGCCTTCTTGCTCTTGCTTCCATCTTGTTGCGGACAACGTCGATCGTTACCGCCAGGATGATAACCGCACCGATTACGATGTACTGGATATCATTTTTCGTTCCGAACAGATTCAGTCCGTTTCGGATTGTTGCAATCAGGATCGCGCCCAGCAGTGTTCCCCATATCGTTCCTTTGCCGCCGGTGAAGGAAGCACCGCCGATAATACAGGCCGCGATCGCATCGGTATCATAAGTCGTTCCGGCTGTGGCGTTCGCCGTTGTAACACGGCCAACCAGCACGATGGCTGCAAGACCGCACATGAATCCGGAAAGCGAATAGACAAAAGTCAGCACGTTTTTGGATTTAATACCGGAAAGCCGGGCAGCTTCCGCATTTCCGCCCACACAGTAGATCTGGCGTCCCAGCGGGCTCTTCGTAAGGAAAATGTGAAACAGCACGTAGACAACCAGTACCGCGATAAAGCTGATGGGGAAATCCCCGATCGTGGCAGATCCCAGAAACAGTGTGGAATCTACGCCTTTGTTCATAAACCCGATCGGCGTGGAATTGGTAATCAGCAGCGCCACGCCCAGGAGAACATTCTTCATACCCAGTGTAGATACAAAGGGATGGGGCAGATCCAGCCGCGTGAGCAGGGTACCGTTGACAAATCCCATCAAGGTACAGATCAGCAGCGCCGCTCCCATCAGGACGACAGGGTTGGTCACACCGAAATTCTGCATCAGGACGCCGATAAAACAGGCGCCCAGCACCGTATTGGAACCAACGGACAGGTCAATACCGGCCGTAATCAGCACCACCAGCATACCGGCTGAAATCATACAGTTGATACCGGCCTGCTTCAGAATATTCATCAGGTTGCTTGCTCTTAAAAATTTCCCCGGAAGCAAAATGGTCAGAACCAGCCCCAGAATGATCAGCGCCAGCAGCGGCGCAATTTTCCCAATAATACTTTTTACATTTACTTTCACGATAACATACCTCCCCATGCCGCTTTCATAATGGATTCCTGATTGAAGTGATCCGAATCGCGTTCGATTTCTCCGGTAACTCTTCCTTCTCTCATTACAATGACCCGATCACTCATCGCCAGAACTTCCGGCAGTTCGGAAGAAATCATAATGATACATTTTCCCTGTTTTACCAGTTCGTTCATGACGTTGTAAACCTCAATTTTGGCTCCTACATCGATTCCACGGGTAGGTTCATCAAAAATAAAGATCTCGCAGTCGCTATTCAGCCATTTACCGATAACAACCTTCTGCTGATTTCCTCCTGAGAGCTGCGCCACCACTTCTTCGCTGGTCGGCGTTTTAATCCTCAGTTTTTTGATATTATCGGAACTGACTCTGTCAATCTCCTTGAAATCAAACAGCCCGCCTTTGCGGAACCGTTTCATGCTGGACATGATCAGGTTGGTTTTCACACTCTGGGAAAGAACCAGCCCCTGTCCCTTTCTGTCCTCTGTCAAAAAAGCGATCTTTTTGGCGATGGCATCGGTGGGATTTTTAATCGTTACCTCCTCGCCGTCCACAAAAATCTTACCGCCGTCCAGAGGATCGGCTCCAAAGATAGCCCGCATGGTTTCTGTCCTTCCGGCGCCTACCAGCCCGGCAAATCCCAGAATTTCCCCATGATAGGCGGTAAAGCTGACGTCGTGCAGCACGCCTTCCGACTGCAGATGCTCCACCCGAAGTCCTTCTTTGCCGCGGACTCCCTGCTCCTTTGGATACAGATTTTCCAAGGTCCGTCCCACCATGGCTTCGATCAGCTTATCATTATCCATATTTTCAATATCTTCCGTAATGATATGCTGTCCGTCACGCATAACCGTTACTCTGTCGCACAGCTCAAACAGCTCTTCCAGTTTATGTGACACGAACAGGATGGCAATCCCCCGCTCCTTCAGGCGGCGGATGGTCTTCATCAGCTGTTTGACTTCGCCTTCTCCAAGACTGGAGGTCGGCTCGTCCATGATAATCAGTTTTGCATTGAAAGCTACCGCCTTGGCGATTTCCACCATCTGCTGCAGTCCCATACCAAGTTTTCCGCACTGCGTATGTACGTCCACTTCCCCATGCCCCAGCGCCTCCAGAGCCTGTCGCGCTTCCTGATCCATCTTTTTGTAATCCATCAGTCCGTTCTTCTTGGTGATAGCCCGTCCGATGAATACGTTGTCCGTCACAGACAACAGCGAGACGATATTCAGTTCCTGATAAACACAGGCGATACCCAGATTTCTGGAATCCGCCGGAGAACGGATGATCTGCTTTTGACCGTCCACATAGATTTCCCCTTCTTCCGGAATATTCACGCCGGTCAGCACCTTAATCAGAGTGGATTTTCCAGCTCCGTTCTCACCGATCAGACCGTGAATTTCTCCGGGACGTATGTCCAGGGACATATCACGCAAAGCAACCACGCCGGGAAACTTTTTCGTAATATGTTTCAGACTTACTACATAATTTTCCATTTCACCCTCCTTACATTCTCTTTTCTTCACTGTCCTTCTCTTTTTGCATCTTGATATTAACATATGTTTGTATATTATTACTATTGTTTTCCTGCTCATTTTAATATTAATTATATATTTTTAATAGTCGTTTTTCGCAATTTAATAATATTATTTATAACATTCTACAATATTACAATCAGTGGATGCATTCATGTTACACAAATTATCCCCTCTTTTTTTGTGACATTTATGTTAAATTTTGGAATTTTCTTTCCCCTGTGCAAGAAACCTAAAAAACTTTGCAATATGCAGCATTTTCGCCGTATATTAAGGCAGAAAAATACATCTCCTTTTCCCGAGAGCGGTATCAAGAACAAAAAAACGAAAAATATGCTCTTTTTCATTATTAATATTAATTTTCATATTTGACTTTTGCCAATGAATTGCTTATAGTAGAAGCAAAGAAAATTGAACACTTTGTACGCAGACAGGGGGTATACATGAAAGTAACAATGAAAGATATCGCCGAGCGAACCGGCGTATCTGTCAATACGGTATCTCTGGCCCTCCGGGACATCTCTTCCGTAAAAAAGGAAACCCGTGAACTGATCCGGCAGACCGCTGCAGAAATGGGATATGTTTTCCAGAAGACAAAAAACGAAGTCCGGAACATCGGCCTGATTTCCACCGGCGAACGACTGCAGGATTCCTATTTCTATATGAGTTTTTATCAGACGATTCTTGCCGCAGTCCACGATCACGGATATTTCATGATGATTTTCAAAGGCGACACCTGCGACGCGCCGCCGGAGATGCTGCGGGATCTGTTTGAAAAGCATTCCATCTCCGGCCTGATCATCCTGGGCGATATGGAGGAACGGATTGTGACAAAAATCGCCGGGGCCGGTCTGCCCACGGTGGCTATCGGAACCCGTTACCGCGATCTCACTCTTCCTGTGATCATCGAGGACAACAGCCAGGGAGCCTATCTCGCCATAAAATACCTGTCTGAGAAAGGATATCAGAACATCGGGTTTATGGGGAATCCCCTTCACAGCACCGGATTCATGGAACGGTATGAGGGTTTTATGGGCGCCATGTTTCATTTCGGTCTGCAGGTTCATCCGGAATGGCTGGTAACCGATCTGGACGCCGTGGACGTCTATAATTATGAACGTCTGCAGGAGAACCTCAGAAAGCTGCCCTCCATACCGGAAGTTTTTGTCTGTACCAATGACAATATGGCGGTTTTGGCCGCAAAAATTTTCCGTGAAATGAATCTGTCTGTTCCGGAAGATGTGGCTCTTCTGGGATTTGACAACAGTATCATCGGAAAGATGAGCATTCCTTCCATTACTTCCGTGGATGTCCAGTGCACGCTGCAGGCGCAAAACAGCGTGGAGCTGCTGATCAGCATGATGGAGGACGACACCCGCCCCATAATGCGCATGGTGCTTCCGGTTACGCTTTCCTGCAAAGAATCCGCTTAAGAAAAGGGAATTATCTACTTCTCCCTTTCGGTTTTTTCGAATTCTTGCTCACTTTCTTTTTTTACAACACAAAGAACCGAAAACACGTTATACTGTTCTCAAAAAATAATATGAAAAACCTGTCACGGACAGATGAGAAAGGGGCAAAATTATATGAATGTAAAACTGGGGATCTGTAATTTCTGCGTACCGGGAACCGGCGTTTTCGCACCGCAGATCGTATCAGAGATGGGACTGGACGGTATGTCCATTGAGTTTGGTTCCTACGAACATGGCTGGGCTCTGTCACAGAAAAAAATCATGGATCTTTATCTGGACGCGCAGCAGAAATACGGTATTGAATACCCGAATATCGGCTGCAGTGACGGAGACAACGTTCCCTTTTACACACCACAAGGGGATCCCATGTACGACGCCGTACAGCACTGGGTAACAAAGGCTGTAGACGCCGCCGCTTACATGAAGATACCGATGGTATTTTTCTCCAACTTCAATGCCAGCCTGGCCGACACGGAAGAGAAACTGGAAAACACCGCCAAACGGTACCGTTATCTCTGTGATTACGCAGCGGACAAGGGAATCGAAATCTCCTGTGAGAATCCTCTCAGCGTGGAGAAACAGCTGCAGCTGGTGGAAATGGTAGACCGGGAAAACTTCTCACTGTTTTACGACAGTGACAACTATACTTATTTCACCGATTACAAACAGCTGGATGTGCTCAAAGGCATTTATCCCCATATGGGAAATCAGCTTCATGTGAAAGACAGCACCAAAGGCTGCATCGCCAACGCCATCATCGGCAGCGGCGTGGCGGATTTCTACGATTCCATCAATTATCTGAAGGAACAGAACTATGAAGGCTGGATCATTCTGGAAAATCTTTATGAACTGGCTCCCATGCGCCATCTGAATCCGGATTATTTCGAATTGATGAAAGAAGATGTGCGGGTACTGAAAGAAGCCGTAAAATAACAGCGTTTTTAAAAATACGGGCCGGAGGAAATTCCTCCGGCCCGGTTTTCTTTTTTATTTCTGATTGATGTGATTTTCCTTGCGGATCACGTCGTGGGCGCCGCCTTCCACGATACTGGTGGCGGATACCAGCGTAATCACCGCTTTTTCCTGCAGTTCTTTGATGGTCAGCGCGCCGCAGTTGCACATGGTGGCTTTGATCTTTCCGGTAGTCATATCCACGTTGCTCTGCAAAGATCCCGCATAGGGGACATAAGAGTCAACGCCTTCTTCAAACTTCAGTTTCTGAGAACCGCCAAGATCGTACCGCTGCCAGTTTCTGGCCCGGTTGGAGCCTTCGCCCCAGTACTCTTTCACATAAGTACCGCCCACCAGCAGCTTTTCTGTGGGGCTTTCATCAAAGCGGGCAAAATACCTTCCCAGCATGACAAAATCAGCGCCCATGGCCAGCGCCAGCGTAATGTGATGATCGAACACAATACCGCCGTCAGAACAGATGGGAACATAAATTCCGGTCTTTTCAAAATATTCATCACGGGCCTGGCATACCTCGATCAGCGCCGTCGCCTGACCGCGTCCGATACCCTTGGTCTCACGGGTGATACAGATGGAACCGCCTCCGATTCCGACCTTGACAAAGTCCGCTCCGCATTCCGCCAGATACAGGAAGCCTTCCCGGTCAACCACATTTCCCGCTCCTACTTTTACCGTATCTCCATATTTTTCACGGATAAAATCAATGGTCTTTTTCTGCCATTCGCTGTATCCTTCGGAGGAATCGATACAAAGCACGTCCGCTCCCGCTTCCAGCAGAGCCGGCACTCTCTCTTCATAGTCGCGGCTGTTGATGCCTGCTCCCACCACATACCGTTTCTGCGCATCCAGCAGTTCGTTGGGATTGCTTTTATGCTCATCGTAGTCTTTCCGGAATACGAAATACAGCATATTGCCCTCTTCGTCGGTTACCGGAAGGGCATTCAGCTTGTTATCCCAGATGATATCGTTGGCTTCACTTAAGGTAATCCCTTCTTTGGCTGTGATCAGTTCAGAAAGGGGCGTCATAAACTCCGATACCTTCGTATCTCTGCTCAGACGGCTCACCCGGTAGTCACGGCTGGTAACAATACCAAGCAGTTTTCCTCTGGGCGCTCCCCCTGCTGTCACCGCCACGGTGGAGTGTCCGGTCTTTTCCTTCAGCCTGAGAATATCTTCCAGTGTAGCGTCCGGTGAAATATTAGAGTCACTGACCACAAATCCCGCTTTGTAAGCTTTCACCTGCGCCACCATGGCAGCCTCTTCCTCGATACTCTGTGATCCATAGATGAAAGATACGCCGCCGCACTTAGCCAGCGCCACTGCCAGATCCGGTCCTGATACAGACTGCATGATGGCGGAAACCATCGGAATTTTCATCTCAAGCGCCGGCTGTTCTCCTTTTTTATACCGGACGAGGGGCGTTTTTAAGGAAACGTTTGCCGGGATATTCTCACAGGATGTATACCCCGGTATCAGTAAATACTCGTTAAATGTGTGTGACGGTTCATTGATGTATCTGGCCATGCAGCTTTACCCTCCTTGAATATTATTGAAAAATCTGCTTTAAAACCATATCGTTTATTATAATTTTATCGTAGATTTTATCATTTTTCAATGGAAGAAGCAACAGGGAATTCAAATTTTACCGATTCTCGCACAGCTCGCTGACTATCTTCACCCATTTCCAGAGTCTTTGCGGGTCGTAACGGATGGTGCTGACGTCTTTAATGATAATTTCCACATTGCAGTCTTTCAGCAGTTCCAGCTTCCCTTCCACGTCTTTTCGAACCGCTTCTTCGTCAAAGGTGTCCCAGGCAAAACAGGCCGGACTGGTTTTCAGGGATACCACATAGTCTCTTCCCACCACTTCTGCCATATGAGCCGTATCGCTCCAGGGACTGCAGGATATCTTTCTTAAGTTTTTGATCTTTTTCAGCTGATCTATTTTGATATCCAGCCGTTCACAGCAGCCGTAGTAACTGAACCCGAATCTCTCCAGCCACGGTTTTTCATAAGCGATGGAAAACTCTTCATGCATCTGCGGGGAGACGGATGTGAAAAACTGACTGGCTGCAGCTCCCCACATATTTTTACATTCCATTCCCGTCATGGTTCCCCGCGGAAGCTGGGAGGTATAACCGTACGCTCCGGAGCCGACCCGGTAGTTTCTATTGTTCGATCCCAGACAGCCCAAATCTTCATACTGATCCAGCGCTCCCATATAAGCGCCCACAATTTTTCTCATGGAAGCATGTACCAGTTCCGGCTCCAACGCCACGTTCAGAAGAAGCTCATTGGTTCCCATCAGCTGCACCAGATCGTCCACCGGCGCAAACCAGAATCCTTGGACTCCCCGGATTTCCACCGGCATCACATCGCCCAGAATTTCCTGATACGCTTCATAGGTTTTCTGTGTCTTCTCCTGATCCAGCGTCACTTTCGGCGTTACGATCTGCTCCGTATCCTCCATAGTTCTGATCTGCGGGATGAATTTGTGACTGACAATATTATTGTTGGCATCATTCACCAGAGTTTCTTCCGTAATATTAATACCCATACCGGAGTTTTCGATGATCATCGGCGAATAAAACACCGGTTCCAGCACCATATCCCCACGCATATGTCTCCACATGTAAATCCTCCTCCGCAGTTCTTCTTCGATACGCCAGGCAAAGGGCGTGGACGTTCTAAGCGTCAGTTCATCTTCCACGTTCATCTCATGCCAGGGCAGTTCATTGTGCCAGACCACAGGGCGGGCGGACTGCAGATCATTTACTCGGCTCCAGAGCGCCGCTGTCTCCTTTTGTACCGGCAGCGTGGCATATTCCATATATTCTTTTGCCAGCCGGCGGATCACCTCTCTGTCTTCCCTGGTGTATTCCACCGGAAGATACTGATACGCCGTATCGTTGGACACGGAAGTACCAGGAGAGTCAAAGGCCTCGTGGGATGTCATGTTTGTTGCCATAATGTAAACCTCCTTTATTATGTATAATTTTGTATATTTTATTCTCCTTTTTATACATTTTAATATAGTGGATTTTTATACATTTGTCAACAAATATCCAGGGAAACACCTTGATTCCTTTTACATTTTATAATATGATGTAAAAAAAGAATGAAGGAGAATTCCATGAAAGTCACCATGCAGCAGATCGCCGATATCGCCGGCGTCACCCGTGCCACCGTGGACAAAGTCGTACACAACCGGCCCGGCGTCCGCCCGGCCACCCGGGAACATATACAGAAAATTTTAACAGAATATAACTATCTGGCAGCCGGCGCCGTCTCTTCTCCCAGAGAAATCCGCCCCCGAAAGCTGGCCATTGTCAGTCTTTCTCCTTCCTATGACTATTATTTCCAGGAAGTTCGGGAGGGCATGGAGGAACAGCTGCGGCTGTATCAGACCTCCGGCCTTGCCGCTGACTATTACTACTATGACTCGGCTGATCCGGAGTCTCTGCTTTCCACCCTGTCCTATCTGGAAAAAGAACCGATTGACGCACTCGCTGTCCGCGGCATTAATTATCCCGGCATCCATCAATGTATCCGCAGCCTGACCAAAAGAGATATCCCTGTGATCACCTTTGACTCCGACCTTCCGGAAACCGACCGCCTGTGCTTTATCGGAGAAGACCTGGCGCGAACAGGAAGAATCGCCGCTTCCCTTATGGGCAAACTGCTGAACGGTGAAGGAAAAACAGCCCTCATCGGCACTTCCCTCAACACCAACTCCACCTCCGGACGTTTCGAAGGCTTCCTCTCATTACTGTCTGAAGAGTACCCCAAAATTCAGGTAGTGGAAAAACTGGAAACCCTGGGACAGCATTCCATCACCTACGCAAAAGTTCGGGAAACGCTGCGGAAACACCCCGATCTTGGCGGCATCTGGAACGCCGTCAGCTGCAGCGAAGATATGATTCAGGCCATCAGCGATGCCGGAAGACAGAAAGATCTGAAAATCATCGCCATGACCTTCTCCCCTTCCGTTGTTCAGCTAATTCGCCAGAACCGAATCGATTTCACTCTGGGACTTGCACCGAAACGAATCGGCGAACTGGTAATCCAGACCGTCTATGAATACCTGTATCTGGCTAAAAAACCAGACGCGGCTCATATCAAGACTCCCGTTCACGTGGCGCTGAAAGAAAATATCGATCTGTTTTGCGAGGATTAAAAAATTGCCGGCCAAAAAGCTTTCAGCCGGCAATTTCCTTTATCTTTTCTGTCAGACGCTGCAGCGTCTGCGCTCTTTTCCCCAGGATACGGATGGCCGCGTCGCCATATTCCAGCGTGGAAAGCGCGCCCTCCACATCCGGAGTTTTTCCCAGCAGATCCCGTATCTTCTCTTGCGTCTCTTCCTCCGTAATCCGGTTTCCCGTCAGAAAGATATTAGCCAAATGGGTATAGGATTCATACATCCCCAGTCCATCCATCTGCATACAGTCAGGCTCATACCGGGTATTATCCCGGTAAATCAATTCCCCATTCCGCCAGATCCGGATCAGGGACCGGTAAAACTGATACCGGAACTGTTCTCCATGAGCACAGCGCCCGCAGGATATAATCTCATACATGCCAAAGCGGGAAGTCTCGTCCATAAGCGTCACTGACGTCTCGCTCTCAAAGGCGGAGCCGCCGAAAGGAATCGTAGGCTGAGGATAAAAATCAAACGACGCTCCCCTTTCCACCGTCACCTCCATCTTCCGTCTGGCACAGCCCTCTTCCATCCGGTGGATCTTTTCAAAGGACTGGGAAATAAATTCCAGATGACTTCCTTCTTTTACCAAAAAGGAAAATTTCTGTTCATCCCCCGCCATCACACCGGCCGAGGCAGACAGAAGCATCACCTGCAGTCCTCCCTTTAAAGGAAAGGGCTCCATCACCTTGAAAGGCGCTGTAAAATACACATCTGCAAGCCTGGTTCTCCCTTCTGTCCCTTCTGCCGTAATACGCAGCTCTGAAGTTTTCCCAAACTGGTTTTTCATGCTTCCATCCCTTCCAGCAGCACATTTTCCCGGATCCAGGAAACCACCTGATCCACGCCGGATTTCTCCCGTATATTGGTGAATAAAAATGGTTTATCCCCCCGCATTTTCCTGGAGTCTCTCTCCATCACTTCCAGACTGGCTCCCACATAAGGCGCCAGATCGATCTTATTGATCACCAGCAGATCAGAACGGGTAATTCCAGGCCCGCCCTTTCTTGGAATCTTGTCTCCTTCCGCCACATCGATGACAAAAATGGTGGCATCCACCAGCTCCGGGCTGAAGGTGGCGGACAGGTTATCGCCGCCGCTTTCGATAAACAGGATATCCAGATCCGGAAAACGGTTCACCATCTCGTCCACCGCCTCCAGATTCATAGACGCATCCTCGCGAATGGCCGTATGGGGGCATCCTCCCGTCTCCACGCCGATGATTCTCTCCTGCTCCAGCACACTGTTTTTCGTCAGAAACTGGGCGTCTTCCTTCGTATAAATATCATTGGTAATTACCGCGATACTGTAATCTTTCGCCATCTTTCTGGACAGCGCTTCGATCAGCGCCGTCTTTCCGGAGCCTACCGGCCCCGCCACTCCGATTCTAACGTATGACATTATTCATCCTCCTCGTTTTTATGACATATAGATTCTGGAATACAGCCGTTCGTGCTCCATACAGCGGATATCAAACCCCGGGGCGGCCGCGCAGAGCATCTCCTCTCCCCATCCCATCACCTGGTCAAGCACTTTATCAAAGATCTCAAAAGTATCTGTCAGGATCTGCTGTCCCGCAGTCTGAGAAAGAGGAATCGACTTCACACAGTTGGTGACCATGGCAGAAGTCTGACTGTACAGATAATGTTCCAGCATTTCCCGCTCCGGGATCCCCGCCGCCGCGCAGAAACAGCCGTAAGCGCATGCATGGGCAGGGATCCCGGTCTGCGCATTTTTATATTGTTCAAAAGCTGTATTACGATAGCATACCTTCAGCCGGCTTACCGTTTTTACAAAACGCGACCCCAGTTTCCTGGCCGCTTCCCGGATCTCCCTGGGCGCAAGCGAGACAAAATATGTCTTCTCCAGCTCCAGAAGTTTTTCTATCTCTTCTTTCTGCGCCGCCTCATAGCAAAGCCTTGCCGCCAGCAGTTCCGCAGGCGCCAGGCTGTACCGGATTTTTTTCTCGATATATTCCCGCGCGTCCGCTTCCTTGCGGATGATATCTTTCTGAATATAGGTTTCCAAACCATAGGAATGGGAATATCCTCCGATGGGAAACAGCGCGTCGTTGACCTGCAGCAAAAGGTATCTGTTCTCCTTGCCGTCCATACTTTGTTTCCTCTCAATGATGGTGATTATGAACAGCCGCTGAAATGCGGCGGTCAAAATCCAGCCTCTGTATCTCTTTTGTCGCCGTCACTCCATGAAGTTTTTCCAGCATCAGATACATAGGCTCATTATAAGGCGTGATAAACGTATTTTCCTCTTCCCCGTAAAACAGCGGCGCATGACGGTTTCCGATTTCATAGCAGACCTTCGCCGCCATATGGGGATGATTTTCGTCCACCTTTACACGGATCACCATGCACTTGGGCGTGTGCACCACCAGAGCCCGTTCCTTGTCCAGATACAGGATATCTCCCTCGTACAGTCCCCGGGACAGCACGGTGTCATCCAGGCGGATCCCCACCTCTTCGCCTTTATCTGTCACTTTTTTATGAATTTTTTTAAAAGCTTCAAACCACTCAATATTGACATAATCCAACTGACGGCCGGACAGATCTGTCTGATCTGCCCGGCCTAAAATTTTTTCACAAAGCATCCTTGCTCTCCTCACATTTTTACCATAAACCGATCATCATCAGCAGGCCTGGAATCCAGGCTGTGACGATTCCCTCAAACACCTGCAGACACGGCGTAAACTTTCCCAGTTTTTTCCCTAGGATCTCCTCCACAAAGGATGTTCCCCACAGGATCGCCCACAGATACCAGATGCCGGCCCAGCGGATATCCGGTTCAATTCCCAGCGCCTGGCTTCCCACGAAGCCTTCCAGCGTGCCGAATACAACGGCATTGACGGCTACAAAGGTGGAAAACCACGCAAAGGGTTTTCCATTCAGTTTGAAAATATTGTTGGCCGCCACAAAAAGATAAGTAAAGCCGAACAGCAGCCCGGTACCCGCCGCATAATAATTGCCCTGCACCAGATTGACAAAATTAATGAACACGGATAACCCGCCGGTAAAAATATTCATCACTGCGGCGGCTTTCCCGTCCACATTGCAAAGATTGCAGATACCATTGTTTATCAGCACGATTCCAACAAACAGTAAACATACTCCTAACATCGTTTCCCCTCTCCTATCAGAACAGACTGTACAGCTGTGTCAGCGGCAGTTTCTTCGCCGGTTTCGATGTAAGACTTACACCGTCCGCCGTCACTTCGTAAGTTTCCGGATCCACCGTGATAACCGGTGTGGCGCTGTTTAATTTCATATCCTTCTTTCCGATATTTCTGCAGTTTTCCACCGGAACCACCTGTTTTTCCAGGTGATATTTTTCTTTTACCTTCTCTTCCATAGCCGCCTTTGACACAAAAGTAAGACAGGTCTCGTATTTGGCTTTTCCATGGGCCGCAAACATAGGCTGATAAAATACGGGCTGCGTGGTGGGAATGGACGCGTTGGCGTCTCCCATCTTGGAGGCCACGATCATACCGCCTTTGATGACCATATCCGGTTTCGCGCCGAAAAATGCCGGATTCCACAGTACCAGATCCGCCAGCTTGCCCTCTTCCACAGAACCTACGTATCTGGAAATACCGTGGGTGATGGCCGGGTTAATGGTATATTTGGCGATGTAACGTTTTACACGGAAGTTGTCGTTTCCTTTGCCTTCATCCTCGGGCAGAGCGCCTCTTTCTTCCTTCATTTTGCTGGCCGTCTGCCAGGTGCGGGTGATGACCTCTCCCACTCTTCCCATGGCCTGAGAGTCGGAACTCATCATGCTGAACACACCCAGATCATGAAGCACATCCTCGGCCGCAATGGTTTCCGGACGGATTCTGGAATCGGCGAAAGCCACATCCTCCGGGATTCTCTTATCCAGATGATGGCAGACCATCAGCATATCCAGATGTTCGTCCAGCGTATTTACCGTAAACGGCATGGTCGGGTTGGTGGAAGAGGGAAGCACATTGGAGGCCGCCGCCGCTTTGATAATATCCGGCGCATGACCGCCGCCGGCGCCTTCCGTATGATATGTATGGATCGTCCTTCCTCCGATGGCGTCCAGCGTATCTTCTACGCAGCCGCCTTCATTTAACGTATCCGTATGGATCGCCACCTGCACATCATATTCATCCGCCACGTTCAGGCAATGATTGATGACCGCCGGTGTGGAGCCCCAGTCTTCATGAATCTTAAGTCCCATCGCTCCCGCTTTTACCTGCTCCGCCAGAGGTCTTTCATCTGAACAGTTGCCTTTTCCAAGGAATCCCAGATTCATAGGATACTCTTCTGCCGCTTTGAGCATCATCTCCATATTCCAGGGACCCGGCGTACAGGTGGTGGCGTTGGTTCCGTCCGCCGGCCCCGTTCCGCCTCCGATCATGGTGGTAACGCCGGAGTACAGTGCACAGTCAATCTGCTGCGGGCTGATAAAATGGATATGGGTATCGATGCCTCCCGCCGTTACGATCATCCCCTCGCCTGCCAGCGCTTCTGTGGACGCTCCCACGGTCATTCCCGGAGTGACCCCATCCATGATGGCCGGATTTCCGGCTTTGCCGATCCCTTTGATTTTTCCGTCTTTGATTCCGATATCCGCCTTCACGATTCCGGTATAGTCCACGATCAGGGCATTGGTGATGACCAGATCCAGATCCCCGTCGCTGCTGCAGGTCTTCACGGACTGGCCCATGCCGTCCCGGATGGTTTTCCCGCCCCCGAATTTGATTTCATCGCCGTAGGTGGTATAATCCTTTTCCACTTCGATGATAAGATCTGTATCCGCCAGCCGGACTTTATCTCCCGTCGTAGGGCCAAACATCATCGCATATTTTTCACCGGAAAGTTTTACGCTCATTTTTGTCTCCTCCTGTTATTTTATAAATCCTCTCTGTTTTGCCTTATCAAGCGCTTCCTGTTTCGTCGTCTCTGATACCTGGGCGCAGGTGAGATCCTGGAATCCGAACACTCTTTTAGCTCCGCCCATTTCCGTAAGCACAACTTCCTTTTCCTCCCCCGGTTCAAACCTTACCGAGGTGCCGGACGGAATATCCAGATGATACCCATAAGCTTTCTCCCTGTCAAAACTTAAGCACCTGTTTACCTCAAAAAAGTGAAAATGAGAACCTACCTGTACCGGACGGTCGCCCGTATTCGCCACAGTGACAGTCACCGTCTTCTTTCCTTCATTCATCGTTATCTCTCTGTCTGCCGGAATAATTTCTCCAATTTTCATGTACCCGTTACCTCCCTTACTGAATCGGATTGTGAACCGTTACCAGCTTTGTTCCATCCGGAAAAGTGGCTTCCACCTGCACTTCATGTACCATATCCGCCACGCCGTCCATCACATCGTCTTTTCCCAGCAGCTTCGTTCCAAGCTGCATCAGCTCCACTACTTCCTTTCCATCTCTGGCAAATTCCAGAAGCTGTGAACTGATGTAAGCCACAGCCTCCACATAATTCAGTTTCAGTCCCCGCTCCTTTCTCTCTGCCGCCAGGTTGCCGGCCATATGAAGCATCAATTTTTCCTGTTCCTTGGGGTTCAGTCTCATGTGTACTCCTCCTGTTCTGTCTTGATAAAAACAAAAAAAGAAGGCAAAGGTGCTGATTTACGGCACCTTTGCCTTCTATGCGGGTATTATATCCCCGTTTTTTTTTAATGTCAAGACTGATTTTTTTATTCATTGATAACTTACCCATATACTTCCATTATCCGCCGATCGAACACAGTTTTCAATAAAGCGAACTCCTTCTGCACCGTCGCGGATATTGGGAAACCACATATCATTCATAACATCTTCAGCACCCTCCCCATGATTCACTCGATCCATAGCAATGCCGAAACGCCGATACAAATTGGCCCACGCTTCAAACAGTCCTTCCGCATGGCCTCCGCCCATTCTGTCCTGTAAAACCATATCATCCTTTTGACAGAGGTATCCCATTCCCCGGTCCAGAACCCGTGCAGGCTCTCCCTGCACCTCATACCGCAGCTGATTAGGATGTTCATCCCACCACTCCACACTGGCTTTTGAACCGATTACTCTTATTTTCTGCTGATGCATGGAACCCGCGTTAACACAGCTTGCCCAAAGATTTCCAACTGCTCCGCCTTCAAACTCCATCAGCACAAAAGCGTTGTCCTCCAGAGGCGCCCGGCTCTTCACAAAACTCTGCCGACTGCACATCAGCTTTTCAATTTTCAGAGAAGGAACCATAGCTTTAGCCAGATACAGCGCATGGGTTCCCACATCGCCCAAAACGTAAGATGGTCCTGCTGTTTTGGGATTTACCCTCCATCTCGTTCCTGCGTCCTCCTTTTCCACTTCCGCCGAATGGAAGCCATGGGCAAACTGCATATTAATAATACGGATCTCCCCAAGATCCTCGTTGGCAATCATGTTTTTCGCCTGGTGAATCATCTGTGCCCCCGTATAACCATAGGTCACGCCGACGATTCTGTTTTTTTCTTGCGCCAAGGCCTGCAGTTCCTCCGCCTCATCGCTTGTAAAGCATAAAGGTTTTTCGCAAACCACGTGAAGTCCGGCATTAAGGGCTGCTTTGCAGATTTTATAATGGGTTCCATTGGGAGTTGCAATGGAAACAGCATTGATTCCATCCTGACGCTTCCCCTCTTCAGCAAACATAGTGATATAATCCGGATAGCAGCGTTCAGCGGAAACACCCAGATTCGTCCCAAATTCTCTCCCCCTCGCATCGTCAATATCAAAAGCTCCCGCCGTCAATATAAACAGACGGTCTCTTGCCGCGGAATTCCGGTGAATATAACCGATCTGACTTCCTCTTCCTCCGCCTACCATTCCCCAGCGTATCGGCTGATCCAAATGAAACTCTTCATTAAACATCAGATTCTCCCCTTTCCTTATTTATCCGGCCAATATACAGCCCCTGGCTTTTCCACCCAGAGATGCTGCTCTTCAAAATCCGGTCCCAGGTAGGGATTTCCATCCAAATGCCGGATAACCCAGATATAATACATGGCATAGCCTGGCGCGGTTACCTGGGGATGTACTTTATCTGGTATAATTTTCACCGTATCATTATGTTCCAGCAATATTCCTTCATCACCCAGTTTCAATAAGCCAAAACCGTTTTCCGGATAAAATTTATAAAAATAAATTTCCGGCTGAACATGGGAGTGAGAGGGAAATCCGGACCATTTTCCCGGATAATGTACGTCTTCTCCCAGCATCAGATTCGACGCCGGCGTAAGCCTGTGATCCTGCGCAGTTCTCACAATCCTTGTTCCGGCTTCATTCATAAACCCTTTTCCCCTAACCTCTTTCACAATAGCGTCGCCGCAGCGAACCGCAGATTCAAAATTTCGATCATTCTCCGTTCGCATTACGGCCACTTCACTGTCAGCGGCAATACCGGTGATCTTTACTTTTACGCCTGCAGCCACATTCAGACACCAGAGATCATCATCGAGAAAGCTTTCTCTCCTGGCTTTTACCGTCTTACCCTCAAAGGAAACCTCTATTTCTCCATAGATCAAAAGATAAGCCCTCTCCAGCGAAGATTCTTCTTCAAACTTCGTTCCTTCTTCCAGTTTCAGAATCCCAAAGTCCATCATCATGTCACTGTGTTTTCCATTAAGCTCTGTAATTGCATTGTATCCTGTTTTAAAGGGCGCTTTCTGCTGAATTCTCATCTTTTTCCTCCTTCTGCAACTTACTGATAATCCAATATGCTTCCTGTTCTACCCTTTTTATGGGGGATTCAAATAATTTCAGCCGGTCAAATTCTTCCGGACACCTTTTCATCTCCTGCCTTAATGCATCAGCGAACGTTTTCCTTAAAATCGTTCCAAAATTCATCTTCCCGATCTTCTCTCTTTTCAGCTTTGCAATATCCTTCTCCGATATGCCGCTGGAACCATGAATCACCAGAGGAAGACGACAGACCTCCTGAATTTTTTTCAAAACAGAATAATTAATGGCCGCTGTCCCCTCCGTCAGACGATGAATGTTCCCAACCGAAACCGCAAGCCAATCCACATCCGTTTTCATGAACATTCCAGCGGCTTCTTCGGGTGATGTATACCGGATTTCAGTTTGTCCCAGATCACTGTAGGGCACCCGTCCCAATTCTCCTTCCAAAAACACACCGCGGGCATGGGCATACTCTGCCATCTTCTGAGTAATCTTCCAATTTTCCTCAAAAGGAAGCATAGATCCGTCATACATCACGGAGGTGAATCCATTTTCAACCGCCTGACGGATTATCTTCAAATCGGAACAATGATCCAGGTGTACCCCCACCGGCACTTCCGCCCGCTGCCCAAGGGAGAGCAGCAGACGGACCCAACTCTGTATATCCAGCGCCTCTCTGGCGCTTTTATTTATCATCAGAATAACCGGACTGCCTGCTTTTTCAGCCGCCCGTATCACTGCCTGAGCATCTTCATATCCAAAAATATTGAATCCCGGTATGACCTTTCCGGAATCAGCAGCTTCTTTTACATAATCTCTATTCCACCACATCCTCATTCCTCTCAAAATATTTCTTTCTCACCTTTTCTGCTTCAGCAAAATCCGGAATTCCATCGGCGCAGCTAATACTGGTCAATGCAACGGAGGCACAGGCCGTTCCAAGCTGCATAGCATATTCCAGTCCGCAATTATTCAAGAGTCCATATAGCAGTCCGGCAGCATATGCATCCCCTGAACCAAAAGTTTTCACACTTTTTGTAGGTATCGTGCCGCACTGTACTATCGGTCTGTTTTTCACATATCCCCATGAACCTTTAGGACCGTCTTTAACAATCACCAGTTTTACTCCCTGTTCAAGAAGCGCTTTTGCTGAACGTCCATTGTCGTGATTGTCCGGCATGGAAAGATACTCCACTGCATCAAATTCTTCCCGATTACCGATTACCACATCGGTTTGTTCCATTGCTTTTGTATAACATCTGGCCGTTTCTTCCCGGCTGTTCCATCCAAAGGGACGGTAATCTATATCAAGTATCACCGCCGTCCCATGCTTCTTTGCATATTCCATAAGCTGGAACATTGCGTCGCGAGAAGGCTGAACAGATAAAGCCGTTCCTGAAATCAACACTGCACGCGCATCTGCAATATAATTTTCATCAATCTCATCGGGAGTAATTAATAAATCCGCTGTGCCTTCCCGATAAAGATAAGTTCCATGGTGGAAGGCATCGGAGCTGCTGCGGTAGGCTCCGCTGCTTTCTGCGCTTAAAATTTCTGTCAACGCTATGCAGTTCCTCGCTCCGGTTTGATCCACGCGAATCCCAGCCGTATCGATTCCCAATTCCGAGAACTTCTGCAAAATATACTCGCCCATACCGTCTTTTGCCACTTTTCCCACGAATCCCGTCTTCAGTCCCAATCTTGCCGTTCCCTGTGCAATATTTGCCGGAGATCCTCCAACAGATTTCGTAAATGAAGGAATTTCTGCAAAAGAACAGTTAAGCGCCGTAGTATTCAAATCGATTCCAGCCCGCCCTGCTAAGATTAAATCCAATGTTCTTTCCATATGCATCTTTCCTTTCCAGAATCATTCATTCAAAGGAATTCATTCTTTTTTATTCTGTTTTATTTGATTTTATTATATTTTTATTTATGTTTTTTGTCAATCATCAATTCTTTTTTATTTCGATTCCTGGTTTTCAAAAAGAAAAAGCTATGCCGAAACAAAAAATCGTCATAGCTTTTATCACTCTCTTTTACTTATCCAATAAGCGGATACCATGATTTTCAAAATATGTTCTGTATTCTTCCTGTATCTCATCTGCAACCACACAATCCACCTGGGCAAGATCTGCCACTCTATAAATTCCTATATGACCGAACTTCTCCCTGTCCGCAAGCATATACCAACTCTTATGCATATCTGAAATTGCCCGGTAAATATATGTGCTGATTATTGAGTTTACCGTTATTCCCGCATTTAAATCCAACCCAAAACAACTGGTAAATACCTTTGATACGTATACGCTTTTCAAATATTGAGACGCATTTTCAATACTGGAAAAGAACGTTGCATCGTCCACCGAAGTAACTTCCCCTCCGATGATAAACAGCTTGCAGGGAAAGGCAAGCAGATCAGTGAGGGCCGAAATATTATTGGTTACAACGGTAAGATCCTTATACCGGTTTAGCTTTTTTGCAAGCATACAACAGGTGGAACCTGACCCCAGAAACAGCGTGTCTCCGTCTGTCACCATAGAAGCGGCAAGTTCTGCCGCCTTCATTTTCCCTTCATAATTTTCTTTTTCCCCAAACTTTTCTTGGAAATACTGCAAATCAGAGATTCTGTTTTTGTTATAATCAGCCTCCTTATTCAACAAAGCTCCCCCGTATATTTTTTTAATCAGTCCTTCTTTCTGCAGCATCTGCAGATCCTTGCGAATGGTTACATCACTCACCTGATATTTTTCGCACAATTCGCTTACCAGGACCCGCCCATTTTCAATAATTAATCTTCTGATTTCATTGATCCGCTCTTCCTGGAGCATAATATTTCTCCTTCTCCCTTTAAATGTTCTATATCTCACCGCCCATATAATAACACATCCAAACCCAAAACACAACAAAAGCAAACAAAAGCCGAAACAAAAAGCAGCTGCACTTTTTATACAGCTTTTATCATTTCCCCAGGAAATTAATACCGTCCATATTCCAGAGTTGTCTCATACCATGCGCTGAATTTCTCTTCATCATAATGATCGATTACGATAGAACAATCCATCATGAATCCGCCGCCCGGCGCGCAGATATCAAGCATCCGCTTGGTATTCTCAATGATATCTTCTTTCTTTCCATAAATCAGATCGGCAGAAGGAAGATTTCCACAGATGCAGGCTGTATCTCCCAGAATCTTCTTCGCTTTGGCAATATCTACCTGCTCAAACATATAAATAACTTTTCCCTTCGGCACCTGTTTGAGGATTTCCAGACGGGTATTGTACGGTCCTTCCCGGAAGACATAAGGAATCATGCCAAGATTAATAATCTCCTCTATCTCCCAATCCGTCAGATAGTCGATCAATTCATGCATAGCTTCCGGCTCATCATAAAAATTAATCATAGCATCTTCCATCCCCATCAGATAATGGAGTTTCTCAAACACGCCACAGAAGATTTTGGCAGTGACAAATTTCTCTTTACGATCAATGGATTCCGCCTGAGCCACAGCCTCTTTCCAGGCTTCCGCAGACAGAACTACCTCCGGCGCTTTTACATATTCCTTCCATTTCGCAATGTCTTTGCAGACTTTATCCTCCCCTTCGCAGCTTGGAAACGGTCCCGGCATTCCCACCGGAAAAATATTTTTTACTCCCCATCCGTTAATCCATTCCGTTCCGGGAACGATGTTTCCAAAATAAACTGGAAACAAAGAATCGTTCAGCCATTCCTGGTATTCAAACGGTTTTACGAAACGATCTGGTTTTCCGCCTTTTATAGTTTCCATAAAATTTTCTCTTGCCGTCAGCATAATTCCTCCTCCTATTTTTTTCCGCAGGTTAATACCGCATCAATCATCGTTTCCCCATTCTCTCTCCTGGCGTTATATTTACCTTTCGTTCTCCTTCCTCTTGTCAAAAACCTGTTTTCACATTATAGTTATAGTTAAAAAGAGGCGGAAAATTTGTATATATCTGACACGCACAAAAAGAAACTGCTCAGCCAGATCTTTTTTCGTCTCCACAGCCAAAACAGGGGGACTCACCATGAAATTGAGCATGCAGATCGTAGAAAACTGGATTCAGAAATACCACCCAATATCTACCATCTCTTCCACCGAACCAACCATCACCGGGATCCGGCTTTTCTCCTACGATAAAACACCAGATCCCGATTATCTCTATGTAGGACGTGCAAAAGATTTCTTCGAACGATCCAGTTCCGAAGAAGTATTGTTGGTTCACCGCAAAGATGTCATCAGTCTTTCCACCCATGAACTGGAAGATGTCTTTGATGCCGTGATGGACGCTTACGTGTTCTACTCCAACTGGGAGCAGAAAATGTTCGCCGCTTTCCAGCAGCCCAACCCGGAACAGCTGATCATTGATGCCTGTCAGCCGGTGTTCGGCCCCATGTTTTTTACCAATATGAGTCTGCAGGTCACCGCCTATTCCAGAAATTACCCGCTGGGCAGTATCAATCAGAACTGGGATGACTTCATCCGTGTGGGAACGCTCTCCATCGAATCTATGGATCGCCTGCAAAAAGGAGTTTTCCTGCAGAAAATAACAGAAATTTGGGGTTGTGAAGAATTTTATGAAGCGACAGCTGCTCCCTACCCCTATTCCCTTATGGTCAGTCAGGAAAACGCTGTCAGTGAACTGACCGGGCAGATGACCTTAATCAGCCAGGAACCCTTTCCGGAATACCAGAAACATCTATCCACCTTTTTAAAACGGGCGCTGTGCTTCGTAGCCGTTTCCACCACCTCTTTTTCCGGAAATCCAGCTATCAATCTGTTTGGAGAAATCCTCGCCGGCAAACAGAACCATCAGGCCTCGGATCGTCTGCTGACTTATCTGTCAGAATGGGAACCGGAACATTACTGCCTGACCGCCATCCTGTGTAAAACCGACGGAGACTTTACCCCCATGGACTATTACCTGAAATATCTGCAGTCCCGTTTTCCCAAAGTCCTTTTCATGCTTTCTCAGGAAAATTCTCGTTCAGAGATTATATGCGGGATCTGCCTGCATTCTTCCGAACCGCCGGAACAATATTCTCTTCCGGCTGTTTACCGGCAGGCTTTTCAGAAACTTCATCTGAATGCATACACCAGTTTACCTCTGCGCGGTGTACACCGCTTAAGATTTCAGTATCTGCAGGCGCGTTATGCCCGGGAAATGCAGACACAGGATTTTTATTCCTGCGCGCTTTCAGTTCTCACCTCCTGGAATGCCAGTCAGACACTCCGGGAACATTCTCTCCATCCGGTTCTGGAACAGCTGAAACGGTACGACAGCAAGAAACGCACCGATTTCTATGAACTGCTGAAGATTTACCTGCGCAACGAACGAAACCGGGTTATCACTGCCGAAAAATTGTATGTGCACAAAAATACTCTGGTCTACCGTCTGGAAAAAATCCAGAAAAAATTCCATCTTCAGCTTGATGATCCCTATGAACGGGAATATCTGCTGCTGTCTTATCGGTTTGCAGAGTCTATGAAGCAAAAACCCTGACAGACAGATAAGCCGATGCGGCTCATCCGTAAGCAGCATCGGCTTATCTTATCTTTTATATTTTTCCCGGTTTAATATTTTCCATACTCCAGAGTCGTCTCATACCATGCGCTGAATTTTTCCTCATCGTAGTGGTCGATTACGATGGAGCAGTCCATCATAAATCCGCCGCCCGGCGCGCAGACATCCAGCATCCGCTTGGTGTTCTCAATGATATCTTCTTTCTTTCCGTAGATCAGATCCGCGGAGGGAAGATTTCCGCAGATGCAGGCGGTATCGCCCAGGATCTTTTTCGCTTTCGCGATGTCCACCTGTTCGAACATGTAGATAACTTTTCCCTTGGGCACCTGTTTGAGGATTTCCAGACGGGTGTTGTACGGCCCTTCCAGGAATACATAGGGAACCATACCCTGGTTGATGATCTCTTCCATCACTCTGTAGAGAGACGGCCAGTAGAATTTCTCATAGTCTTCATTGCTCATCATGATATCCGTTCCGCCGTGCAGCGGCATAAATACATAGTGAACGCCCTGCTCTTTCAGCCCTCTTACATTTTTCACTGCCAGATCGGTGAAGAAATCAATAGCTGCCAGCACCTTGTCCGGAACTTCAAAAAGATCCATGGGCACATTGATATAACCGCGCAGATTGTCTGCCAGCATATCATAAGGAGCATTCTGACCTAACGTACAGCCCAGCGGCGTCTGCAGTTCCAGCGCTTTCTGTGCCAGTTCACCCTGGGCAGCCACCCATTTTTGCGCCTGCTCGCCTGCACTCATAAGCGTAATCAGCGCTTCCCGCACTTCCGGATCTGCGAAAGCTGTCATAGAAGCGTAATGGCCAAATTCCACCACATCCTGAAAACTCATCTTCGCCAGACCTTTTAATTTTTTATGTCTGCGCGGATAAACTTTCGTCATAAAGAAATTGGAAGGATCTTTAAGGAATTCATCATAATCATCGATATCCATATAGGTAATATCATTGATCTGATATCCGGAATTGCGGCTCAGTCGTCCGTCCGGACTTGGCCAGTTAATTGCAACAGAATCCAGAACTTCCAGCACATTGGAAGGATATGCGGCCGGTCCCCAGTACAAATCGATATCGTACTGTGACAGGATCTTTTCCACGCCGGGTTTCATGTTTCTTAAGTCCATCAGACCTTCATACATGCTGATTCCCGCCGCCTGTACGTAAGCACCGTAACCGAATTTGGGGGCAAAAGGCACCCGGTCGCCTTCTTTTAATGCTACCGCAGCATCTACCCGCGCCTGCCTTGCCTGTAAATTGTTTTCCATAACGTTCCTCCTTTTTATCATTATTATTGTACTTTTTTTGCGGTATTGTCAGTAAATATCCATTAATTTAAATATAACTGATTTTTCTTTCCTTGTATACGTCCAGGGAATATAAAATCGCACCGTTATAATGATCTGTTTTTTGTCTCCGCAGACAAAAAACAGACCTCCGTACCAACGACCCTCTGGAATTGGAACTTAAAACCTGGACACTGTTTGCGAAATATGCTTTCCAGAATGTGGATGCTTTTGAACGAATGTTTTTCGGTGATTACCATGAAAATCTGAACATTTTTTTACCACCTTATTCTTCCGCAACAACCTGAAGGAGCGAAACATACTCTTTCTTACCCAGGCAGCCAATTCCGGTTATTTCCAATACGAAGACGTTCCTGTCATTGCTAATCTGCAATGCATTTTTCCGCACGGAATGCTTCTGGAATACCAGAAGACATACCACACACCCGGCGTCTCCGAAGAGGCCACAGGCATCTTCATCGACACGTTAAAATCCATCGAAACACACAATATGATAAATAATCCGCACCAAAAAGGGAGCCATCGCTTTCGCAGATCCCTCTGTCTTGCAATGACTCCCCAAAACCCCTTATGTAATAATTATAAACCAGTCTTCTCTGCGATGTATTTTCTTGCTTTAATCGCATATTCCAGCGGATTGGCAATAGCCGGATCCTGCTCTGCCTCTACCAGAACGTATCCTTCGTATCCGGATTTTTCAATGATATCAAACAGCGGCGCAAAGTCCACATCACCGTCGCCAGGAACAGTGAACACGCCGTTACGAACACCCTTCAGGAAGCTCCAGTGCTCTTCTTTTGATTTCTTTGCCATTTCCATACGAACGTCTTTCAGATGGATATGTCTTGTTCTGTCAATGTATTTGCTCAGAACTTTCACCGGATCGATACCTGCAAATGTACAATGTCCGCTGTCAAACAGCAGGAATACGTAATTCGGATCTACGCTGTCCATGAAACGGTCGATCTCCTCCTCTGTCTGTACCACAGTACCCATATGATGATGGAAGGTCAGATACATATCTTTTTCTCTTGCAATCTTACCAAGTTTGTTCAGGCCATCTACCAGACGATCCCATTCCTCATCATTCATCACGTGTTTGCCTTCCCATACCGGCTGATCCATCATACCCTGGATGCTGTAGCTCTGCTCGGAGACACCGATCACTTTGGATCCAACGGCTTTCAGGAAATCCAGTTTTGCGACGAATTCTTTTTCCACTTCTTCATAGGGCTGTGTCAGAAGGAAGGATGAGAACCAGGAGTTGCAGATGGTCAGTCCTCTTAATTTCAGAGCTTTATTCAGCTCATCGGGATCGGTGGGATATTTGTTTCCGATCTCACATCCGGTAAATCCTGCCAGCGCCATCTCGCTTACACACTGCTGGAAAGTGTTTTCCGCGCCTAAATCCGGCATATCATCGTTTGTCCAGCCAATGGGAGCGATACCTAATTTTACTTTACTCTTATCTAACATTTTATTCTCCTCCAAATGTTTTTATAATTCAATTTTACTATTTATTATAGTATTTTGCAACAAAAGCTTTCGTAACTTCGGCAGCTTTTTTGATGTTTTCTTCGTGATTCATCGCGTAGTATTCCGGACGGAACTCTTCGATGGTACATACGCCGTCAAATCCGATCTCGTTGAGCGCCGCTGCGATTCCGGCATGGTTTACCACACCCTCTTCCGGCCACAGACGTTTGTCATCGCCGCAGGAACCGATGGGCAGGTCTTCACAGTCATTCAGATGGTATACGAAGATCTTCTTCGGATCTGCTTTTCTGAGCGCTTCCAGGCTGGAGCCCATCTCATGGAAGTGGAAGGTATCCAGCGTCACGCCCACGTTGGGAAGTCCAACCTCCTCTACCACATCATATGCGGTCTGGAACTGGTTGATGGAGCAGGTGGGAACTCCGCAGAACTCTAAAGATACCCGGATGTCCGGACCCATCTTCTGAGCAATATAGCGCAGTCTTGCCGCCGCTTCTTTTTTGATTTCCTCAACGGTTTTGTCCAGTCCTACGTTGAAGGACGGAACGGCGATCAGCATCTTCATGCCGATGGCTTCGCAGACTTTCTTGATCCAGTCCAGATGCCAGTCCATGGCCAGTGTCTGGAAGGGATCCAGCTGGTTGAAGAATTCCAGTGTGTTGTAAGCCCAGGGTTTGATGTTGTGGTTTTTGAACCACTCGCCCAGTTCTTCCAGAGTATGGCCTTCCTGGATGTATTTTGCGATGCAGTCGTAACGGATTTCAAAATAATCAAATCCATATTTTTCGCACATTTCCAGGTCCGCCATCAGAGACTGTCCCTCACAGCGAAGAGCGGTCGCTTCATTAAAACCAATTTTCATTTTTTGACATCCTCCTTAATATAAAATGGCAATTATGCATATCTCTATTATAAAATTTTTCCAGCTGATTGGCAATTATTTTCTGAAAAAGATTTCATCGCCTATAAAAATCCGGCATAACTTCCATAGTAATCGGTTCTATCTGTCCGCTCTTTTGCGCTTTCACAAAAGCGTCCGCCGTTACCGCCGCCGCATATCCGTCCCATGCCGTAGGACCGTTTATCACACCGGCGGCCGCTGCGTCGATCCAGTCTTGAAGTTCCGCATCGTAGGACTCATAAAACCGGTGAATCCAGTTATCCGCCATTTTGCCGGAGATCCTGGTATCTGTCCGTATAATCGGGCTGGAGGGCGACGACAGCTTTACTGTTCCTTCCTCGCACACCACCTCGCAATTGATGTCATAGCCGAATTTACAGTTGACAAATACCTCCACGTCAATACTCATCCCACTCTTCGTACGAAAAATCATAAACTGAGGGTCCTGCAAATGTGCGCATGCGTTTTTCGTTCTCCTGGTAAAGATAACCTGGGCGGATGCGTATTCCTCGCCTGTCAGCCAGCGAAGACAGTCTATCTCATGAATCAGCGTATCATGAACCGCCATCTCAGTCGTATAGGAATCTGCCACCGCAGGATTTCTGTGCGTACAGTGAACCATCAGCGGCTCTCCCAGCTTTCTTTTATCCAGTTCCTCTTTGAGCTGTCTGAACCCCTTATCATACCGCCTGTTAAAACCCACCTGGATCAGATGTCTTCCCGATGCGATTTCTGCCTCCACGATTTTTTTACAGTCTTCTGCCGTTGTCGCCAGTGGTTTTTCACAAAAGATTCTCTTTCCGGCCGCTATCGCTTTTAGCACAACCTCCGCGTGGGTATATCCCGGCGAAGCCACAACCACAGCTTCCACCTTGGGATCTTCTATCAGCTGCTCATTGTCCGTATATGCTTTTCCGCCGCAAAGGGCGGCGCCTTTTTCCGCGCTTTCTTTTGAAGCAGCCGATACCGCCGCCACCCGCACGCCGCGCAGCTTTTCGCTCAATCTTTTGATATGGTCTTTTCCCAGCACTCCACAGCCAATTACACCTACATTTAACATCTCTTTTGTCCTCCCATTCCGTCTTCATGCATCTTTTGACTTTTTAGATTTGATTACCCGTCTGCGGCAGAGTATAACCGGTTACAATCGTCAGATCCGTATAAAAAAATTCCTTTTCCGGATTTTTCCCGTCAAACAAAAGTTCAAACAGCAGCATCACCGCCCGGTATCCCTGTTCCAGTGCGTTCTGCAAAATAGCAAAAGAAATCGCATCATTTTGAAGCCACTTTTCCATGCCCGGCGTAATATCCGTAATGATCAGTTTTATGTCTTTTAGTTTTCCTTCTTTTTCCAGGGCTTCACAGACTCCACCTTCTACGCCTGCCGTTATAAAGATGCCGGACAGATCCGGATACTGCTCTACCATTTCCCGCGTGATATTTTCCGCTATCGCATTGCTGTTATAGGCATATCTGGTATCTTTTACTTCAATCCCCGGATATTTTTTCTCCAATTCCTCTTTAAATCCCTGGCATCTCTTATTCAGACTGGGATTTGTTTCGTATCCGGAAACCGTCGCCACGACGCCTTTCCCCGCCAGGATTTCCCCCATCAGCCCTGCCGCCGCTCTTCCGCACTGATAAGCGTTCTGTCCCACATAGCAGAGACGGCCGCTGTCCTCTATGTCCGTATTGAAAGTCACCACAGGAATCTCATATTCATTCATATATTTTCCGATGAGTTCTTTCGTCGTCTGATTCTGTGCCGGATTGATGGCAATAGTCTGCACGTTATCCGACCGCAGTTCTTCCAGCGCCGCCAGAACCGCCTTCGTATTGATTCCGCGGATTTCTTTCAGAATCACTTCCCCGCCCAGATGCTCCACTTCTTCCTTCGCCTTCGCGATTCCACGGAGCATCTCCTTCATAAAAGGCGTCTCTGTCTCCTGCAGAATCACGCCGATTCGAAAAGAGCGGTTGGTAAGAGCCAGCGCTTTCCCCGCCCTGTTGGGACGATAGCCCATTTCCTGTGCGATTTTGCGGATTTTCTCCGCCACTTCCGGCCGGATTCTCCCCCGGTTATTCAGCGCTCTGTCCACCGTTCCCCTGGAGACTCCCGCTTTTTCCGCTATCTGCTGCAATGTTACTGCCATTCCATCACTCCTGCAAATCAATCATTTTTTCTTATACTTCATCCAGCCAGGTAAAACGTTCGTCATACGTTCCCACCGTCCAGGGATTGTCATCAAAATGCCGGATCATCCAGATGATATACATGCGATATCCCGGCGCAGCCGACTGCGGATGCGTCTTTCCGCCGGGAATAGCGCTGAAACTTCCGTCTTTGATGTAATAAACATCCTCTCCCACAAAGCTGGCGCCGAATCCTTCCGGCCGCTCAAACTTGAAGTAGTAAAGCTCCGGCTGGGGATGGCTATGCGGCAGATACCCGCACCAGTTTCCAGGATCGTTCATGATTTCTCCCAGCACCATGTTGGAGTAGGGCGCCGTCTCATAATCAAAAATCGTGGTAACTTTCCGCTTCGCCGTATCTCCGTATTTCCCACGGCAGCGTTCCTCCCAGGGAATATCTGCCGGCCCGTAAAGTTTTGCCGGAAAATCGCGATTATTATGCGTAGACTGTACCAGAATTTCCACATCATCGGAATCCGCCTGTATGGAAACTTCCGTATCCCTGCACACATGCAGGCACCACAGCCCTTCTGTCCACACGTCTTTCCTGGACACCTGCTTTTTCTGTCCCGCCCAGCAGAGTGTCAGTTTCCCCTGCAGAAGCAGAATCGCCGTCTCTTCTTCCGGTTTTTTAAAGCATTTTACATCTCCTGTTTTCATGCGGAACAGGCGGATGTCCATCATCATGTGTTCGTAGTCGCCCTGATATTCGGTGACGATCTGCTCCCCGTCTTCACTCCACTTGGGATATCCAAAAACTTTTCCCATTCTCTTTTTGCCTCCTGTCATCTAAAAGCGCGGTAAACAAATTCAGTGGAAGACTTACGCCTTCCACTGAACTTAAAAATTAATATTTTCTTGCGATTGCTCTTCCTTCTTTTACTTCCTCCCAGGCTTTGCGAACGCTTTCCTTCTCGGAAGTCGTGGCGATTCCCACATCCCACCAGGACTCATATCCGTCTGTCATGGTCTTCGGAATAACCTTCAGGTCGAACAGGCAGGCTACTGTCTGTTTCTTGGCATCTTCAAGAGCCGCTTTCAATTCTGCAATTGTCTTACAGGTATAGGATTTCAGTCCGTAACCTTCTGCGATCTTCGCATAGTCAACCGGGATCAGATTGCCGGTCGGTTTCTTTCCATCGCTGTAACGGAACTCTGTTGCGATACTTCCGATACCGTGTGTCATCTGCAGGTTGTTGATACAGCCGAATCCGCAGTTATCAAATACCAGAATGTTTACTTTCTTCTGCTCCTGCATGATAGTCATGATTTCACTGTGCAGCATCTGGAAACTTGCATCGCCCACAACAGCATATACTTCATTATCAGGATCTGCCATCTTAACGCCGAGAGAAGCGGCCACTTCGTATCCCATACAGGAGTATCCATACTCAGCATGGTATCCGCCGCGTTTGTCTGTCGTCCACATTCTCTGGGAACAGCTGGGAAGGCTTCCGCCTGCCGTGATATAGTTGGCATCCTTATCGATCACCTCGCGGATGGCCGCCAGAGCCGCTGTCTGTGTGATCAGACCGCCTGTCATCTTAACGAACTCCGGAATCGTACGCGGATCTCTGTCTTTGATGATCGGCTCGAAATCATCGCCAGTGTATTCGATGGAAGCAAGACGTTTCATCTCTTCATCCCACTGTTTCTTAACTTCTTCGATTTCTCCGCTGTAAGAAGAAACATAATTTCTCGCTCTCAGTTTTTCAGAGAGAGCTTCGATGGTTACTTTCGCATCACCCACAGCTTTTACCGCATCCATCTTGTATGCATGGTATTTGTTGTTGTTGATAGTAACGAATTTAACGTTCTCATTCTTGAACAGCCATTTGGAACTGGTGGTAAAGTCGGAAAGTCTGCTTCCGATAGCGATTACAACGTCAGCGTCTCTTGCAATCACGTTGGATGCCAGCGTACCGGTTACGCCGATACCGCCCAGGCAATAGGGATGGCTGGATTTGCAGGCGCTCTTTCCTGCCTGGCTCTCGCCAAAGGGAATTTTGAACTCTTCGCAGAATTTTTCTACCGTTTCGCCTGCCAGAGAATATTTCACACCGCCACCTACGATTACCAGCGGTTTCTTTGCATTGGCAATTACTTCTGCCACATCTTCCAGTTCTTCGTCAACCGCAACCGGTCTTGTGATTCTGTGAACTCTCTTCTGGAAGAAATAATCCGGGAAATCATAGGATTCACCTTCTACATCCTGGCAGAGTCCGATAGCCACGGCTCCTGTCTCAGCCGGATCTGTCAGCACACGCATCGCGTTGATCAGCGCTGTCATGATGTGCTCCGGACGGGTAATACGATCCCAGTACTTGGTCACCGGTTTGAAGGCATCATTGGTGGTAACAGCAAGGCTGTCGCTCTGTTCCAGCTGCTGCAGAACCGGATCCGGCTGTCTGGAAGCGAAAGTATCTGCCGGGAATACCAGCAGCGGAATATTGTTAACTGTAGCGGTTGCGCAGGCGGTAACCATGTTGGCTGCTCCCGGTCCTACGGATGACGCACAGGCAATGATTTTCTTTCTGTTATTCTGTTTTGCAAATGCAGTAGCAACGTGGCACATACCCTGCTCGTTTCTTCCCTGCATAACTCTCAGCTGACCCGGATTGGTATCCAGCGCCTCGCCCAGGCCTACTGCAATACCATGGCCAAAGATCGTAAAGAAACCTTCCACAAATTTTGTTTCCTGACCATCCTGGCTCACATACTGATTGTCAAGAAATTTTACAATCGCCTGAGCAACTGTCATTCTGGTTGTGTTTGCCATTGTTATGTATCCTCCTATTCTTTGCAACGGCTTTTGGCCGTCTGTTGCGTGCCTTTTTGTCACGCACGCCCGTTACCTTTTATGCATTTATTCTAACACCTGACAGCCGTCTGCGCAAGCATTTTTTGTTGGTATTGCCTTATTTTATGTAATTACCAAAAAACAGAACCCAACTTGGTACTGTTGCACAAAAAATCCGGCACGCATTTGGCACGCAGGCACGCGAAAATCTTTCATCCATCAAACCTCAAAGGTCTTTTTCCAGTTACGGAAGATTATATCTGGTGATAATTTTGATATCCGTAAACATCATTTCCGGCTGCAGCTCCCGCCGCCGGATCAGGTACTCATACAGCCGCCGGACCGCCCGGTATCCCTGCATATAACCCTCCTGATCCAGGACAAAATCAAAATAGCCCTTTTTCAGCGCTTCCACATTTTCCAAAGTCAGATCATAAACGATAACATAGGGCCTCTTCCCCGGTTTCATCCTGTCAAAAGCCGCGCTGACCCCGCTCTGCCCCATGCAGGCGACAAAAATTCCGGCCAGATCCGGCTCCCTCTCCATGGTGCTGACGATAATCTGCTCCACCTCTTTGGAATCTCCGGAACTGCTCTGTACCCCCAACAGTTCCATCCCCGGAAAGGAACGTTTTACCTCGTCCACAAAACCTTCCACTCGCAGACCGTTTACACTGTTGGTAAAAGATCCGGTGATGATCAGAATTTTTCCGGCGCCGCGGGTCAGCATCCCCATCAGGCCTGCAGCCGTGCTGCCGCTCTTGCGGTTATCCAGTCCCACGAAGCAGCTGCGGCCTGTGCCCACAATATCCGAGTTAAAAGTTACAACCGGTATATTCCGCTCCTCCGTCAAGCGGTTTAGTCTTCTTCTGACCCCTTCACTTTCCACGGGCATAATAGCCAGAGCCGCGATATTCTTCTGATCCAGTTCCTCAATGGCTTTCAGCTGCTCTTCCTCATTTACCGAAATAAGATCCCGCACGCAAAGCGCCACGCCCCGTTCCTTCAGTTCTCTCTCGATGTCCCGGATGCCCTGATGAATCTGAATCATAAACGACGATTCCGCCATCTGTGTGATCACACCGATCCTGATTTCCTGCGTTTTACTCTCCTCTGATACCCTTCTTTTCTGCCCTGGATGATAATCCAGCTCCTCGGCGATTTTCCAGATTCGCTCAGCCACTTCCGGACTGATGCGCCCCCGGCGATTCAGCGCCCGGTCGACCGTACCTCTTGATACGCCGGCCAGCTGCGCTATCTGTCTGATCGTTCCGGCCATGCCCATCCTCACTCATAAAGATATTTCTGATTTTCTTCCAAATCTATGTTTCCCTGATCAATCCACTGATAACCGGCATTGATCATCTCATCGTTGTCCAGAGTCAGGATGGCCCTGGCTGCGGAAATTACCGTCGCATACCCCATACCATAAGGATTCTGACATATAATCCCCACCTCGCGTCCCTCACGGACCGCTTTTAACTGCTTTTCACTGGCATCGAAACCGGCCAGTTTCATATCCTGATACTCCGGATTTTTTAAAATATCCAGCACTTCCGCCGCCGCATTCTCATCCGTCACAAAACATCCTTTCAGATTGGGATGATTCTCCAGAATTTCTCTTATCCTTTCTTCCAGACTTCTGTCATCCTCTGGATCATCCCCATAGACGGTATCCACTATCGTGACGGTCTTATGCGCGTTGGTAATCTCGCTCTCAAAACCAAGCACACGATCTGTCAAAGATTCCGTATTCTGCTGGGAAGACACGATCAGGATCTCCCCGAAATCTCCCACTGCCGCCGCCAGACGTCTGGCGGCCTCAGCGCCGGCTCCATAGTTGTCTGTCTTGCAGATGGTATCCATCATCTCCTTCGAAGAAACGCCGGAGTCAAACCCGATCACCGGGATCCCATTCTCCTGGGCATTCTCCAGCTGGGCGCTGCAGGATTCCACATCGATTGCCGCCAGACAGAGAACCTGGGGATTTTCTGCCAGTACGGCGTCCACGATATTGATCTGCTGCTCGGCATCGTCCTCCTGATCCGGCCCTTCAAAGGTCATGGTGACTTTTTCATTCCCTTCCAGTCCCGCTGCCTCATTCAGATCCTCCACCGCCATCTCCATTCCCGTGCGAATCGCTTTCCAGTAATTTCCCTTCGTGGTTTTGGCCACCACTGCAATCCTGGTTTTCGGAGGCAGCTCAAGGCCCTCCGCTAAAGTGTAATCTATGGCCAACTGGCTTTCCTGGGGCAGTTCAATCTCTATCTCATCCGTCTGATCATTTTCTGTCTGCCCCTCATCCGTTTCTTCCTCTTCTTCCTGGATTTCCTCCGCCTCTTCTGCCGATTCTGTGTTGTCTTTTTCTGAACTTTCCTGCTTTTTCGCACATCCGCACAAGGTCGCCAGCAGCATCCCCGCCATCAGAAGACTCAGGTATTTTTTCCACATGGAATATATTCTCCTTTCTATTCCCGGTAAAATCTTTTCAATTTCGACTTGGGCAGCTCAAAAACCATTCGTTTTTGATCCCCAGGATAGTGAAAAGCCAGCGCGTAAGCGCACAATGCCAGAGAATCTCCTCCCCCGTCCGGATTGTATTTCCGATCCCCTGCCAGAGGCAGACCAGCATGAGCCATCTGCAGCCGGATCTGATGAAACCTGCCGGTATCCAGGCAAATCTCCACCAGCGCTTCCTGATCCCATTGTTTTAAAAGACGGTAACTCAACCTGGCCTCTTTGGCGCCTTTCTCCCCCCGGTCTGCAATCCGCGCCATATGAGTTTTTCCATCCCGCACCATCCAGTCTCTGAGAAATACCTCTTCCCTGGTTTTTAGTTTCCCACAGACGATCGCCAGATAACGCTTTTCCATCTGCCCATTTGTAATCTGCCTGCTCAGATCTGCAGCCGCCGCCTTATCCTTGGCAAAGACCAGCAGCCCTTCCACCGGCTGATCCAGACGGTGAACGATTCCCAGATATGGGATCCGGTTTTTGGCTCCTGTTTCCTCTTCTTTCAGATAATTTTTCAGCATACTTTCCAGATCCGGCCGTCCAAAGGAACGATTCTGCACAGCCAGTCCGGCAGGTTTATGGACAACTAAAATTTTTTTATCTTCAAAAACAATCCAGTCTTTCATACACCTATTATATAATAAAAACGCAGAAACAAGCAACCGCTATATCTATTAACATTCGATATAACGGTTGCTCTAAAATTCTGCGTTATTCAATTTTCTACCTTCTCTTAAAATTTATAATCAGATCAACTTGTTACGAAACAACTCTTGGTTCCATATTCAATTATCTATATAAATTTTAATTCTTATTCCCTGCTCGTAAGTTTTTCTTACTTAGAAGTTACTATATCCTTTTTTATATTAAATTGACATTTAATATATTTCATCAATTGATACTTTAAAATGCGCTTCTTTTACGATAATCAATTCTCTTCAGGAATTATTTCTTCTTTCTTTCGATTTCCGTTTCTCACTTCTATCATCTGAATACTACTTCAGGAATTTGATTACAGTTTATTGATTTTTCAGAAACTGATTTCTCGTCTCAAATCTCTCTACTTCATCTTTAATACTATATCTATCCCTTACTACTTCTTCTTCCGATTCTGTCCTTTACTTCTATCTTCCGACTTCCGATCTTTGCTGTTCACTGATTTTAGATTGAAAATCTGTAATCCAGGTAGCACTTTTATTTTTCTTTTGACGAATCATAATTCAAAATCTGATTATTATATTTCTTCACATATGATAATCTTTGAATTATGTTTTGTGGTATATGTTCAATATGAAGACTTGCTTGATATATACCTTTTTACTTTTTCCTCTGAGATCTTACAATCAAGGGATTTATATAACTCATATGTAAAAGGTCTTCTCGCCGGGAACTGCTAAGCCATACCACTTTCATATTGATGGTTATGATTTAAAGTGTCCAATGGACCAACCTCCTTTTTTCATATTTCTTTATCAAGTAAGAAATAATGAAGTTGTTTTGTTTTGATGTAATTATAATAGCAGATCCCCATTCATTTGTCAACACATTTTTTAAAAATTATTTTTATTTTTTTATAACATTTTTCTTTACTCGCAATTAATTGTGTATTATTTGTATTTTTTAAAATTTTCTGTATATTTATTTTTCTCGAAAAAAGGCTGACTTCCTGTTTTTTCAGAAATCAGCCTTTTTCAGATATTACCTTTCTTTTCTTTTTTTCAGATATGTTTCCAGAAAATCCACCAGCTTTTCCATCTCCTTTTGCGTGCCGATGGTGATTCGCAGATAGTTGTCAATCCTGGGTTTATCAAAATAACGGACATAGATATGGTTCTGCCTCAGCGCTTCAAACAGTTCCCGGGCGGGGCATTCCCCATGACTGGCAAACACAAAATTGGCGCTGGAATCTTTCAGTGTGAACCCCAGACGGCGCAGCTGCTCCTGTGTCCATTGCCTGGTTTCCTGTACTTTGCAGATCGTCTGCTGGAAATAAACTTCATCCGCAATGGATGCCGCGCCGGCTTCCAGAACCGTCATATCCATGGTATAGGAATTAAAAGAATATTTTACATCATTAAGACAGCGGATCATCTCCTCGCTTCCGCAGGCGTAACCAATCCGCATTCCCGCCATGGAACGGGATTTGGAAAAGGTCCGTACCACCAGCAGATTATCATATTCCTGCAGTAACGGCAGAGCTGTATCCGCTCCAAAATCCACGTATGCCTCATCCACAATCACCGCTGTCTCTCTGTTATGCTCCAGGATAAAGCGGATCTCCTCCAGAGGCAGAGCCGTACCCGTGGGAGCATTGGGATTGGGGAAAATAACGCCTCCGTTTTCCTGTTTATAATCTGCGCAGGAAATTTCCAGTTCCCGGTTCAACGGTACTTTCACATATGGAATACGCAGAAGATCCGCCCACACATCATAAAAAGAGTATGTAATATCCGGAAACAAAATCGGTCTGTCCCCATTGAAAAACGTCATAAATGCCATCGCCAGCACATCATCCGATCCCACCCCGACGAAAACCTGGCTTTCTTTCAGTCCATGATAACCGGCTATGGCAGAAACCAGTTTGTGAGCCGTGGGATCCGGATACAGCCGAAAGGCATCGCAGTTCAGATTCCGGATCGCTTCTTTCACTTTCGGCGATGGCGGATAGGGATTTTCATTGGTATTCAGTTTTATCATATCCGGGTCATCGGGCTGTTCTCCGGGAACGTAGGGCACCACCCGTCTTACATTATCTCTCCATGATTTCATCCTCTTGCCTCCCATTTCTTCTTCGGTTTCTCAGTATACCTGTTTTCCCGGCGAAATGCAACCTCACTGAAATAAAAATGGGTCCATTGCCGGTTTTTGACTGGCAATGGACCCATTCTTTCATTTACGGGTTAAATTATGTAAATCTTCTGATCGCCAGAATCGTTTTGCAATCTGCGCTTCTGTCATGGGTAATACCCCAGGCGCTTCCCTTCGCTTCCACGATTCCGCCATATCCGTCATAGATCGCCACATGACCGGAATAGCAGATTACATCACCGGCCTGTGCCTCCGACAGACTGCCTACCGGAGATCCCAGTGATCTCCATCCGGAAGATGTGGTATATCCGCCGCTGTATACGCCGCAGTTCTTCAGAACCTGGTATACAAAGTGGGAACAGTCAATACCGTTCGTCAGGGAATTTCCTCCCCATACATAGGGATTGCCGACAAACTGATCCGCATAAGCTACGATAGCGCTTCCTGAGGAGCCGCCGCCGGAATAGCTGGTGTCTTCCTCCTCATAACTTTCCTCATAATAGCTGTCATCAGAGGATTCTTCCTCGTAAGACTCTTCTTCGTAGGACTCTTCTTCATAAGATTCCTCGTAGTATTCCTCATCGCTGCTGCCGCTGTCAGAATCGTTCTCTGTGTATTCCGCATCATCAGAAGCCTCTTCCTGAGCCGCTTCTTCCGCACGGGCTTCCTCTGCTGCCTGCTGACGGGCTGCTTCCTCTGCTGCCGCCTGTCTAGCCGCTTCTTCTTCCGCTGCCCGACGGGCTGCTTCTTCCTCTGCGCGTCTGCGCTCTTCTGCCAGACGATTCAGCTCTGCCTCCTGCTCCGCGATCAGATTACTGATCTCTTCCGCCTGCTGACGGGCTGTGGCAATCTGATTTTCGTAATCGTCGCTGGCTGCTTTCTTGGCATCGATCTGATCCTGCAGATCAGACTGCTGCTCTTCCAGATCTGCTTTCTGGGACTCCAGTGAAGCTTTCTGCTCTTCCAGAGCTGCCTTTTGCTCTTCCAGTTCTTTTTTCTGGGACTCCAGTGAAGCTTTCAGTTCTTTTACTTCCTTTACCACCTGGACATAAGCTTCCAGCTGAGCCCGGTCATAATCCTGCAGATCCTGTACGTAATCCGCACGGGTCAGTACTTTGGAAAAATCCTCGGAGTCAAAAAGCATCTGGAACCAGGCGCTTTCCCCGCCGTTTTCATATATGTACTGGATACGCTTTTTCATATCCTCATACTGTTTGTCACGGGTATCTTCCGCTTCCTTCAGATCCGCTTTCGTCTGTTCAATCTCTGCTTCCTTGGAAGTGATATTTTCTTTTGTTTCGGTAATCTGTCCCTCAGTCGTTTCGATGTCGCTCTTGGCCGCATCAATCTGAATCATCAAATCCACCATTTCCGCATCCATAGAGCTGATTTCCGCCTGAATCTCGCTCTGTCTTTCGGACAGATCGTCAATCACAGCATTGGTTTCGCTCAACTGACTTTCCGCCTGGCTTTTCTGCTGTCTTAACTCGTCTTCTGTTGTCGCCAATACAGTTACTACCTGAGAAATGGTCAAAACAAGTCCCAGCAGCAGGCATACCATTCTTTTTTTCATGTTAAAATCTCTCCCTGTCGCTCGTTATGGTTTTGTTTTTCCTTCGTAATTTTTTCGTAATATTTTCACTTTCTGCTCTCTATCATAGCACGACCGCAGGGAGAAATCAATACTTTTTTTACCTTTTGTAATTTTCGCGTAACAATTTCGTAATGTTTTTTGAGGAATTATGTCATCAAAACGGCTCTCCCACTCCAAACTCGTAGATCGTCCGATGGCAGTATTCTTCTCCTAATTTCAGCCAAATACCCGGAAAGTTTTCATGATGAACCGCATCGGGAAAAGCCTGGGTTTCCAGACAGAATCCCTGCCGGAACCCGTAGGATACCCCGCCTTTCCCCGTCTGCGGCCCCAGATGATTTCCTGTATAAAACTGCATCCCCGGCTGATCCGTTCTGCATACGAGGGAAATACCGCTCCGTTCACTGTAAGCGGCGGCCGCTTCCCAGATCGTCTCACTTTTCTGGTGGTTCAAAACATAGTTATGATCATATCCCTCTCCGATCGCCAGCTGCTCATCGTCCGCCCCTATCCCCTGTCCGATTGGTTTAGGAACACGAAAGTCAAAGGGCGTTCCCGTCACCGAACGCAGTTCGCCTGTGGGAATCTGCGTCTCGTCCACCGGCAGGAATTCATTGCCGTGTATCTGCATTTTCTGTTCCATCAGATCCTGACTGTCGTGACCGGACAGATTAAAATACACGTGATTGGTCAGATTACAGATCGTATCCTGATCACTGACGGCGTGATACGTAATGCTCAGACGATTTTCATCATCAAAGGTATAATACACATTCACATCGAGATTACCCGGATACTGTTCATCCAGATCCGGACTGAAAAGATGCAGCTTCAGTGTATTTCCTTCCGGGTGAACCTCCCAGACCTTTCGGTAAAAACCACAGGGGCCTCCATGAAGATGATTGGAACCGTTATTTAATGCCAGCTGATATTGTTTCCCGGCGATGGTCACCTTCCCGCCTGCGATCCGGTTGCCGCACCGGCCCACCAGCGCGCCAAAATAAGATTTCCCCTGTTCGTAATCCTTCAGCTGGTCGTATCCCAGCACCACATCTGTCAGCTTTCCTTCCCGGTCGGGTACCTTCAGAGATACGATCGCTCCCCCATAACTGCATATGGTTGCGCTGGCGCCCTTTGCATTCACAATGGTATAAAGCGCCGTCTGTTCCCCCTTTTCCGTCTCTCCAAATGGAACAATTGTAATTCCTGCCATAGCTTCCCTCTTTTCTGTTTACAACGCGGCGATAAACCGTTCAAAGGCCTCCTTGCCTTCCTGCGTTCTCTTGAACACGCCCGCATCCTCCAAAACCTTTTCAAAGACCTTGCCCACTTCTTTGCGCAGGATCGGCATTATGTTATCCTCTGTTATTATATCATAAGAAGGAAGAAATTTCTTCACCCAATCGCTATGTTTTTTCAATTCCTCATTATCTTCGATTGCTTCATGATTCAAAATCGCTGCCGCCAGATCGTTTAATTCTTTTTTCAGACGCGCCGGCAGTACTGCCAGACCCATAACCTCGATCAGCCCGATATTTTCCTTTTTGATATGATGAAGCTTTTCATGGGGATGATAAAGCCCCAGCGGATGCTCTTTCGTCGTCAGGTTATTTCGCAGCACCAGATCCAGTTCATATTTCCCATCACGCATCCTGGCAATGGGTGTGATGGTATTATGGGGTTCCTCGTCTGTATAGGCGTAGATCACCGCTTTTTCATCCGTGTAATTTCTCCAGGTGTCCAAAATGTGCTCCGCCAGTTCTGCCAGACGTTCTGCATTTTCACCCTCCAGCCGCAGGACGGACATGGGCCATTTCACGATGCCCGTTTTCACATCTTCGTATCCTGCGATCGTATAGGTTTGCTCCACTTTCGCTCTTGCCATGGCAAACTCATGGCATCCGCCCTGGAAATGATCATGGCTTAATATGGAACCGCCCACGATGGGAAGATCTGCGTTGGATCCCAGGAAATAGTGGGGGAATTTTCCGGCAAACTCCAGCAGTCTCCGGAAGGTAGTCCCGTTAATCTTCATGGGAATATGTTTTTTATTCAGCACGATACAGTGTTCATTATAATACACGTAAGGAGAATACTGCAGTCCCCACTCCTCCCCCTGGAGTGTAAGGGCAATAATCCTGTGATTCTGTCTGGCCGGATGGTTCACTCTGCCTGCATATCCTTCATTTTCTTTACAGAGCAGACATTTGGGATAACTGCTGGAAGCCGCATTGCGGGCCGCTGCAATATCCCGGGGATCTTTTTCCGGTTTGGACAGATTGATGGTGATTTCCATATCGCCATATGCGGTCTGCGCCTCCCATTTTTCATCGCGGGCAATTCTGTCCCTGCGGATATAATTACTGTCCTGACTGAGCTGATAGAAATAGTCTGTGGCCTTCTTGGGAGACTCTTTATATAATTCCCAGAAAGTCCGATTCACCTGTGACGGCCAGGGAACCATTTTCCCCATCACCTTTGTATCCAGAAGATCCCGGTACGTCACAGTATCCTGCTCCATCACGCCGCGGCTGGCCGCATCATCCAGCAGTTCATTCAATACAGGAGCCAGTTCCACCTGACTGTAAGTCTCCTCCGGTTCCTCATACTCGTCCAGTTCCAGCGCTTCCAGAATCTGATTGCGGACAAAATCCACATCCCCTTCTTCTATCATCTGATGTTCCAGCCCGTAAGTAACCAGTTTTTTTATCGCTTCATTTACCATATTTCCACTCTCTCCTTACATAACCTGAATACCGCCGTAGGTTCTGATTTTCAGAACATGGCATGCCCCTTCGCCAAATACCAATTCTATTCTTTCTTTATATTCTTTTACAAAACTATTTTGCACGAAAGCCTGGATCGTCCCCGCAAAACCGCCGCCGTGGACACGGCAGACTCCGTTTTCTCCCAGGATTTCCTCACTGAGCGCCAATGCTATGGACATACTCTGATGCTGCACGTCATGGTTGGTATATATGTTTTGAAGATATTTGAAAGAAGAATCTCCGGATGCCTTCACCAGTTCCAGAAAGCCTGCAAAATCCGATCTTCCCAGAGCCTCCGTTTGCTCTTTTACTCTCTCGTTTTCATTGAAGAAATGCATTGCACGCAGTACGCAGCGATCGTCCAGTTTTTCTCTGAGAGAAGGAATACTGCAGATAAATTCTTCTTTGTCCACATCGCGCAGTACCTCTTTTCCAAAGACCTGGGCCACCTTTTTCATTTCCAGCGGAATCATGGCATAATCTTCCGTCAGATCCGCATGAGATCCCTTCGTATCCACAATACACAGACTGTAATCTTCCGTTCCCATATCCACCTGTTCCACCACCGGATGGGTCGGATCAAGAAAGTCGATATAAATCAGGCCGCCGACGGAGCATGCCATCTGATCCATCAGTCCGCAGGGTTTCCCAAAATATACATTTTCCGCATATTGCCCGATCATGGCGGTCTCCACCGACGGAACTTTCATCTCATTAAACAGACCGGAGAAAACCGTTCCCAGGATCGATTCAAAAGCGGCGGAAGACGACAGCCCCGCACCATTTAACACATCGCTGGTCACATAGATATTGCAGGCGCCGATCTGATACCCTCTGTCTGTCAGGCCTTTTAAAACACCGCGGATCAAACCTCTGGATGTGCCTTCCTCTTCCGGTTTCTTCTCCAGATCCGCAGGATGAATCTGTTCCTTTGGATACCCTTCTGACACAACCGTGATACAGTTTTCCCGGCTGTATCCCGCTACTGCCACAGCATCCAGATTCACCGAAGTTGCCAATACTCTTCCGTGCTGATGATCCGTATGATTTCCGGCAACCTCACTTCTGCCGGGAGCACTGTAAACAGCCGCTTCCCCCTGTCCGTATAACGTCTCATACTGCTGCAGTGCTTTCGCGTAACGGCCGCGCTGTCTGGGAATCTGCTCTTCATCCAGATAGATTTCCCGAAGCGCTTTGTCATGCACCCCATCCATAAATTCCTGTGCTAAAACTTTTACCTCTTTCACGTACTGATACCTCCTTTTGAGTAAATTATATTATTGTTTTACTAAATATTCAATATTATTTTACTAAATTTATTCCCAAAAAACGCGGCTGTTTTTTGTCGCAATCTCACAAATTGAACTGTCCTTTTCCTGCATATCTTTTATTTTCTGCCATTTCCTGATATAATAAATCGGAATGATAATGAATTTACTAAACGGAGGCAATCTATGGCAACCATCAAGGATATTGCCCGGGCCGCTCAGGTCTCTCCTGCTGCCGTATCCCGTATACTGAACCAGGATATGACCCTGAACGTGACGCCGGAAACCCGTCAGAAGGTTCTGGATACCGCGCGGGAAATGCATTATGTGAAGAAAAACCGCCCGCCCCGTTCTCAGTTTACGATGGGCATCGTTCAGTGGTTTTCCGCTCAGGAAGAAATTAACGATTCTTATTATCTGACGATCCGCCAGGGAATCGAGGATTACTGTAAAAACCGGGGGATTCATGTGATTCGCACCTACAAAGCCGATGTGGGCTATGAAGATCTGTTAAAAGATGTGGACGGCCTGATCTGCATCGGAAAATTCTGTCCGGAAGAAATTGCCATGCTGAGAAATATCACGGATCGGATTTTGTTTCTGGATATGCCGGTGGCGGATACGGATGTCACCACCATCACGCTGGATTTTGACCAGGCTGTCACCCTGGTACTTTCCTATCTCTACGAAAAGGGACATCGGAAAATCGGTTTTTTAAGCGGGAGAGAATACCTGGGAAATAATCAGCTTTTCCCAGATGAGCGGCCGGATATTTTTACCGGTTTCTGCAGGAAAATGGGGCTGGAATATGAACCTTATCTGCTGGAAGAATCTTTCAGCAGCGACTCCGGTTATCGTATGATGAACACACTGATCGAAAAAGGCTCTTTGCCGGACGCCGTTTTTGCCGCCAGCGATCTGATCGCCATCGGCGCGCTGAAGGCCCTGACAGAACAAGGATACCGCGTCCCGCAGGATATCGCCCTGGTCGGGTTTGATGATCTGTCCATCACCAGCTTCACCTCTCCCCCTCTCACCACCGTCCACGCACCCACCTATGAAATGGGGCATTACGGCGCCCAGATTCTGCATCAGTTCAAGAATCCGGGAAACAGCTGCGCCATGAAAATCAAACTGCCCTGCTATCTGGTGGAACGGGAATCCTGCTGATGCAGCATTCCCTTTTTGAAGGAGACCGACTATGAAGTACCGAAATATTATGAACATCTCCCTTCAGCAGATACAGATTTTTCTGAAGTGCTGCCAGTACCAGAATTATTCCCGTGTGGCAGAGGAGTATAACTTTACCCCTTCCATGGTCAGCAAAACCATTAAAAATTTGGAAAATCTGCTGGGGATTCCTCTTTTTATCCGTAAATACCATCGGCTGGAACTGACTCCGGCCGGCAGGGAACTGGAAAAAGGCTGGAAAAATCTCTCTCAGGATCTGATAAAAACCATTACCAGGGCTTTTGATGTGCAGGAACAGCTTTCCGCGCACATCCGCATCGGAGTACTGGAAACCACCAGATTCTGCGCCGACTATGTGACCATGAAACTGGAAGACAAACTTCCGGAGGAATGTATCCGGAATATCGAATGGGAACGACGGGATATGCATGAACTCCCTCGCTCTCTGGAAGAAAATCTGGTGGATCTGATCATCACCTGGTCCGGAGAAACTCCGTATCTCAACAGCAAAATCAGCGGGTGGAAAAAGATTTTCGTTTCTCCCGATGCGGTATTCATTCCCCGGGGACATCCTCTGTACAATGCGCCCCTTACTTCTTTTTCAGAGTGTCGTGCTTACCCTTTTATCTCATTGTCTCCAGCCACTTATCCCCATTACTATCAGTATCTGGAAGCGCTTTGTCACGACTACGGTTTTTCTCCCGTCCTCTCTACGCTGTGCGGCAGTACGGACTCCGCCCGCTATAACCTTTCCATGGGGAAGGGAATCTATGTGGCTCCCAGCCTCCTGTGTGCAGATTGGGAATCAGAAGATATAGAGAAATGGGAAATCCCCGGCGAGGCCCGCTCCGGACTGATCATCGCCTGGGAAAAAGAACATCTGACTCCCGCTTTGAAACAGATCATCGACATAATCGCAAGTTGAAAGACACTGTTCCATTATGGCACAGTGTCTTTCTCAACGATCGTTTTACGAATACCTCCCCTCACGCTACAATAACAGATAACAGAAATCAATCTATTTGGGAGGTAATATAACATGGCAGAAGAGAAAAATTTTTTAAGCTACTCGGCAGCAACCTTTGAAAATCTGGCCAACTGGCCTGACGCTGACATTCCCCTGATGGCTCTGGTGACAGAATTAATCCCCGAACTGTGCGGCGTACCCTACGACTATCTGCTTCGAGACGATCCGGCCGCCATGGCAGAATGCACCCTGCTGGTTCAGGAATATCTCCATCTGGATACCATCATTGCCAATATGGATATCTATAACTTTGAGGCGGAAGCCATGGGCGCGAAACTTCGGTTCTATCCGGACCACTGTTCCGACATCGACCGCAGCGAATACTTTATCAAAGGCCCGGAGGATCTGAACAAAATCCACTTCGACGGGCTGGATACCGGACGCTTCCCCTATCTGATCCGCTACTGCGAAGCTTACAAGAAATACACCGGGGCTGACACCTTCCCCATGTTCTCCGCTCCCTGGACTCTGGCCGGCAATCTGTACGGCGTGGACAATCTGGTAATGGATACGGTAGAGGATCCGGAATTTGTCACAGAATTTCTAAATCGCATCGTGGACGATTTCCACGTTCCCATGTTTAAAGCTCTGGCAAAGGTACTGCCCGGCTTTCATCAAGTATCTCTGGCGGACGCCTTTGCTTCCGTCCCGGTTGTAACACCTCAAATCGTACGGGAATTTATCCGTCCCTCCCTGGAACGGCTTATGAAGGAATTGAACATGCCGGGGATTACCATGCAGGACACCGCATTTTTCGGCACCGCCCAGTTATCCGGCAAGGCCCGTAAAGAATACGAGGATTTTATCATCTGGTCCAACGACATGTTCTTTTGCATCGATCCAGATCTGACTGAACTGACACCGGAATACGCCAGACAGGTGGCCACCGACCACATGGTTCCTCTGATGGCAGGTATCTCCGCCAAGCAAGTGGAATTCGGCTCCATCGAAGAGACAGTGAGTATTATTAAAAACTTTGTCCTGAATGGTAAAAACGGACCTACACCGCTATTTTTCTTCTTCAATAATCTTTCACCCCGGACCTCCATCGACCGGCTGCTGGCTGCCACAAAAGCTGTCCGCATCTACGGAGCCCCGGGCGCAGATGAAAATACGCCTTATGAACTTCCGGAAATTCTTCCTTTTGAAGAATTCCTGAAGGAAAAAATAGCCGACAATCCGGCCGGCTATACCTTCGATTGGCTGACAAAATCCAAGTACAGTTCTTTGAAATAAGATAAGGAAAGGAAATGGTGTCGAGAGCATTTCTCCCGGCTCCATTTCCTTATTTTACTGCTTACCAGCTCTCTGACAACAGGAAATCAACCAAATGCACGATGCGAATACCGTTGTCGATACCCACATCCATGCCGTTTGTTGTCACTACATATTTCGGATAGTGGTCCGGAATCTCCATTAAATTTCCAATCTCCCGATCCGAGTTTTCGGGCAGCTGCACACAAACCTGAACATAAACCTTCTCATTCCGGCGGACACCGATAAAATCAATTTCCCTGGATGCGTTTTTTCCGACTAATTTCCCAATGCAGCAATCGGAACCCAAAACTTGACATGCACACAATATATTTTTCCTGTTTAACCGTATAAACTTTTAATATAGAACAACTTTTTCTATTTACTATACAGATTTACCGGGAAATAAAGTTAACATTTTTGGCAGCAAGGACAGTATACGCTGCTTCTGCCGCCGATCACGCTTTGTTCCAGGAGACACTCCTTGATGGTTTTCCTTCGTTTTCCCAGTCTGGAAGCCAGAACCGTCCAAAACGGCGGGTATCGGAAAAACGCAGTTCCAGCCCGCCGCTCCATTGCCTTCACCATCCGGCCTGTCGTTCCTTTGCAAAACTGGTCGGCCAAGGGGCGCGCAATGACTTCCGGACGCATGATGACTGTCTCGTCAATTCGGCGTCCTGTTATCTGAGGACCAATGATCCGTTTGGTCGTTTCAATTTCCGGTAATTCAGGCATGACTGTCACCGCCTTTCCCTGGTGATTTTCTGAATTTCTTCACACCCTGCTTTGTAAAGCGCTTATGTAACAGAAATTCTGTTGGAATAATGGTAAGGGCCATAACCCCTAATTGAAAAAACACCAAATAGACAGAAATCATTTCAAAATTTGCATCGTCTTTCATGAAAATCAAAACAAAAAGTGATGCTATGGCCAAAATGATTCCTGAAACAAAACTTATCCTGCCCCAATATTTATGTGCACACTTCCATGTTTCATCATTCAGTTTTGACATGGCGGTTCGGTAACCAGAAACCCCGTTTCTGTCTTTATGCGGATTATCTTTCCAATCAATACGCAACGCATTTTCCGCAATCCCATCTGAAATTTGAGTATAGAAAAAGCGGTTGATCTCCAATGGAGTACCCGCTTTTTTCAATACAAATTTTTGAAACGACTTTGCGTTAAAAGCAAGGAACAGACTGATTATCCCAATCACCATATAGATATACCATAAAGCAGCAGGAGAATTTATAATTAGAAATAAACTACTAATGATAATGACGATACCTAAAATCATTAATAGCGGAACCGCTATTTTACGCTTACGGACATTTCCTTTACTTTCCAAAGCAATTTTAATTGCAGTTTCCTTTTTTTCATCATTTAAATTCATACGATATTTAACCACAAAATTACCGCCTTTACTACTTTTTACAGTTCTATAAGATTTGATAATTTCCTTAAGAAATCCCAAGATCTTTTAAGAACCTGCAAGACTTTCCCAAATACAGAAAAAAGCCCTTAAACACCGGATTCCCGGTACTTAAAGGCTTTTCTTCATTCACTCGTATCTGACTAAATCAATTAGTCCTGAACGTACGGCATGATTGCGATGTGACGGGCTCTCTTAATTGCCACAGTCAGCGCTCTCTGATGCTTTGCACAGTTTCCTGTGATTCTTCTGGGAAGGATCTTTCCTCTCTCAGAGATATATCTTTTTAACTTATTCACATCTTTGTAGTTGATTTCATTATTTTCTTTGCCACAAAATACGCAAACTTTTTTTCTTCTGCGTCCGCCTCTTCTCTTCATGGGAGAATCCGGTCTGCTGCTTTTTTCGTAAGCCATGCTCATTGACTCCTTTCTATCGAATGTTATTCCATCTGATTTTTAGTTAAACGGCAGTTCCTCATCAATACCGTCCGGAATATTCATAAACCCGTCAGCTGAAGCCGCACTGGGTGTGGGAGTTGGCGTGGGAGCCGGCGCAGGATTCATATATCCGCTGTGCTCGCTGGCGCTCTTGCTTTCCGCAAACTCCTGTTCTTCCACAACAACCTCTGTGGTGTATACCTTCTGTCCTTCCCGGTTGGTGTAGCTGCCGGTCTGTATCCGACCGGAAATCGCTATCTTAATTCCCTGACGAAAATATTTCTCTGCAAACTCTGCCGTTCTGCCAAAGGATACACAGTTGATAAAATCCGCTGTAGCTTCTCCATCTCTCTTAAAACGGCGATCCACAGCCAGTGTGTATCTGGCAATTGCCAAAGCGTTCTCACCTGCGGAATATCTCACCTCAGGATCACGCGTTAAACGACCCATTAAAATAACTTTATTCATATCTCTACCTCTCTATCACTTCATTCACTACGGCTGCCATATAAATCTCTTTAATGGGTTTTCCTGTTTTCACAGACTATGCTTCTTTTTTTACAATTAAAAATCTAAGCACGTTGTCCATGATGCGAACATGTCTTTCTACTTCTGCCGGACAGTCAGCATCTGCTTCAAATTGAATGAAGTAATAATAAGCTTCGCGCATTTTCTGAATTTCATAAGCAAGTCTTTTCTTGCCCCATTCTTCAACTTCTGTCACGTTGCCATTGTAGCGAGTGATGTAGCCTTTTGCTTTTTCCACAACAGCTTCGCGGGCTTCGTCTTCAATTTTTGCACTTACAACTAATGCCAGTTCATACTTGTTCATGCTTTTTACCTCCTTTTGGTCTCTGGCCTCCCAACACCGTGAGAAGCAAGGATAAATAATATATCACGAATTTGTATTTTATCATAAGCCTGGCACGAATGCAAGTCTTTATTCCCCTTTTTTCCGAATTCCCCGGGTGTTTTTTTCCACCAGCCTGCGGGCGATCATGATCTGATGACCGCATCCGATACATTTCAGACGAAAGTCGGCTCCTACCCGCAGAACTTCCCATTCAAAACTCCCGCAGGGGTGCTTCTTCTTCAGTTTTACAATATCTCCGATCTCATACTGTATCATCTGTCATACTCCTGTCCTGATCTGGGAGAAAACTTCTCCGATGGGCATCTTGATCAGAAGCTTTGCGCTTCTGTCGCGGGAAGTCGCACTTTTATTGATCAGCACCAGATCCTCCCCGTTAAAATAATCCAGCAGGCCGGCAGCCGGATATACCACAAGAGAAGTACCTCCCACTATCACCATGTCTGCTTTTGATAACGCTGCGATGGATTTACGGATTGTCTCCTGGTCAAGCGCCTCCTCATAAAGTACCACGTCCGGCTTAATGATGCCGCCGCAGCTGCATTTTGGAATATCGCCCGGCGCTTCTTTCATATAACGGGCATCATAAAATTTCCCGCATTTCATACAGTAATTTCTATGTACGCTTCCGTGAAGTTCATATACCTCTTTACTGCCCGCCAGCTGATGCAGGCCGTCGATATTCTGCGTAATCACAGCCTTTACCTTCCCGACCTGTTCCAGCTGAGCCAGCTTACAGTGGGCAGGATTGGGTTTTGCATCCAGTTCCAGCATCTTATTGCGGTAAAAGCGGAAAAATTCTTTGGGCTCGCGCTGGAAAAAGGTGTGGCTTAAAATCGTTTCCGGCGGATAGTCATACTCCTGATGATACAGACCATCCGTACTGCGGAAATCTGGAATTCCGCTTTCCGTGGAGACCCCTGCTCCCCCAAAAAAGACTATGTTTTCATGTTCATCAATCATTTTCTGAAGCTCTTCAATCTGGTTCATCCAATCCCTCCCTGTCTGTTATACATTCTTTAACGGTTGACGCACACACCCTGAACCACAAAACGAGTCGCCGAATTGCCGGTACAGGTGGAAAGCGTGACTACCCGATCCTCCTGGGTAAAATCCCGATCCGCGGTCGGTATTTCCGACAGCTTCTTCATTTCCTGCATATAATTTACAAATTCTTTTCCCGTCTTTTCAAACAGCAGGTAGGTATCGCTTCCCACTGCCGTTTCATAGGCAGAAAATATCTGATACCGGTAATTCTTCTTTGGCGTGCACACCCAGAAATACAGGCTCTTTTCATATGTCTCCCGTTCCCGGAACTGCTTCAGTCTGCCAAACATGGATCCGTCTTTCATATTATGTCCGTAAACGATAGAATTGCAGTCTGAAAAATCCGCCTTATTGGCATAATCCAGAAAAATAGAACCGGCGAAGTTATATGTCTTTTCCGTCGTCCGATGAAGATAATATTCATTGTCCTCGCCCTGCATAATGGGGTAGTTGAGATCCAGCGCCTCCACATAGATCCACCCAACCACATCCTCATTAACCGCTTTCAGAGCCTCGAAATCAATGACCGGCCCTTCCGATTCCTGTGATTCGTTTTCCTGGACTGACTGCGCCTCTTCCGCTTCCTGCGGCAGCGTTACATAATCTTCCAGTTTCTCATACTCTTTTTGCGCCGCACGGTATTCTCCCAGCGTACTGATCAGCTGATACCCTGCTCCCAGGAAAACCGCCACCGCCGCCAGAAAAGCAATCCACCAGAGAATTTTCCCTGCTTTTGACGTTTTTTTTCTCTTTCCTTTTGCCATAAATGTCCTCTTTTTGCTTCTCCTCCACAGACGCGCTCATAAAGGAAAACGCCAGGAACATCTCCTGGCGCATCAGTTGCGGGAGTAGGATTTGAACCTACGACCTTCGGGTTATGAGCCCGACGAGCTTCCAGACTGCTCCACCCCGCG
>DSTFC04002__coassemble_537_pt1 | contig 99239 bp, 89 predicted proteins | sample DSTFC04002__metabat2_high_PE_045 | metagenome-assembled genome bin DSTFC04002
AAGAAAAACCGAGGAAATGTTCGACCTGTTCAACGAGCATTTTTACGAGGGCGAGCTGAACCGCCCGGCCATCACTGTATCGCCGGACGGAGGGCGCGGGGCGTATGGCTGGTGCAGTATCAACGAGATATGGAACGCCAGCGGCGAGAAGTATCGGGAAATCAATCTCTGCGCCGAGTACCTTGACCGGCCCATCTTCGAGCTGGCAGCCACGCTTCTGCATGAGATGGCGCATCTCTACAATCTGGTTCATGGCATCCAAGACGTAAGCAACAACGGCTACTACCACAACCAGAAATTTAAGGCCACCGCTGAGGCCCACGGCCTGCATATCGAGAAGCACGCCAAGTATGGCTGGACGGTAACAACGCTGGCCCCGGAGGCGGAGACATGGATCAGAAAAACTTTGGGCGAGGACAAGATCAACGCCAGCCGCTTGCCGGTGGAAGGCACCACCAAGGGCGGGAGTAAGAAATCCATTAACCGCAGCATCAAATATGTTTGCCCCTGCTGCGGCACCATTATCCGGGCAACGCGGGAGGTCAATGTAATCTGCGGGGATTGCGGAGAGGCTTTTGAGCGGGAATAAGACATAAGCGGGAGCCGCAAGGTTCCCGCTAAATTGTTCTCATTGAAAGAGGTGGCGCTGTCCGGGAGTGGATACTTTTTAGCGCTTCCTTGCTTCTGGTACAAGAGAGACAGACAAGGGGGTGCAAAAATGAGCCGCCATGGGACTATGTAATCGCCGCAATGAAAAGCAGGCGGATGGCGGCCAAATCCGCCAAGTCCCCGGAAAACAGAAAAAGCCCGGAAAGCCCATAATATCAGGCTTTCCGGGCACAGATACAAAAACAGCCCTCCGATTTGAAAGGCTGTTTTTGTATTAAAGATTGTTCCTTAATATGACCTAAAAAGAAGGTCTGCTGCGCTGAATCGTCAGTGTAGCAGACCTTCTTTGTCATGAAACCATATTTTCCACAAAAATTCCATATCCGCTGGCAGCGTCCTGGACGAAAACATGCGTTACCGCTCCGATCAGCTTCCCATTTTGTATCACCGGAGATCCGGACATACCCTGGACGATGCCGCCGGTACTCTCCAAAAGCCGGCTGTCCGTGACATGTATCACAAAATTTTTATTGCTGCTCTCTCCCCGGTAATCAATCTCCCGGATTTCAACCTGATATTCTTTCACCTCCCCGTCCACACTGCACAGGATGGATGCCGGGCCTGCCGTCACCTCCTGCTTAAGGCCGATCTCCATCTGCCGGTGAGCAAGTTCTTTTTTTCCCCGTTCATTCAGGCTGCCGCTGATCCCGTTGTATTGGTTGACGCTGATACTGCCAAGCTGCTCCTGATCCCGATAAGTAATCATCCCCTTTAACTCGCCTGGATTCCCCCGTGCTCCCCTGGATACGGAAATGATCTTTGAACGATACAGCTGGCCCTCTGACAGCTGCAGCAGTTCTCCGGTATCAATGTCACTGATCCCATGGCCCAGCGCGGCATAAGTGCCGTCGTCTCTGACAAAAGTGAGGGTGCCGATCCCCTGTATATTGTCCCGCACCCAGATCCCCAGTTTGCAGGATCCATCTCTGGTCATTACCGGCGTCAGCGCCACTGTGACCTTCTCAAGTCCCCGCTGAAGCAGAAGCTGCATTTTCTGCCCATCGCTTTTTCCCACCATCTCGATCAGTTCATTTTTATCGCTGATTTTTTTCCCGTTCACCTCCAAAATGTAATCTCCGGGCCTGATTATATTTTCAGCTGGATTTTTCTGCAGCTCATCCACTGCGTCCACCTCCCCGGCCCCAATGATCATCACCCCGTCTGTCTCCATATAAATACCGATGGTTTCTCCGCTTACAAAAACCGTTTCCCGGGGAATACTCTGAACTTTGACTGTTTTCACCGGAAGAATGCCAAAAAGGCGGCACTGCAGCTGGTATTGATTTCCTCCCAAAACAGCTATATCCTCGTCGTAGGAAAACAGTTCTGACGGCAGCATGTCGTCCAGCTGTGCCTCCTGGCCTTCATATACGGATATCTCATCGGGAATGGATTTTCCGGACGTATAAAAGAAGTAGGCTGCGCACAGCAGCAAGGAGCCCGCCAGCAGTCCCCAGAGAAAACGCCGGTATTTCCTGGTACTGTCCACTTATCATCACATCCTTTTTCTCAAACTGCAAAGAAGGATATACCTTTTTGTATATCCTTCTTTAGTATGCGATGATTTTTTTATTTCAATCTTGTATTTTTAACTACCTGTGCCATTTCTTTCATCTCCGCGGCGCTCTCCAGAATGCGGTCCGTCACTTCGGTTCCTCCCAGAATGCGGGCGATTTCCCGGACAGATTCCTGATGATTCAGCTTTTTGACACCGGTTATGGTAACATCATCCTTTACAGATTTTTCAATTAAAAAATGAGCGTCTGCCATGGATGCGATCTGCGCCAGATGAGTAATACACAAAACCTGTCTCTTTGCAGCGATCAAGGCCATTTTTTCCGATACCTTCTGAGCGGTGCGGCCGCTGATTCCCGTATCGATCTCATCAAAAACCAGCACTTCTTTGTCGTCTTTGTCCGCCATCAGAGTTTTCACCGCCAGCATGATCCTGGACAGTTCGCCGCCGGATACCACCTTGTCCAGCGGCCGAAGCGGCTCACCGGGATTGGTGGAAATCATGAAACAGACATCGTCATAGCCGTTTCCGCTATAATGATTTCTTCTTTCAAACCGGATAGCAAACTCCACATGAAGGAAATTCAATTCTTCCAAAGACCCAATGATGGCGTCTTTCAGTTCCTCAGCCGCCTTCTGGCGAATCCCGCTCAGTTGTCCGCTGGCCTGTTCCAGCTTTTCTTTTGCCTTTTCCAGTTCTCCTGACAGCCGTTCCTTTCTTTCTTCCATATGAAGCAGTCCATCCAGCTGTGCCTGCTGCTGCTTCCGGTACCCAAGAATCGCTTCGATGGAATCCCCGTACTTTCCCTTCAGCCGGTTAATTTCATCCAGACGGCTTTGCACCTCCTGAAAGGATTCCTCCGAAAAACTCATCTCTTCCATGTAACCGCTGATATCCCGGTTACAGTCGTTTAACATGCTCTCGATGTCCAGAAGCGTATGATAAATCTGATCCAGACCCTCATCCAGTCCTTCCAGGGAACTCACCTCGCGCACAGCCTGTCCCACCAGTTCTCCGGCGCAGGCCGGACTGTCGTAGCCCAGACAGCCATGCACCCGTCCCAGCGCTTCCATAATCCTGCGGTAATGGTACATTTTCCGGAATTTCCGTTCCAGATCCTCATCCTCCCCCGCCTGCAGTGCGGCGTCATCGATCTCCTGTATTTCAAACTGCAGGAAGTCAATCTGCCTTACCCGCTGTTCTTCATCCATCTGGCATTCTTTCAGTTCTTTTTCTGTCCTGCGGTAAATTTCATAACAATCCCGCACCTGTTTTTTGAAAGCCGCCAGTTCCTCCCCGGCAAATTCATCCAGAATATCCAGCTGTTTCTCCGGATACAGCAAGGACTGATGCTCGTGCTGACCGTGAATATCCAAAAGAAGAGTGGCCGCCTTTTTCATCTGGCCGACTGTACACGTCTCTCCATTGATGCGGCTGACGCTGCGCCCTTCCATGATCTTCCGGCTTAATATCACCTGATCGTCCTCCAGTTGAATCCCCATCTGTGCAAAAGCCGTTTCCAAAGCGGGGTTTTCCACGGTAAAGCTCAGTTCCACCAATGCATAATTTCCAAATTTTCCGATGGTTTCTCTGGTCATTTTCTTTCCCAAAGCCAGGTTGATGGATCCTAGAAGCAGCGACTTTCCCGCTCCCGTTTCGCCGGTAAAAATGTTCAGTCCACGCTCAAATTCCACATCGATTTCATCGATCAGCGCGATATTTTTCACATGTAAATTTGTCAACATAATTTTATCCTCACGGCAGCGTCAGGAGCCGCTGTCTTCTTCCAGCATTTTTTTCAGCTTCGCCATGGCCAGCAACGCTTCATCGCTGTTTCTGGCCGCGCACATGATGGTGTTGTCTCCGGCGATGCAGCCTACGATTTCACTCCAGTTCATATCGTCCAGCGCAGCGGCGGCAGCCATAGCCATACCGGAAACCGTCTTGATAACCAGAAGGTTCTGAGCGGTATCCATGGATACAAAAGCCGTTTTCAGCACATGAATATAGCGGGAAGCCAGCTCCCGATCCGGATTCTGAAAAACAGCGTACCGGGAATGGCCGTCTCGGGTGGCGATCTTCATCAGCTTCAGCTCTCGGATATCCCGGGAAACCGTGGCCTGGGTCACGCGAAAACCGCTTTCATTGAGCTTTTCCGCCAGCTCCTCCTGGGTTTCGATATCATACTCATTGATCAGTCTGATAATCTGACTGTGTCTGGCAAGTTTCATCCCTATTCCTCCCGGTCAGTTTGTACTCATCTTTTTACGCAGCGTCTCCAGAAAGCTGACGTTATTCACTTTGATAATGCGGGTATCCTTGCTGGATTTGCGGATTACGATCCTGTCTCCCGTCACCATGGGGACGATGGTATCGCCGTCAAAGGAAGCGATCCCGTGCTCTATATCTGCGTCCCTTCCCGGTCCGATCTCCACCGTTATTTTATCCTGATCCGGAAAAACGATACTCCTCGTATTCAGCGTATGAGGCGCCAGAGGCGTCATCAGAATCATGGACGCATTGGGGGAGATGATCGGTCCGCCTGCCGACAGACTGTAACCGGTGGAACCGGTGGGTGTGGAAATGATGATCCCGTCTGCGTTGTAAGAATTCAGGAATTCATCATTGACATAGTTATGAAATTTTACCACACACAGAGAGCCTTCCCGACTGATGACGATATCATTCAGCGCAATGTCCTCCTCCAGCAGCTCGCCTTCATGGTAAACGCTGCCGCAGAGCATCATACGGCGTTCCACTTCGAATTCATCGTTCATCAGATGGTCCAGCGCCGGGTAGATGGAATGCTGGTCGATTTCCGCCAGATACCCCAAGGTTCCCATGTTAATGCCAAACAGGGGCAGTTCCCGGTCCACCACGTCTCTGGCCGCCTGCAGCAGCGTACCGTCGCCTCCCAGTACGATGGCACATTCCACGTTGTCCGGTATCTGACCGGCATCCGTATAATGAAATTCTTTTCCGTCTTTTTTGTGATTTTCTTCCTGGATCGAACAGTGCCGTCCGTGTTCCTTCAGATAATTGGCTATTTTTCTCGTCACCAGCAGATCTTTGTCTTTGACGCTGTTGGCGATAATGTAAAAATACTTCATTTCAGACCCCTTTGTCCAGCTGCCGGTGAGCTGCTGCTACCACGCCGTCGATGTCTATGTCCGACAACGCCGATACCGCCGCATCATTTTTCAGGTGGAGCAGATACTCGATGTTGCCCTCCGGGCCTTTGATGGGGGAGTAATCCAGATGCTGCAGCGCAAACCCGATCTCGATGGCATACGACGCTACCCTCTCTATCACTTCTTTGTGAACCTTCGGATCTCGCACCACGCCCTTTTTCCCCACCTTTTCTCTCCCGGCCTCAAACTGGGGTTTGATCAGGCAGACAATCTGCGCGTTTTCATCCAGCAGATTTTTCACCGGAAGCAGGACTTTTTGCAAAGAAATAAAAGAGACGTCGATGGAAGCGAACTGTATGGGTTCCCCCACATCCTCCGGCAAAACGTAGCGGATATTGGTACGCTCCATACAAATCACCCGCGGATCGTTTCTCAGTTTCCAATCCAGCTGTCCATGTCCCACATCCACAGCGTAAACTTTTGCCGCTTTGTTTTGCAGCATACAGTCGGTAAATCCGCCGGTGGAAGCGCCCACATCCATACAGATCTTATCCTGCAAAGTGATGGAAAACTCTTTCATCGCTTTCTCCAGCTTCAGGCCCCCGCGGCTCACAAAGGGCAGTTCATGACCCCTCACCGTGATGCTCGCCGTCTCCGGAAACATGGAACCGGCTTTATCCTCTTTCTGACCGTCCACATAGACGCTGCCCGCCATGATCACTGCCTTTGCCTTTTCTCTGGAAGGCGCCAGATTTTTCTTTACCAATAATACATCTAACCGTTCTTTCATCCCGTTACTTCCCATACCATCTGTTCAAAATCCGTTCCGTCACCGACTGCTCATCCATTCCCAATTCCCGGTACAGATAATCTACATTTCCATGGGTCACAAACTGATCCGGTATCGCCACCGTCATCACGCTGACGCCGGGCAGTTCCTTTCCCGCCCAGGAAGCTACCTGCTGGCCGAACCCGCCGGTTATGACATTTTCCTCCAGGGTGACAAACCGGCTGTGGCTGGCTGTCAGCTTTTTCAGCAGCTGTCTGTCAAAAGGCTTTACAAAACGCATATTCACCAGCGTCGCCCTGATTCCATGTTCCCAAAGACGGCGTCTTACCTGTTCCGCCGTTTTTACCATACTGCCAACGGCCAGCAGGGCAATCTCTTCGCCCTCAACCAGCATCTCCCCTTTGCCCCAAACGATGGGATCCCGTCTGTCTTCAAACCCTTCCCACGCCTCACCTCTTGGGTAGCGCAGCGCCGCCGGAGCGTCAAAGGCAACGGCAAATTTCATCATATCAGAAAGTTCCCACTTATTTTTCGGCGCCATCACTGTCATATTCGGCATCATAGACAGATAGGTCAAATCAAAGCACCCGTGATGGGTCTCTCCGTCGCTTCCCACCAGGCCCGCACGGTCAATGGCAAAAACCACATGAAGATTCTGCATACACACATCATGGAGCACCTGGTCGACCGCCCGCTGCAGGAAGGAAGAATAAACCGCCACCACCGGCTTTAATCCGCCCAGAGCCAGTCCTGCCGCAAACGTAACGGCGTGCTCCTCCGCAATTCCCACGTCAAAAAAACGCTGGGGAAACATATGGGCAAAACGATTCAGCCCGGTTCCGGTGGGCATGGCAGCCGTCACCGCCACCACCTTTTCATCCCGGTCTCCAAATTTGCGCATAACGGTGGAAAAAATATCCGTATAGGCAGGTCTGGTCTTTTTGGCCGGAATCCCCGTCTCGATCTCAAAGGGCGCCGTTCCATGAAAGCGGGCCGGATGGCGCATGGCCGGTTCATACCCCATTCCTTTTCTTGTCAGCACGTGAACCAGCACCGGCCCTTCCACCCGGAAAGCGTCCTGGAAGATCCGCGTCATCTGGGAAATATTATGCCCGTCCACCGGCCCCAGATAAGTCAGTCCCATATTTTCAAAAAGCATGCCCGGAATCACGAACTGTTTAATACTGCTTTTCGTTTTGTGAATCGCCTGCACCATACCGTCTCCCACCCGCGGAATCCTTTTCAGTGCGTTCGTCACGTTCAGCTTCAGATCCGCATAGGAAGCCGCTGTCCGCAGATTTCCCAGATAGGCGGACATCCCGCCCACGTTATTGGAGATGGACATATTATTGTCATTCAGCACGATAACAAAATTTTTCTTCAGTTCCGCTGCATTATTCAGCGCCTCATAGGCCATGCCTCCGGTCAGAGCGCCGTCTCCGATCACCGAAATCACACGGTAGTCTTCTCCTTGCAAATCCCGGGCGTGAACAAATCCCAGCCCTGCGGAAATAGATGTGGAACTGTGCCCCGTATCAAAAGAATCGCAGAGGCTTTCCGCCCGCTTGGGAAATCCGCTCATACCGCCGGCCTGTCTTAAATGCTCAAATTCTTCTTTCCTGCCTGTGAGAATTTTATGGGTATAACACTGATGCCCCACATCCCAGATCAGACGGTCCCCAGGAAAATGTAGCACCCGGTGCAGGGCAATGGTCAGCTCCACCACGCCCAGATTAGACGCCAGATGTCCGCCCGTCCTGCTTAAATGCTCAATCAGAAAGGCACGTACTTCCTCTGCCAGTGTCTGCAGTTCTTCCTGACTAAGCTCCTGTACATCATTTGCTTTTTTGATCTTATCCAGTACCATTTTTCATACCTTCTATTTCTTCCGGTTCATCAGATATGCCAAAAGCTCCTGCAGAAAGTGATTTCCCGTCAAAAGCTTCTGTGCTTTTCCGGTCAGTTTTTCCGCTTCCTCTCTGGCTTTCTCAATTCCTTCCAAAGACACATAAGTGGTTTTCTCATTCTTCTCGTCACTGCGAATCGGTTTTCCAAGCTCTTCCTTCGTTCCCGTCACATCCAGGATATCATCCTGAATCTGAAATGCCAGCCCCAGATACCGCCCCGCCTGCTCCATTCTGTCCACTTCTTCTGCGGAAGCGTTGGCCAGAACGGCTCCGATCATCAATGAGCCTTCTATCAGCGCGGAAGTTTTATTCTCATAAATATAATCCAGCATCTGCCGGGACAGAGGTTTTCCATCATTCATCACATCCACGCTCTGTCCCCCCAGCATACCGTAAAGGCCTGCTTTTTTACCAAGAATCTGCAGCGCCCTGGCTGTCCTTTTTCCCTCGCGGTCCATATCGAAGGCCAGAAAAGCCGTCTCGTATGCGTAATTGAGCAGTGTATCGCCGCAGAGCACCGCCATGGCCTCTCCGTACACCTTGTGGGTGGTCTTCCTGCCCCTTCGGTAATCATCGTTGTCCAGCGCCGGAAGATCATCATGAATCAGAGAATGGGTATGTATCATCTCCATCGCGGCCATAAAGGGATGGACAAGCATTCCCTCTCCCTGGTACATACGGTATGCTTCCATCATCAAAACCGGCCGCAGACGTTTCCCCGGTGCGGTCATATTATAATTAAGCGCCTGTGCCATCTGCGCCGCGAAACCTTCTTCCTTTGGCAGATACTGCAGCACGATTTCTTCCGCTTCTTTTGTTTTCTTCTGCAGCGTCTCTTTAAAATTCATGCAATTCTCCTTCTTCATCCATCTGCAGTACCTTCTTCTCCACCAGATCAATCTTCCGGCTGCATTCCTTCAGTATCGTCATGCCTTTCTGATAATTCTGAAAGGATTCCTCCAGCGTCAGTTCTCCTGATTCCAGGCGCTTTACGATGGCATCCAAATTCTGAAAGGATTCTTCCAGCGTCGTCTCCTGATCTTCCCTTTGTTTTCTTTCCTTTTCATTCATCTCGTTTTTCTTTCTCCTTTACCTGCGCCAGTATACTGCCGTCGCTGACATGGATCCGCACCGTATCCCCTTCCCGAACCTGAGCAGTACGGGTAACCGCCTTCCCGTCCGGCATTTCCGTATAGGAGTATCCCTGCTTCAGCTTATCCAGCGGCGACAAGCCTTTCATCCTCTCCACCAAAAGGAGCATACGGTTTTTAGCAGACTGCAGACGTTTATCCATTCCATCGCGCAGCCTGTCTTCCTGGTCAGCCAGGTACTGCCTTTTTTCCCGGATCTGCTGCCAGGGGCTCAGATACCCAAACTGCACCTGATAGCCTGACAGTCTCTGCTTTGTCAGTGTCAGTTTTCCCTGCATCAGAAAACGTATCCGCCGTTCATACTGTTCCATCCGTGACAGCAGAGCGTTCACATCATCCACCGCCAGTTCTGCCGCCGCCGACGGGGTAGGCGCTCTCATATCCGCCACATAATCGGCTATGGTCACATCGGTCTCATGCCCCACCGCCGAGATCACCGGGACATTGCACTCGAATATGGCCCGCGCCACCTTTTCTTCATTAAACGCCCACAGATCTTCTATGGAGCCGCCTCCCCTTCCCACAATCATGGTGTCCACATGGATGGCATCCAGCATCTGAATCCCCTTCACAATACTGTCGGCTGCCCCTGCTCCCTGCACCTGGGCAGGATAAAGGATGATCTGAATCCCCGGATTTCTCCTCCTGGCCACATTGCAGATATCACGGATGGCCGCTCCGGTGGGTGCGGTCACCACCCCCAGTACCCGGATCCCCCCTGGAATCGGCTGTTTATATTCCGGCGCAAACATCCCCATCTCTTCCAGTGAACGCTTCAGCGCCTGAAACCGTTCGTACAAAAGCCCGGAACCGGCCAGCATAATCTCCTTAGCGTACAGCTGATATCTGCCGTCCCGCTCATAAACGCTGACACTGCCTGACGCCACCACCTGGTCGCCATTTTTCATGGAAAAAGCCAGTCCTTTTCTCTGACCCGCAAACATCACACAGGCGATGGAACCGCTTTCATCTTTCAAAGAAAAATAGATGTGGCCCGATGTGTGGTATTTACAGTTGCTGACTTCCCCCTGGATCTGGATCTTTTGCAGCAGGAAATCCTGGGTAAACATATTTTTAATATAGGTATTTACCTGCTTAACCGAATAAATGCTCTGTCCCATCACTGCAGCTCTCTGGCAACCGCACCGAGGATTCCATTGATAAAGGAGGCGGACTCATCCTGGCCGAATTTTTTCGCCAGTTCCACCGCTTCGTTGATGGCCACCTTTACCGGCACATCCTCATCGTATTTCAGTTCATAGACTGCCAATCTTAAAATTGTCAGATCCACCTTGCTCATTCTGCTGGTTTTCCAGCCTGAGGACACATGGTTGATGGTCTGATCCAGTTCTGTCAAACACTTGGTCACCTTTTCCAGCTTTTCTTCGATATACCGGCGGTCTTTATCCTGCGTCTCTTCCATCTCTTCAAAATAAAGCGCCAGCTGTTCCGGCATTTCCTCTTCCTGACGAAATCCTCTCAGGAAAAGCAGTTTAAAAATATTCTCCCGCAGCTCTCTTCTGCTCATGATTTCCTCCGTAATCCAACCCGATTGTCCTGTTTCCGTAAAAAAAGGGAGTCTGTATACAGCCCCCCTCATCTCATTTCACACTTACTTTATATTTTCAAGGTTCACGCCTGCAATACCAATATTGATTTTCGAAACAGAAAGTCCCGTCATATTCTCAATCGCAGATTTTACTTTCTCCTGTACCACTTTGCAGACCTCAGGAATGGCATATCCGTATTTGATATTCAGATTCAGATCCACACCGACCACACCGTCTTTCACATCTACTTTTACGCCTTTGGAAAGGTTTTTCATCCCCAGCTTACCCACCAGTTCATTGGTGATATTGCCCGCCATGGATTTGACGCCTTCCACTTCTGTCGCTGCCAGACCTGCGATAATCGCCACAACTTCGTCTGCGATCTGTACGGTTCCGATCTGTCCGGAATCGTAAGCTGTATAGGAATCTTTCATCTCATTTTTATTTTCTGCCATCGCGCAACCTCCCGCTGTTCATCCTTTTTCTTATTATAACAAACACCTTTCGAAAATAAAAGGGGGTTTTTAATTCTTTCCGAATTCGGAAAGAATCAGGCCTTCGTTTCTCTCCAGCGTCATGCCCACGCTCCAGGCGTTGACAAACAACAGCAGCGGGTTCCCTTTCAGATCCTTCACTTTCTTCATATCAGAAGTACCGGTGAGTTTTTCCACATCGATCTCGTCTTTATTCTCGATCCAGCGGATATGCTCATAGGGCAGTGTTTCCAGACGGATGTCCACCTTGTATTCATTTTCCAGACGGTATTTCAGCACGTCAAACTGCAGTACTCCCACCACGCCGACGATGATCTCCTCCATGCCCGTATTGAACTCCTGGAAGATCTGGATGGCTCCCTCCTGGGCGATCTGGCTGATTCCCTTGATAAACTGTTTTCTTTTCATGGTGTCCACCTGGCGTACCCTGGCAAAGTGCTCCGGCGCAAAGGTGGGAATCCCCTCAAACCTGAATTTTCTGCCGGGCATACAGACTGTATCCCCGATGGAAAAGATTCCAGGGTCAAAGACGCCGATGATATCTCCCGCATAGGCCTCTTCCACCACATGACGATCCGAGGCCATCATCTGCTGCGGCTGGGAAAGCCGCATTTTTTTATCTCCCTGTACGTGATAAACCTCCTGGGATGCGTCAAACTTTCCGGAACAGATGCGCATAAAGGCGATTCTGTCCCGGTGAGCTTTGTTCATATTGGCCTGAATCTTAAAGACAAACGCCGAAAACGGCTCCTTAATGGGATCGATAAGACCCTCGTCTGATTTTCGCGGAAGAGGGGTAAAGGTCATGGCAAGGAAATGCTGCAAAAATGTTTCCACGCCAAAATTAGTCAGCGCAGATCCGAAAAACACCGGCGACAGCTCTCCTTTGGACACCTGTTCCAGATCAAAAGGAGCGCTGGCTCCGTCCAGCAGTTCAATCTCCTCCAAAAGCTGTTCCTTCTGTCCGGGATCCAGCACCTCGTCCAGCCTTTGATCGTCAATGGCGATTTCCTCCTCCGTGCCCTCTTTGGTGCCTTTCATGGTATCGGAGAAAACCAGTACTTTTCTGGTATCTCTGTCGTACACACCTTTGAACGCCTTGCCGGAACCGATGGGCCAGTTGATCGGACAGGTGGCGATACCCAGTTCTTTTTCGATTTCATCCAAAAGGTCAAAGGTATCGTTGGCATCACGGTCCATTTTATTGATAAAGGTAAAAATGGGAATATGCCGCATGACGCAGACTTTAAAAAGCTTTCTCGTCTGCGCTTCCACGCCCTTGGAACCGTCGATAACCATCACCGCGGAATCCGCCGCCATCAAAGTCCGGTAAGTATCCTCGGAGAAATCCTGATGTCCCGGGGTGTCCAGAATATTGATGCAGTAACCGCCGTAATTAAACTGCAACACCGACGAGGTCACGGAAATACCCCTCTCTTTTTCTATCTCCATCCAGTCAGACACCGCATGTCTGGCCGTTGCCTTTCCCTTTACCGACCCGGCCAGGTTGATGGCTCCGCCGTAGAGAAGAAACTTCTCTGTCAGAGTGGTCTTCCCGGCATCGGGATGGGAGATGATGGCAAAGGTCCGTCTCTTTTCTATCTCTTTCGTATAATCAGTCACGAAAACTCCTCCTGATTCTTTCAGATTTCACATGTAGATCATTTTAGTATATCGCACAAACCGTGTCAAGGTATTTGCCAAAAGAGAAGAGACCGCATAATGCAGTCTCTTTTTGCCTTATTCTGCCACAGATTCATCCATGGGAGTAATGATAATATCGGAAGCCTCCACACCGGTCTTTCTCTTCACCGCATCCTCGATCTGTGCCAGCTGGGAAGCGTCCAGATCCGCCGTGGGCACCATCACATCCGCCGTCTCCCCATCCAGATTCACCACCACGCTGTCAAACCCCTTCGCTTCCAGAAGAGATTCTGCAGCCGCTTCCTTCTCGATTTGATCCGTCATGGTAACCATACTGTCCACGGCTGCCTGCTTCTCTTCCTGCCCCAGTTCTTCATTGTTAATAATCTCCAGAAGTGTTTCCTTATTCTGGGAGCGGATCTGTTCCCTGCTGATTCTGGCCTGGGCCACGTATGTAGAAGCGCCTGTCAGGACCGCCTCTCCCGGTGTCTGGGCGGACGCATCCTCCGACTGTTCCGCTTCTTGGTCATCTCCCCCATCCTCCTTCGTCTCCTCTTTTGCCGCTTCGGCGATTTCATCAGTGAGATCATAGTCCAGACTTTCGATATCCTCTGTGATTTCCCCCATATCCGCCGTTTCTTCCGCCTGTAAAGAGCCGTCCTGTGTTTTCAGTCTGGAGTCCGAATAATTGATATATCCGGCAACCGCAATCATAACGGCAAGGGCTGTAATAATCACCTGATTTTTTCGAAACAACTTCTTTTTCAATGACACTCTCCTTTATTTCATCTTCATCACTTTTATTTTATGTGCCTCAACATGAAATAATGCCATCACTGCCTCCTGAATCTGCCTTTGTATCACCGGGTCGCCCCCGCCTTTTGCCACGACCACCACGCCGCGGATTTCCGGCGTCGTCTCCTGTACCACATAGGGTGTCTCATTTCCATCGCTGTCCCGCTCATAGACGGTTTCTTCCTGGGAATCACTGCTGAAAGACTCCTGGCTTTCTCCGCCCCCCTGGGTCTGGCTGGTGTCAGAAGTACTGACCGGCACATCCTTTTCCACCACTCTTTTCCCCGATGTCTCCAGGGTAACCGCAGCTTTCACCTCTCCCACGCCTTCCACCTGGGACAGCGTTTCCACCAGCTGCCTCTCCATCTGCTTCGCAGCGGCTTCTTCTTCTGCCGGTGTCTGCGGCAGCGTTTCTTCCTCTGTTTTTTGTGTCTCTTTCATCTCATCGGTTTCCTTTACCGGCATCATGATGACCAGAAATAAACCCAAAAGCAGCACGGAAATCAACAGCTGCTCCTTTTTCCGGCCTCGGATCCATTCCGCCGCTTTACGAAGCTGCTGGATTGACATGGATATCTCCTTTCCCGATTCCATACACCTGCGCCAGTTTTTCCTGCAGCTTTTCGGCTGCCCCGCTTTTTGGTGTGATTTCAATGGATTTCACGGTGATCTCCTCCTCTTCCTTTAGCTCCACCTTGGCTTCTTCCAGACTGCAGCCCATATTTTCTGCCAGAGTCTCTATCTGCCCGGCGATCTCCTCCTGGCAGGCGTAACGAAAATACTGATCTTTCGTCTCGTTTAGACCGGCTTTTCCCTGCAGCCGGATCTCATTCCATGCCCGTTTCATCTCCTCCGTCCAGAAAAAGGAGGCAAAATCCCGGGTTTTTCCAAAGAGTCCCTGTACCGGAGTCAAAAGAAGAACAATCAGCAAAAGCCCCATAAAAGTCTTTACGTAAACCCGGTATTCTTTCCTGGGAATCACATTCATCACAATGGCATAAACCAGATAATAGCAGGCCAGTCCTGCAATCCAGCGGTTCAGCAGTTCGCCCATCTTACCACCTCGTTACAGCGAATTTGCCAGAATCACAATAGTCAGCATAAAAAGGATCTGGGTGGTAAATAAAAGCTTCAAAAGCAGCATGCATCCTTCCCCCATGGCCAGAAAGCATTTGACCAGTCTCTCGTCGCAGACCGGCTGTATCAGCGCGCCTGTCAGTTTGTAGACCAGTGCGTTCATGCCCAGCTTCAGCACCGGCACGATTCCCATCATCACCAGCGCAATCAGCGCAGCCGCTCCGAAACAGTTTCGGATCAGCACTGCCGAAGCAAAAATGATCTCCGTCACAGCGTTCACCGCGCCTCCGATCCCCGGTATGACGCTTGCCGTCCTCCCCAGCACAGAACGCTTCAGAGAGTCCAGCGCCGGCGCCACCAGACTCTGGATGATCTGCATTCCCGCGATCACCGCCAGTAAGGTCTTTTGCACCCAGAGTATGCCGCCCCGCAGCAGTTCGCCTATCCTGGAAAGCATGGCTTCCTTTGTCATCAGGTTGATAAACTCCAGCAGTACATAGATATGCACGGCTGGAAAAAGAAACGTAACCAGTATATATTCCACACAGAAAATGGCGATCAAAATGATCTGATAAAATAAGGAAGCCGTAGTGACGCCGGCGGCCGCCGAAACCACGATATAATAAGAAGGGGCCAGCGCCTGCATAAACTTTACGATCCCGGTAAGTACCCCGTGAAGTTCTCCGCTCATATCACGGAATTCCTTCAGCAACAGTACAAAGACCAGCAGATAAATCATGTAAAAGCAGCTATCCCCCATTTTCTCCCGGTCAAAGGCCTGTACGAAACTGCTCATCAACGCAGCCGCAAAAGCCAGCAGCAGAACCTGTCCGAAGACGCCGCGATTTTCTCCAAACAGTTTCCAGAAGCTTTCTTCGACAAGCTCCAGCGCCTGTTCCCCCGTGATCGCCTGTCCGTTCTCCATCAGTTCGCGGACAATTTCTTTAAAAGAAAAGCTGTCCTCTTCCAGAAGTTCGTCCATGATCCTTTGCATCTGCCTGGTATCCAGGTCGTCCAACAGCTCCTCTTCATAATCCGCAGCTTTTTCCTCCATGGACTCTTCCGCCGCCCATACGAAAGAGACGCCCAAAAGGGCAGTGCAAAGCTGAAAAAAGAGAAAGAAAAGAACGGTTCTCATCCCAGAAATCCCTGGATCATCTCCAGCAGCGTCAGCAGGACCGGCATGGCCATGGCCATCATGGACAGCCTGCAAAAGATTTCAATCTGATCGGCGACTGCTCCGTAGCCCGCATCCTTGCACAGCCCGGAAGAGAAGTGTCCGATATAGGCAATGCCGATCATTTTCATCAGAACATTCAAATAGGACGCATCCACCGGCAGACGGTTTCGGATCGACTGTATGGATTCTATCAGATACTGCGCCCGCTCCGATGAAAGCAGCAGAATACAGATCCCGCAGGCCAGGCTGATGTAAAAAGAAAATTCCGGCCGGCATTCCCGGACAATCAGTCCCAGCAAAACCCCGGTGAAGCCAAGAAGGGCGATTCTGATCACGTCCATGCTTCTCCCCCCTCAAAGCATAAAAAGCTGACGAACGCTTTCAAACAACTCGTTGATATAGGGCAGGATCCAGAAAAGTACAATGACCAGCCCCGCCAGGCTGGCCAGGAAAGCCTGTTCTTCTCTTCCGCTGTGTTTCAGCACCTGGCTCAACACGGAAACCAGAATGCCAACCGCACCGATTTTGAAGATAATACTGACTTCCAACTTTTCTCCCCCCTTTGTCAAAGCAGCAAAATTCCCAGAAATGCCCCGCCCAGAATTCCCAGACTGCGGTACAGTTTTTGCTTTGCCGGCAGCTGTTCCCCCAGCTGTGCCAGACGAATTTCCTGCTCTTTTCGGTACCTGTCCAGCAGATTTTTTTGCGTCTTTCGGTCTGCAAAACCCACAAGATCCCCCAGCGCGCAGATCTGGCGCAGATCCTCCCCCGTTAAACATCCGCCGGCCAGACAGCGCTTGCCCTCCTGGGTGAAAATCTCCCGAAAAGATTTCCCTCCATGGGCGTCCAGCTGTTTTGAAAGACTTTCCAAAAACGGTTTAAAAGGATCGCATACCCTGTCTCCCACTCTATGGTATGCTTCCGGAAGCGGTATATGACAGGAAATTTCCTGTTCCAGCAAAAGGACAATCTTCTCCCATTCCTTTAGCAGCCGGTATCTTTTCTGCAGTTCCACACTTTTTATCAGTCCCAGTCCAAAACTGGACAGTACGATCAGACAGATGCCGGCCGCCTTCGCCGTCATATCCCGTCTCCCTGGAACAGGCAGCCGCCCCTTTCATCAAAAATCTGCCGCACAGTTCCCGCCCGCGGTCTGCCCTCCAGAAGAATATACCGCTCAAAAATCTTCTCTTTTACCAGACGGTTCAGCAGTGGTTTCCTTTTGATATCATCGATGGAACTGCCGTGAACCGTGGCCAACAGCCTGCAGCCGCAGTGGATCACCGACTCGATGGCGTGGATATCTTCATAGCTGCCAATCTCATCCACAGCAATCACCTCCGGCGACATGGAGCGGATCAGCATCATCATTCCCTCCGCCTTTGGGCAGCCGTCCAGCACATCCGTGCGGATCCCCACGTCGTTTTGCGGCACTCCCTGATGGCACCCTCCGATCTCCGAACGCTCGTCCACAACCCCCACACAATGTCCCGGCCTTTTTTCATCTCCGTCGGATATCTGCCGGATCAGATCCCGCAGGATCGTGGTTTTTCCGCAGCGCGGCGGTGAAATCAGCAGCGTATGGCGTACGGTACTTCCCTGCGCGATATAGGGCAGAATGACAGAGGCGCAGCCTTTCACCTGATGAGAAAAACGGATATTGATAAAAGAAATAAAGCGAATGCTCGTTATCTTTTCTCCGTCCAATATGGTTTTCCCTGCCAGCCCCACCCGATGGCCTCCCTGCAAAGTCAGATAGCCCTGCCGTACTTCTTCCTCATAAGCATAGAGGGAATAGCCGGAAAGATATTCCAGTGTTTCCTGAAGACAGCGTCTGCAAACGCGAAAAGCCTGGCCCGGATCTTTGCACAGTCCTCCCTTCGCTCCGAGAAAGTACTCCTCGCCCCGATAGACCACCAGCAAAGGCCCGTTGATCCGCAGACGGATTTCCTGCAGATATTCCTGCTTTAACTCTGCTTTTTCCAGAAGGTTTCTCACCTCTTTCGGAAACAGCTTACCTATCTCTTCTCTCATACCGTTCACCTCTTAACACAATATATGAGAAGATTTCTATTTTAGAATAAAAAACGAAGACGGAGAAAAAAAGATTCCTCCGTCCACACCGCGGCGCTGTATCCATCAGCCACATGAAACAGTCTTCCCTGTCCGTCGAAGGAAAGACTGCGAAGATCCCGGTCGATGCCGGTCCCTTTCCACTTAAGATAAGCTTCCCGGATCACCCAGCGGTCGAAAAAATATTTGCGGGGATCTTCGCTTTTCTCCCATTGCTTCCACTCTTCTTCCGACAGAAATCTTCTGCCTGTCCGCAGAAAATGCAGATCTTTGTGCCGCTCAATGTCCACACCCAGCGGGCATTCCCCCAGGGCGCAGAGTACAAAGTTCCCGGAATGGCTGATATTAAAATGAAGATCCTCTCTCCCCTTCAGATAGGGTTTTCCTTTTTCGGCAACCGCCAGATCCTCTTTTCGAAGCGTTACCCCAAACCTGTCCATAAGACCGGCTGCCAGCAGACGTCTTCCCGCCTCATGCTCCTGCTTTTTCGGTCCCTTATCCATTTTCCCCACATAAACCGTAATCTCAGTCATCAATCTTCCTTTCCAGTATCTCCTCCAGAAATGCAGAAGGTTTGCGCTTTTTCTGATACCTCTTTTCCGGATAATAAAGATGAAGGGTTTTTCTGGCTCTTGTCATCCCCACATAGAGCAGTCTGCGCTCTTCCTCCAGCTCTTCTTCCAGCACCGCCTTGTGATAGGGAATCGTCCCTTCATTGACATTTACGATGTAGACATGATCGTACTCCAGCCCCTTCGCCCCGTGAAGCGTACAAATCATTACACCGTCATCATTCTGGGAACGTTTTTTTTGCTGCAGCAAAAGAGAATACTCCTGGATATAACCGCACCACTCCTCAAAAGTACGGTACGGACGGCTGCTCTGCTGGATTTCCTCCAGAATTTCCAGCAGATCCTCCTCCCTTAGTTTCCGTTTCCTGGCATATTCAATGATGTAGTCCCGGTATCCCACGCCGCAGCATAAATAATTGATAGCGGCAAACGGCGCCATAGCGCCCATCCTTTTCAGATCCTCCTCCAGCTTTTCAATTCGGTCACACATCCATTCCTTCTCTTCGTAGAACTGATAGAGCGATTCAAAGGAAACCTCTCTTTCCCAAAAAGCCTCCCGGGACAGATACCGATTGGGTCTGTTCATGATCGTCAGAAAATCACTCCGGTTTCTTCCTCCCCGTGAAAGACGCAGATAGGAAAGAATCTGGCGTCCAATCCAATGTTCAAACAGATTGGGAACCGCATCTTTCATCACAAAAGGAATGTTATATTCCATCAGCCGCGATACGGTCTGGCGGCTTTCCGTATTGGTTCGAAAAAGAACGGCGATCTCATTTGGCGCGCAGCCTTCCTTTATGATCTCCGTGATCGACCGGACCAGATAAAGGCTTTGCGCCTCCTCGTCCGCAAAGGGATGAATCTCTACCGCTTCCCCCTGTTCATTTTCTGTCCGCAGCTCCTTTTCGTACCGCTTTGTGTTATGTCGGATCAGCCTTAAAGAACAATTGACCACAGCCCTGCTGCAGCGATAGTTTTGACGCAGTGTAATCTGTCCGCATCCAGGATAGTCCCGCGGGAAAGAAAAAAGGATCTCTGGTTTTGCCCCGCGAAAACGGTAGATGGACTGATCGTCGTCTCCCACCACGAAAAGATTATTTTCAGGAGCCGCCAGCATACGGACGATCCGGTACTGAAGCAGGTTCACATCCTGAAATTCATCCACCAGAATATAGCGAAACCGCTCCTGCCATCTTTTCAGGATATCCGGCCTTTTGACAAAAAGATCATAACAATACACCATCAGATCATCAAAATCCAGCAGACGCTTTCTGCGCAGTTCCTGATGGTAGCTGCGGTAAATCTGCCGAAAAACTTCCTCCGGGCAGCTTCCGGAATAAAAATGCTCCAGCGGAATCTGTTCCGTCTTCACCGTACTGATCTCCTGTTCCAGAAGCTCCAACGTCTCTTTCTCATCCTCCACTTCCATCCCGCTGATCCCGATCAGTTCACTCAGCAGGCGCTTCCTGTCTCCCTCGGGAATAATGTTCGCGGAATTCAGCCCGTAAGCCTGTTTTAATATTCCATAGAAAATGCCGTGAAAGGTGCCAAAATGCACCTGGGTATACCGCCCCTTTACCAGAGACAAAAAACGCTCCTTCATTTCACCGGCTGCAGCTCTGGTAAAAGTCACCACCAGCACGGAAGAAGGAGCAATGTGATAATGTTCTATCAAGTAAGCGGTTCTGGCCGTGATCACCGCTGTTTTCCCGGAACCGGGACCGGCCAGAACCATCATCGGTCCTTCCCTGTGAAGGACCGCCTGTTTCTGTTCCTGATTCAGATTCATGCGCTTAATTTCTCTATAGCCTGACGGATTCGTTTCAGTGATTCCTCTTTTCCCAGAACTTCCATGATTCCGGTGGCGCCAGCCGGTGTCATCTGCTTGCCGGAAACGGCGGTACGGATGGGCCACATCACATAGTTCACCTTGTACCCCTTTTCTTTCAGATAAGCCGACAGTGTTTCATAGAGGGCGTCGTTGCTGTAATCCTCCTGCGCCTCCAGGATCGGCAGTACTTCCTGCAGCACCTGAAGAGAAGTCTGAACCGTCGTCTTACTCTTTTTGTGGGCATACATGGAAATATCATATTCCGGAACCTGTTCAAAGAAATCAATATGCTCTTTGATGTCCGGGAAAATCTCGATTCTGGTTTTCACCATATCGGCAATTTTGCGCAGATCGTAATCTTTGGTGACAACTTCTTTGATGTAAGGAAGCGCCATCTCATAAAAGGCATCGCCGTCCATTTTTTTCAGATATTCACCGTTCATCCACTTCAGCTTTACAATATCAAACACGGCCGGGGATTTGCTCATATGACGATAGTCGAAAGCTTCAACCAGCTCTTCCAGAGAAAAGATCTCCCGGTTATCCGGCGCGCTCCAGCCAAGAAGGGCCACATAATTGACCACCGCCTCGCTTAAAAATCCCTGATCGATCAGATCCTCATAGGAAGAATGGCCGCTGCGCTTACTCAGCTTCTGATGGGCTTCGTTGGTAATCAGCGGACAATGTACATAAACGGGGACTTCCCACCCGAACGCCTCATACAGGCGGTTATACTTGGGCGCGGAAGACAGATATTCATTGCCTCTCACCACATGGGTGATTCCCATCAGATGGTCGTCCACCACATTGGCAAAATTGTAAGTGGGGTAGCCGTCCGATTTTATCAGAATCATATCATCCAGCTCCCCGTTGGGAACAGTGATGTCGCCGTAGATCTCGTCATGGAAAGTGGTGACGCCTTCCGTGGGCATATTGATGCGAATCACATAGGGCATCCCCTTGTCCAGGTTGGCCTGTACCTCTTCCTTGGAAAGATGCAGACAGTGTTTATCGTAAACCACGATCTCTTTTCCGGCCACATCCGTCCGCAGAGACTCCAGTCTTTCTTTGTCACAGAAACAATAGTAAGCGTCCCCCTGGTCGATCAGCTGTTTCGCATATTTCATATAAATCCCCTGGGCGCACCGTTCGCTCTGCACATACGGGCCGCAGTCTTTTTCCTTTCCCGGTCCTTCGTCCGGAATCAGTCCGGTCTTTTCCAGAGTCCGGTATATGATCCCCAGCGCTTCCTCCTGAAACCGTTCCTGATCCGTATCCTCGATACGCAGCATGAAGTCGCCGCCTGCATGTTTGGCAATCAGATATGCGTACAGCGCTGTCCTTAAATTTCCCACATGCATTCTGCCTGTGGGACTGGGTGCAAATCTGGTTTTTACTTTTGTCATACGCTCCTCCTTCGTCTCTGTAACGATAATAAAGGCGTGGATTATTCCTCCACACCTTTTGTCTTCAAATACTCTACCACATCGCCTACCGTCAGAAGATCTGTCAGATCATCCGATGGTATCTCGATGGAATACTCCTCCTCCAAAGCCATCACCAGCTCAAACAGATCCAGGGAATCTGCTCCCAGATCATCCTTAAACGAAGTATCCGGGAAAATTGTGTTGGCATCGCAGTTCAGCTGTTCTGCGATGATCTCTTTCATTTTCTCAAACATATCCTTCTCTCCTTTATACATCCAAACTGTGACGTGCCGCTGACTTCCACCACAACACGCACCTTATATGCTCAAAGCATACCTATATTTGCCATGTTTGTCAACCGCTTTTACGAAATTCATCCTTCAATTTTATCCTGGAACTTAATCTTTCTGGATACGCTTAAGGCGATTCCCATCTCCACCATCAGAAACAGAACGGAAGTACCTCCGTAACTGACGAAAGGAAGGGTAATACCCGTAGTGGGGATCACATTGATCACCACGCAGATGTTCAGGATAACCTGCAGGGCAATATGGGCAAAAATACCCGTCACCATCAAAGACCCGTACAGATCCGGCGCATTCTGGGCGATAAAAAACAGCCGGTACAAAAGATAACAGAACAACAGCAAAAGCATCACTGCCCCGAAGATACCCAGCTCTTCACAGACAATGGAAAAAATCATGTCATTTTGCGCCTCGGGAATCGTACCCAGCTTCTGAGCGCTGTTTCCCAGCCCTTTGCCAAAAAACCCGCCGGAACCGATGGCGTAAAGAGCCTGCATCACCTGATAGCCCCCGGAAGCGGTGTACTCCTCCGGATGGAGCCACACCAGGATTCGCTGGATACGGAAGCTTTCACTGCTGTCCACACTCAGCGCCAGATAAGCCACCGCGATGGCAATCAAAACGCTGCCCGCCGCCAGTGTGATCAAGAAAGGCTTCGTCTTCGGATGGGAGATAAAGATCATCACCACCGTGATGCCGCCGATGATCAGACCTGTACTTAAGTTGTCTGTCAGCAGGTAAGCCGCGCCTGCCTGGATCGCGCCCAAAAGCAGGAGAAACAGCACTCCTTTTAGCGTCTTTACCTTTCTCCCCATACTGATGATCACCACTGGAAGATACGTGATGACGGCGATCTTGGCAATCTCCGAAGGCTGAAACTGAATACCCAGCCACAGCCAGCGTCTGGCGCCGTTTACCACAACGCCCAGCGGCGACCATTTCACCATGGCCATCAGCACAAAGGACACCAGAAAGATAAATCCTGACAGCTTAATCAGAATATGGTAATCAAATTTTGAAATAATCACGGCGATCAGAACCGCCGCCAGGCTGATCCCTGCCTGCCGGGCAAAATAGTGCATATCGTCGCCGAAACGGATTTCCGCCTCATAGGCGCTGGTACTGTAAAGCATCACCAGGCCGAAGCAGGTCAAAAGAATCACCACAGCCAACAGGTTATAGTCGTAATAATCAGCCTTTTCCCGCAGCTGGCTGAAAAATTTTCCAATTGCTTTTCGCATGATATCACAATCCTTTACCAACTTTCCCTGTAAGTATAGCATGATTTTTTCAGAAAGCAAACTTTATTTTATCACATACCGCAGCAAACTGCCAAAACTGCTCTGCGCGTTCCCCTCGCCCAGATACACTTCATGGGCCAAAGCTGGATCGTCTGTGATGATTCCGTCCACGCCGTAGGTAATCATCCGCTGAATATCTCCCGGATAATTCACTGTCCAGGCATGTACTTCTTTTCCGCAGCTGTGCGCCTCCTGCACAAAGGCAGCCGTCACATAAGTATACTTCACACTAAAAAAATCTGCCGCGTCAATGTCACGCACACTGCCGTAAGTCATGGTCATGATGTAACCGGTACGGATATCCGGATTCAGCTCTTTGGCCTGCTGCAAAAAGGAATAGTTCATGGAAGTCAGCACGCACTGATCCACAAAATCATGTTCTTCCAGACACTGAACTACCTTGCTGACGATATTCCGGTTGTGACCGTTATCTTTCACCTCTATATTCAGTCCCATTCGTCCCCGGCTGTATTCGATCACCTCATCCAACGTGGGAATCCGTTCGCCCACAAACCGGTTTGCAAACCGCACGCCGGCATCCAGCTGCGCCACCTCCTGGTATGTCATATCCCAGATATCGGCCTGGTACCCTGTGGTTCGCTTCAAACTGGTGTCATGGAGCAGAACCAGCACGTCGTCCTTTGTCTCCTGAACGTCAATCTCCGCATAGTCCACCATCGTTTCCGCCGCGTACTCCATGGCGCTCATGGTATTTTCCGGCGCCATATTTGCCCCGCCGCGATGGGCTGTCACAGAAAAAGAATCCAGCACCGTATTATGAATCCGTCCGATGTAAAAGGTCTGATACCCAATGACTCCCAGTTCCGCCGCCACCGCAAGCAGGGTGAGCAGACGGACCGTCAGCCGCCGCCGAAAAAAAGCGCCGGGAAGCTTCAGATTTCTCCTTCCCCTGCCCGGATAATAAGCGATTCCCACGCTCATCAAACCCAGTAAAATTCCGGCAGATCCGCAAAAAACAGCAACAAACCGCTGAGCCTGCAGCCCATAGATCAATACGCCGCTGATCCGGGCGGAGGGCTTTATGAAAAGCATGATCCCAGCCACGCCAACAAGAGCTGACAGAAGATAAACTGCAGCAGTCAAAGCCAGCGTCACGCCCTGCAAAGCCAGCACACCGGCCACATAGGCTCCGGGACGCCGTCGGATTCGAACCGCCGCTATTTTAAGCCCCGTGCGGATCCGCTTTCCCTCTGCAATACAGTAGGGCAGAGAAAAAGAGATCACCGCCGAACCGGCCAGCAACAGCACGCAGAATACAATCAGCATCCATTTTACGGGAAAGGTCTGAACGATCCGAACCACTGTGAATTCCAGCAGCTTCACATTCATGATTTCCCAGATGATAAAATGCAGACCCAAAAAGGGCAGTGTTCCCAGGACATATCCTGGCCAGAAGACGGGATGACGGCGGATAAACTGCAGGCTGGATACGATACCTTCCTTGGCCAGCAGCAGCGCACCTATTTTCCGTCCGGCCACCGAACATTGTACGGCTCGAAAAACCGCAGATATTTCCACCAAAAGGAGAAAGGCCAGCAAAACCAGAAACAAAACGGAAAAAAGCACTGTTATCGGACGGCAAATAAATTCTCCGTAATTTTCCGCCGTCAGATAGCTGAACTTTTGCTGTCTCAGCAAAAAAGCAACGACACGGTTCAGCATCCATCCGCCGGCCATCATAACGGCCGTCCGGTAAAGAATCTCAAACAGAATCAGGCTGATTCCGTTCTTTTTCCCGATCCTCCATACAATTTTCAAAATATGTTTCATGAATGTCCCGCATCCTTTGCTTAAGCTTCTTTGTACAGATCGATCCGCTCCAGATCATCCGGCACATACACCGGCCGGGAAAATTCAGTGGCCGCCTCCCGGGTATACCGCTCTTTGCGATGTTTCAGATCACTGTCCTCCGTATGGAATAAAATCAGATGGCCCGCCCTCAGCATTTCGGCCGTACTGCCAGCATCTTTCGCCGTACTGTGAAATTTCTCATAGGGCTTAAAGATCTCCTTTTCCTCATACAGACAGAAAGCTTCACTCATCAGCCAGTCGCTGTCCTTTGCCTGATCAAGATTCTCCTGATGAAAAGGCTCGTCGCCCAGAAAAGTCAGACTTTGCCCATCGCAAAGACGGGCCCGGAATCCAAACTGCTTTGCCTTTTGGGAGCCGATATCGAAAAAACGAAAGGATATCCCCAGCCGCTCCAGCTCGCAGCCGTCTTCTATCACATGAAACCGGATCCGGTCATCAAAATATTTCGTCAGCCCCCCTGGCAGCAGCTCCATACAAAAGGTACGTACCAGCTGCTCCAGCTCCCGGTGGCAGTATATATGGAATTTTTTTTCATAGGCTCCGCTTTTCATCCTGGATGCAATGATGCGGATCACCCAGATCGTTCCCAGCACGTGATCTGTGTGGGCATGAGAGATAAACATCCCCCGCACCCTCTCAAAGGGAATATCCGCCCGTTCCATCTGCGTCAGAATCCCGTTTCCTCCTCCGGCATCCACAAGAAAATAATCCTCTTTTTCACGCAGCGCAAAGCATGTATTATAACATCTGGTCACCAGGGCGTTGCCCGTTCCCAGCATAATCAGTTCCGTACTCATCATGTCACCTCTTCTATGCATATCTCTCACATTTTATGACTGCCTTCATAGTATATACTAAAATCTGAATCTTTGAAAGGTGTATTTTATGGACAGATGTTCTATGAACCGGCAGGATTCCCGGCAGCGTTTTCAGAAAACGCCCTCTCCTTGCGTCCCTGGCTGCAGCTGCCGTCCTTCTTCCTGCGGTCATTTTGAGGAATCCATGTACCGCCATATCGACCAGATGAAACCTGGTATGGCTTATGTACCCGTACAGGAATTCCATACGCTTTTTGAACCCTGCAAAGCGCTGAACGCAGGCACCGTATTTCCGGAACTGTGCAAACCATTCTGCGGAAAGCGAGGTGGCAGACGATGATGCAAAAATCCCCCGGAGAAGCCCAGCTGATGCAATGGATCAACGAAGCGGGCTTTGCCGTCAATGACCTGACCCTGTTTCTCAACAGTCATCCCGACAGTCAGAAGGCACGTTCCTGCCTTCTGGAAAACCTGAAACTCAAAAAAGAAGCCATGGACGAATACGCCCGCCGTTTCGCGCCGCTGACCATCGACACTGCCGATGATGCAGCAGCCGCATCCTGGTCCTGGATTTCCAGTCCCTGGCCCTGGGAAAGGAAAGGAGGCCGCTGCTGATTTATGTGGAATTATGAAAAAAGGCTGCAGTATCCGGTAAATATCACCGCCACAAACGCCAAACTGGCTCAGGCCATCATCAGTCAGTTCGGCGGTCCCGACGGAGAGCTGGCCGCCTCCATGCGCTACCTCTCCCAGCGCTACACCATGCCCAACCGCACCTGTATGGGCATGCTGACGGACATCGGTACGGAAGAACTGGCTCATCTGGAAATGATCGGAGCCATCGTCTATCAGCTGACCTGTGATCTTACCATGGAAGAAATCGAACGTTCCGGCTTTGACAAATATTACGTGGATCATACTCTGGCTCTCTGGCCCCAGGCTGCCGGAGGCATCCCCTTCAACGCCTGTGAATTTCAGTCCAAGGGCGACCCCATCACCGATCTGATGGAAGATATGGCCGCGGAACAGAAAGCCCGCTCCACCTACGATAACATCCTGCGGCTGGTGAAAGATATCCCCGAAGTGGCCGATCCCATCAAATTCCTCCGGGAACGGGAAATCGTCCATTTCCAGCGTTTCGGTGAAGCGCTGCGCAGCGTGCAGGAAAATCTGGACGCGGATAATTTTTACGCCTTCAATCCCAGTTTTGATATGCCCGCCAAATGCAGCTGCTCTGACTGCTGATTTCAATAAAAAGATCCGTAAGGTGTCAAAACACCTTACGGATCTTGGTTTATCTGATTTATTTGTCGTCGGCCAGTCCCATCAGTTCATCACGGAAAATTCTTTCATCCATCAGCTTTAAGTCATCCGCAATAATGGGTTTGAATTCCATCTGATCCAGAACCTGGGTCTGCAGATCGATACCAGGCGCGATCTCGATCAACGTTACGCCTTCCGGACGCAGTTCGAATACACAGCGCTCTGTGATATACAGTACCGGCTGCTTTACTTTGTTTGCGTAATCACCGGAGAAAGTGATCTGCTCCACCTTATTGACAAATTTCTTCTTGGCGCCTTCCTGTGTAATCACCAGTTTGCCGTCTTTGCATTCTGTTCTAAGGCCTTTGGCCGTCATCGTACCGCAGTAAACCACTCTCTTGGCATTCTGGGTGATATCGATAAATCCGCCTGCGCCAGCCAGACGGGTACCGAACTTGGATACGTTCAGGTCACCGTTTGGAGCCGTCTCAGCCAGTCCCAGGAACGCGATATCCAGACCGCCGCCCTGATAGAAATCAAACTGTACGTTATGGGGCAGAATCGCCATGGAGTTGGCCGCTGCGCCAAACTGGGTTCCGCCATAGGGAACGCCGGCGATGGAACCAGCCTCTACCGTCAGCGTCATGCTGTCGGAGATGCCTTCTTCCGCAGCCACATTGGCGATTTTTTCCGGAGCTCCGGTACCCAGGTTAACGATGGCGTCCTTCGGCAGTTCCATTGCCGCGCGGCGGGCGATGATCTTCTTCGCATCCATGGGAATCGGCGGAATCGCATCCACCGGAATGCGGAATTCACCAGTCAAAGCGCCGTCATAGGGCATACCCAGACACTGCATGTTATCTTCTTCTGATCCTACCACCACGGAATCCACATAGATACCGGGGATAGCCACCAGCTTGGGATCCAGGGATCCGCCCTGCACGATTTTTTCCACCTGCACGATAACTTTACCGCCGGAGTTCTTGCAGGCCTGCGCCATAGCCGTCACATCCAGAGGGCCGATCTCTCTGTGTACGGTACAGTTTCCGTATTCGTCACAGTAGGAACCTCTCAAGAATACCACGTTGATGGGGAAGCCTTTGTAAAGAAGCCGTTCCTCTCCGTCAATGTCAACAATTTTTACCAGATCTTCCTTGGTGCACTCATTGAGTTTTCCGCCGCCGTTTCTGGGATCCACGAAGGTGTAAAGGCCCACGTGGGTAATCGTTCCGATATTATGAGCAGCGATATCACGGTACATGTGGGAGATAACGCCCTGGGGCAGGTTGTATGCTTCGATCTTATTGGCCAGCGCCAGGTCGCCCAGCTTGGGAGCGCGGTCCCAATGTCCGCCGATTACACGTTTTACCATTCCTTCATGACCATAGTGGTCGCCGCCCGTACCGTCGCGATGGCCCTGACCAGCGGCAAAAAACAGGGTCAGATCCTTGGGATGTCCGGTCTCCAGGAAACGTTTTTCCAATGCCGTAGAAAGCGCTTCCGGGCAGGCACAGCTGACGAATCCGCCTGTGGCGATGGTATCGCCGTCCTGAACCTTCATAGCCGCTTCTTCGGCTGTAATAATGCTTACCTTTTTCATCTGGTATGATCCTCCTCTTATCACGGATTTATTGTTATTATTTTATCGCATTCAGGAGGATTTGTAAACGGTATTTTGGGGAAAAGCCGGTTAATTATCAGCAAATTCTACGCTAAAAGCTCTGCTGCCAGTCCTTTCATTTCCTCCACATTCTTCTCGTTCATGGTAGAAAGAATAGACACGGTCTGATCGCAGATTTTCAGGTCTTTCATTCCGTCCAGAATTGCTCTCATGCTCTTGGCCGCCGTCGGAGCCCAGGAGCCGTTCTCCATCAGGCCAACGGTACGTTTCTGGAAATTCTTCGCCCGCAGATGCGCCAGGAAATCCTCCATGCAGGGGAAGAGTCCGCCGTCATAGGTCGCGCAGCACAGCATCAGTCTGCTGTAACGGTAAGCGTCTTCCACCGCCTCAGCCATATCGCATCTTGCCAGGTCTTTGATCACGACTTTTTTCGCTCCTGCCGCTTCCAGAACCTCCGCCATCTTTCTGGCCGCTCTGGCTGTATTGCCGTGAATGGAAGCATAGGCGATCAGCACGCCCTCATCTTCCGGACGGTAGCTGCTCCAGATATCGTATTTCTCTATGTAGTATCCCAGGTTTTCTTTCAGAATGGGGCCGTGAAGGGGGCAAATCATACTGATGTCCAAAGTGGCGGCTTTTTTCAGCAGCGCCTGTACCTGAGCTCCGTATTTACCCACGATATTGATAAAATATCTTCTCGCTTCACACAGCCAGTCTTCCTCCACGCAAAGCGCGCCGAATTTTCCGAATCCGTCCGCTGAGAAAAGGATCTTCTCGCTGGATTCATACTCCACCATAACCTCCGGCCAGTGGACCATGGGCGCCATCACAAAATGAAGGGTGTGGCTTCCAAGAGACAGCGTATCGCCTTCTTTTACTTCCACAGTACGTCCTGTCAGATCAAAATCAAAGAACTGAGGAATCATTTTCAGCGCCTTGGCGTTGCTCACCAGCTTCATATCCGGGTATTTCTCCGCCAGAGCCTGAATGCTTCCGGCATGATCCGGCTCCAGGTGAGAAACGATCAGGTAATCCACCGTTCTGCCTTTGAGTTCTTTATCCAGGTTTCTCAGCCACTCCAGCGCTCCTCTGGGATCCACCGTATCCATCACGGCCGTCTTTTCATCCAGGATCACATAGGAATTATAGGAAACACCGTTGGGAACGTGGTACTGGCTTTCAAACAGGTCAATGGTGGTGTCGTCCACACCGATGTACTTTACGGATTCTGAAATTGTAACGTCTTTCATTATCTATTCTCCTTTGTTTTTTCTTTATCTTACCATATTTGACAAATAAAGTCCAGTATTAAACTACTTTTGTCCAGACATTGCCCTCCCGATCGCTTTTCAGGCAGGCATCCACAAATTTAATCCCCCGTACGCCGTCCTCCACAGTGGGATACCGGTAGCTTCCCGGATCTCTTCCTTCTTTTTTCTGCAGAAGATGGGAGCAAAATCCCCGATAAAGATTGCCGAATGCCTCAAAAAAGCCTTCCGGATGCCCCGATGGCAGCCGTGACAGATCTCTGCAGGCCTGGGAAACGTAGTCTCTGGTCGCCGTATAAATCTGCGGCGGTTCATTGATCTTTGTCACCCGCAGTTCCGCCGGATTTCTGTGCTGCCATTCGATCGATCCCTTCTCCCCGAAAATCCGGATGCACAGATCCGTCTCGTGGCCGATGGCCACCTGGGACGTCCAGATCATACCGGACACACCTCCTTTGAAATTCACCAGCACCTGTACGTTGTTTTCCAGCGGCAGATTCTGATCTTTTGGCAGCCGCTCAAACCGCGCCAGCACGCTGTCTACTTCCAGCCCTGTCATCTTGGAAATCAGGCACTCCACATGCGTTCCGATATCCGCACAGCAGCCTGACGGACCGCTTCTGGCCGGATCCATACGCCAGGTAGCCTGATCAGACCGGTCGCTGACCATCTGCACCAGCAGCCATTCCTGGGGATACTCTCCCACCACCGTCAGGATTTTGCCGATCTCTCCGGCATCGATCAGATCCCTAGCCTGCCGGATCATGGCGTATCCGGTGTACGTATAGGTGACGCCAAACAGCAGTCCCCTTTCTCTGGCCATGGCTTCCAGTTCTTCTCCCTGGGAAGCGTTCAGCGCCAGAGGCTTATCGCACATGATATGGATACCATTTTCCATAAAACATTTTGCGATCTCATAATGGGTATCATTTGGAGTAGCGATGGAGACGAAATCGATACCGTCTTTGCGCTCTCCTTCTTTTTGCGCCATCTCACGGTAATTGGGATACACCCGGCTCTCATCAGCGATGCCCCATTCCCGTGCCGTCATAAGATTTTTCTCCTCATTTCTGGTAAAACATCCGGCCGTCAGCACCGCCAGATCGTCCATCACCGCACCATGGCGGTGCACATTTCCGATAAAAGCGCCGTTGCCGCCTCCTACCATGCCAAATTTCAGTTTCATTGCAATAACCTCCTGTCAAAATATTTGCCCACCCATTTTATTGTAGAATATGGAGGTTTTTCTGTCAATTCATTCGCATCTTTCCGGGTAAAGTGTGCAAAAATGCAAAAAAATCATCGTTTTTTAAGTACAGAAAAACAGGCTGCGAAAGCAGCCTGTTTCTATGTAGCAATTAGATCTCAGAAATTTTAACCGGACGGTTCTCATCCAGAGAACGTTTTGCAGCGATCGCGATCTTAACCGGCATTAATCCATCGATACCTGTTACCGGTACGTCTTTATCGTTGAGAACAGCGTCTACAAAGTCTTTTGTCTCAGCGATAAATGCATCGTTGTATCTTTCCAGGAAGAACCAGGTCGGTTTTGTGCAGGTTACGCCGTCAGCTGTGCTGATCATAGCGGTATCGCCCAGATCGTTGGCTACCTGTACGCAGCCTTTTCTGCAGTGAACCTCTGTTCTCTGATCGTATCCGTAGGGAGCTTCACGGCTGTTGTCGATCACGCCGATTGCGCCGTTTTCAAATTTCAGCATAACGATTGCGGTATCCACATCGTCATATTTTGCAAATTCTTCGTCTACTTTGATCGTTCCGAAGGTGCTTACTTCTGTAACTTCGCTTCCGGACAGGTAACGAACCATATCAAAGTCATGGATCATCATATCCAGGAAGATACCGCCGGATACTTTAACGTAAGACATTGGCGGAGCTTCCGGGTCACGGGATGTTACTTTAACGATAGCCGGATCGCCGAGAATACCGGATGCAACGGTATCTCTTACTTTTTTGTGGTTGTGGTCGAAACGACGAACGAAACCAACCTGCAGTTTAACGCCTGCTTTGTCAACTGCTGCCAGAGCGTCTTCGATCACCTTTACGTCGGTGGAAATGGGTTTTTCACAGAAAATATGTTTTCCAGCTTCTGCTGCCTTTACGATAAATTCAGCATGTGTATCTGTGGAAGAGCAGATAAATACTGCGTCCACATCAGGATTTGCAAATACATCATCTGAATTTTTAGAGCAGTTTGTGATTCCCAGGCTGTTTGCCCAAGCAATGGAATCATCGTTCAGGAACGGATCTGCTACCATAACAACTTCTGCATCCGGAACAGAGTTTACCAGATTCGTTACGTGAAGTTTACCAATTCTACCAACGCCTAATACGCCGATTCTGAGTTTTTTTGCCATCTCTTATACTTCCTTTCGAGTGTTTTTATAGTAAACATTATAATCCAATTTGTATTTCCAGTCAATCGGAACTGTAGAAATTTACAATTTATTTTCTCTTAATTGCCCATGCAATCAGAATAAATTCCACAATTTCCACGCCGATTGCCAGGGTAAACCAGATTTCGCCCTGTTTTCCAAAAATCTCCGCCACAAACCCGACCAGCAGAAAAATCAGCGCAAGACCAAAGCCTAAAAAGACGTATCCCGCCGTCCGGTAAGCTCTCTTTTTTTCCGCCTCGTCCATCTTGGTCAGATCCTTTTTCCCTCCCGACTGAGCCAGGTCATAGACGTTGAGAGGAATTTTCCCCTTTTCCATAAAGGCCATAAAGCTTTTTTGAAAACATTTCCCGGCCGCCATCATACAGATCACGATCAAAATCACATTGATAATCTGTGAATCCATCCTACTCTTCTCCCTTCTCCTTTTCTTCTTTTGTCCATTCCTTTTTTGCCGCCGCCAGATAATCCCGGCCGGCCGATTTTCTGGAAGGCACCAGCCGCTTCACGATATTTCCTTTTCCTCTGTTTTTCACGTAGAAATACCCGATAAAAGAAAAGACCGCCGCGCCGATAAAATTCACCAGCAGATCCTTCATAGTATCGATCAGTCCGATATCCAGATAACCTCCCAGCCCCAGCTTCTGTCCGTTCACCGCCGTATCCGTGATACCGCGAATCATATAGGGTACATTTCCCCCGTCCGGATCCAGCATCACGCTGCTGATGGTATGTACCACGGTATCTTTCTGCATATCCAGCAGGAAAAAACGATCCATGGCAAACTCGAAAAACTCCCACACCACACCGATCGTCATGGAAAAACAAAAAGCGACCACAGCGATAAAAACCGGCGACAGCGTAAACATCACCTTCTGATTTTCATTGAGCAGCACCACCAGAGAAAAACCGATGACCGCCGCCAAAAAGCCGTTGAGCGTATGCAAAATCGTGTCCCAAAAAGGAATCAATATATAGAATTCCTGAATTTCGCCCAGAATCTCCGCTGAAAAGATAAACAGCAAGATGATAATTTCCAACGCGGTCGGCAGTTCGATCCGAAAACTGACCTGAACCAGACTTGGAATAAACAGCAAAAGCAGCGTCAAAATTCCCAGAAATACATTTTCATAGTTACCGTTGAAAAACTGCCGGATCATCACCAGAATCACCAGAAAACGCAGTATGGAAAATACCAGAAAGGAACTTCTGTGCTCCTTCAGCTCTTTTTTTATGGCGTTTGCCATGATATGAAATCTCTTTTTCACCCAGCCCCTCCGTTTCTTGCTTACAGACTTCCTTTTTGCTTTCGGTTATACATTATACCATTTTTTCTTCTCCTGAGTTATCCGGAACATTTGTTCTTGCGCCGTTTCCTTTCCTGTGGTATGATTATTATATCGAACATATGTTCTTTTACTGTCTTTATAGATCGGAGGAAATTATGACAGACTTTTACTGCAGTACAAAAACCGTGCGAAGGGAACTCTCTCTGGAGGAAAAACTGCATATATTAGCCGACGCGGCAAAATACGATGTATCCTGCACCTCCAGCGGCTCTTCCCGGCGGGGAAAAACGGGATATCTGGGCAATTCTGTCGCCGCCGGAATCTGCCATAGTTTCTCTGCAGACGGACGCTGTATCTCTCTGCTGAAAATTCTGTACAGCAACGAATGTATCTACGACTGCCGCTACTGCGCCAGCCGCCGCTCCAACGACCGTCCCCGGGCCACCTTCACACCCGATGAAATCTGCCGCCTGACCATGGAATTTTACCGCCGCAACTACATCGAGGGCCTGTTTTTAAGCTCCGGTATCTGCAAAAGTCCGGAGTATACCATGGAACAGATCTATCTGACCGTCCTGCGTCTGCGCCGCGTTTACCGTTTCAACGGTTATATCCACGTAAAGGCCATTCCCCGCGCGCCAAAGGAACTGCTGACCATGACCGGTTTTCTGGCGGACCGTATGAGCGTCAACATGGAGCTGTCCGCCCAGGAAAATCTGGAAAAGCTGGCGCCCCATAAAACCTTTTCTTCCATCTTCCAGCCCATGAAACAGATTGCCGGCCAGATCGCCGCATCCCGTCTCTTTCTTGGAAAACCGGCGCGGATGGAGCGTCACCATGCCAATCGTTACCTGACAGGCAGTATCTTTGACAGGCCGTCTTTGGGCGACTCCCTCCCCGGGGAAACGCCCGGCGATTTTTCCCTGCAGCTCGCGAAAGAAAAAGCGCCCTTTGTTCCCGCGGGACAAAGTACGCAGATCATCGTCGGCGCCGCCGCGGAAAGCGATTACCAGCTGCTGCAGACTTCCCAGAATCTGTACCGCCGTTTCGATCTGAAACGGGTCTTCTATTCCGCCTATATCCCGGTCAATGAAGATCCGCTGCTGCCCCCTCCCGACACCCAGGTGCCTCTGCTGCGGGAGCATCGCCTCTACCAGGCGGACTGGCTGCTGCGCTTTTACGGATTCCAGGCTGAAGAGCTGCTGACGCCTGATCGTCCCAATTTCAATCCGCTGCTGGACCCCAAATGCGACTGGGCCCTGCGTCATCTGGAACGGTTTCCTGTGGAAATTAATCAGGCCTCATTTGAGGAACTGCTGCGGGTGCCCGGAATCGGCACGAAATCTGCCTCGCGGATCGTGAACGCGCGCCGTTTCGGCTCGCTGGATTTCTCCCACTTAAAAAAGATCGGCGTGGTACTGAAAAGGGCCGGATATTTTATCACCTGCGGCGGTTCTATGATGTTTTCGGTCCCGCTGGAAGAAAAGTTTCTCACCCGCCAGCTGACAATGGGCGAACAAAAGCAAAACTGGGAAATCAGCCACCCGCAGACCTGCCGCCAACTGTCCATCTTTGATATAGGAGGGATTTTACCGTGAACGCTTCACTATACGATACCACCGTATTTACCTGCAATGATAGTCTGGAATCTATGATGACCTGTATTTACGAAGCCTATGCCAGCCGTCTGGGACATCGCCGTATCCGTCTGGAACTGGAGCCTGTCCGCCAGCCGGAACTTTTCTGCCGCTACCTTTCCGTAGAAACGGACGAAAAAAAGGCTTTTGCAGTCGTCCGTTCCATAAAGGAAAAGATTTCCGCAAAAGCCTGGCAGACCGTCTTTCAAACCGCCATGTCCTGGCGGCCAGACCGTCCGGATCTGATTTACCGCTTTCTCCTTCTTGGTTTCCATCACGGTCCGGCCGTTACCGATATGATGCAGTATGAGGCAGTCTCCCGGATTTATGATGTCAGCCGCAGCGTTTACCGCGAAGCCCACCTGTTCCGCGAGTTTATCCGTTTTGCCTGTACTTCACAAAATATCCTGGTCAGCCATATTGAGCCCAAGAGCAACATCCTATCTTTGACCGCACCGCATTTTTGCGGCCGGATGCCCTCGGAAAACTGGATCATCCTGGATGACAACCGCAAACTGGCTGCCATACATCCCGCCGACCAGGATTTTTACCTGACTCATGTCACAGACCGGGAACTGGCTCTCCTGAGGCAGACGGAAAAGGCTGACGCCTGCTCCGCCCTCTGGAAGGAATTTTTCCATTCTGTGTCCATCCAACAGCGGTACAATCCCCGCTGTCAGCGCAGTCTGATGCCGCTGCGGTACCGCCATCATATGACGGAATACCTTAAGTAGAATCAGGACACCTGAATCACATTTTCACACCGGCGGTATTCTTCATCCTTCAGCGCCGTAGTGATGATCCTGGCATCCCCAAAGGATCCAAATTTCACCATGGAGATTTTGGAAATTTTGGAACTGTCGCAGAGTACATAGCACTCGCTGCAGTGTTTCATGGAGTATTCCTTTACCTTGGCTTCCCGCACGCCGGGTGTGGTGAATCCCACTGTTTTCTCCACACCGTTGGCGCCCCAGAATCCTCTGGTAAAATGATATTTTTCCAGGAAATCCAGCGCTTCCTCTCCCACGATCGCCTCCGTCACCGGCTTTAACTCTCCGCCTGCAAGATGAACCTGAAACCCTCTTGCCGCCAGTTTCCTGGCATGCATGATGGCGTTGGTCACAAACACCGCATGCTCCTGGGTCAGATAATCAATCATATGGCCCGTCGTGGTGCCGGAATCCAGATAAACCATATCCCCCGCCTTGATCAAAGATGCCGCATACCTGGCAATCCGGTTTTTTTCATCCCGGTTGATATCCTCCCTTATCTCCACAAAGGAATCGTTATGCAGCCCACTGTTGCGGATGGCAATGGCGCCTCCGTGAACCTTGGTCAGCAGCCCCTTGCGGTCCAGCACATTTAAATCTCTGCGGATAGTGGATTCAGAAATTCCCAGCCGCTCGATTAATTCCTGAATCTGCATACTTCCTCTGCTCTCCACCAGTCTTACAATTTCTTCCATCCTTTCTTCAACCAGCATAAATATTCTCCCCATTTTATCTGCGTTTATTTTTCCACGGAAAACAGGCCGCTTTTTTTCACTGCATTGGCAGCCTCCCTTATCACATCTTCCTCCTGAACCAGCGCGATGCGCACATACCCTTCTCCTGACGGTCCAAAAGCGCTCCCCGGCGTGACGATCACGCCGGCTTTTTCCAACAAATCCTTTACAAACTCCAAAGAAGACTGATAGGTGGCCGGAATCGGCGCCCACACAAACATGGTGGCCGGCGACCGGTCCATCTTCCATCCTGCCTCTGACATACTGCTGCACAAACAGTCCCTTCTCCTTTTGTAAGCCTCCCTCGTCGTTTTGACACAGGATTGATCCCCTGTAATCGCCGCGATGGCCGCTTTTTGAACAGGCAGAAACATACCGTAATCCATGTTGGATTTCAGCATACTCAAATGCTCCACCACCTGCGCATTTCCCAGACAGAAACCGATCCTGGCCCCAGCCAGCCCATAGGTTTTGGACAGAGAATTAAACTCCACGCCCACATCCTTCGCCCCAGGATAAGAAAGAAAACTTCTTCCCGGTTTATCACTGTCAAAAATCAGTTCGCTGTAAGCATTGTCATGAAGCACGATAATATCATATTTTCTGGCAAAGGCAATCAATTTTTCGTAAAACCAGTCCGGCGCCGTTGCCGCCGTGGGATTATTGGGATAGGAAACCACCATCAGTTTCGCCTTTTTGGCATCCTCCTCGTCAATATCATCCAAATCGATCAGGTATTGATTTTCCTTTTTCAGCGGCATATAAACCAGCCTTGCTCCGGCGATTCTGGGACCGTCTCCGAAAACCGGATAACAGGGATCCGGGACCAGAACCGTATCGCCCGGATCCACAATGGACAGACAGATATGAGCCAGCCCTTCCTGCGATCCCAAAAGCGAGGTGATCTCCCGGTCCGGGTTTAAGTTTACCTGATACCGTCTCTGATACCACTGCGCCACAGCCTGATGCAGTTCATCCAGATCCTTGATGGCATACACATAATTTTTTTCATCTTTGGCCGCCTCCACCAGTGCCGAAATCACGTGAGGCGCCGGTGGAATATTGGGCGTGCCAATACTTAAATCGATCACCCTTTCCCCCTGTTTTTCTTTTTCCTGCCGCATTTTCGCCAGAATGGTGAACACACTTTCACCAAACATATCCATTCGTTTCGCAAATTCCAACGGTTTCACTCCCCTTTTAAAAATCGGTATTTTATATAATGCAGGGTATAATCTTCTCCCTTTTTCGCCAGCATACGCAGCAGAAACTCCATCTGCTTTTTCGTCTCCTTATGCACGAACCAGAGGCGGTCTCTTCCTTTCAGATAATACTGCCACGGAGCCTGATCCGTGTAGGAATCCCCGGCATACGTTCGGCAGGCGCTGATCCGATCCATAATCATCTCCGCCACGTATCTTCTTGGCATCTTCATCCCGGTTATGATCGTCTTACAGTCTCCTCCATAATCGATCCAATATTCATAGTGATGCTTGTTTCTTCCTTTGTGATGCAGCCAGGAGGTGGACATTCCCAGCGCTTCCCGCTCCGCATTGTTAGGGCTTCTGTTTCCCTGGTAGTAACGGCAGCCCACACGAAACTCGGTCCAGGAATATTTGGAAAGATCGTGACATAGTCCCTGGCGGTACAGACCGATGCGGAAACAGTACTGCATCACCAGAATCTTATGTTTTGTAATTGTTTTAAAATGTTTCCAGATATACATGATTCCATCCTCATCTTCCCACTAAGATCATCACCGTTCTGGGAGGCACAATCAGCTCCTTCTCCTCCCCAAACTCCTGGTATTCTCCGTAAAAACCGCAGCATTTTTCATCCGAGGTATCCGCCGCGGCGTACCATTTTCTTTCCTCCGGAAGGTGGGGCAGCGCAAAGCTTTTCTCTTCCCAGTACATATTGTAAGCGATATAAATATAATCGTCGCTTTTTCCCTCCTGCGTCTGCGCATATTCACCGCAGTACATCATACCGATGCTTCTGCTGTCCCGGTCCATGGCGGAAAACCAGGCCCGCTCGCTGTGATAAGAAAGCTCCGGCGAACCCAAAGACTTGTAGTCCGTATCGCGGATCGGCCGGTCCAGATGAAGGATCGGATGGGCTTTGCGAAATGCAATGGCACATTTTACAAACTCCAGCATCTCTCGTGCGCTTTTATTCTGGTTCCAGTCCGTCCAGCCCACAGGGTTATCCTGGCACCAGGCGTTATTATTGCCTCCCTGGCTGTTTCCCGTCTCATCGCCGGCATAGATCATGGGACTTCCCTGACTCATCAAAAGCATGAGAAAGGCATTTTTCATCTGCCGTTTTCGCAGCGCCAGCACCGCCTGTTTCCTGGTACTGCCTTCCACCCCGCAGTTCCAGCTCTCATTCTCTTTTCTCCCGTCCCGGTTGTTCTCCCCGTTGGCTTCATTGTGTTTTTCATTGTAGGAAACAGCGTCCGCCAGTGTGAAACCATCCTGGCATGCCAGGTAATTGATGATCCCGCAATAGGGCGAGTTCTGCCGGTTATGCCAGATAAATCCGGCCACCTGATCTTCATTTCCTTTCAGGAAACGACGGGCCGTCCCCATAAATTCTCCGCTGCTTGCCGCCAGCGTCCTGCGCTGTGGCTCTTTTCCCCGGTAAATTTTCTGTACGTCAAATCCCGAACTGATGATTTTCACTTCGCACAGCAGTTCATCCCCGGCAACCAGATCTGAAGGAACCGCCGCCCCCACCAGGTGAAAGCCGTCCACATGGTAAGTCATCATCCAGTAGCGCAGAATCGTAATAATCCAGGACGGCGGAAAGCTTTCTTCAAAATAAAATTCCATGATCACTTCCATACCTGCCCGGTGAAAACTGTCCACACAGTCCTGAAACTCTTTCATGGAGTCCCCTCCTGCACAGTAGGAAGCCTTCGGCGCGCAATAAAAACCGCCGGTATAACCCCAGTAATTGACCCGCTGCTTTTCTTTTTCCGGCTGCTGCGCCGTCACGAAATTCTGCGGCAGAAGATCCTTCGGTATCCTGGACGCCGCTTTCTTTTGCTGTTCCTTTACCGGCGGCAGTTCCAGGAAATCATAGGCCGGCATCAGTTCCACGGAAGTGACGCCCAGTTCCTGCAGATAGGGAATCTTTTCTTTCAATCCGGCAAAAGTTCCTTTTTTTGCCGTGCGTGACTGCCGGCCTGCGGTAAATCCTCTCACATGGAGCTTATAAAGTATCATTTCCGAATAGGGAATGAACACGCCGGGCACGTCCGACGGAAGGAATTCTTCTTTCCCCGGAAGAATTCCCCGCACACGATCATCCCCTTCTCTTTCCAAAACAGCATATTTCTCTCTTCCGGTCAGCGCCGCCGCCCAGGGATCTGTGACTGTCCTTTCACCGCATCTGTAATTATAAAAAACAGCTCCGTCGCCCAGCCCCTCTATCCAGACGGAGAACACCTTTCCGGTACGAAATTCATCCGAGAGGGGAATCTCTTTGAAAACCTTCCCGTTTTTCGTCCGATACAGCAAAAGACTGGTCTTACATCCGCTCTCTTCCTGCAGAAAGGAAAAATTGCACCCGTTCTCCCAGCGGTATGCGCCCGGTATCTGCGGATAACCTTTTTTTATCTTCAACCCTTTTGCCGCTCTATGCAGTTGTGTATCATTTTTCACCATCCACTTTCCTCCGTATCCTCGTTCTCCTGTCTTTTTGTCCTACAGATCAAGATCCAGTTCCACCGGACAATGATCCGATCCCATGATGTCCGTATGGATTTTTGCGTCTTTCAGGCAGTCCTTCAGTCTCTCTGAAACGCAGAAATAATCGATACGCCATCCCGCGTTTTTTTCCCTGGCTCGGAACCGATAGGACCACCAGGAATAAACCTGTTCCGTATCTGGATAAAAATAGCGGAACGTATCGATATACCCGTGTTCCAAAAGAGTGGAAAACTTCTGTCTTTCTTCATCCGTAAAGCCGGCGTTTCTACGGTTTGTTTTGGGATTTTTCAGATCGATTTCTTTGTGAGCCACATTGAGATCACCGCAAAAAATAACCGGTTTTTTCTCATTCAAGCCGTCCAGATAAGACAGGAAAGCATCCTCCCACTCCATCCGATAAGAAAGACGCGCCAGTTCATTCTGAGAATTCGGCGTATAGACGGTTACCAGGTAATATCCCGGATACTCCAGGGTAATCACCCGTCCTTCCTGATCGTGCTCTTCTTGGTTGATTCCGCAGCTTACCGCCAGCGGTTCCTCCTTGGCAAAAACAGCCGTGCCGGAATATCCTTTCTTCACAGCATAATTCCAGTACTGATAATATCCCGGCAGATCCATCTGAATCTGCCCTTCCTGCAGCTTGCTCTCCTGTATACAGAAAATATCCGCGTCAAAGTGCCGGAATACATCCATAAATCCTTTATTCACACAGGCTCTCAGTCCGTTGACATTCCAGGAAATCAGTTTCATTTTAGCCTCCTGCTCTACACCTATTTTTTCATTCCTATAAGCCAATTATATCTGTTTTATGTTTCTTTTTCAATGATTTTGAAAGATGTCAGACTGTCGTCCTCCAGTCCGTGGAAGCGGCACCCCTCCTGCCGATAGGTTTCCGCCGCCGCCATGATCTCCGGAGTCAGCCGCTCTCCGGGACAAAGCAGCGGAATCCCCGGAGGATAGGGCGCAATCATCTCTCCGGCAATCTTTCCCACTGCTTTTTGCCAGGGTACGGTTTTCGTCTCAGCAAAAAATGCCTGCCGCGGCGTGAGTACCGCCGGCGGAAGAGAAATCTGGGGGATCACCCGCATTTCTTTCCTGCCGGTTTTACAAAGAAACCGCCGATCCCGGCGTCGGCTAATGTCCCGCAAAGCCCCGATCAACTGTGTTACTTCCTTCTCTTCGTTGGCAAAAGTGACCACAGCAACCACGTTTCGCAGATCCGCCATCTCTGTCTCCACCTGGTACTCTTCCCGCAGTGTGCTCGCCAGATCATAACCGCTCATGGTTTCACAGCCGAATACCAGACGAGTCTCATCCAGCGCCGCAGCCGCATATCTTCCTTCTATGTCGTCCTTCCCCAGAACGAACATTCCCGGAACAGCACGGATTTTCTCCCGGAGAAAAGCGGCTTTTTCAAGGGCGTCCTCCGCCATTTTACGCCCATGATGCGCCAGCTGATAACGGGAGTTATCCAGTGAAGCCATCAAAAGATACGAAGGGCTGGTACTTTGCACCAGCTTTAAGGCGCGCTCGATCCGTCCGGCATCGATCCGTCCTGTCTGGATATGAAGCACGGAACTTTGGGTCAGTGCTCCCGTCGTCTTGTGGAAACTCTGGGCACATCCATCCGCCCCCTGCTGCAGCGCGCCCCGGGGCAGCAGACTTGAAAAATACAGATGACTGCCGTGGGCTTCATCCACCAGCAGCGGCACTGCGAACCGATGGCAGATATCCGCAATCCGCTTCACATCACAGCAAATGCCGTAGTAGGAAGGGCTGACCAGGAAAACCGCTTTCGCCCCGGGATGGTGTTCCAGCGCATTTTCCACCTCCCGGGGAGAAATTCCTCCCCAGATTCCGGCTTTTTCGATCCACTTTGGCATCAGATAGACCGGCCTTGCTCCGCACAGGATCAATCCTTGCAGTACAGATTTGTGCACATTGCGGGGAAGTATGATCTCATCATTTTCCTTCAGAGCGCCAAGGAGCATGGCTTCATTGCCACAGGTGGTACCGTTTACCAGAAAATAGCTCTTTTGTGCACCGTACAGATCCGCCAGCAGTTCCTGTGCTTCCCGAATAACACCCTCCGGCCGGTGCAGGTCATCTAGTCCGCCCACCTCTGTCAGATCGTATTTTAAAAAACCGCACTCTGCCTCTGTAAGCCACCGCTGTCCCAGTCCTCGTTCATACCGGTGTCCTGGAATACAAAAATAGGCCGGTCTCTCTTTCTGATATCTTTTCAAAGCGTCCACCAGGGGCGCCCGATCCTGTCTTTCCATATTTCCCTCCTGGTTTCCCATACAGGAGGGAACCCGCCCGCCTGCATTTTGTTTTGCTCAAAAAAAGGAGACATGAGCCCGCCCATGTCTCCCGGATAACTGCTTTGATCAGCAGACTTCCACGGTCCAGTGATATTTGTCTTCTACGCTGCCCCACTGAATGCCTGTCAGATAATCGTAAAGCTTCTGGGTCAGTTCCCCGGTTTTGAAGTCATTGACTGTTACCTTGTCGTCCTTGTATACAAACTCTCCAACCGGTGAGATAACCGCTGCCGTACCGGTTCCAAAAGCTTCCTCCAGCGTCCCGTCGTGTCCTGCTTTCATCAGGTCATCCACGGAAAGTCTGGTCTCGTTTACTTTATAACCCCAGTCTTTCAGAATATGGATAATCGAATCTCTTGTAACGCCCGGAAGCACGGTTCCTTCGATGGGCGCCGTATAAATCTCGCCCGCGATTTTGAACATGATATTCATGGTTCCCACTTCTTCCACATACTTGCGCTCCACGCCGTCCAGCCACAGAACCTGAGTACATCCCTGTTTCTCCGCTTTGACCTGTCCCAGGATGGATGCTGCATAGTTTCCGCCGCATTTGGTAAATCCCGTACCGCCTTTTACCGCGCGGACCAGTTCGTCTTCCACCAGAATACGCACCGGATTCACACCTTCCGCATAGTATGCGCCCACCGGCGTACAGATCACAACGAATTTATAGGAACTAGCCATATGTACGCCTAAAGAAGATTCCGTTGCGAACATAAAGGGACGGATATAAAGAGAGGTTTCCGGCTCAGAGGGAACCCAGTCCTTCTCTACTTTCACCAGTTCTTCCACCGCTTCTACGAACATATCAACCGGAACGGGAGGCATACAGAGTCTTTCGTTGGATTTGATCATACGTTTCGCGTTCATCTCCGGACGGAACAGCTGAATCTTTCCCTCTTTCGTCCGGTAAGCTTTCATTCCTTCAAAGGTTTCCTGTGCGTAATGCAGCGCCACGCAGGCCGGATCCAGAAGCATCGGTTCATGGGGCACGATTCTGGCATCATGCCACTCCTTTTCTCTGTCCCAGTCCATCACAAACATATAATCTGTCATGTACTTTCCAAATCCCAGATTCTTCTGATCCGGTTTTTCTTTCAGATGCTCTCTTTTTTCAAATCTGATATCCATAATACTGTCTCCTCCTTGGGATTCTCTGTCATCCCTCTTTTTCTAAATTATAGTATAAAACTGCAAAACTTATCCGTCAACCGCATATTATGAAATATTGTTGCTTTTCTTCTCCGCATCTGGTAAAGTAATTTTGACAGGAAACATCGAATCCAAGAAAAAGAAAGAGGTAACTACACATGGAAAATTCCAAAGACAACATCTGCAGCGGCAACTGTGACACCTGCGGATCCGACTGCTCCGCTCCCTTCCAGCCGGGGGACGCCACCGTCACCCTGACACTGGATGACGATACGGAAATCGAATGCGCCATCCTCACCATTTTCCCGGCTGCGGACAAACACTATATCGCACTGCTGCCGCTGGATGAAAACGGTCAGAACAGCGACGGGGAAGTTTATCTTTACCGTTACGAAGAAGGAGAAAACGGTCAGCCTTCTCTGGACAATATCACCGATGATGACGAGTATGAAGCTGCCGCAGACGCCTTTGATGAACTTCTTGATAAAGCAGAATACGACGAGGTGGTGGACGGAGAGGATCTGTAACCTGGGTTATCTGGCGAAGAGCTAAAAGGGGAGAGTCTAAAAGACTCTCCCCTTTTAGCGCCCGGTACTTCCAAAACCGCCGTTTCGCACTTCTTTCACATCGTCATCCACGGTGATGCCATACATCATGAAAATCCCCTGTATAAAGCCGTCTCCCTCTTCGATGGACAAAACCTTTTCCTCGTTGGAATCGTTGGTGATTTTGGCAAAGATATGGCCCTCGTTGTCCGAATAAAAGTAATCGCTGTCGATCACCCCCACTGTGTTATTCATCTGCAGCCGGTATTTGAATCCCAGTCCGCTTCTGGGAAACAGCAGCAGCACCCAGTCTTGCTCCATCTGCACCCGGATGCCCGTGGGAATTTTGATGGACTGCCCCGGCTGCAGCGTAAAAGATATGGGACTGAAAAAATCATAACCGGCGCTGCCCGTCGTCGCCCGCCTTGGAAGGCGGATGTTTTTATAAATGTCTTTCACCTGCTCAGGCAAAGTTTCCGGAAAGGTATCCATCCATCCTTCCAGAAATTGTTTTTCACTTACTTTATCAAATCTGGCAATTCTGTTCATCGCGTCTCTCCTTTAGTCCCTGGTATGCAGCACGACTTTTCCCGCTGCAAGGGTTTTTTTCACATCGATTACTCTTTGGTTGGCGCTTCCTTTCCATTTCAGTGAAGTGTCCATTTGCTCCACGATAAACTCCCCGTCCACACACACATCCAGATACCGGACGATCTCTTCCTTTTGTATGCTCTCCCACAGAGAGCCGGTATACAGCCAGATCGTCTTGTCAGGGAATTTTTCCCGGATTTCTTTTGCCAGCCTGGTAATCTCCGTAATATTGTTCTTGTGCAAAGGATCCCCGCCGCTGAAGGTGATACCGGAAATATAGGTTTTCCCAAGCTGTTCGAACAGCTCATCCTTAGCCTCCTGGTCGAATGGAATCCCCCCGTTGGGATCCCAGGTCTGGGGGTTCTGGCATTCCCGGCAGCAGTGGGAGCATCCCGCCACCCACAGAACCACCCGCAGACCGTCCCCATTTAACATATCATCCTTGGTAATATTGTGGTACCGCATGAAATCTTCCTTTCTGACCGGTCAAAAAAAGGGAGGCGCCATGATGCGTTTCTCCCCTTTTCCCATTTTTACTGTTGTCAGTTCTATTTCTGATCCTCCGGAACATCCTTGATGCTGAAGCTGAACCGCCCCATCTTGTCTTTGCCCAGGCAGACAACCTTTACGATGTCGCCCAGCGTCAGGACGTCTTCCACCCGTTTGATTCTCTCCTTGGCAATTTTGGAAATATGAACCATACCTTCCTTGCCGGGAGCGAACTCTACAAAAGCGCCGAACTCTTTGATATTGACCACTTTTCCGGTAAAGATCTGGCCGGCTTCAAAATCCGTGACAATCGTCTGGATATACTGAATCGCCTTGTCCATACCCGCTTTTTCCACGCCGCAGATGGAAACAGCGCCGTCGTCGGTAATATCGATCTTAACACCCGTCTCTTCGATGATGGCGTTGATGGTCTTGCCTCTCTGACCGACCACATCGCCGATTTTCGCCGGATCGATCATGATCTGAACGATCTTGGGCGCATAGGGTCCCACGCTCTCTCTCGGCTTCGCGATAACCGGTTCCATAACCTCCGTCAGAATATACTCCCTTGCTTCTTTCGTTCTGGCAATGGCCTCCTCGATAATGGGACGGGTCAGCCCGTGAATCTTGATATCCATCTGGATAGCGGTGATACCGTCGTGGGTACCTGCCACCTTAAAGTCCATATCGCCGAAGAAATCTTCCAGACCCTGGATATCCGTCAGCACGATATAATCATCGTCGGTTTCTCCCGTCACCAGGCCGGTGGAAATACCTGCCACCGGTTTTTTGATCGGTACGCCGGCTGCCATCAGTGACATGGAAGACGCACAGATACTGGCCTGTGAGGTGGAACCGTTGGATTCAAAGGTTTCTGAAACCGTACGGATAGCGTAGGGGAATTCCGCCTCGGATGGCAGCACCGGCACCAGCGCACGTTCCGCCAGGGCTCCATGACCGATCTCACGGCGTCCCGGTCCTCTGGAGGGTTTTGTCTCGCTTACAGAATAGGAGGGGAAGTTATAGTGATGCATATACCGTTTGGACGTTTCGTATTCATCCAGTCCGTCCAGTCTCTGAGCGTCTGAAAGAGGCGCCAGCGTGGTGACGGTACAGATCTGGGTCTGCCCCCGGGTAAACATGGCGGAACCGTGTACTCTGGGGATCAGATCGATTTCAGCCGCCAGAGGACGGATCTCCTTGATCCCGCGTCCGTCGGGACGCTTCTTATCCTGAAGGATCATCTTGCGGACGGTTTTTTTCTGATACTGGTAAACAGCCTCTCCCAGCACATCCAGCCACTCTTCTTTCTCCGCGAAGGCTTCCTCCAGTTTCTCTGTAATCTGACGGATATTCTCCTCGCGTACCTGTTTCTCATCGGTAAACACCGCAGCTTCCATTTCCTGGGGCGGTACGATCTCCTTTATGGCGGCAAACAGTTCTTCCGGAACGGCGCAGCTTTCATAGGTGTGCTTTTCCTTACCGCATTCCGCTACGATTTTATCAATAAACTGAATGATCTCCTGATTGACTTCATGGGCTTTGAAAATCGCCTCGATCATTTTCTCCTCCGGCACTTCATTGGCTCCGGCCTCGATCATGATCACCTTTTCCCTGGTAGAGGCCACGGTCAGCTGAAGGTCGGAAACTTCTTTCTGTCCCAGGGAGGGGTTAATGATGAATTCTCCGTCGATCAGTCCCACCTGTGTGGCGGCGCAGGGGCCGTCAAAGGGAATGTCGGAAATGCAGGTGGCGATGGAAGATCCCAGCATGGCCGGAATCTCCGGATTGCACTCCGGATCCACTGACATAACCATGTTGCTGATGGTCACATCGTTGCGGTAATCCTTGGGGAACAGCGGCCGCATGGGGCGGTCGATGACACGGGAGGTCAGGATGGCATGTTCGCTGGCCTTTCCTTCCCTTTTGTTGAAACCGCCGGGGATCTTACCCACTGCATACTGTTTCTCTTCGTATTCTACGCTTAAGGGGAAGAAATCGATTCCCTCCCGCGGTTTGTCGGAAGCGGTAGCCGTAGAAAGAACTACGGTGTCTCCGTAATGCATAAAGGCAGCGCCATTGGCCTGCTTTGCCACTCTGTCGATATCGACGGTCAGCGTTCTTCCCGCCAGTTCCATGGAATAACTTTTATACATCTGTATTCTCCTTTTCTTTCTGACCGGTCCTGCCCGAAACAACTGAAAAAAACACGCGCAGCTTCTCATGTCCTTTTCAGTAGTCCCGGTCAAACAGGAACCTGAGGTCAATGTTTGTTTGGTTAGTTTGTTTCCTATAGAGAAATGGGGCGGAAAACTCCGCCCCCTCACTATCCTTATTTTCTGATTCCCAGCTTCTCGATCAAAGCACGGTATCTTTCGATATCATTTTTCTTCAGGTAATCCAGCAGACCACGTCTCTGACCAACCATTTTCAGCAGACCGCGTCTGGAATGATGATCTTTGTGATGCTCCTTCAGATGCTCTGTCAGCTCCTGAATTCTGGCTGTCAGGATAGCCACCTGTACCTCCGGTGAACCGGTATCGCCCTCTGTTCTCGCATACTCGCTGATGATTGCCTGTTTCTTTTCTTTTGAAATCATAATTTTCCTCCTGATTCTCTTTTAACGCCTCGAATTAAGAGCCGGTTGGAGATTCCGCGCTCCGAATCCGGGTTCATTGATTTTTCACACTTAGCGATTATACCACAACCCTATACCGATGTAAATACCTTTTTCCCTCTGTCACGGAAGTAATTCCGGCAGGCCGCCTCATCCTTTTTAATCTGATGCTGCAGCTGGGCAATGGAAGGAAATTTATATTCCGGCCGGATAAATTCATAAAGCCGTACATGAGCCTGTTTCCCATACAGCTCTTTGTCCACATCGAAAAGATAGGTTTCCACTCCCGGGCGGCTGTCGCCCACCGTAGGCTTGACGCCGATATTGCTGATGCCGAAATAAGGTTCGCCGTCGATCTGGGTGATAGAGGCATAAACGCCAAAAGGCGGCAGCAGCTTGTGCACCGACGGGCGCTGATTGATGGTGGGGATACCGATGGTGTGGCCCAGATGTTTTCCGTGAACGATCTCTCCCTCCACAAAAAAAGGATAACCAAGAAGATCATTGGCTTTTTCCAGATTGCCCTCCATGATCTCCCGGCGGATCCGCGTACTGCTGACGGCGGCGCCGCCGTCTGTGACTTTTTCCAGAACATCCACCTGGTAGCCGTACTGTTTTCCCATCTCCTTAAGCAGCGCGGTGGTGCCGCCCCGCTTATGGCCGAAATGAAAATCCGGTCCCACCACCAGATGGGCCGCCTTCATCTGGCGGACCAGGATTTCACGGACAAAATCCTTCGCGTCCATATGCATGATCTCCGGCACGAAGGGACATTCCACCAGGCAGTCCACATCCATCCCCTTGGCCAGATGAAACCGCTCTTCACCTGTCAGTATCATCTTAAAAGACGGATCGGAAAGGCGCATCACCGGGGATACGTCAAAAGTGAAAATAACCGTTTCAAATCCAGGTTTTTTCAGTTCTTTTACCCGATTCACCAGTTTTTTATGGCCCCGGTGCAGTCCGTCAAATTTCCCCAGTGTGATAATGCTGCGTTTGGGCAGCATAAAATCCAGTGTATTTTTGATATATCTCATCCCTGGCCGCCCCCGTCTCTGAACATTTTTACCAGCCGGAACTCATCTTCCTTTTCCCGGTAGCGATAGAGTCCCACGAACGCCCCGCCGCCGTCGTATACGCGAACCCGGCAGCCATCCTTCAGCCCGGGAACCGGGCGGGACAGATCACGGCCGTAAAAAGAATTTCCATTATACACCCTTTTTTGCAGCGAGGATCCCGCGACAACGGCCGGATCCCGGTCAAACATCTGATCCAGCGGCAGAATCGCTTCCTGTACGCGCCCGCAGTCTGCCAGCTTTTGGATCTGCTCCAGTGTGCGGCTGTCTTTTACATCGAAACGCCCGACCCGTGTGCGGACCAAAGACTTCATGCAGGCGCCGCAGCCCAGTTTTTCGCCGATGTCATGGCACAGGGTGCGGATGTAGGTCCCCTTGGAACAGGTAACGGAAAAACGGATTTCCGGAAGATCTGTCTTAAGGATCTCTATACGGTAAAAATGAACCGGCCGGGCTTTTCGTTCCACCGTTTTCCCTTCCCGTGCCAGTTCATACAGTTTCTTTCCATTTATTTTCAAGGCCGAGTACATAGGCGGAACCTGCATATACTCCCTTTCAAAGGAGCGGATGCAGGATATCGCCTCCTTTTCCGTCACTGCCGGATTGGTCTCCTTTATAACCGTTCCGCTGATATCCTGGGTATCGGTGGTAATGCCCAGCCTTAGAACCGCTTCATAGGTTTTGTCTTCTCCCGCCAGCAGCTCGCACAGTTTTGTCGCTTTTCCCAGACATACCGGCAGCACGCCTGTCGCATCAGGATCCAGTGTGCCCGTATGTCCGATTTTTTTCATTTTCAGGATGCCCCGCAGCTTCGCCACCACATCGTGGGAAGTCCAGCCGGCTTCCTTATATACATTAATGATTCCGTTCATTTCAAACCTTTTCCATACCCAGCTGACGCCTGATCTCCTCCACGATTTTTCCGGTAATCTCTTCCGGCTCCCCTTCCATGGTGCAGCCGGCCGCCATATAATGGCCGCCCCCGCCGAAGGTCATGGCGATGGCGCTGACGTCCACCTTCCCGTTGGAACGCAGACTCACCTTATAGCGATTCTCATCCAGCGCATAGAGAAATACCGCCGCTTCCACGCCTTGTGTCAGCCGCATCTGATTGATAATCCCGTCCAGATCCCTGGCCTGTACCTTAAACTGCTCCATACACTTTTTGTCCGCCGCGGCGGCAATGCATTTTCCGTCCAGATACAGCTGGCTGTTCATCAGGATATAGCCCATCACCCGGTTCTGAGCGTACGACTTTTTATAAAACGAATCCTCTATGATCCTGGTGAAGGGGATATCCTGCTCCATCAGCCACCCGGCAATCTCCATGGTCTTCGGCGACGTGTTGGAATACTGGAATACCCCGCTGTCGTGAATGATCCCGGTATACAGATCCATCGCCGTCCTGCGGGAAATTTTTTCCCTGTCCATCAGAGAAAAGAGTACCTCGCAGGTGGAACTGGCGTCCGGTACAATATGATTTTCATCTGCCAGGCCGGGATTGGTGATGTGATGATCGATGCAGACCGTTTTTTTCGCTCTTGCAAACAGCTCGCCTGCCGCGCCGATCCTATCAAGGCTGCTGACGTCCAGCAGGATCAGAAGATCACAGGTTTCTCCCGGTTCGAGCAGGCGGCGGATCTGATCCAGATCCGACAGATGGCCGAACACCGGGCGCATCTCTTCCAGATATACCTGCGTGCGGATATCGCTGTGGTTATCCCGCAGATAATGATATACCGCCATACAGGAACCGACGCAGTCGCCGTCGGGATTCACATGGCCGGCGATGGCCACACTGGCGGCTCCCGTTACCATATCGTCAAGATTCTTCATCATTTTCTTCCTCAGTCTCTCTGATTTCCAGATCCGCAATCTTTTTCGCCATGGTTACTCCGTATTCGATGGAGGTATCCAGCAAAAAGGTAAGCTGCGGCGTATTGCGCAGGTTCAGATTCTTTGCCAGCATCCGGCGGATATATCCCTCCGCGCTGCGAAGGCCGGCCAGCGTGTCGGCTTTCTCTTCATCTGTGCCCAGCACGCTGATGTAAACCTTGCAAGTTTTCAGATCCGGCGCAACTTGAGCCCCTGTCACAGAAGTCATCATATGGATCCTGGGATCTTTGATCTCACGACGGATAATCTGACTGAGTTCCTTTTGCACTTCCCCGTTGATACGGGTATTTTTTATACTGTTTTTCCTCATATTGTCCTCACTTGTCCGGGAGGCCATCCTTGTGGGAGGATTCCTATCTGGGAACCTCCACCATGATATAAGCCTCCACCTGGTCTAACTCCTGAATGTCATTGAATCCTTCAAATACCAGACCGCATTCGTATCCGGCTTTTACTTCCTTCACATCATCCTTGAATCGTTTCAGGGAAGCCAGCGCGCCGTCGTATACCTGATTTCCTTCGCGGCTGATCCTTACCTTGCAGCCCCTCTGGAACACGCCGTCCAATACATAGCTTCCGGCGATGTTGCCCACGCCGGAGGCTTTGAAAATCTGACGGATCTCGCCATGGCCGATCACTTTTTCCTCGTATATCGGATCCAGCATACCCTTCATGGCGGCTTCCACATCTTCGATGGCCTGGTAAATCACCTTATACAGACGGATATCCACGCCCTCCTGCTCGGCAATGGCCTTCGCCGTGGCGTCGGGACGCACGTTAAAGCCGATGATGATGGCGTTGGAAGCGGATGCCAGGGTGACGTCTGATTCATTGATGGCGCCTACGCCTCCATGGACGATTTTCACCACCACTTCATCGTTGGAAAGTTTCAAAAGACTTTGTTTCACCGCTTCCACAGATCCCTGTACATCAGCCTTGACCACGATGCCAAGCTCTTTTAAATTGCCCTCCTGGATCTGATTGAACAGATCATCCAAAGACATCTTGGACTTGGTCTCTTCCAGCAGACGGTTCCGATTCTCGGATACGAAGGTGGCCGCAAAGTTTTTCGCTTCTTTGTCGTTTTCTGTCGCTACCAGCACTTCTCCGGCATTTGGCACATCGCCAAGACCGAGGATCTCCACCGGAGTAGAGGGACCGGCTTCTTTGACCCTGCGTCCCTTGTCGTCCATCATGGCGCGAACCTTTCCGGAGCATGCTCCGGCGGCAATGAAATCTCCCACATGCAGAGTACCCTTTTGTACCAGAATAGTAGCCACAGGTCCCTTCCCCTTATCCAGCTTTGCTTCGATCACCAGACCTCTGGCCTTTCTTTTGGGATTGGCTTTCAGCTCGCAGACTTCTGCCGTCAGCAGGATCATCTCCAGCAGCTCCTCGATCCCCTCGTGGGTATGAGCCGATACGGGCACGAAGATCGTACTTCCGCCCCAGTCTTCCGGGATCAGTTCATATTCCGACAGCTCCTGTTTTACCCGCTCCACGTTGGCGTTGGGTTTATCGATCTTATTGATGGCCACGATGATCTCCACCCCTGCCGCTTTGGCGTGGTTGATAGCCTCGATTGTCTGAGGCATCACGCCGTCGTCCGCAGCCACCACCAAAATGGCGATATCCGTGGCGTTGGCGCCACGCATACGCATGGCCGTGAAAGCCTCATGGCCCGGTGTATCCAGGAAGGTAATCTTCTGTCCGTTGACATTGACCATGTATGCGCCGATGTGCTGGGTGATTCCGCCGGCTTCCCGGTCGGTCACATGAGTATTTCGGATAGCGTCCAGAAGGGAAGTCTTGCCATGATCGACATGACCCATGACGCAGACAACCGGCGGTCTTGGCACCAGTGTGCTGGCATCGTCTTCCTCTTCTTTCAGCAGCTCCTCGATCACATCCACTTTCTCTTCCGGCTCGGCAATGATATCGTAATCCAGTGCGATCTCCTGTGCCTTTTCAAAATCGATCTCATGGTTGACCGTAACCATGACGCCTTCCATGAACAGTTTTTTTACAATCACGGAGGGCTGCATCTTCATCTTATCCGCCAGTTCCCGGATGGTCAGCTTCTCCGGAAGCACGATTTCCTTTACCTCAGCCTTCTTCTCTTCCTTGTGCTGATGTACCGGTTTTTGCAGCGCCTTTGGCAGTCTCGCCTGCTGACGGAATCCCTGGTTGGGGCGTCTGCCGCCTTTTTGACGGTCGCCGCCGAATTTATCCTTCGCTTTTTCTTTTTCTTTCTCTTTTTCCTTGTCTTTTCTCAGATCACGGGAGGGCTTTTGCATCATGGACGTATCCACCGCATCCGCCTGCTGTTTTCTGCCGCCGGATTTTCTTCCCTCTGATCCATTTCTGCGGAAATCTCTTCCCTCTTTTGTATCCCGGTCTTTATCCCGTTCCCGGTCTGCCTGGAACCGCCTTGGACTGTCGCTGCGCGGCGGACGCTGATTTGTCCCCTGACTGTTCCTTTGACGTCCCTTATTTTCTGTTTCCTGAGTCTGGGCAGGCTTTCCATGGGCAGGCGATGAACCGGTTCTTCCTCCTGCATTTCCCGCTGCCGGACGGGAAGTCTCTTTATTCGGCGCAGCTTTTACCGCCGCGTTCTCCGCTGCCGGACGGGGCGGACGCTGGGCAAGCTTTCCGTCTGCAGCCGGTTTCCCCTTTCTGGAATCAGATCGTTTTCCTCTTCCCAGATTTTTCCCTTCCGGCGTTTTGGCATTCTGGGGCCGGAACACCTGGATAATATTGGATTTTTTCTTCGGCTTTGCCTCTGTGCGCCCCTCTTCCTTCTTTTCGTTTTTCATGTTCTTATCTTTATCAAATGTTTCTCTCAATAACTTCTCCTCCGCTTCTTTCAAAGAACTCATGTGACTTCGGACCTCGATACCGCGATCCTTTAAAAATGTGATGACTTCTTTGTTGGTTTTTCCTATTTCCCTGGCAATTTCATGCACTCTGATTCCCGGCATTTTACCACCTGACCTTTCTGTTCAGCTATTTTGGGATCCGCCACATCTTCCATCTGTTTCTCAACGGCTCTCCCCAGATTTTCATCCAGGAGTGCAAGGGATGCTCGGAATTCTTTCCCGATGGCTTTCCCAAGAGCTGCCTTCTCTCCAAAAAAGTAACAGGGTACCTTGTAATAGGTGCACATATTTAAAAACTTTTTTTTCGTATTGCCGGAAGCTTCTTCCGCCACCAGCACCAGGTACGCTTTCCCGGTCTTAACCGCTTTTTCCGTAGAAAATTCCCCGCTGGCCACCTTGCCCGCTTTCGCTGCCAGCCCCAGAAGGGAAAGCAGTTTACGTTCGTTCAATCTGATCCAGCTCCTCTTTCAGGGCGTCGTAGACCTCCGGCGGAATCGCCGTTTTTAAAGATCGCTCCAGCCCTTTATTTTTTATGGCTTTATCCAGGCATTCCCTGGAAAAGCAAAGATAAGCGCCCCGGCCGTTCTTTCTGCCTGTGGCATCCAGTACGATTTCATCCTCCGGCGTTTTCAGGACGCGTATCATTTCTTTTTTATTCTTCATCTCCTGGCATCCCGTACACTTTCGCATCGGAACTTTCATCTTCTTCACCATAGTCTCCATCCTCTTGCTCGAACTCTTCGTCCTCATACTCTTCGCCATACGCTTCCATCTCGTCGAACAGTCCGGCCTCTCTGGCCTGCGTCTCGCTCTTGATATCGATCTTGTACCCGGTCAGACGGGCTGCCAGACGGGCGTTCTGTCCTTCTTTTCCAATCGCCAGCGACAGCTGATAATCCGGTACGATCACCTGGGCCGTCTTTTCATCGGGATCCGCCATGACGGAAATCACTTTGGCTGGGCTTAGGGCGTTCTCGATCAAGAAGGCCGGATTATCATCCCAGTTGATGATATCGATCTTTTCTCCCCGCAGTTCTTCCACGATGGCATTCACCCTGGCTCCGTTCATTCCCACGCAGGCGCCTACCGGATCCACGTCGGGATCATTGGACCATACGGCAATCTTGGTACGGGACCCGGCCTCCCTGGCAATGCTTCGAATTTCCACAATGCCGTCCCTCACTTCCGTAACCTCGGACTCAAAGAGGCGTTTTACCAGTTCCGGATGGGTTCTGGAAACCTGGATCTTCGGGCCCTTGGGAGTATCCTTAACCTCCAGCACATAGACCTTGATCCGCTCTGTGGGTCGGAAATGCTCCGTCTTTACCTGTTCGGATTCACTTAAGATGCCGTCCACTTTCCCCAAATTCACACTGATATTTCTGCCCAGATTTCTCTGCACAATACCGGTAACCACATCTTTTTCCTTCTCAAAATATTCATTGTAAAGAACTTTACGTTCCTCCTCGCGGATTTTCTGCAGAATCACGTTTTTGGCATTCTGGGTAGCGATCCGCCCGAACTCTTTGGATTTGATTTCCACATTGACCACATCGCCCAGCTCATACTTGGAATCCAGCATCTTCGCATTGGCCAGGCTGATTTCCATCACCGGATCCTCCACTTCCTCCACCACGGTTTTCTCCGCGTACACGCCGAAGTCGCAGGTATCCGGATCAATGTTTACCTTCACATTGTCCGCTTTTCCGAAGTGGTTTTTGCATGCCTGGATCAATGACTGTTCGATGGCCTCCAGCAGCGTATCCTTGCTGATATTTTTCTCCTGCTCCAGAATATTCAACGCTTCCAGTAACTCTGTGTTCATTTTTCTTTTTTCCTCCTAACTGTTTCAAAAGTCAAACGCAAGACGTATCAATGCAATTTCATTTTTCCGGAAGGTTTTTTCTTCCCCGTTCTCTTCTTTTACGGTCACACTGTTACTATCATATGCGGTCAGTATACCGTAGAATTCTTTCTGTCCGTCAACGGCACGGTAGGTGCGGATCTCCAGCTCCTTTCCCATGCTTCTTTCGTAATCCTTCTCCTTTTTCAGAGGACGCCCCAGACCCGGAGAACTCACCTCCATGATATAGGAATCTTCGATAAAATCTTCCCGATCCAGCACATCGCTGAAGGCACGGCTGACCAGCTCGCAGTCATCGATGGTGATCCCGCCTTCTTTGTCGATATAAGCCCTTAAATACCAGGTTCCTCCTTCTTTGACGTACTCCACGTCCACCAGTTCAAATCCCTGCTCCTGCACGATCGGCTCCAGCAGCGCGGCGGCCTTTTCCTCATAACTTTCCCTTTTACTCACGTTTCATCCCTGCCTTTTTGCCTTATATTTTTTCCGCCATATAAAAGAGCGGGCTCTTGCAAGCCCACTCTCAGATTAGTCTTTATAATAAATCTTGTTTATTGTAACACTTCTTTTGGTAAAATGCAAGGTGCTTTTCCCTCACTTTTTTCTCTTCTTCCTGCTCATCTGTCCATCTTTTCCCTTTTCGCCCGGTAAAGCCGGCCGTCTGCGCTGCGATAGCTCTCTTCCAGAATACTTCCTTTCCAGACCGGCACGGTACCGATACTGCAGGTCACCGGATTTCCCTCCACGTCAATCCCCGCCAGTTTCTCTTCAAACTGTCTCAGCATATCCTGCAGACCGTTTTGCTCACCGGCTGATGGATCAGAACCACAAACTCGTCGCCTCCCAGTCTTCCCACCAGTCCACTGCTGCGGAACACGTCTTTTAGGATGCCTGCCACTTCGCTGAGCACCATATCTCCGGCAGGATGCCCGAACTGATCGTTGATCCGTTTGAAATGATCCACATCCAGGATGAGAAAGTATCCGGATTTTCCCGGCTGCTCTTCCATCTTCTCCAGCAGCTTGGCGCCCAGGAGAAAAAACTGCGATCTTCCGGAAATTCCGGTCAGTTCATCTATCTTTGCCTCATAATAATACAGGTAGTTAAAGGTCTTCAGTCCCAGCACCACCACCAGAATAATCACTGAAAAAAGTGAGGTGAGCCCCAGCAGAAACTGAATCTGAATGTGAACGATATCGTAAGAAATCTCCTCTGACAGCCACACGCCGTGGCCGGAAAGCACCGTGCGCAGACGGTTGGTAAAGTATAAAGCCACGCTGAAAGAGGCAAAGAACGTCAAAATAATCACTATAAAAACAGTTTTCCTGTGATTCTGCGGGTTGATCGCCATGCGCTCCACCATACGCAGACGATCCCCCAGTTTTCTGGCCGGGGAAGAATTCTGCAGGATCCAGCAAAATGCCACCGCCAGATCCTGAATCGCCAGCAGCAGGATATTATCCAAACGAAACAGCCCGGCAAAGGCGTCCGCCGCTGTAAATCCCGCCTCCGGAAACAGCGCTCCCATGAAAGCGTATACCAGGATGGAATGAATCAGTCTCCCAAAGGAAGATACGATCAAAATGCCGGCCATCGGTCTTTTGCTGCGCTTTGCCAGAGCGTACAGGACGCCCACTGCCAGCCCGAAAAGCGCTCTCGATCATGCGCTTAAGAGTATGCTCTGTATCGGTTTGCCGCTCATCACAGGGGAAAACATCATATCCCCAACGCTTACGTAAAAGGCAGAGGCTTTCCACATGGATGCAAGCCCGAAGACCAGCCCCACCAGAGCGGATTCCCATGGTCCGATCAGGCATCCGGCCAACAGCACTGGAATATAGACGATGGTAACGGACAGCGGCTCCACATGTACATATCCAAGAAAGGAAAATGACATCAAAAGCTCGATGGAAATCAATCCCCAAAGAAGATATAATTTTATTCTTTTGTCTCCGTTTTTTTTCAATGTAGACTGCACTATTCTTCTGATCCTCTTTTCCAGTTTGGTCGGCTGACGCTGTAATATTCCCGTTTATCCTGATACATTTTATGATCCGCTTCATCGAACTGTTCATTCACATCGCCATTTAATGACCGCCAGGAATATCCCACCGCGATATGGATTCCATCCGCCTCCATATCCTGGCAGCTTCTGCGGATCCTTTCCAGAAAATCATGCTCATCCGGCCCTTCCTCGATCACGACAAACTCGTCTCCTCCGATGCGGTATGTATTGCGGCCGAAATAATCGGCAATATGGCGGGCTGTACGGCGGATGAGATTGTCTCCTTCCCGGTGTCCGAACAGATCGTTGACCGCCTTAAGACCGTTGATATCAAAATAGGCCACCCCCAGCGGCATATTGGGATCGTGGCGGACGTAGCGCATCTGCGCGTTGAATTTGTTCCGGTTGTAAAGCCCCGTCAAAGAATCTTCGTAGCTTCTGCGTTTCAGCATGGATTCCAGCTTCACCCGGTCTGTGATGTCAAAATCGATGCGCTGGATAATCTGTCCTTTTTCATCCTCCCTGATCAGAGAATTAATGGAACGCACATGGATGATCTTTCCGTCCGCCGCATGGACGCGGTAATCCATGGGCAGCGTATCCCCCGGTTTACTCAGTTTTTTCAGCAACGCCTCAAGATCCGGCGCATCCTCCTCATCCACCCGACTGCAAAAGCCGCGGGACCAGTCCAGTTTTCTTACCGCTTCATCCCCGATGCCGAGAAACTGCTTCAGCGCCTCATTGTAGGTGAGCAGTCTGCATCCCTTCTCCGTGCGCAGGACACGGATGATGGCACAGGGAACCGTATGGTAGATACTGGACAGCTCTTCCGTCCGCTCCCTGATCTGTTTTTTCTGCTCAGCGATGCACTCCTGCATATACTCATAAGACTGGCGCGCCATCCGGCTGGGAAATCCCACATCCTCCGGCGCCATCTCCACGTAAGGGTTGGAGATATGGATATGGCAGCAGTACGGCTGCTCCTGCACCCAGCGAAAAATCATGGAGACACGCTGATGAACCCGCAGATATATCTTGGTAGAGGAATCGGTCGTGATCCACAGTCTTCCGGTACACAAAAAGACATCCTCGGAAAGTTCGATGGCGTCGTACTCCTCTTCCGTAATATTGCACGAGGGGACCTGACCTGCAAACTGCCGGAAAATTCCGATGACCTTTTCTCTTCCTACAGCGTACTCCTGTTCCCCCGCCCCCATCCAGCTGAACCGGTCGTCAAACAGGCGAATCATGGATTCCACATCATTTTCACAGTAATGTTTATGTAAAAGATAACTGGTGAGTTCTATGGCAGTCTGCTTTCTCCTCTCTCTTAAATCAGCAGCAATGCGCTCTGTCATAACAATCACCTCCTGTATGTTTCACTTTTATATCCCCCTGTTTTCTCCCAGGCTGTCGATAATGGTGATAACCAGCCCCCGGATACTGTTCTCTGTCGTCCGGTACGGCGCGATGCGAAGCGTATAGTACCGGCCATTCATAGAGGTTACCTCCCGGTCTATGGGCACCAGACTTTTCAGCACTTCTCTTGCATCCTGAACGATATCCTCCTCCGGAAAGCTGTGGGCGAAGATCTGGAACGACCGTCCCACATCATGCTCCATCAGCTGGAATTCCCGTCCCACATACTCGGTGAATTTGCGGATATTCAGATTGCTGTCCACGAAAAGGATTCCGATCATGGTGGAGGACAGGAAGTTGGACAGGTCGTTGGTCAGCATGGTCAGCTCGTCCAGCTTCTGCTGATACTCCGTATTCACCGTGTAAAGCTCTTCATTGACCGACTGCAGCTCCTCGTTGGAACTTTGCAGCTCTTCGTTGGCCGTCAGCAGTTCTTCATTGGCCGCCTGCAGCTCCTCGTTCACCGTCTCCAGCTCTCCGATGGTGGATTTTAGATCATTCTGCGATTCGTGAAGTTCCTGCTCCAGATCGGTGATCCTTCTGGCCGCCGTGGTATCCACATCGTACTTCTCCGTGACGCCTTCCGGGAAATCGGTGCGGCTTTCCATGAAAAGCACGGCGATCAGTCCCGTATCCTCGCTTCTCTTTCCGCAAATAGGACTGACGGTCAGATCAATATTTTTCCTGCCCTCGGGACAGTCCACCGCAATCCCCGTATAAGTGACCGCCATATGCTCCGAACGACAACGGTTCAGGGCTGTAGAAACAACCAGGCTTAAATCCCTGTTGATCATACTGAACAGGTTAAAGGTTGCCTTGCCCGGCGCGATGGTGAGAAAATCCTGATACTTTCCGAAAAAGTGGATCACGTTGTTGGATTCATTGACCACCACAGACGCCGGCAGAAAGCTTTCCAGAAAATGCACATATGTACTTTCCAGCGTGTAATCTCCCGCCTCCCGATCCGCGACGCTGATGGAACGTGGGGAAACATTCTGGATGTTCGGAATATGAAAAGAGGTGGGTATAAATTCATCCACTTTACCTTCTCCTTTGTGAATATAGATTTTTTCCGCACTGCAGACTGGCGCAAAAACGTTGGAATACTCGCCCGCCGTCTCACTCTTTCCCAAGAACAGATAGCCGTTATTTTTCAGCGCCGAATGGAAAATTCCAAAGAGAGAGCGCTGGAGCACCGGCTGGAAATAAATCATCACGTTCCGGCAGCTGATCAGATCCAGTTTCCCAAAGGGCGGATCGGAGAGCATGTTATGAGGAGCGAAGATGATCATCCTGCGGATCTCCTTGGAAATGACGTACTGGTCGTTTTTCTTAGTAAAGAACCGGGCCAGACGGTCCGTCGGGACATCGTCCAGGATACTTTCATTAAACACACCTTTGCCTGCCTGTTCGATGGCTCTGGTATCTACGTCTGTGGCAAAGATCTTGATATCCCGCTGCACATCCAGCTCGTCCATCACCTCCCTAAAGAGGATCGCCAGAGAATAGGCTTCTTCTCCGGTGGAACATCCCGCGCTCCACACCCGGATCGGCTCCTTTTCCCCTGTACGTTCCACGATGGGATAGACGGCATTTCGCTTCAGTTTTTCGAAAAAGGCCGGATCCCGAAAGAAATTCGTCACCCCGATGAGAATTTCCTTGACCAGCACGCTGGCCTCTTCCTCATTGTTTTCCAGAAAATCCACATACTCCGCCAGATTGGTACTGTGTGTGACCACCATCCGCCGCTCGATCCGCCGCAGCACAGTGGTTCTTTTATAATTGGTAAAGTCGATGCCGCTGACCTTTTTTAAAACGGCATAGATCCGGGGAAAAGTCTGTTCATCCGAAAAGAAAACCTCCCGCTCCTGGGGTTTGATCAGGGTGGGGTAGTGGGAGAAATTCAGGATCTCTTCCACGATCTCCTCCGGAGAAAGCACAAAATCTGCAAGGCCTGTGTTGATGGCGCTCCTTGGCATTCCGTCAAACTTGGCCGTCTCCGGATTCTGGATGAGCACCAGCCCGCCATGCTCTTTCATGGCCTTGATGCCGCTGGTTCCATCGGTTCCCGTACCGGACAGGATCACGGCGATTCCCCTTTCTTTTTCTTCTGCTGCCAGGGACGTAAAAAAGATGTCGATGGGATGATTGAGCGTTCCCTGTACAATCTCCGAAAGGATCAGTTTCCCGTCTTTCAGCGTCATATTTTTCTTGGGTGGGATCAGGTAAACCGTATCCGGCTTCACCTCCATCCCGTTTTCCACCTGCAGCACCGCCATCGCCGTATGTTTCCCCAGAATATCCGCCATGAGACTTTTGTAATCCGGAGACAGATGCTGGATCACCACGAAACTTATCCCGCTGTTTTCCGGCATCCGTACAAAAAACTGCTGCAGCGCCTCCAGCCCGCCTGCAGAGGCGCCGATTCCCACGATAAAGAGAGAATCCTGGCCGTCTGCTCCTTTTTCCCTGATGGGTTTTTCATCAGCCATTCCTTTTCCTCCTTGTTTCTTTCCTCAACTGTAGGTTGTCTGCTGCAGGTAATTTGATTCAAACTCTCCCACCGGCAGCGGTTTTGCATAGTAATATCCCTGTCCGTAAACGCAGCCCGCTTTCAAAAGAGCGTCCCTTTGCTGTATGGTTTCCACGCCCTCCGCCACACACTGCATATTAAATTTCTGACAGATCTTCGTCACATTTTCCACCAGCATATTGCTGATTTCATTGCCCGGAAGATCATTGACCAGGCTGCGGTCCAGCTTCACCGTATTGAACCGGATGTTGCTCAGCATCGACATGTTGGCGTAACCGGAACCGAAATCATCCAGCTCAAAACCGATCCCGCACTCCCGGAAATTATTGACGATCCGTTCCAGCGTATCCTTCTCCATCCCCCCCGCCGTCTCGGTAATCTCCAGTTCGATCTGATCCGCAGGAATCTGGGGATACCGGCTCTGGATAGCCAACACCGAAGCCAGGGAGGCAGGGTTAAACAGGGTCACCCGGGAAATATTCAGCGATATAGTAGTCAGCAGCCTGCCCTGCTCCTTCCACTGGCTTAACTGTTTTAACACAGACTCCAGCATGAACAGATCCAGATCACGGATGGAACCGTCCTGTTCCATTCTTTCCACAAACTGATCCGGCGAAAGGATATTTCCATCCCCGTCGATGCCCCTGGCCAGCGCCTCCGCACCCACCAGCGTCCCGTTTCGCATATCGATCTTCGGCTGGTAGTAGGGCACAAAATTCTCCCGTGAAATTTTCTTCTGATCCGTAAGATTCCCGAAATCCGCCTGATCTTCCCGGATTTTTCTCGGATCTTCGCTGCGCATGATCGCCTGGGCTTCTCGCACCAGATTGTGCGCCTTAAACACCCCCTCCGACCAGACATATCCGATCCGAATCTGCCGGGGGTAACGCCTTTGCAGGATGGTATTGAGCCTGGTGCACCTTCCGATGAACACCTCCTGGATGGTATTGGGAAACAGCGCCACAAACTCCGCATCCCAGGTACGGAAGATAAAAGCTTTGCCAAACACTGCCGACAGCGTATCCGAAATACAGATCAGCATCTTGCGGCCGTAATCAAAACCGTAGTTGCTGTTGATCACGGAAAAACTTGGCACATCCACCGTCACGGCTCCCATGGAACTGTACATATCGGAATCCAGCGAATAGATCACATCCATATAGGAACTTAAGTTCGGCAATCTGGTCAACGCATCCTGTCCCGTAACCCGGGTCTGGCTGGAAAGCATTTCAAATCGCCTTCGCTCTCCCTGGATGTAAGGCAGCACCATCGTCATCACCGCCGCGTCTTTTAAATGTACTCCGGCATTTTCCACACAGAGAAATCCTTTAAGCTTTCCTTTTTGTTTCATGGGGAAGATGGCAAAATTCCAGGGACCCCGTCTCTCCGGCAGGTTGGCGCTTTCCAGAAAGATGGGATTTTTCTCCCGCAGACATCGGTTCAGCAGCGGAATCTTTTTCACCGGCATTCCGGACACGATCCGGTTGATGCTCTGCTTTCCACGGTTATTCCACTCATAAGCCATGGTCACCGTCTGGAAATCATCCGACAGACGGAAGATATATGTCCGGTCCGCTTCGTAAAACCGGCCAATGCAGCGCAGCGCCTTCGTCATGGAAGATTCCAGGGAATCGGCCGTCATCATCTCCGTAACACAGCGAAAAGCCATGCTCTGCTCCTCCTTGGTCAGGGGACGCTCCATCTCTTTTGCATCCACTGAAGCGCCCTGAAGATCGCCTTCCTGCTTCAGATTGGCCCAGGCCCAGTCTTCATCCTCACTGGGGAAGGCCACCGTGTCCATGGCGGAATCTTTCCAGAGATCACACAGGTACTCCGCCCGCGTCAGCATCATATCCGGATCGATGTCTTTGGCTTCCTCCGTGACCGTTCCGGCGATCAGACGCAGCCGGTCCATGCCGGGCAGATACTCCATCGCCACCCTCAGATAGGCAAAGGCGTCCTCTATCTGCCGTTTCAGACTCAGCCTGGAAACAATTTCCGGGAAAAAGGCAAAGATGTGCCCCTTCTGCTGGACGCTCACCACGCAGTCTCCTCCCAGAAGCATAGAGAGGGCGACGGTGATAAACTCCGCCGTTTTTTCTCTCTCCCCGGTATATTCCCGAAACCACTCCGATCCGCCAATGCGGATCAGGGACAGAGCGCATTCCCCGTCCTTCTTTCTTTTTTCCAGACATCTGGCAATTTCTTTGGCGGAAGCATAATCATACAATCCGGTCTTGGGATCCCGCTGACAGCCTTTTGATACCATCTGCTCCCATTCATGGCGTTTCTGACTGTCCAGAAGGCATGCAAAAAGATATACTTCATGGGTCTTGGGATCCTCAACCAGATTCATCAGATCCGACGTCCACCGGATCGTGCCTCCTTCGTCCACACGGCGATACTCCTGTGCAGACCACAGTTCCCCGTCGGCAAAGGCCTTCAGCAGATGCTCCCTTTGAAAGCGCTCCTGAAATTTCTGTTCCTCGATCCGGGTGAACCAGCGCCTTTTCTCCTCCCGGATGATATCCGAATAGAGCCGGCCCAGGGTCCAGGCCGTCTGATCCACGCCCTCCGCCCAGATCTCCGCCACATAATCCGCCGTCAGATTGACCTTCATCCGCACCAGAAGATGACGGCGCATCACCTCCGGAAGCGGTCTGCGCGGAAAAACACCGGCGGAAATTCCAGAAAGATCGGGAAGTTTTTGCTGTACCCCGATGGCTTTGGAGGGCAGCCCTTCCCAGTCATACGCCATGCGGTAGGAAAAAGAAACCCAGTTATAGCATCCGCTGATGTCATCCCGGATGATAAAATTTCCGCTTCCCCCTCTTTCTCCTGCCAGAATCCTTTCTGCAAACTCCCGGAAATCCTTTCCGGAACCGGGATGGATCATTCCGTTCTGCAAAAGAGCATCCGGAAAACCGGGTACTTCCGTCTCCCGCAGACAGCGTTCCTCCTGTACGTTGTATTGATTATAGATTCCTTTCTTTACGTCCACTTCCCATATCTTATGGGGCGTCTGATGGAAAGCCACCCGCAGCCGCTCGTTGCTCTCCTTTAGCATCCGGTCCTTTTCCACCAGGTCGGTAATATCCCGGGACAATTCAAGAAGAACTGCCGGAAAAACCCCTTCCCCGGACAGCCGTACCACCCGGGCTCTTCGCCAGATACTTTTTTTATCCGCCGTTTTCATCCTGTGGATATGGCTCTCTTCCTTTCCGGTTGACGCCACTTTGCGCAGGATTTGTTCATATTCCTGCTGATAATCCGGATGGATCCCGATATCCTTTAAACTGCAGGGGAGCAAAAACTCTTTCTCCATTTTTCCTGCCATCTGGCAGAAACCTTCGTTGACCGACACATATCGGATCCGATATCCCACTTTTAGAAGAGTTACGCCGCTGTTTAATTTTTGTAAAAGTGTTTCCAGAGTCAGTCCGTAAGACTTTTCTGAAAGTTTATCCATGATATTCTCCATTATATTGAATTAAAGTCACATCTTTTACGCCTTCAACCGCGCGGATCTGTTCCATAAAAACCGTATTGTCCGTACGGCAGATCAGTTCCATGGTCAACTCTGTCAGTTCTCCCCGCACTGTTTTGGATTTCAACTGATGTTTCATTTTTTTCAGAATCCGAAGGATCTCATCTCCCGCATAGTCCGCCTCGTAATGAACCACCAGTATAAAAATCGTCCCCTTTTTTCTGCGGTTATAAAACACGTGAACGATACCGGTCATCACCAGCATGGTGACCACTGCCAGCAGATACAGTCCCGCTCCCAGAGTGATCCCCACTGAGATGGCCCAGAACAGATACAAAAGATCCATGGGATCCTTGATCGCGGTACGGTAACGCACGATAGACAAAGCGCCGACCATACCAAGAGAAATGACGATATTGCTGCTGATGGCAAGGGTCAGCATACAGGTCAGCACCGTCATCCCTACCAGTGTTACCGCAAAGGAACTGGAAAATACCACTCCTCCGAAATAGTGTCCGTATATAAAGTAAATACAGACCCCCAGCGCCACTGCCAGCACCATGGCAATGACGGCCGTTGTGACAAAATCCGCCGTCAGTCCCTGCCCGCTCATGAATGATTCCCAGACGGAATTTTTAAAATAATCTCTTATGTTCATCTTCTTCCCCTCCTGTTTGATTTCCCGATATCCGCCGTCACATCTGTACGATAAAACACCTTTTCATAACACAGCGTATACTTGGAAATAGCGGAGAACTGCTGTCCGTCCAGAGGCAGCAGCTCTTTGATCACCTCCGGTATCATCTCCGTAAATTTCACTTCCAGCACCAGCGTATCCGGTTCCAGTATCTCCGTCATCGGAAGATTCGGATCAAACAGATCATAAGTAAAAGCGCCCGCCCTTACGTTTTTATCAAAAGTGATCCTCACATCCCCTGTTCCAAAAATCAGAGGAACCCGTTCATAATCCACCATCACTTTCGGGCGGTGCAGGTTTACCATACACTCATAATAAAATTCCCGGCATAATGGGTATCGGCTGTGAAGCAGGAACTCGTATTCTCCCCTCATAATTTGCTCATATTCCTCTTTCGCAAGGGGCGCAGAATCTTTATGAATATAATTTCCGCTCTTTTTCTTTCGCTCCAGCTTGATCACGGAATCACTGAAATCATAAATACGGATTCTCCACTTTTTTCGTCCTTCCACTCCCATGATTTTTTCTTCATAAGCGGAATTCCAGTAATCGTCAAAATAAAGGCTGCGGATGGTATACTGTCCGTTCCCGGCATACTTATCCACTTCCATAAAAGGCAGAAGCCGGTTTTTTAAAAGCTGTCCTTCCCACAGCGCTATATAGTATTTCCACTCATTACGATAGATCGTCCGACGCAATCTCCCTGCCATAGTCTATTGCCCTCTCTGCATTTTCTTTTTCTTTTTCGCTGATCAGGGTCCGGTAGGGTTCGCCGTCCCAGTAATTATCCAGCCGTACCGGCATATTCTCCGCCATCTCACGGATGCGGCTGTTCAGGCTGCCAAGTCCTATCTGGGCATTCTCAATTTCTTTGGCATACTGTTCGATCTTATATTTGGCCGCAATCAGCTGAATCCCTTTTTCCTCCAGCTGAGCGTTGATCTGGCGCACGATCACATCCTTTTGCTGTTCCGCGTGGACGCGGGCTCTTTCCAGGATCTGCTCCGCCCGGTCGGCAGCCTCTTTTTCTATCTGCGCGGCATTCCTTCTGGCGTCTTCCATGATCCTGTTAACCGTATCGTAATCAAAGAACTCATCCTCCCGGACCGGTTCCTTCTTTATTTCTTCCACTGTCTGCTGCACGCTTTGCTCTGGCTGTTCCATCTGGGGAGTTCTCAGCTTCTCCAGTTTTTCTTTCAGTTCTTCATTTTCCAGACGGAGTTTCTCCGTCTCCTCCCGGGCTATCCGGATCTCGATCTGCAGCTCTTCCTCTTCTTCCCCGGTTGTTTCCGCTGCCTCCTGCGCTTTCTTTTGCAGCTCGCTTTTTTCTTTCTGATGCAGCACTTTGATGGATTCGATCTCATGCTCCAGCGTTTTGATGTACTCTTCCACATCCTCCTTATTATATCCGCCGAACAGCGCCGTTCGGAACAATCTGTTGTCAGCCATTTCGTACCCTCCTGTTTTTCATTTGTCTTCGTAGGTATAAATCAATTGTACATTTCCTTTTTTTTCTGTATCGATTGCCAGGGAAAGAAATTCTTTCTCATCAGGATCCGTAATGCCGATGCCGATCTGATATCCCTGGCGGAATTCATCGGTAAAAGGGATGCTGCAGACTGTCTCCGCAGAAGTCCCCGGATACAGCTTGGACAGTTTCAGATCCACGGTTTCCCAGTATTTCAGCTCGCCCTTTGCATTATATACGTACATGGTAACCGGCCAGTCCCAGTACAGCGGCGCCAGCCCGCCGTTTTCCCAGGTGATTTTCACATCCAGCTGTCCCTGAGTGAAAGAGTACTGTGTGGTCACCGCTGAAATATAATAGCGATATCCCAGTTCTTCCCGCACCGTCCTGGCTTCGCTGGTATCCTTCAAACTCCCTTCCGGACATTTGGGGCCGATAAACGTCATATGGGTATCCCGTATCATACGCAGCGTATCCGGCAAACGTTCCGTCAGCATTTCCTCCATCGGGTATGCGCTGGTAAATTCTCCGCCTGAGGGCGCCCTTTCCCAGAAATTTTCCATGGGCTGATAGACCAGATCCGCTCCTGCCGTTTCAAAGCTTCCTCCTTCTAAAATCCACCCCAGCCATTTTCTGGTATCCTCTTCATGTCCCGTCATATCATTATACAGTCCCATGCCGCCCTCTGCCGCCATCACATAGTTTCTGCGCATCATCAGACGGGCGTTATGGAAATGGTCGGAATAATCCAGCACATATTGCCAGCACACCTGGGCATCCGGCAGCAAAGAAAGCCCTTCGTCCGTGTTGGTATGCCATTCTCCCCAGTGACCCAGACTGCCGATTTCCACATAAGCGACAAAATCATCCTTGTTGCAGTACTCTGCCAACGCCTGGATCGCCAGACTGTGGCGCTCCCGGAAATAATCGTTTCCGTAGTTCGGGGCATATCCTGCTCCGTAATCCGTGTCATAAAATTCTCCGTCGCGCGTCTTCTCATACAGCCAGCGGGGAATGTCCATATGGCCTTCCTCCCCGGGAAGGTCACAGATAAACCGCAGAACCGCATGTTTATTTTCTTCTTTCCAGCGTTTCAGATGAAAGGTTTCTTCCAGCCCTTCGATATCGTATTCTCCCTGCCTTGGCTCCCACATATCCCAGGTGATGCCGATATAAACCAGCCTGGAATCCGCGCACTCCTCTGCTTCCTGCGCCGGCGGCGCATAACCGGTCAGCGGGTTATCCAAAGGCTTCTGGGATTCGCTGTAGGTCACTGTGTGGTTCAGCTGGTACCGATAGGGGACGATATAAAGCAGCAGACCGGCGCAGCCAAGCGCCAGCACCATCAGCATAACATATGGAATTTTTGATCCTTTCTTCCCCATACTCAACCATCCTCACCGAATCTGGCCGCCTGCACCGACCCGTCTTCCTGCACGTAAAAGCAAAGCGTACTGTGGCAGACCGGTCCGGCCTCCGTCTGATAATACTCATAGGCATCCTGACTGATTCCGCCATCGGACAGCGCCCGGACCCGGACAAAATACTGTCCCGGCAAAAGCGCATCCGTTTCCATTCTCTGCGTATTCACCGCGGCGCTCACCAGACTGTTTTCAAAGATGTAGTCGCGGGCCAGATCCACCGCGTAAGAAACTTCTCCATCCCCATGCAGATAGGCCTGCTCCCAGGTGAGGACAATTTTTCCGTTCTCGCTGACCGGATCCAGGATATGAAAGGGCCAGGGAGATTTTTTGCTTTCCTGATACAAACTGTAATTATCCGCTGCCTCTTTTGCCATGCTGTCTGACAGAATCTCATAGTTTTCTTCGGAAACCCGGGCATAAGTCTGATCCGGCAGCACGTACAGGTAATCTTTCACCTTCTCCTTGTACTGATCGATTTCTTCCTGAATCGCCTCCGGTGACAGACTTCCGGCATAGAGATCTTCCACCGCCGCATCCAATGCCTGCCGGCAGACGTCATTTTTCAAGATCCTCTGAAACAGCACCGTATCCGCGAAAGGAAAGATGCCTTTGTTCCAGGATCGGTCATAGGAGGTATCGCCAAGTTTCTCATAGCCTTCCTTTAGGATGCCGTCGTTGTCCCAGGAGATGAAATACCATTTATCCGAACCCCGGGAGCTGTAAAGGTAGTAATTCCCTTCCAGCACGTCTTTGTTGCCGGTCAGAATGTGAAAGGCCATCCAGTAGTACAGGTTCTCCTGGTCAAAGTATCGTTCTACCACCTGATCGATGGGCAAATCCGGATCATTCACCGCATCCAGAAGTTCCATGATCTTTTCATGCTCCTCGGAGCCTCCAATCTCCAGATACTGCTCAAAACGCTCCTTATCGTAATTCTCGTCTGTGGCAGCCATGATAACGTCCTCGTGCCGCTCCCAGTCGAAATCTCTTCCCGCCTTGTAAAGCTGTCCGTCGCTGTCAAATCCCCGATTTCTGAGATAAGTTTTATTGACCTGCTCCACCTGGGTGTAAAGGCCGTAATCCCGGAACGGGCCGTCCTCACCCTGTGTCTTATCTTTCACATAGAGGTGGACGAAGGTGGTACGGCAGCTGAGCATCTGGGGAATTTTTGTCATCAACGAATAGGCCAGCCTGTTCTTAAACCGCACGGGATCGGCTGCATGCTTATTGAGCGATATGGTTTTCTGATCCCTCCAGTCGCCGCTGCCGGATTTGATCTTGATCCGATAGCTTTTTTGCTGCCAGGTGGATGCGCCGCTGCCCCGCAGGGATACGGTGGCGTTGGCCGTTCTGTCTGCGCTGCCGAACTCTCCGTCCACCGGACCGGCTTCATCGCCCACCTGGAGCACCGCCTCGCATTTGTACGGTTCCAGATCATTTTCTTCATAATATTCCAGAGGATAGCTGTTGACCTCCGTCCAGGTATGATCCGTCCCATCTTCTTTGTTGCCCTTTCCCACCGTCAGGTACATGGTAACCACTTCCCCGTCGTCTTCCTCATACAGAGCATCCCTGTCCGTTAGCCGGTAATCCTCCTGGCTGGCTCCGACGGTCTCATAGGTTTCATCCGGACTGACCAGATATCCGCTGCCTTCCTCCGAAACCGCGCAGCCGACCAGCGACAGAGCCAGCAAAAAGGCAAATCCCACTGCCGTTTTTCTTTTCATCTTGCTCCTCCTTGTATGTCCTGCACATTTACTCCACATTTTTCTCCGCAATGACGGCGCCGTCCGGATCTACCCGAAAGGCAAAACATCCGTAAACTTTCCCTCTGTCATGATTGTAATAATCATAACAGTCCTGAACATAGCCGGACTCATTTTTGGCCTGAACCCGGATAAAATACTGTCCCGGCGGCAGCGTATCAAAGGATGCCTCCGGCAGGCGGATGTTCTCTTCCCGGTATATCACATCGGTGAAGTTCAGATCCCGTGCCAGGATAAACTCATAGGTAATATCTTCTCCGTCCAGATCATAAGCCGCATCCCACAGTACGGTCATATGTCCATCTTCTTCGTAAGGTGTACCCACATAAAAGGGCAGCGGTTTTTCCAGGCTCTCCAGGTAATAACCGTAATTCTGCTCCACCTCGCCGGCCAGGGATGATACCAGGACATCATATTCCCCGGCCTGCACCGGCGCGTTCTGATCGTCCGGCGCCTGATAGAGATACGGCTTTACGACGGCAGCATACTGCTGCGCCTTATCATTTATCTTTTCCCAGGTCAGATAATTCTGCCGCAGATCTTCCACTGCATCTGTCAGCATGCTGCGGTATTCTTTCCCCCTGAAAATCCGGTCAATCAGCAGGATATGCGTAAACTGCGTCAAACCACGCTCCCAGGACTGTCCTTCCGAATAATTGGTGCGCCCATGAAAAGTGCGGGAGAAAGCCGCGTCATTATCCCAGGAAATGAAATACCATTTTTCCGAATTCTGGGGACTGTAGAGGTAATAGTTTCTGGATCCCACATCGTAATTCCCGGTCAGAATATGAAAGGCCATCCAATAACAGATATTATCCATATCAAAATGTTTTTCCACGATCTCTTCTATGGGAATCGAATAATCATTGACCTCCTCCAACAGCTGCAGCAGCTTGGTATGATCATCGTTTCCTTTGATTTCCAGCAGTTCCTCAAAGGCTTTCTCATCGTAATCCGGATCCGTCTTCAGTTTCAGGGCTTCGTATTGATACCATTCGAAAAAATTGATCTTATATAGATATCCCCGGTTGTCCAGCCCATGGGTTTTCAGATACGTTTTATTAATCTGCTCCACCTGGGTGTAAAGACCGTAATCGGTGAACACACCGTTTCCTCCCGCCGTCTCATCTTTTACGAAAAGATGGACGAACTGTGTCCTGGCGCTCATCATCTGAGGAATCTCTTTCATCAGATCGTAGGCCATCTTGTTCCGGAAACGGAAAGGATCCCCGATATGCTTATTCAAAGCGATGGTCCTCTGTCCCCTCCATTCCCCCAAGCCGTCCTTGATACGGATTTTATAATTTTTTTGTTCTCGTCTGGAGGACGTCTGCCCGCGGATCTGAACGGTGGCATTGGACGTCATCGCACCGTAGCCGAATTCCCCCTGCGCCGGCCCGTTATCATCGCCGATCTGCAGGATCGCCTCACAGTTATAGCGGTCCAGATCATTGTCCTCATAGTAATACGTATCGTAAGTATTGATTTCCGTCCAGGTATGATCCGTATTGTCCGCGGCGTTTCCGGGCCGCACCGTCAGATACATGGTTACCACAGAGGTTTCATCATCCTCATCATACACAGCTGGATTGTCCCTTAGCGTTTCTTTCGTTTCTTCCAAGACCTCTTTTTCCACCGGTGTCCCGGCAGGCTGATCCTTGCTTTCTTCGGAAACCGCTTCTTCAGAAGAAAGGCCCTGATCCGTCTCCTGTCCGGCTTTCGCGCAGCCGGTCAGCAGCAGCAAAAGCAGCAGTATCGTAAATCCCGTACCGGCTTTTCGCCGCTTTTTCTTCCATTTTTCCCTGGGTTTTTCTCTCCTTTTACGATCCCGCGCGTCCAGATAATCGCACAGCTTTGCAAACAGCCCCTTTTCCGTATCCGGTATAAGCGATTTTCGGCAGAGCAGGAAATAGGGCAACCGTTTCGTATACCACTCCAGCCTCAGCCAGACAATGAAGTAAAATACCACGCCGCCCAGCAAAAATCCCAGCCCGAAAAATTCCGGCCGGCCAAACAGAATCTGCAGAACCGTCGCCGCCACGCTGACCAGGGCAAAGGCCATGGTGCCAAACAGCGCCCCGGTGTAATCCTCGAAATAAAGGAGAATCAGCATGATGGAATTGCTGATGGCATAAACCCCGTATCCCGTACAGAGGAAACGGAAAATGCCGATGGAGGTATCCGTAAAACCCAAAGACATCCACTCCAGCACGTAGCTTCCGAAAACCACGAACAAAATGGTAGAAATCAGCTGTTTATGGCCGCTGAAAGTCAGCTCCTGCTTCAGAATCGTCAGCATCTCCGTCTCCGCCTGTTCGATATCGCGGATGGATCCGTTATCGTTAAACAGGCTGTAATAATTCCGGTAGGCTGGATAAAAACGCACCTCCACGGAAGTGACAAAATTGACCGTAGTAATCAATATGGAAAAAAAGGCAAACAAAGCCGGCACGTCATGGGCCGGCGCCCCGTAAAAGAGCCCTTCCACCTGCACCTGCAGCGGTCCGAAATACATGATGACCAGATGGGCAAACAAACCGATATTGATAAATCCGCCGGTAAAAGCCAGGGAACGGTATTTATCAAACCAGCGCAAAAAAGCGTATTTGCTCCCGTCGCTTTTGGGAAAATAGTCCAGCAGCAGTTTATAGTACCATACCATCAGCACGCCGTAGGCGATGATGATGCAAAGCATCAGGCTGGTAATGCTGACCCAGCCGATGATGACCAGAACCAGGGCAAAGAAAAATCCCAGCAGCAAAGACACGGCGAAGGCAAGCACGATCCCTTTGTAGTCCTTGATCGCCGTCAGATATACGATTTCCATCCACACCACGATCAGAATCAGAGAAAACCAAAGACATAGGATCTGATATCGGAAATCCACTCCGGAAAACCAGAGAAAAACTCCATACAGCAGGCCGCCGATCACCAGCATGATCGAGCAGCTGCCGTACAAAGACGGCATGATCCGATCCAGCTTTTCCTCATAAATCATATCGGAAACGTAGCGTGTCGTCACCATATTAAACCAGCTGGTGACCGTAAGGGACAAAAGCAGAGTGTAAGTCAGCATACAGTTCATCAGCTCCCGGTCATGGGCCGGCATACCGGCCAGCCTGGCCGTAAGACTCACCCCAGCCAGCATGAGGACGCCCAGGATCATGGGGCCGGCACAGATGATCCCCGCATAGCCATAGGCACGGCAGAGGGAAAATACGCCTCTTTTATTAAATAATCTTTTTAAGCTGAAACCGATTCCTGCCATCTTTTAAACACCTCGTCGTATGTATCCAGATAATTCTGTATCATTTCCTCATGCCGGAAATAGCGTCTGACCCGTTCCTTTGCCGTCTGTCCCATCCGGTACCGTTCCTCCGGATGAACACACATCATTTCCATGGCGTCGCACAGCGCCTCCCGGTACATAGGCGGAACGCAGTACCCTGCCGCTCCCAGATCATCGCCGCCCATACCGTTGATCAGCTGTTTGCAGCAGCCCACGTCTGTGACCACACAGGGACGTCCGGCGGCAAAGGATTCCAGCACAGCCAGAGGCTGGCCTTCCGATATGCTGCTGAGCACGGTGAAATCAAATTTTTCCATGTATTCCAGCACGTTGACAGTGCCAAGAAAGTAGATATCCTCTGTCCCAAGATGCTCCTTTAAGGCATAGCACTCGCTGGCGTACTGCTCATCGTCCTCTGGCCCGGCCACATAAAGTCTGGCGTTTGGTATCCTCTTTTTCAGCTCTCCAAAAGCATACAGAAGGGTTTTCACATCTTTGATGGGAGAGATGCGCAGCACGGCGCCGATATCCACATATCCGTTTTCCTTCTTCAATGGAATAGAAGAAAAACGCTCAAAATGAATCCCGTTGGTGATATAACGGCATTTCTTGCGGGCGCACCCCATCTCAATCTGCATCTCCATGGCTTTATCAAACAAGCTGGTCACCATGGACGCTTTTTCATAGGCAGCATGGGAAAGCATGTAAAAGAAACGGACCCAGAATCTTTTAAAAGCAGGGACAACCCATTTGGCGCGGATAATCTCTTCTTCCCGTTCCCTGGTATAAATACCATGTTCCGTGATCTCATAGGGCACGTGATTTACGTAACTGCCCAACCTGGCCAAAACGCCGCTGTAGCCGGTGGCTATGGCATGGTAGACGTCCGCCTTTGGCACCTCTGTCTGCAGGATGTACAATACGGGAAGCAGCATGGAGCGCACCGTATGAAAAAGATCAGAAAAACTGGTGTACGGATACTCCTCATGACAGATTTTTATCAGGATATCCAGGAAATCCTCACTCATCAAAAAAGCGATGGGAGAAACTTTTTTGTCATGGTACATATGAAACAGCGTCTCCCAGTCCGGCCTGCGGCAGTTCACAAATTCTCGCAGCGCCAGCAGTTCTTCCTCCCGGAAGGAATATTTTTCTTTTACAAACTGCATTTTCAGCGCTTCATCCAGAAAGATTTCCCGCACTTCCGCCACATTGGGCGGAAGCTTATATTTAAATTTTCCTCTGTCCCTGGCGTTTGCTCCCACCGCCCAGACCACAAATTCATGCTGAGGCATTGCCTGCATGTACTGGTGGATCCAGGTGGACACACCGCCGGTGACATAGGGATAACAGCCTTCCAATATGACACAAATTCTCATCTGACATCCTTTCTTTCCACTGTGATATCCGGTTCCTTGGCTTCCATAAGATACAGATTGCCTGTCAGATGGATCAAATCTGCGCCCTTTATCTTTTCCTCATCCGGCTGCCAGTCATTGAAGCGAACCATCATCCATGCCTCATCCTGGAAATTGTCCAGCCGGATCTTCAGGCCGTCTTTCGTATCCTCTTCTTCGTGCTGCAGATAATAAAATCTCTGCACGGCGGCCGCAGTCTCTGATCCGGTCTGATGACGGAGTCCCAAAGCCGCGTCCGCCAGCCATTGCTGATACTCCTTTAGATTTTCCAACATCACCGGCCAGCCAAGCTGTGCACCCGCATCGGGGTTCATCACATCCGCCGGCGATATGGCGTGAGACGCCGCATAATGCAGATTCAGTTCCGACAGTGTCCGCAGCTTATCCTGCGCGCCAAAGACACCTCCCGATGTGATGCGCGGCGTCATGATCATCCCTGTATCGTCCACTTTGAACTCCTGCCCGACGGCATAGCCGCTGTCCAGATAAGATCCTGCCACCGCCCTCATGGACGGAAGCGCCGTTTTAAGCGCCTCCAATCCTTCTTCCGACAGGATATTTGCCGGCGGAACATAGACCTGCATCATGGTATCCTCCAAAAGCTCTTTTTGAAAACGTTCTGCCTCTTTCAAACCGTCCACCATATCCCGGACGCTGTTCCAGTAGCGTAGCTGTAACTCTCTTTCATAGTCCGGCAGCTTTTCCTGTCCTCCCCCGCCCAATCTGCTGGTTTCCAGACAGAGGGGCTGTTGATTGTAACCGTAAAGTCCCAGTTCTCCCCCCAGTTCCAGCAAGGTGGAGACAAAGTACTGATACCGGTTGGAAGAGCCCTTCGTCTGATAAGGCGGTTCTACATCGTTGTCATTATTCTCCAGCAGAGCGGCCGTATATCGGATATCAAACTGACCGGAAAGGGCCATCAGATCATTCCACCATTCCCGCACATAAAAATCATAGGTACTTACGTTTTCCCCGTACACCTCGGTGATGTATCCGTTCTTGTCTGCGGGAAGAGGGAAGGGAAAGCCGTCCAGATAAAAAGAGCAGCTGTTGATCACCGGCCAGACACAGTATCCGGACAGCAGGCTGTATGCCATGGCGTAGATCCCCCGGACGTTTTTATCATAATGGCCCAGATTGACCGCCACCACATGACCTTTCTTCCCCTGACTCTCCCATAATATGGGGACCTGACTCTCGTCGGCCGACACGATATGTACTTTACAGTCTTCCTCCAGCTCCACCGGCAGCGCCGACTCAAAGGGATAGGCGATCTCATAATCCTTACTGTCCCCGGTTATCATAAAATCATCTCTGATGCGGATACCGGATACTTTATAGTATGTGGTTCCCATATTCATAACGCCGATACGGCTGCTCATCCAGCTGTAAGCGCTTCCGTTTTCCGGCACCTGCGGCACAAAGAGTTCGCCGCCCTCTTCCATCCATTCCACCGCCTTTAAAATCACATCCCTGTTGTCCTGGTAATTGGTAAAGCCAAGGGTAACGACTTCATAATCCTGCAGATTGGGAAGGCTTTCCTCTTTCAGATCTTTTTTTGTATAGTCCACTTTCATATCCTGAAAAATCTGTGTCAGTTCATCATAAAACACCCGGGAATTTTCATCCCTGCTGTCCCACAGATACAGACAGTCTGTCCCTTCTGGATCGACACTTTTCTTTTCAAACGCCGCCTCTTCCAGAATATCCAGCCCGGAATCCACCGACCGGTTCATCATCCAGCCGTATTGGCCCAGCAGCGCCGCTGCCAGGATCAGAAACACCGCCAGTATCAAAATGACGGAAAGATAACGTCTGTTTTTTTTATCCATCTTCTGTTTCCTTTTCTTTTTGCAGGAGCCTCCCCCGCTTTGTTATGAGATCTCAATGTTGATTTCGCTGTCTGTGGCCTGCAGCAGATACAGATCATCCAGAAGCTTTTGGGGACGCGCCCCCGTCACTTTTCCAATGGTCCCTTCATTTACGCGTACCATCAGCCAGGCCTCCTCCTGAAATCCGCCCAGTTTTAGCCTGATCCCAGTTTCCGTACGTTCCCGCTGCACCTGAAGATCGTCATAAATCTGTACGGCAGCCGCCATTTCCGTTCCCGTCAGACTGCGGATATCCGGCGCCGCCTCAAACAGCCACTTTGCATAATCCGACAATCGTCCAAACATTTCCTCCCATCCCAGGGCAGCCCCCCGGTCCTTATCCAGCGTGTCGTCAGGATGCTGGAAATGTGAATTCACGTAATGAAAGTTCAGTTCGGAAAAAGCCGCCAGCTTCATGTAATCATTCAGTATGTATCCGGAAATCACACGGGGCGTCTCGATGATGCCATCCTCCCCCACTTCAAATTCCTGATCGTAGGCCACTCCGTCGTCAGCCGGCAGATAGATACTGGCGATGGCGCAAATATCTGTGCTTTCCTTCAGCGCTTCCCGCCCCTCCCTGGAAAGGATATTGGAGGGCGGCACGTATACCTGCAATTTTTCATTGGGATACAGCGTCTCACAAAACCTGCGAAGTTCCGTGAGAGCAGCCGTCATGTCTTCATAGCTTTCCCACAGGCGATAGGCGTCGTATTCTCCTTTGTAGTCAAAGCCCATCAGGCACAAGGGCATATGGTTATATCCGTGATATCCGATCTCTCCTCCCTGATCCAGCAGCATATTGCCGAAGTACCGGTACCGCTGTATATCTTTATTGGCGGTAAAAGGCGGCTCCACCTGATCCGAATACTGCTCGATCACCAGCCCGGTGTAGCGGATGCCGTACTGCTCAGCCAGATTATATACATCCCGCCACCAGATCTGCGTATAGAAGTCTGAAATGTTCATGCCATAATCCCGCTGAATATACTCGCTGTCGCCTCCCGGCACCGGCGATGGAAAATCATCGATGTAAAAAACGGAGCCATTGATCACCGGGTACACGCAGACTTCCTGCAAAAGGCTGTAGGAAGCGGCATAAAAGCCTCGATAAGCCTTTTCCAGGAAACCAAGATTATCAAACACCACAGTCCCCTCCCCCAGCTTCGTCCTCCAGATGAGAGGGACAGCCCGATCATCATCGGACTGGACCAGGATCTCGCACTCCGGCTCCAGGATTACCTGCAAAGAAGATTCATAGGGATCCGTAATGACAAAATCCTCCAACTGGCTGCCCAGCATGAAATTTTCGGCAAAATGAATACCGGAGACGGTATGATACTGATTCCCTATCTGCCGGATCCCCAGTTTTTCACTGACTGCCTGCAGACTGCCGTTTTTTTCCGGCGGACACAGCACTAAAAGTCCGGCTCCTTTCTCCACGCGATCTAAAATCTGCAGCAGACCTTCGTCCAGCAGACTGTAATCCGTCACCGAAAGCACTATCGTCTCAAACGCTTCCAGATCCCTCTCTTTTACCTCCCCTGCCTTACAGGTATCATAGGGAATTTTCATCTGTCCCAGAACTGCTTCCATCAGCTCCCGTCCGTTCTTCCCATTCGTATCGTCCTGCCAGATAATCATACATTCCGGATCCTGTTCTGCCGGCTTAGCCGCAGCCGGCACGGCCTCGTAGGGCTCCAACAGGGACTCCTGCGCCTGATAAGGTACATTCCGCTGCAGCAAAAACAAAACTCCCCCCAGAAGCAAAAACAAAACGATGACCATCTGCATCCGCGTAAACCGCAGCTCCGACAATCTAAAAGAATGTTTTTTCTTCCTTTTCACGCTTCCTGTCCATCCTTATCTTTTTCCCAAAATCCGATCGTCCTGCGCCCCTGGGGCGTCAGATACACTTTCTTTCTTTTGATCAGATCCAGCGTCCTGTCGATTCCCCGGCGGTTTCCCGTCGCTGAATAATACTGAAGCATCAGCAGGTATCCGGTCTCGCTTTGATCCCATCGGTCCATCATGTACCGGATCTGCTCATACGCCGCTTCATACTCCCCTATCTTCAGATCTGTCCTGGCCTTTTCTTTCCGGAGCATGATCCGCTCCGGCGCTTTTTTGATCTTTCGCTCCAGCATCTCGCTGTAAGACCGCAGCTTGATATCCAGATCGTTTCCCTCGGCTATGCCGCTTTCCAGATACCGATTCAAAAGCCGCACATACCGGTCTGTGATTTCATCGTCATCCGGATTTTTTTCCAATTCCCAGTCCAGTTCCTGAAACTGCAGATCATACTCCTTTTGCAGCTCCGCAAGGGCGGTAACCGCATAGTGAACGACCTCCGTATCATCATTCATGCGCGCTTCTTTCAGCTGCGTCACATAATCGTCGGGATTTCCATACATGACCTCCATCATCAGCTCCCGCCTGGTTATGGAATCATTGATCAGCAGCGCTTCCTCCAGCGGGACCACCCGGTCTTCCACAGGGTCTTCCTCCATGATGATGCTGCGGTATATCTCATCGTTGATCTTCAGTTTTTCGATACCGACTTCCTCATTGATCTGACGTTTCCCGCGGCTGCGAAATTCCAGTATCACCGCACCGGCCATCCCCCACACCGGAACCAGACAGATCAGGGGCATGAAGGCTTTATCCGCTTTCAGAACCGAAAGACGCATAAGGATATATATCAAAATGCATAGAATAATATGAACGATTAAAAAAATAACAACCAAAACTTTCCCTGCTTTCTATCGATTCTCCTCCACGACCTCGTACGCTATTCCCTGGCGGTGAAGGCGGTCTCCCACTATGGCAAGATTATCCCGGTTCATCTGAACCAGCAGCAGACAGATATTGCCATCGTTATCCAGCCCCAGCATATCGCTGCCCCGGATCAGTCCGGTCAGCTTCTCGTCTATCCTCTTCTTATCCCGATCCGTGAAACGAAGCAGCACATAATCCGCCACTCCTTCCTCCTTCATGGCCCGCTGCACCTTCAAAGCCTGCAAAAGCCGCTCCGGATAAACAATGCGGGTACCGGGATAATACATTTTCTCCGCCGCCAGTTCCTCGTATTCCAAAGCCCGCAAAAAAGAGGTCTGTACCAGTCCGCACATGATCTGAAAGATATTCACATAATGCATGCCGTACTGTTCCAGATCCGCTTCCTGGATCGTAATCAGCAGCACCATCATTTCGTTTCGGAAAATCCCGCAGGCATACATGGGCAGGCCGGGAATCATATCTGTATTTTTCCATACCATTCTTTGAATGACGGTATCGTACACCGGCTGATAATCCTCGATACGGATGGATTTGGTCAGCGTGGTCAAAAGGCTGTTGGAACATACGGTAAGTCTCCCGAAGCGCTGCCAGGAATCCAGGGAATAGATGGCAATGGAATGATTTTCCAAAATATCCTCCAGTACATTGATTCCTCCTAAAAAGATACGTTCCGGCGTCTCTCCGTCCAGCTTTTGTACCGCATCGAATATCTTTCCAAAACTGTCCTTGAATCCCAGGATCTGCCTTTTATACTCGCCTTTGTTTTCCACCGCGCCATGATAGACATCGTTTAAAAACAGATACTTATCCCGCAGCAGCTCATACTCCCTGCGCAAAAATGCAAAGGCGTCGTTTTTCTTATTGGAAATGTATCCCGTTATCGATCCCGTCATCAGATAAATAACAAAGGGAATCCAATTTTCAATGTTATAAAAAAGGATCGTCCCGTTGATCCCCATGAACATATATTCCCGTACCAGCACGGCGCATTCCAGCAGCGCGGCAATCAGCCCCGTCCTCATGCCATATATGGTTCCCATGATCAGGATATAAAACAGACGCACATCCACAAAACGAAAATAAATGGAATCGGAAGTATACCGGCTGATGAATTCCGCTATGATAAAAAACAGAACCAGCTCGATATATTTTAGAGCGCCCTTTCCCGCCTTTTCCAAAAAAGAGGCTGCTTTCCCCCACAGTCCCCGGTTTCTTTTTACCACTTCTCTAAGATAAACCCGGTAAAACGAACCGATATTTTCCATCACATTGTCCATGGGAATAAATCCGTATCTCTTTCTGAGTCTTTCCGGATACTCCGGCATTTTGGCCATATACGGATAGTTCTCATAGACAATCTTCCCGTCCGGCGCCGCAAGTTTTAACATATCTTCCAGATCGCCGTATGTATAATGATAACCGCTGACCACATCGTAAACGGCGCTTTCATCCTCCGTCTCTTCTGTCAGCAAAAGCATCAGCTCCGTCAGGTCATCCATGGACAGGAAATCAACCGGATCTTCCCTGTGATAAGGAAACAGAACTTTTTCTTTCTCATACAGATTTCGAAATACGCGTCCCAGAAAGTTGTGCTCATTGATCCGGTCCGCCAGGTAAGGGCACTGTAAGACGACCGTTTTTATTTTCAGTCTTTCCCTGTAATAATCGACGGCTTCCTCCACCTGCCCGGCTCCGAAAGTCCGATTGTTATAATAATCTTTTTTCAGCAGTTCTCCCGCTGCGCCATGGCGGGGCAGATAATTCCTGCTGTCCCCCGTGGTAATGATCACCGCTTTATCCGCTCTGGAATTCCTGCAGCCTGTCATCACCCGCTCCAGCTGCTGGATTTCTCCGAATAAGCCGTTTCCGCCGTCGGCATAACCGCTGACATAAAATATTGTCTGAAAACTGTATACATCAAAAAGCTGCTGAAACTGTTCATCCATCACCGATGTTCTGTAAGTTACGATATGTTTGTCACGGCCAGAAAGGCACGACTTCCCGGCGATCACAACCCGGTAATCTTCCGCCAGCTTTCGCAGCGCATCTGCGGTAAACAATTCTGTCTGTCCGCATAGTAATATTTCGATCATATTTTCCCCTGTTAAACCATTCATAAAAATTATTTTTATATAATATATTATAAACACTATTCCGGATATAATCAATCAAATTTATGTACCATTGGTTCCTTTTTTTTCATAAACACCGCAATTTTATCCACTTTTTATGGTTTTTGATGATCTTACAGTTCATAATCATTGGGATTTTTCTGACGGAACCGACTTTTGGTTATCAAAGAACAGCCCCCTGTCCGCAGAACAGAGGGCCGTAAAAATATGAAATGTTTTTTAAAGATCATAGTAGGCTTCAAATTCCGCCGGATGGGGAATCTGAGAAATGCGCAGCGCTTCCTCCCGCTTGCGTTTCAGCCAGATCTCGATCAGGCGGGTCGGGAACACGCCGCCTGCCGTGAGGTAATCGTGATCCGCTTCCAGGGCGTCCAGCGCTTCCTCCAGGCTTCTGGGCAAAGAAGAGATTTTCTTTTTCTCCTCCTCTGAAAGCTCATAGAGATTACAGTCATAGGGACCCCAGCCTTCCTTCGCGGGATCGATCTGATTGCGAATGCCGTCCAGACCGGCCATCAAAATCGCCGCGTAAGCGTAATAGGGATTGCAGGTGGCGTCCGGATTGCGCAGTTCGAACCGTTTTTTATCCGGCGACTTTGCATAGGCCGGGATCCGGATCACCGCGCTTCTGTTGGATGTGGCATATCCGATGGTCACCGGCGCTTCAAACCCAGGCACCAGACGTTTGAAGGAGTTGGTAGAAGGATTGGTAAAGGCGCAAAGAGACGATACGTGCTTCAAAAGGCCGCCCATGAAATAGTGGGCCGTCCTGCTAAGGCCGGAGTAACCGTCTTTATCGTAAAATACCGGCTGTCCGTCCTTTTTCAGCAGCATATGCACATGCATGCCGTTGCCCGCCTCCTGATAGATGGGCTTGGGCATGAAGGTGGCTGTCCGTCCGTCCTGCACCGCCGCGTTTTTGATCACATATTTGATGATCATGGTCTTGTCTGCCATATCCACCATATCGCCCAGTTCCACCTCGATCTCCATCTGGCCGGAGCCTCCCACCTCGTGATGATGGTATTTGACGTCAACGCCCCAATCCTCCAGCAGGATGCACATTTTACTGCGCAGGCTGTAGGCGACATCGTGAGGCGCCCCGATGTGGTAACCGCCATGTCCTTTCACCTGAAAGCCTCCGTTGTCCGGGCTTTCCTTTCCGCTGTTCCAGGCGGCCTGCCTGGTGTCCACGGCGTAGCCGCTTCTTTGCGGCGTCACTTCGTAGCGGACATGATCCAGGAGATGGAACTCAAACTCGGGACCGATCAGCATCTCATCGGCAACCCCCAGCTCTTTCATATACTCCATGGCCCGCAGGCTGACATTTCTGGGATACTGATCGAAGGGTTTATTCTCCTCACCGATCACACACACATCGCCGCACATGGTCAGCGTGGGCACCTCGGCAAAGGGATCCACCACAGCCGTGTCCGGATCCGGGATGAAAACCATATCGCTTTTCTCCACCGGCGCATAGCCGTAATTGGAGCCGTCAAAACCGATCCCGTACACGAAGATATCCTCGTCAAACCGCTCCACGGGAATGGTGATGTGTCTCCACCGGCCGTCCAGATCCGTCATTTTAAAATCGATCATCCGGATGCCTTTTTCCTGGCACATTTTCTTCATCTCATCGCTTTTTTTCATACAGTGCTACCCCCATATCTTTTGATGCCTCCATTATACCAAAAGCCTGCGAAAATTGCACTGGCAAGATACAAAATCGATATCTTCACGGAACTTATGAAACGCGGATTTTCGTCCCTTTTCCATCCCGTTTGCCCAGTTTCAGTTTGTTCAGCACCACCTTTTTCTCATGGTAGGTGATGGCGTAGTCCATCCTGCTTTCAATGAGATAAGCCTGCGCGATTTCATCTTCCTCACCCAGCCGCATCCCCCTTACGCCGATGGCCGTCTTTTTCTTTTCCGGCACTTCTTCTTTCAGAAAACGCAGGAAATATCCTTCCCTGCTCTGCAGCACCGCATACTCCATGGTGTCCGCCGGCTGCACGAAAACCACCTCGTCCTCCGGCGCCAGTTTGGTTGCGCTAATGGTCCGCTTGGCCACGTCAAACTCCAAACCGTCCACCAGCTTTACCATGCCTCGTTTTGTGGCAAAGAAAAGCTTCTGGTTTTTCAGTTCCCCCAAGGGTCCCAGATAGAGCAGCCGTTCACTGGCTATGCTGTAGTTGCCGTAATTATCAACGGGCATCCCTTTATCCCGCAGCTTTCCATAGGGCAGATCCAGCACCTTCACCGTGTGCATCCGTCCCTGTTCGGTGAAGATACACAGCTTGTCCATGTTGCTGCAGCAGAAACTATAAGGATACTCTTCCCGGATGGTTTCCTGGTTACGCTCCCAGACTCCTTTGTCCACCGTCTTGATGTAGCCGAAGCGGTCCATCAGCACGCCCACTTCCATCTCTTCCACCTTTTTTTCCTCAAAGACAGCCGCAGCGGCATTGATAACGGCGGTTCTTCTTTTCCGGCCGTATTCTTTTTTGATCCGCTGCAGTTCTTTGATGATCACGTTGGACATGGAATCATAGTGATTGAGAATATCCTCATACCGGCGGATGTTCTCAAGGGTCTGCTCATGTTCTTTCATCAGTGCGTCGATTTCCAGTCCGATCAGTTTATACAGGCGCATCTCCAGGATTGCCGTGGCCTGCCGCGGGGTAAACCGCAGCCGGGAGGCTTCCCGCTGGGATGTTTTCTTTCTGAAACTGATCCCTTCCGTCACGCCCATGGTCAGACAGTCTTTCACCTGCTGCTGGTTTTTGCTTCCCCGCAGGATCTCGATAATCAGATCGATGACATCGCAGGCGGCGATCAATCCCTCCTGGATTTCCTTTTTCTCCTGCTCTTTTCCCAGCAGGTTTTGATACTTCCGGGTAGTCATCTCAAACTGAAAATCCACATGATGCTCGATCACCTGCTTTAAGCTTAAGGTCTCCGGTTTTTTGTCCGCCACCGCCAGCATATTGACGCCGAAGGTATCTTCCAGCCGGGTTTTTTTATAAAGCATGTTGATCAGATTATCCGCATCCGCTCCTTTTTTCAGTTCCAGCACGATACGGATCCCCTCTTTGGAGGACTGGTTGGAAATATCGGCGATATCCATGGTTGTTCTGGACTCCACCAACGCGGCCACATCGTTTAAAAACTTTCCGATGTTTGCGCCGATCATGGTATAGGGTATTTCGGTGATCACCAGCAGCTGGCGGCCGCCTTTTCCCTTTTCGATTTCCACTTTTCCCCGCAGACGGATTTTTCCCGTTCCTTTTTCATAGATGGATAACAGTTCATCTTGATTGACAATGATGCCGCCGGTGGGAAAATCCGGTCCCTTGATGTATTTCATCAGCTCCGCCACCGTGATGTCATTGTTTTTCATATAAGCGATGACGCCGTCGGCCACCTCCGCCAGATTGTGGGGCGGAATGCTGGTGGCCATACCCACCGCGATGCCGTCCGCGCCGTTTACCAGCAGATTGGGGATCTTCACCGGCAGGACTTCCGGTTCCTTCTCCGTCTCGTCGAAATTCGGCACAAACTCCACCACGTCTTTGTCCATATCGCTCAGATAGACATCCTGAGTGATTTTCTGCAGGCGGGCTTCCGTGTAACGCATGGCCGCGGCCCCATCCCCCTCGATGGAACCGAAATTTCCGTGTCCGTCCACCAGAGCCTGTCCCTTTTTAAATTCCTGAGCCATCACCACCAGCGCCTCATAGATGGAACTGTCCCCGTGGGGATGGTATTTACCCATGGTGTCTCCCACGATACGGGCGCACTTCCGGTAGGGCCGGTCGTAGCGGATCCCCAGTTCATACATATCGTAAAGGGTTCTTCTTTGTACCGGCTTCAGGCCGTCCCGCACATCCGGCAGCGCTCTGGATACGATCACGCTCATGGCATAATCGATATAGGACTTCTGCATGACCTCGGAATATTCTGTTTTTATGATCTGTTCCCTTTCGCTCATCTGTCCCCTCCTTAAACGTCCAGAATGGCGTCTCTTGCGTGTTCGTAGATAAAGGCTTTCCTGGGCGGCACGTCAGTTCCCATGAGAATCTCCGTCATCTCGGAAGCCATCCGCGCGTCTTCTATCTCGATCTGTTTCAGAATCCGGGTTTTCGGATTCAGTGTGGTCTCCCACAGCTGCTGGGGATCCATCTCGCCCAAACCTTTGTAGCGCTGCAGGGTGAAACTTCCCTTATGCCTTTTCCGGTATTGTTCCAGCGCCTTGTCGTCATACAGGTACTCCTCTTTTCCCCTGGCCGGCATGGCCTTGTAAAGAGGCGGCATGGCCAGGTACACATGGCCTTCATAGATCAGTTCCGGCATGAAACGGTAAAAGAGCGTCATCAGCAGAGTGGAGATATGCGCCCCGTCCACGTCGGCATCGGCCATGATGATGATCTTGTCATACCGCAGTTTGGAAATATCGAAATCGTTGCCGTACCCTTCGGAAAAGCCGCAGCCAAAGGCGTTGATCATGGATTTGATTTCCGCGTTGGCCAGCACTTTGTCGATACTGGCCTTTTCCACATTCAGGATCTTGCCCCGGATGGGCAGGATGGCCTGGAAGCTCCGGTCCCGGGCTGTCTTGGCAGAACCGCCGGCAGAGTCTCCCTCCACGATGAAGATTTCGCACAGGGAAGGATCTTTTTTCTCACAGTTGGCCAGTTTTCCATTGGAATCAAAGGAATACTTCTGTTTCGTCAGCATGTTGGTTCTGGCCTTCTCCTCCGTCTTGCGGATTTTCGCGGAACGCTCCGCGCAGGACAGCACTTTTTTCAGCACCTCCAGATTACGGTCGAAGTAACGGACAATTTCATCCCCTGTCACCTTCGCCGTCACTTTGGAAGCGTCCTGGTTATCCAGCTTGGTCTTGGTCTGCCCTTCAAACCGCGGGTCGGGATGTTTGATGGAAATCACCGCCGTCATGCCGTTGCGGATATCCGCTCCTGTAAAATTGGCGTCTCTTTCCTTGAGAATTCCCAGTTCCCGCGCATAATTGTTCATCACCGCCGTGAACGCCGTCTTGAATCCCGTCAGGTGGGTGCCGCCTTCCGCGTTGTAGATATTGTTGCAGAATCCCAGCACATTTTCATGGAATTCATTTACATACTGGAAAGCACATTCCACGGTGATCCCTTCCGACTCGCCGGTAAAATAAACCGGATCGTGAAGCGCTTCCTTTTTCTTGTTCAGATCTTTGACAAAGCCGATGATGCCGTCCGGTTCATGAAAGCTGATATATTCCGGCTCTTCTCCCCGCAGATCCGCAAAATCAATGGTCAGCTTTGGATTCAGATAGGCCGTCTCGTGCATCCGGCTTTTCACCTCCGCCGCGGAAAAACTGGTCACTTCAAAAATCTCAGGATCCGGCAGAAAATTCACACAGGTTCCCGTTTCCTTCGTCCGGCCTTCTTTTGGCAGCAGGCCGTCTTCCAGTTCCATCACGGGAACCCCCCGCTCATACCGGTCGTGATGGATATACCCTTCCCGGCTGACCCGGACGTCCAGATATACCGACAAAGCATTAACCACCGAAGATCCCACTCCGTGGAGACCGCCGCTGGTCTTATATGCGGAATCATCAAATTTTCCGCCGGCATGCAGAGTGGTGAACACCAGACGTTCCGCCGGCATGCCCTTTTCATGCATCCCCACCGGAATTCCCCTTCCGTCGTCTTCCACAGTACAGGAGCCGTCCTTTTCCAGCGTCACCCGGATCTGACTGCAGTATCCGGCCAGATGTTCATCCACTGCATTATCCACAATTTCATAAATCAAATGGTTTAACCCTTTTCTGGAGACGCTGCCGATATACATGCCCGGCCTCTTTCTCACCGCCTCCAGTCCTTCCAGCACCGCTATGCTGCTGGCATCGTAATCTGATTTCTTTGTCATTCCATTCCTCCGGTCTTTTCTATTTTCAGAAAACGCTGAAGAGCCTTTGCCACTCCATCGTTATTATTCGTATCCGTCACATACTTTGCCGCCTGTCTGACTTTCGGCGCGCTGTTTTCCATGGCCACGGAACAGCCTGCCCACTCCAGCATCTCCATGTCGTTGCTGCTGTCGCCGATGGCCATCACATTCTCCCGGGTCAGCCCCAGAAATTCACTTAAAAACGCCAGGCCGTCCCGCTTGCTCTTTTTCTCATAAACCACTTCTATATTCTGCGCCACCACAGAGATGGGATACAGTCCCGGGATGGAGGCTATCCTTTCCTTCAGCCTTTCCTTCTCCTGACTGCTCTCGCATACGATATGGAACTTGCTGACCGGGTATTCCCCTTCCATAATCATCTTTTCCATATCATCGCACAGAATATTGGTCCGCATCAGCTGCCGGCAGTAGGATATGGGAAGACCGCTGCGGTACAGATGATCGATTCCCTCCTGTTCCATATAGGCATACCGGCCCGCGTAGGGTTCGATATAAGTCCGGTACTCTCTGCAAAGACGGTAGATCTTTCGTGCCGTCTCCCGGGGAAAGCTGGCGGTATACAGTACTTTTTCCGTCCTGGCATCCGTCACCACCGTACCGTTCGCGTTGATATAATAGGGCAGTTCATCAAAATCTTTAAAAATTTCATACCTGGCGTTCTGATAACTTCTGCCGGTGGTGGGCACCACCAGATAACCGGCTTTCATGGCCCGCCGGATCCATTTGCGGTTTTCCTCCTGAAAAAGGCAGTCGTCATCCAGCAGCGTACCGTCCAGGTCAATTGCAATTAACTTGATATCCATACTCTCACCTCATAGCGCCCGCTTGTCAGGCTGCGCGCAGCACAGCCATTATACCACATTTTCCGATTTGCGCAAGTTTATAGAAAAATCCCCCCTTTGGTTTTTTGATTTCTTTGTGATAAGATCATTTTACCAAAGGGGGAATGTAATTTTGTTTTTCGCTTTTTATCTGCCGGTCAGATGGTATTTTCCGGCGAAACTTCTTCAATCAGAATACAGTTGGGCGTATCCACGCTCATGGGTTTTCCTTTCATCATCAACACATTTTTCTCATAATCAATGGTAAAGGTGGTGATGCTGTTGGACTCATGATTAACGATGGCAATGTGCTTTCCGTCCGGAAACAGCTTCATGCTCTTGGGATACTCGCCGCTGATGGGAAGGGAGAACTTCCGCTCCAGCTGACCGTTTTCCGGATCGATGGCAAACATGGTGATGGAGTTGTCTCCCGCCGTCGAAGCGAAGAGATAATGACCATCCGGCGACATAGCCAGCGTCTCCGCCGCGTCATGCATGGGATCCAGATCCGTATCCAGGATACTGATATTCTGCACTTTCTCAAAGACCGGCCCTTTGGGACCGTCCTCATAGGAAAATACATCCACATCGTTGCTCAGCTCATAAATCAGATAAGCGTATTTTCCACTTCTGCTGAACCGCATCTCCCGGGGGCCTGACTCTCTGCGGCAGCGGACGATATCCTCCAGATGCAGTTTATGACGTCTTTTATCCAGACGGTAAATCTTCACCTGATCGATCCCGTTATCCACGGCGCAAAGATATTTATTGTCCGGCGTGGGGATCACACAGCTGACATGGGGCCGGAAACTGCGCTCCGCCACGCTGCCGATTCCCTTGTGGAATACGCCGTCCATCACGCTTCCCAGCCGGCCGTCCCGGTGGGTGTGAACCACGGTAACCTTGCCGTCGTGATATCCGGCCACGAACAGATATTTTCCTGTCTCATCCACGGAAAGATAACAGCCGCGCATACCTCCGATGTCTACTTTATTGATATATTCCAGATCCCCATCCGCATGGATGGCAAACACTGCCACACCCTCGTCAGCGATGGAGTACAGATATTTTCCGCTTTTGGACCGTGCCAGATAGGAGGAGTTGTTAACCGGAACCACTTTCCGTTCCCGCAGCACTCCTTCTTCCACATCCACGTCGTAAAGATGAATCCCGATACTGCTTCCATGTGTATAGGTACCTACATATGCTACGTATTTTTTCTCGCTCATGTAAATATCCATCCTTTCTCCTGTATATCAAGACGCCAGGGCGAATGTGCATGCCGTCCCTGATACCAATATTTTAGCATGGTTTTTCCCATCTGTATACCTAAAGATTTCTGATTTTCCCATTTTACACCGTCTGCCTTTGCGGTTGACAGACAAAAAGCCGCTGTTATAATAGTACCTATGAACAAAACACTCCATTATACTATAAAACCGGAGGAGGCCGGACTCACCGTCGGCTGTTTCCTCAGAAAACAGGGCTATTCCCGCCATATTCTGACTCATCTGAAACAGACGGAGCATGGTATCTGTCTGGGATCCGCTCCCGTTTACACTTCAGCGATACTAAGAAGCGGCGACCGTCTGACCGTGCGGATCATCGAAGAGCACTCTTCCGGGCAGATCCAGCCGGCTGCGCTTCCCTTTCCCATCGTCTTCGAAGATGAGGATATCCTGGTGATTGACAAACCGGCCGGCATGCCCGTTCACCCTTCCCAGGGAAATCATGGCAACACCCTGGCCAACAGCGCCGCCTGGTATTTTCACCAGCAGGGAGTTCCCTATGTCTTTCGCTGCATCAACCGGATCGACCGGGATACCTCCGGCCTGCTGATCCTGGCAAAACATATGTTAAGCGCAGCCGTGCTGTCCAAAGACCTGAAAGAACACCGCATCCGCCGCACCTATCTGGCGATGACAACGGGACGCCTTACGCCCGGCGAAGGAACCGTCCGCGCCCCCATCGGCCGCTGCCCCCACTCCATACTGGAGCGTCAGGTGGATCCCCTGGGAGAAGAGGCCGTCACCCACTACCGGGTTCTGGTTTCCTCCGATCAGGCATCCCTGGCATCTTTTTCTCTGGAAACGGGAAGAACCCATCAGATCCGGGTACATATGAAATATCTGGGGCATCCCCTGCTGGGCGATTTTCTTTACAATCCCGGTAATCATGACTGTCCCCGGCAGGCTCTCCACTCCTGCCGCCTGGAATTTTCCCATCCCATTTCCGGGAAGATGCTGACCTTCACCTGCCCGCTGCCGGACGACATGAAGGCCTGTCTTAAGCGCTTTTTCCCCGGACAGGACGCAACCCTGCTTTTTTAGACAGCCCGGATCCTTGGCACTTCATCGATATGCAGATACCGGCTGACCGCCTTGATGATCAGATCATGATCGGAAACCGGATCCATACCGGAAACCAGGACAGATCCGATTACTCCCACCTCTTCGACACGGATAGGGAATCCGCCTCCGCTTGCCGCGAACTCCTTGGGATCCATCATCATATCTTCCAGTGTTTCTCCGCTCCGGCGGAGAACCATAGCCAGATGAAGGCTGCTTTTTTCCGTCACCATCACCGTCTTCTGCTTTCTGGAAATCCAGTTTTCATTATACAGATTGGTACCGTCAAAGCCGTACTGGAACACGGTAAACCCGTTGTTCAGCCGGATACTGATCATCACCGAAGCGCCTCTTCTCTGCGCTTCCGCCACCAGCATATTGCCCAGCGTCCATGCATCCGCATTGGTAAAATGAGAAAACTGAAGGATTTCCTCCTGCATTTCCAGTACGCTGATTACTTCGTCTATTGTCATAAAATAATCCCTCCTGTCAAATATCTGCTGCTACTATTATGACACGATGTCTTTCTTATTGCAATCATCATATCTTCCGGAATATCCGACTGCAGTGTGATCTTCTCCCCGGTAAAAGGCTGCAGAAAATGCACTTTCCAGGCATGAAGCGCCGCCCGGCCGATCCTTTCATCCCCTTTTCCGTACAGAGAATCTCCCAAAAGAGGATGTCCCGTCCACGCCAGATGAACCCGGATCTGATGGGTCCGCCCTGTGGCAATCTGCACCGACAGCAAAGAAAACTCTTCCCATGTTTTCAGCACCTGATAGCGGGTAAGGGAAAAAAGGCCGCCCTCCTGACAGACTTCCATCTTCGTCTTCTCCTGCGGCATTTTCCTGAGGGGCCGGTCAATTTCCCCTCGCTCTCCCTCGCTCATCCTGCCCGCAGCCAGCGCCAGATACTCCTTGGCGAACATCCCCTGCTCCCTCTGCCGGGCCAGTCTGGCTGCCGCCAGCTGATTTCTGGTGAAAATCAGAATACCGGAGGTATCCATATCCAACCTGCCTGCCAGACGGATCCGGCAGGGCTTTCCCTTCCTTTGCAGATAAGCAGCCGCCCTGTTCGCCGCCGTGTCACGGTAATGCCCCTTTCCCGGATGGGAAAGAATCCCTGCCGGTTTGTCGATGACCAGCAGATCCTCATCTTCATAGAGAATTTTTGGATCCGGTCCCCAGGGCAAGACCGCCAGGTCTTTTGGCTCGTCTTTCTCCAGCCGGATCTGCACCTCATCTCCTTCTTTCAGCAGGCAGCTGACCCGGGAGCGCTTTCCATTAACCAGAAGTCCGTCCTCCATAAATTTCAGCCTGCTGATCTGATGATCGCCAAGTCCCATATTCTGTTTTAAAAAGGATTTCAGGCTGACGCTCTTTTGCGCCTGCTTTTTCCAGACTCTGGTCATATTGCTTCGCCCTTTGCTTTCGCTTTTCCCAGGAACCGGCGCAGTGTTTTTCCAAAAAGACGGGTGTACAGTTTGATAAACAGGCCCACGCCGAATGCGGCGATCAGCGTACCTTCCCGGATTCCACGGATTTCTTTCAGGAAAACCCAGGATAATACCACGGAAACCAGCACCACAAACCAGTCGAAACAGATTTTCATGGTTGACATGGTTTTCCCAGTCCGGATCTCCAGCGCCTGAGCCACGCCCTCCGCCGGCATAGAAATAATCTCCGTTTCAATATAAAGGAAGATACCGAAACCGAGGCAGGCCATGCTCAGCAGCAAAAAGCCCAGCTGCATTGCGTAGTTGGAACAGACCGGCATCCATGCATCAAAGAAACGGTTAGTCAGGCTGATAAAGGTTCCCTGAATGGTGGCCACGATGATCTGCAGGATATTTTGGGGCGGAAACCTCTTCCCCAGCAGAAGAAACTGCAGAAAAATGTACACGGCAAACACGACCGACGTACATAACCCCAGATCTGTCTGCAGTATTTCGCTGACCACATAAGGCACCGTGTCAATGGGGGAAACCCCCAGATTGGACCAGACGGAAGCTGATACGCCAAAGGCCATCAAAAACAGACCGGTCAGATATACAATTCCTTTCTTTATCATATGCTTTTTCCTCCCGTCTCATTTTATCAGTTCTCACTTTTCCTTGCAATGCGTATCTTTCGTGATACAATATAATGAGATATTTGGGTCAGAGAATCCAAACCTGCGAAAGGACAATGTCATGCCCAAAAAAGCGATTCTTTTTATTATCACAGAAAGCGTCCTGTATCTGCTTTTCCTCTTCCTGGATCTGCAAGGCGTCTCCAGCACCTGGATTAAATATGCCAGCATCCTGCTGGCTGTCTGTTTTTCCTTTTGGTGTGCCTCCCGTCCGGAAGATTATCTGACCGCCCTGGCCCTTTTCTTCACCGCCGCCGCCGATTATTTCCTGCTGGTCTTAAACCGGCACTACGAAGCCGGCGTGCTGATCTTCTGCCTGGTACAGTTCCTGTACTGTCTGCGCCTTTCCCTGCCAGGCAGTTCCTGTTCCAAAAGAGAAGTCGGTCTGCGGATCGCCCTTCCTGTTCTGGTCGTCCTTTTGCTGGCCGGACTGGACCAGGCAAACCTTTTAAACATACTGGCCGCTTTCTATTTCTGCAACCTGGTCATCAATGCTGCAAAAAGCAGGATTCGCTGTGGATGGAATCGGTTTACCCTTGGTCTGATTCTCTTCATCTGCTGTGATATCTGCGTGGGACTTTTCAACCTGCTCTCTCCTACCTGCGCTCTCTTTCCTTTTGCCGCCCTGGCCATGTGGGCCTTTTACCTGCCTTCACAGGTACTGCTGGCCCTTTCCACCATTGATTATCGAAAGGAGACTTGTTCATGACATCAAGACTTTATTCCCTCCTGCTTACGGTCGCGGGATTTTTTGCCACTCTGACATTTGGCTTTGCCGTTCCCATTGCCTGCCGTCCTTTCTATTACCTGCAGATTTCCCTTCTGAAACTGCCGGAAACCACAGGGTATCGGGCCGAAACCATCCGGGTCGCCTATGACGAACTGATGGACTATCTGCTAAAAGGAGAGCCTTTTAGCACCGGCGCGCTGGCCTGGTCCCCTTCGGGGAAAGCTCATTTTGAAGACTGTCTTGCTCTCTTCCACCTGGATTTTGCCGTGCTGGCCGTCTCGCTGGCCGTGATCGTGCTGCTTTTGCTGCTTAACCGGCTGGGCAGGATCCGGATTCACCGTTTTTGCGGTCAGAGTCCTTTCTTCTACACGGGAATCTTCAACATTTTGCTGTTTGTCCTGCTGGGAATCTGGGGTACGGTTTCCTTTGACACTTTGTTCGTGACCTTCCACAAGGTATTTTTCCCGGGCAAATCCAACTGGATCTTTGATCCGGACACCGATGAGATCATCCGGATCCTGCCGGAACAGTTTTTCCTCAACTGCGCCCTGCTGATTCTGGCCCTTATCCTGATCATAAGCATCCTTTTTATCGTACAAAGCGTCAAGAGCCGGAAACGGCAGGATGCCGCCCGGCTCTTGTGAACACGTTCCCTATGGTATTTTTCATGCAGGATCAGTAATTTTCCCGGGGGATTTTCACATCCGCCTGGGCAATGTTCAGGATATGGTCTCCAATTCGTTCGAAGTCTGTCAGCATCTCGGAATAGAGAATACAGGCTTCCTCGGAGCACAGACCGTCTTTCATTCGTTCCAGATGGCGGCGGCGGTAGCGCTCCGTCATATCGTCCATCTTCTGTTCCATGGCGGCGATCTCTGACAGCCACTCCGGCGTCCCCGTCTCCGGGGCGCTTAAGCTGTCCAGCGCTTTAAGACTTAAGGCTTTCATTTTCTGGATTTCTTCCACCGCTTCCTCTGAAAACTGTACCTTGTGATCCTTTGCCACTTTCACATAACCGCAGATATTGTCTGCATGATCTCCGATCCGTTCCACATTTCCAGTAATCAGGAAATACTCCTCCACCGCCTCGAAGTTACGGGCGTTCCGCTCTCTGGTGAAGGTCTTGGAAATGTACTGGGAAATTTCTTTATTCAGAAAATCAATGTACTCTTCCCGTTTCTTCTCTTCCTCCATCAGCTTCAGATCTCCGCTTAAAATAGCGTCGAATCCGGTCTCCACATTTTTTCTGGCCATTCCCAGCATTCTGGAAATCTCCTGCCGCAGCTGATCCAGATGGATGGCGGTAGCGCCCAGTCTGACTTTCCCGGACTGAATGGGTTTCAGATACTGCAAAGCCATCTCTTCCGCTTCTCCTCCCTGTTCTTTTCCGGAGGGAAGCAGTTTCTCGGCAAAGGTCGCCAGCATGCCGCCGAAGGGCAGCAGGATGATCGTCGTCACAATGTTAAACAGCGTATGCATATTGGCGATCTGGGCCGCAGGACTGCCCGGGGTGAAGGATTCCACCAGCGTGGTCAGCGGCGTCAGAATACATACAATGGTAAAAATAATCGTTCCGATAATATTGAAGGAAAGATGAATCACCGTCGTCTGTTTCGCCTTGCGGTTGGTTCCGATGGAAGCCAGCACCGCCGTGATACAGGTACCGATATTCTGTCCGAACAGTACGAACACCGCATCGGAAAGTCCGATCAGCCCGCTGGATGCCAACGCCTGCAGGATACCGACCGATGCCGAGGAGGACTGAATCAATGCAGTAAAGACAGCGCCCACCAGGATACCGATCAACGGATTAGAGAAGGTGGTCATCATGGAAATAAACTGTTCGGAATCCCGCAGCGGCAGCATGGATTCACTCATCAGATTCATACCGATAAAGAGAATACCAAGGCCTGCCAGAATCTGGCCGATATCATGGGCTTTTTTCTGCGCTTTAATGAACAGAACCATGGCCACGCCGGCAAAGGCAAACAGGGGCGCGATTGCTCCCACATCCAGTGCAATCAACTGTCCTGTAATGGTGGTACCGATGTTGGCCCCCATGATAATCCAGACTGCCTGTCTTAGCGTCATCATTCCCGAATTAACAAACCCGACCACCATAACCGTAGTGGCGGAAGACGACTGAATCACTGCTGTGATGCCGGCTCCGACTGCCACGCCCAGGAAACGGTTGGCTGTCAGTTTTTCCAGGATCTGTTTCATACGATCCCCGGCTGCAGCTTCCAGACCGTTGCCCATCATCTGCATGCCGTACAAAAACAGAGCCAGACCGCCCAGCAGTCCCAAAAAATCTGTTATTGTCATTTTCCTTTTTCTCCTTTGTCTCCTTTTATCCTTTTTCCTTAATGGTATAATGTTCTGGGTCTTTATGTCAAGAAAAAGAAAAAAATGAGTAAAATCTACAAGAAATCTTCACATATTTATGTAAATTTCCCCATAATAAACAGCCGCGCGGTCAAAAATCGCACGGCTGCTAAGACTTATGTTTTTATAAAAATACAATTCAGGATTTATGACAGCTTTCCAGAATTTCCGACAGGGCGGCGCCGCTGCTGGAATGGGATCTGACTACTCTGGCCCTGGTTCTTTTCGCCTCGTCCAGGGCGCATTTTACCATCTTATGGGACACGGTATTGGTAAAGAGCACAAACAGATCCGGACTTCCCAACTGTTTTTTCAGATCCGCAGACATCTGGGTAAATACTTTTGCTTTACAATTATATTTTTTACAAATCTTTTTATACTGACAGACCATCCGGTCATGCCCTCCCACAATCACGATACTCATATGGTATGCCTCCTTTTTCCGGCGCAAAAAGACTGTCTTTCGAGCCTTTTTGCGCCTTTTGTTGTTTTACCGCTGCGCCATCTGTCTTCCCAGCTGCCTGCAGGCCGCCAGCCCTTCCTCATCCGGCTCGTTATTCACAATCAGCCCCGCGTCGTTTAACAGGAACGCTCCCGCGTCGCGCATCCGGTTTTCCCAGTCCCGCATCCAGGCTCCGTCTCCCCAGTCATAGGATCCAAACAGGGCGACGGTTTTGCCGCCGGCAAATCCTTCCACCGCCTCCACAAAGGGTTCCATGGATCCTTCCTCCAGAACCTCATCTCCCATAGCGGGGCAGCCCATGGCGAAAAGAGAAGCCTTTTTCAGCTCATCAGGGGTAATATCATCCACATAAACCACCTTCGCTTTTTTGCCTTCCTCTTCAATTCCCTGCCCTATTGCCTGAGCCATCATCTGCGTATTGCCGCTTCCGCTCCAGTAAACCACAACAATTTCGTCCATCACAAATCCTCCTTGTCTCGTTTTCATCCTGCCTGCATCAGAAACCGCCGATGCTTCGTCCCCCGTAGGATTCCATCCAGCCGTCCTGAGCCAGCGCCTTGATACTCCATCCCTGTCTGACCGCTGCCGCAACCGCGGCCCTGGCAGTACGGTAGCATCGGAAAAGCCGTTTGGCTTCTTTCACGTCGCCATATACTTTCCAATAACCACTGTAAAGATAGTTCTTTCCCTGATTATCGATAAATCCCCGCACATCCTCCAGGGGATAACCAAGGAAAATACCCAGCTCATGGGGGAATTTCTGCTGCCTTTTTTTGTAACGTTCCATTCTCCCGGAAAGCCGTTCCAGTACGGCCTGCGTCCAGAAAATACGGTAGCCGTACAACCGCAGGAAACACTGAATTTCCCGGTTGGTCAGTTCCCGCTGCATCCTGTCCGGCCAGTATATCAGATACATATCCTGGCAAATTCTTCTGCAGCTGAGCGGTGTGTCCCGGAATGTTTCCTCCAGCTGTCTTTCCTCCATCCCCTTTGCCATAAAAATGTTGGATGTTTTGATTCCCGCCAGTACCGGCGCACACTGGTATGCAAGGCAAAGATCTGTCTCATTTCTGACTTTCATGCAATCTCCTTTGGTTAGTTTTTGCTAACTCACACCTTAAAAATAATACGGATTGTGTTCCGCATACATAGTTAGGTATCACTAACTATGTATACAATACCATACTCTTCCTGTTTTGTCCAGTCTGTTTTGTATTTTTTCAAAAAAGAAAAGAGCCTGTATAAACAAGCCCTTTTCGCTGGAGCAGACGGGAGTTGAACCCGTGTCCGAAAGTCTCTCCCATGTACTTCTACTATCATAGTCTGTTATTTTTCATTCCCTCTGCCGCCCGGAAACAGACATCCTGACAGTTTCAGTAGCTTCATGATACGCCTATGAACGCAAAGCTTTGTCCATATCGTTTCTCACAAGATCGACGCCAGATTCTCAATGTGTGAGTGCATCAAGGCTGACGAGCAGCAATTAGGCTGCTAACGCTACGTTTTCGTCTGCGTTTAATTTTAGGTTTGCGAGTTAACGCATCGCCTGCGGATAGCTTCTCCATCTTCAAAACCCCCGTCGAAACCGGTACTGCCCCCGGTATCACGACGATATCTGCGTAGCATACTTATCTTACCATCTAGTTTACATAAAGTCAAGCATTTTTTACAGATTCCGGATTTTAAATTCTCTCTGTGCCTCTCTTCTCTGATCTTTTTTGGCGATATCCTGCCGTTTATCATACAGCTTCTTTCCCCGTGCCAGTCCGATTTCCACCTTGACCAGTCCGCCTTTCAGATAGACCTGGAGTGGCACCAGGGTATAGCCGGGTTTTCAACAGTTGAATCATCAATAAATTCTTACAAACCGCAGAAATGCGG